>MKWU01001275.1_pt1 | contig 44753 bp, 37 predicted proteins | sample 809101 | NCBI WGS metagenome assembly MKWU01 (sample SAMN05860141, study PRJNA318959) | sponge metagenome | host: Aplysina aerophoba | place: Slovenia: Piran, Adriatic Sea, Gulf of Piran | collected 2013-05-07 | reverse complement strand
GCAAGGCGGCCAAGGCGCGGGAGCGTTCCCGTCAGAGCGGTCAACCCATGTCCAACCGCGGCCGACGCATCTGCGGCCAACTGCGCAAGCTGCACCGCAAGAAGAGGCGACGGCGGGAGCACGCCGCCCACCAGCACAGCCGGCAGATGGCGGACACGGCGCACGCCGTGGTGGTCGAGGATCTGAACGTCCAGGCCATGACGCAGAGCGCGCAGGGCACGGTCGAGAAGCCCGGCACGAACGTGAAGGCCAAGTCCGGACTCAACCGGGAGATATTGGCCTCCGGCTGGGGGCAGTTGGAACGCAACCTGGACTACAAGGCTGGCTTGGTGGTGAAGGTGGATCCGGCCTACACCTCGCAGACCTGCGCGGCCTGCGGACATGTCGGCAAGGAGAATCGGAAGACCCGGGCTACATTCAAATGCACGGCCTGCGGACACACTGCGAATGCAGACCGCAACGCCGCCATCAACATTCTGGACAGGGGCCGCCCCCTGATCCGACAGGCCCGTGGGGAAGGGGCTTCTGCGCGTGGAGGGGCGTTTGGCACCAGGCCAACCCCGATGATACGCGAACCGGATATGCCAACGTCACCGCCGGACCCCCGGTTCCGGCGGGGTACATAGGTATATAATCCCCTTTCAGTCCTCCAGGGGCAGGCTGATGCGCCGACCTTCCTGCGCGGACCGGTAGGCCGCCAGGACCATCTCCACCGAAACCCGCCCCTCTTCCGCCGTGATGGTTGCGTCCGTTCGGCCCAGCACGTAGTCCACAAAGGGCCTGGGCACGTTGCCGATGCGCGCCCCGTGCGCAGCGGGGATGTCCATGGGAATCTCGGTCCAGGCCTTGTCTCCCTGTCGCATGTAGCGCAGGGCACAGGCGTTGGCGGGTCGCGGCGCGGCGGTCGAAGGACCATCGTCGTAGTCCTGAATGATGGTGCCTTCGTCCCCGTAGATTTCGGTGGTGTTGACCCCGGCCACCGTAGTCGAGGCATTGAACAGGAACCCCATCTCGCCCCTGCCGAAGCGATAGACGGCGATGCCGGTGTCGTCGGTGTCGATGGGCGTCACGATGCGATCGATTTCGGCCATCACCGAAACCGGCTGTCCCAACAGCCAGTAGAACCAGTCCGCGGGATGGCTGGCGTCGTCGAAGAACATGCCGATGTTGGCTTCCGGATCAAAGTGCCAGCGGCTGGGGCTGTTGACGAACTGCGGATTCAGCAGCACGCCAATGCAGTGGCGGCGGCGCACCACGGAGACGTTGCCGACGACCCCTTCGTCCAACAGCCGCTTGATGGCCTGGTTGGAGGGATCCTGGCGCATCTGGAAGGCCATGCTGAACTTGACGCCGCTGTCGTTGACGGCCCTGATGATGCGGTCGCAGTCGGCCAGCGTCGTGGCCATGGGTTTCTGCAGCAGGATGTGCTTCCCGGCCGCAGCCGCCAATTCCACCATGTCGGCATGGCGGTTGGTTTCGATGCCGATCATCACCGCGTCGACGCCGGGATCCTCGACCACGGCGGCCGCGCTGTCCCTGAACTCGTGGCCGTAACTTGCCGCGGCGGCCCGGCCGCGCTCGGGATTGTCGTCCCAGGAGACAACCACTTCGGCATCGGGAAAATCCCGCAATACCCCGCAGTAGGCGCCCACGTGCCCATGGGCATGACTCAACACGCCCAGCCGTACCTTGTCCATTGTCAGTCCCGTTGTGATTTGCTGTCCCGGAAGCCATCCTGTGTCCCGACGAACCACTCAGGGCTCTTGGGGCCGCGCCCGGACCGGCCTCAGACCGCAAACATCTTGTTGCGCAGGACCGTCTGGTTCTCGTAGATCGACCCACCCTTGAGTGCCGGCGGGAGCGGCATGCGCACCGGCACATCGGTCACCCGGGCCTCGCAGGTCGGGTCCCCGCGCAGAATGTCGTCGTTGAAGCTGTCCCAGTCGGAAACCCCCAGCAGCGGCCAGGCATCAATGGCGGCCATCTGAAACAGAAGCAGCCGCCGGGGATGGGCCGAAACGTTCCTGGCCGAGGCGTGCAGGGTGCGCACATGGTGCAGCGAAATGCCTCCGGCATGGACCTCCATCAACTCCGCCTTGTCGGCGTCCGCAACGTCCTCGGTCACCGCGCCGGCGAAGTAGCCGTCCTGATGGTGATCGAGAACCGGCCCCCGTTGGGAACCGGGGATGCACAGCATGCAGCCATTCTCCTCCAGCGTGTCGTCCATGCAGACCCCCACGGCCAGCAGGTCGTCGTTGGTGTGGGGATAGAAGGCCCAGTCCTGGTGCCATTCAATGGGGCTGCCGTAGTGCGGCGACTTCATGTTGAGCTTGTCGCCGTTGGTGCGCACGCCGGGGCCAATCAACTCCTCCACGATGTCCAGGATGCCATCGTGGTTCAGGATGTCCCGGTATACCTGATGCTGCTCAACCGGAGCCTTGAGGCGGCGCAGGCGCGGCTCCTCGGGCGTGTGCTCCGGCTCCAGGTCGAACACGTCGGTGTGTTCGGTCACGGTGCGGGACTGCTCGACGAAATAGTCCGTGACTTCGCGCAGGGCCAGCATTTCATCGACACTCAGGACATCTTCCACCACAAGGAAGCCTTTGTCCTCGTAGGTGGCCTTCTGTTGACGAGACAACATGATCAACTCCTTGAGCGCTGTGGCTCCGGCAGATTCCTGCCCATGCGTTGGGGACTAATGGATCGGAACAAAAAATTATAGGGCAGCGGCAGCCGCCGCCTGTCGCAGCCCCCGCAGGAACCTTGTCAGGCCGCAGGCATGAGCAGATCGTCGATCCTGCCCAGGATTATGTCAAGCTCCTTGACATCCTGCCCGTCGAGGGCGGGCAGACCGGTGCGGCGGGTGCGCGCCGTCCCGATGATCCCCCGGCGTACCAGAAGTTCCTTGATCACGGACAGTCCGAGACAGAAGCCGAGGTTGATGAACGGCAGCAAACGGTCGTACAGGTCGCGGGCCGCAGCCTGCTCCCCGGCATGGAAGAGGTCCCAGATCCGGACGTGCACGTCCACGATCTCGACCGAAGGCATGAAGCCGTGGGCCCCGCGGTCCAGTTCCGACATCATCCACCGGCACCAGGCACCTCCAAACACGCCCTGACAGACATCGCCCAGCCCCTCGAGGAGGGCGGAGATGTTGTGGGCCGAGGGTTCGTTCTCCTCCTTGACATAGGCAAGGTGTTCGATCTGCTGCAGCAGTTCCATGATGCGCGGAACCGGCAGGCCGGGGGGCGCGTCCTGAAGGAACACAGGCCGAAGGGCGGCGTTGGAAATCGCCTCGTAGTAGCGGAAGACATCATCCGGTCCCAGGACGCCGACATAGGGCGGCAGGGCAATGACGGCGTCCGCCCCGTGCCCAACGGCATGGGCTGCGTACTCGGCCGCGCCCTGAGCGCTGGCCGCCGCCACACCGGCCACCACGGGAATCCGTCCGTCCGCGGCCTTCAGCACGCGTTCCAGCGCGGAACGGCGCTCGCCGTCGGTGAGCAACTGGAACTCGCTCGCCAGGACCGGGTAGACCAACCCGTGGGCTCCCGCCTGCCGGCAGAATTCCACCTGTCGGGCCAGGCCGGCCTCGTCCACCGCCCCCTGTTCATCGAAGGGGGTCTGAACCACCGGAAAGATGCCCCTGAAACCAGCCATGCCGCCTCTTGATCAAATGTTGGCCCTTCTCGTTGGAGCCGGTTCCGCCCACCCGGTTGCCGGTTCCCTCACGGGCCGCCGGTCTGCGAAGTTGGGGCTGGTGACTGCCTCAGGATTGGCGGCCGTACAGGAACGTGTAGCCAACCGTGCCGGTCTCGTCCACCGTATATCCGAACTGCTCCACGTACTCGTCGCCGGAAAGGAACTTGTCGTTGCGCCTGTCCAACAGCGCGTGCAGGTCTCTGCGGAGCGATGCCTGGGGCTCGGCATGATCCGGCTGGTCCACCAGGTTGTCCAACTGAAAGGGATCGCCCTCGTTGTCGTACAACAGCCACGGGCCGGACAGGTCTTCGACATAGGTGTACCGATCGGTCACCAACCCGCGGTATTCCCGGCCGCCGGCCGCCCTCACAAACTGGCCAAACGGCTGCAGGCACATTACAAGGGCCTGTCCACCCGACGGGTCCTCCCCGCCGCGCACATGGCCGCTGTAGTCCAGCCCCTCCATGTCGGAACGGGCCTCGAGACCGCACAGGCCCAGCAGCGTGGGCAGGACATCCACGATGTCAATCGGCGCGTCCTCCGTGCGGGCCTCCGTGCCCAGCCCGGCCGGCCACCGCAACAGGAATGGCACCCGAATCGACTCCTCCCAAGGACGCTGCTTCATGTGCTGCCCCTGCGAACCCAGCATGTCCCCATGGTCGGACAGGAACAGGAAGATGGTGTTCTCCTCCAGTCCTTGGGTCTGGAGGGTGCCGCGCAACTCGCCGACACAGCTGTCCAGCGCGGAGCAGTGGGCGTAGTAACCCGCAATTCGTTCCCTGGCCAGGTCGGCCACCTCGGGTGGAACGTTGGGCCTCAACTCGATCGCGTCCGGGTCGTACATCGCCTTGAACTCGGGCGGCGCCGTCTCGTAGGGGTCATGGGGCGGTCCCCACGATAGAAACAGCAGGAAGGGCTTGTCCGAGTCGCTGCGTTCCTCCAGCCAGCGGCAGGCGTCCCGGGTCTGGTCACGGGCGTCGTAGTCCGACCAGATGTCCGGTTCCGTTTTGTCGTGGTCGTAGTACAGGGAGCGATTGTAGGAGTGCGTGCACTCCAGGACCTTCCAGTACTCAAAGCCCTGCCTACTCTCCCTGGGAATGGGTGCGTCACGGCCGCGCCCGTCCACATGCCACTTGCCGATGTAGGCAGTGTCGTAGCCGTTGCGGCCAAAGATCTTGCCCATACTCTCGACGTCGTCGGCCAGATGCACGTCGTTCACGAACAATCCGTGCGTCTGGGCGTAGAGGCCGGTCAACATACAACCCCGGGCCGGTGTGCACACCGGAATGCCCGACACGGCTTTCCGGTAATTGATGCTCTCGGCAGCCAACCGATCCAGATGCGGGGTCTGCACCTGGCTGTCTCCGGCATAACCGCAGGCCTGTGCCCGCCACTGGTCCGCCAGCACAATCACAACGTTGGGTTTTGACTCGGTCATGGCCGCGGATCCTCGAGAGACTTGAAATGGGGGGCGTGTCAGCGCAACACGAACTTCAAACAGACCGGAGTGGGCGCGTCGATGACCTCGCCCGTGGCAGACAACAATCCGGTCTCCTGGTCCAGTGCGAATACCACGATGGTGTCCGAGTCCTGGTTGGCGGCATACAGCCGATCCCCTTCCGGACTCAGGGCGAAGTTGCGGGGCGTCTTGCCGCGCGTCGATTCGTGGCCCAGGAGCGTGAGCGTCCCGTCGTCGGCATCCACGGCGAAGATCGTGATGGAGTCGTGCCCGCGGTTGGAATTGTAGGCCCACTTGCCGGACGGGTGAACATGGATGTCCGCGGTGGAGACGTGGCCGTCCCAGTCGTCCGGCAGCGTGTTGATGGTTTGGATCGATGTCAGGGTGCCGGCATCGCCGTCCCAGTTGCAAACGTCAATCGTGGCGCTCAACTCGTTCAGGACATACGCCCACCGGCCATTGGGATGGAAGTCGAAGTGGCGAGGCCCCGATCCGGGCCGGACCACCAAATCGCTGCGATGGGTCAGGGGACCGTCGGCCCCGTCCAACTCGTACACCCGCGCCCTGTCCATGCCCAAATCGCAGGCGATGAGGAAAGTGCCGGATGGATCGAGCGTGGTGGAATGGGCATGCGGCCCCTCCTGCCGTTCCTGGTCGACGCTGGATCCCTCGTGCTGCACGTTGAAGGCGCCCTCAACAAACCGGCCGTCGTCGCCATAGGGGAGCGTCTGGAGGGAGCCGCTCTTGTAGTTCGCCAGGGAGATGCGCGACCGGGCTTCATCCAGCGTTACGTGGCAGGGCCATTCCCCGCCGGATGCATGCCGATCCACCATGGTGAGGGCTCCGGTCTCGGGATCAAAGGTGTGTGCGGATACGCCCCCGCCACCGAATTCCTCCATGTCGTCCACCTCGCTGCATGCGAACAGGAGGTTGTGTTCGGAATGAACGTCCAGGAACGTGGGGTTCGGCAGCGACGGATACCAGTCGATGGCCTGCATCAGCCCGTCGGCCGCGCGCTCGAACGCATAGATGCCCTGGGCCGTGGCCTGGACATGCGGCAGGGAAACCGTGTAGGTCCCCACATACAGAAAGGTTCGGGATGGATCAGTCATGGTCGGATCTGATTCCTTGATGGATTGGTGCCGGGGAAGCCGAATGGAGCCGACCAGGGAGCGGCGCCCCCCGGTTCGGAGAGGTCAGAGTACGAACGACTCCAGATAGCGCTTGCTGAGCAACAGCATGCGGCTGCGCAACGGCTCGCGGGACCAGAGAGGCCCGTGGGGCTCCATGGACAGCCAACCCCTGTAGCCGTGCTCGTAAAGGAAGGCAAAGAGCGTGCCCCACGGCACATCGCCCATGCCGGCCGCCGGCTGCGAGGCCAGTTCACCGTCAATGACCACATGTTCCTTGATGTGCATGTAGCCGACACGGTGCCCGTATTGCCGGACCACCGGCACCGGGTCCTGCCCGGCATGCATGAAGTTGGCGGGGTCGTACTTGATACGGATGTCCAGGCCCAGTTCCCACACCCGTTCGAAGGCGGCCAGGCCATCGAAGAACGAATTGCCGTGCAGTCCGTAGAAGGCCACATCGAAGCCGGCTGCGGCCGCCCGATCGAGGAAGGGAGGAAAGACACGGGCAAACTCCCGGGCCTGTTCGTCCAGGGGTGCACCGCCCCAGTCCCCGCCTCCGGTCACCAGCGTCTCCGCACCGAGGATGCGGCCGAATGCCAGCAGACGGTCCAGGTGGCGATGCGCTTCCGCCCGTTCGGCCGCATCCAGCGCCAGATGGTTCCAGCCCCAGAGGCCGAGGGACGCACAGCGGATGCCCCGCGCTTCCAGTATCGCGGCTGTGGCCGCGATGTCCGCCTCAGTCAGGTCGGCGAAGCCGGCCCAGTGGTTGAACTCGAGACCGGCAAAGCCGTGCAGGGAGGCGAACTCCACATCGCGGACCAGTTGGTCAGCGTCGTTGGCGGCAATAAAGGCCCACTTCATAATTCACCGTCCCGGTCTGAACCGAACCTGTACAGACTATCGGCGCGCATCAGCCGCCCAGGGCTTCGAGGGCGGCCGCAACGGTCTTCTTCGGTTTGACGTCGTAGTCGACCGCGACCAGATTGCCGTCCCCGTCGATTACAAAGCTGCTTCGGTGCACACCCATGAACTTCTTGCCCATGAAGTTGCGTTCGCCCCAGACGCCGTAGGCTTCGCAAAGCGCGTGGTCTTCGTCGACCAGCAGCGAGAAGGGCAGGTTGTACTTGCCGATGAACTTCGCATGGCGCTGGCTGTCATCCGGGCTCACGCCCAAAACCGTCGCGTTCAGGGCCCGCAAATCGTCGAAGTTGTCGCGCAGCGAGCAGGCCTGCATGGTGCAGCCGGGGGTGTCGTCCTTGGGGTAGAAGTACAGGATTAGGTTCTGGCCCCGGAAATCGGCCAGGGACACGGTTTCGCCGTTCTCGTTGACCGCGGTGAAATCCGGCGCCGGGGTATTGGGTTGGAGGTGTTTGAGGGCCATGGACCGTCCTTAGTGTTGCAAGTGGTGCGCCAAGGCATGCCTTGGCGCCGGAGAATATCCCGGGGTTCAGGGCTTGGCCGTGATCAGCTCCGGATTGGGGTGCCAGACCACGGGGTTCTGATTGTCGTCGTCGAGCACATCGCCGATCTCGTAGGACGCGAACTGCTCGTCCGAGAGAATATTCTGATTCCCGTTGAACGTGCTGCCGTACGGCATGAAGCCGCAGGTCATGGCGCGCCGCCAGCCGCCGGTCATGTTGGCGCCGGCCCCGTGCACGAGCAGCGCATTGTGGAAGGAACAGGATCCCGCCTTCATGGGCGCGGCCATGGAGGGCAGGTTCACGAAGTCCGGGTAGACCCGGAAGATGTCCCCCATGTTCTCCGTGATGCCGACATTGTCGTAGGTCGTCTTCTTGTGCGAGCCGCCCAGAAAGTACAGGCAGCCGTTCTGGTAGGTGGCATCGTCCAGCGCCACCCAGATGCTGGTGGAGTTCCTTGCATGGAAGGACCAGTAGGGATTGTCAAGGTGCCAGGCAGTGGGATTGGCCCACGGCTGCTTGATCAGGGCCTGATCGTGCCAGACGCGCATCCCCTCGGTCTGGGCCAGCAGCGTGGCCATGCGGCCGATGCGCGGGTCCAGGATCAGCTTGCGGACAGCGGGACTGTCCTTCCACAGGTTCACCCGCTGCACGAACACGTAGTCATAGTACGAGTCGCCCGCCTTCCAGCGGTCGTCGTCCTCGTCCGCGTCTTCCACCACCAGCTTGCGGTCCTTGCGGTTCTCGACGGCCTCATCCACGGCCGCGCGCCAGGTTTCCAGCTCGTCGGGGGTCAGAAAGTCGTCGAACACGACGAATCCGTTCTCCTGGTAGGAGTCGATCTGTGCCTGTGTCACTTCACAGTTCATGGGTTTCCGCTCCGGTCTCCGATGGGAACCGTCCCTCCTTGCAAACAGCCAGCCCGGCTGCCGGCGGAGGGGTGCCGACAGCCGGGCCGTCGGGGAACCGCTCGGATCCCCCGGACTTCATGTCACCGAGCTATTCGCTCGTGTAGAACATCTGCTCGCCGGAGTTGTTGCCGGCAATGGCCTGGCCCGCGATGGGCACGTTGCGCATGGCGGCGTCCGTGACCAACACGTAGCCGACCTTTTCCACCAGTTGAATAAACCAGATGTTGTCGTAATGGTTCTGGTACAACTGCCTCGTGAGCTCCACGTCCTCGGCCGACGCCGGCGGGACCCTAACGCGTCCCCGGCCTGCCTCGATCAGGTCCTTGACCGCCTGCGGGGGTTCTTCACCGCTTTCGCCATTGGTGTTCATCCAGGTCCGCCAGGCGGCAGCCCACCCAGGCGTGGGGAAATAGTCTGTCCAAGTACCGTTCTTCCACATGGGCTGAACGGACCAGATCATGGTGGCCTGCAACTCGTTGGCATTCCAACGTTGACTCCAAAGGGAAGGATCAATTTGCCTGAGCGTGGTCTTGAGGCCCACGTCCTGCAAATACGAGGCCAGGAGTTCGCCCATCGGTTGGAAGTCCGGCGCATGGTCGGCATGCTCCAGAGGCACCACAAACGTATTGCCGTCCGGCCCGATGCGGAAACCTTCGCCGTCACGCTGATCCAAGCCGATGCTGTCCAGCAGGGCATTGGCGGCTTCGGGGTCGTATTCGCTGGGGATCAGCTCGGGCAGGGAGGCGTAACCGTAGTAGATGCTCTCAATGATTTCCGCCCGGTTGATGGCCAAACTGACGGCACGTCGGAAGTCGAGATTTCCCACGACCTCTCGCCACACGTCGTCCTCATAGGTCAGATTCAAGTAAAGAGCCACCGGATCGACATGGTTGTCGAGGATTGCGAAATTGATATATCCGTTTTCCTTGGCATCCTGGTACAGCGGCAGCTTGAGCAGGGCGGTATCCTCGCGCAGCAAATCCACTTCGTCTGCGAAGACCTTGATGTTCACCGTGTCGGTGTCAGCCACCAAGACGGAAACCACCTCGTCGATGTAGGGCAACTGATTGCCTGCCGCATCCACCTTGAAGTAGTAGGCGTTCCGCTCGAACTTCATGAGTTCGTCGGATTCGGTTGCGTTGATCCAAGGCCACATCGCAGGGAAGCCGGCGCACTGCGGGCGCGTGAGATCCCAGTTGCGGCAGTCTACAGAGGTGAAGAGCGCTCTTGGAGAATCCAATCCCTTGTCCTCAACCATGGCCGCGATTTCATCCGCATCACCGTAATCCGTGTGAAGTGGCTTCAGGTGATGGGCCGGCTTGAACACGTCCGTGTAGCCTTGCCAACCCTTGATGCTCAACTCGCGCAGGAAACCGCCATAGCTTTCGTCAAAGGTAATGCTGAAGGTGTAATCGTCGGAAATGTCAAAGACGCCCGTGGTACCGTCCGGAGAACCCCCGGAACGGAACTTATTGGGAACACTCGGCGTATAGTCTTCATGCAGCAGGACATCGTAATGCGCAAACCGCACATCCTCGGTCGTCACTGGCGCACCGTCCGACCACTTCAAACCCTCGCGCAAGTGGAATGTGAAGACCGTGTTGTCTTCGTTGACTGTGTAGTCCTGCACCACATTCCCATAGATACCCGCTACGCTAATGCCGGGGGCTGCCAGGACGTTCTCGTTGAGCATGATGAAAATGTCGGGGTTCCAGCCGGGGCTGGGATGGGCAAACCGCATCACACCGCCGTACTCGCCGATAGCCAATTCGGGCAGGTCGTTGACTTCGGAGATGATGCCCGGCACGACCACCAGAGGATTGGCCGGCAACCGCTCCTCGACGGGAGCCAGTTCACCAGAGGCAACCTGGGCATCCAGGGAGGGCGACTGGGAATACTTGCTGTCCGCGTCGGCGGCTCCGTCCGCCGCAGGCGCGGCTTCGGCAGGGGCTTCCGGCTCAGGCGCGGCACAGGCCGTTGCCAAGGCCAAAGCCAGCAACAAGGACATGGCCGCTGCCAAAAGGGTTCGCAGATTCATGGCATCACTCCAAGAAACCAATGGGTTCAAACGGATTCGGGGTGTCGGGGGAAAATGCGACCCTCTACTTGATGGCAAGCCGCACCTCGCCGGCCGATCGTCGATCGGCACGCGTTCGCTGATTCGGAGAATCCAAGCCCATTCTACCTGTTGCCCCGGAAGGAGGTCAAAGTGAGTTCGGAACAGGGCGGTTGTCATTCTTCCGGTCACAACGCAGGCAGGAAGGAAGAATTCAGTCCTCGCGGCGCCGTGGGAACATCGGTCAGGGCCGATGGCACCGCACTCCCCTGACGCCCCGGTCACCAGGATTGGCCGATTTCCGGAATCCCGGAACAATCGCATTCCGTTGGGGAAGGACCTTGAGCAGACACGGCTCCCAACCAGCCTGTATGGGCTTGGCCGCGAAGCTCCCAGGGGCGGTTCGGCCGGCCTCGCGGCGGATGTTGCGTCCAAATCCACGCATCCCGCCCCCGGATGTCCGGGAGCCATGAATTCGAGCACGATGGCCTGAAGACCGGTGAGAATGGCACGTTCCAGGCACCAGATCGTATGCTACGATTTCCGACCTACGGTTCACGGGGATCGCCTTTCGCCGGGGTTAGCCTAGCAGCCAAGGGTTGGACAGCGGCCCAAGAACCCTATTTGTGGCGGACTAAGTTGTCGCCGAACCAGAATCCGGATTCATGGTCCAGGAGGTTGCGTGAACAGGTTCAAACCAGATCTGACCGATGCCGATGTGACGCCCCGACACGTCTATTTGAACCGCCGCCGGTTCATGCGGGCCGCCGGCACCGTTGTGGGCGGTTCGCTGATCGCCGCATGCCGGGTAATGCCCGAGGAGACTGCGGAACCGGAACCTGTGGAACAGGCCGCGCCGTCGGCCCCGGATGCCGCGCCCGCACAGGCCGATTCGGCACCGGCAGTGGTGAAGGACTATGCGTCGCTGACCGACGAACTCGGCGATCCCCTCAACGCCTTCAAGGACATCACCAACTACAACAACTACTACGAGTTCACGGTCGACAAGCAACGGGTGGCCGGCTTGGCCGCGGACTATCCGACCAGCCCCTGGACCGTGGAGGTGGGCGGCCTGGTGGACAAGCCCGGCACCTACACACTCGCGGACTGGGACCGCTTCCCGCAGGAAGAGCGCATCTACCGCCTGCGCTGCGTGGAGGCCTGGTCGATGGTGATCCCGTGGACGGGCTTCCCCCTGCGTCACCTGCTGGACGAAATCCAGCCCCAGGCCAACGCCAAGTACGTGGCCTTCCAAACGGTGTTCGATCCCGAAAACATGCCGGGCCAGAGGGGCGGCTACAACTGGCCCTATACCGAAGGCCTGCGCCTGGACGAGGCCGAAAACGACCTGGCCATGCTGGTCACGGGCCTGTACGGTGATCCGCTGCCGATGCAAAACGGCGCCCCGATCCGACTAATCGTCCCTTGGAAGTACGGCTTCAAGAGCATCAAGTCGATTGTCAAAATCGACTTGGTGGCGGAACAGCCCACGTCGCTCTGGATGAGCGCCGCGCCCAACGAGTACGGCTTCTACTCCAACGTGAATCCCAACGTCAACCACCCCCGGTGGTCGCAGGCCCGGGAACGCCGCATCGGCGAAAACGGACGTCGGGAGACCCTCTTCCTGAATGGCTACGAGGACCAGGTGGGCTATCTGTACGAGGGCATGGACCTCAAGGCCAACTACTGAGTCCCACAGCTGCCCCTTGGCTGCCGCGCCGGCCCCGGTTGTCGGGGCCGGCGCGCGTTCCGCACATTTTGACCATTTGTCGGGGACTGCTTGATGTCCAAAGCCGAATCGCAATCCAATCCCCGGTTCGGCAGCCCTGTGGCCGCCGTCCAGGCCTTCCTCAAGAAGCGCCGCGTGCACTGGTCGCGGGCCGCCGTGCACGCCGCCATGCCCCTTTGGTTCATTGGCCTGGGAATTCTCTACGTGGTCTCCGATCCGGCCGACGACTCGCTTTGGCTCGTCCACAACGTGGGGTTTACCGGGTTCCTGCTGCTCGTCTTTTCGCTGGTCTGCACCCCTCTGGCCTTCGTCACCGGCTGGTCCCGGTTCACGCGCCTGCGTCGCACCTTCGGCCTGTGGGGCTATTGGCTGATCCTGGTCCACTTCGTCCTGTATATCTCGATCTGGTCCTTCTTCGAATGGAAGTTCATCTTCGGTGACATCACCACCATTTTCATCTACCAGGTGGGGTTCATCGCCTTCTTCCTGATGTCGCTCCTGGCCTTCACGTCCTACGGATCCTGGCAGCGGCGCCTGAAGCGGAACTGGGTCCGGCTGCACCGCCTGGCCTACGTGATCGTCCCGCTGGGCGGCATCCACTACGTGTACGTGGAGAAACGCCCGGATCTTTGGGTCCTGATCGGGGAGCAGAACTGGTCGGCCCTCGGAGAACAGCTCACGTCCCGCCCCTGGATGTTTATCGAGCTGGCCCTCCTTCTGTTGCTCCTGCGACTGCCGGCGATTCGCCGCAACGTAATCAAGGGACGCCGCGCCCTGACCGGCGGACCGGGCAGCAGCAAAACCCGCGCGGCCCGCGGCCGGCCGGCTACGGCCAGCCGTTCCTGATCAACCCGCGCCGACCGGCCCCCCGTTCATGGATCCGGCTCCGGCCACGGCTGAACTCCTGGCGCGCCTGGACCGTGTCCTGGGCGAAGACATCCGGCCGCTGGAAGCGGACTTGCTCCAACGCGGACCGGAAACCGTGGACGCATCGTTGATGCAACTGCGCCGGGAGCACCGCGCGCGGGGCCTGTGGAACTTCCAGCTGCCCCAACACCTGGACGGCGTCGGCCTGTCCCTGTCGGAGTTCGCCCATGTCAGCGAGCGACTCGGCCAAAGCCCCCTCGCCCACGCCGCCTTCAACTGCCAGGCCCCGGACGCGGGCAACATGGAAATCCTGGAACGGCAGGCCGCCCCCGCGCAAAAGGAACGGTTCCTGCTGCCCCTGGCCCGCGGCGAAATCCGCAGCTGCTTCGCCATGACCGAACCGGAGCATGCGGGTTCCAACCCCGTCTGGATGAGCACGTCCGCTTCCCGGCAAGGAAGCGGATGGCTGCTGAACGGACACAAGTGGTTCGTGACCGGCGCCCACGGGGCCGACTTCGCGCTGGTCATGGCCATCACCGATCCCGACGCGCCGCGCCACGACCGCGCCAGCCAGTTCCTGGTTCCCATGGATACGCCGGGCGTGGATCACGTGCGCCGGATTCGCATCATGGGCGAGGAGGGATCGGGCTGGTTCAGCCACTCGGAACTGCGCTTCAGGGATGTGGAGCTGCCCGCCGACGCGCTGCTGGGATCCCGCGGTGCGGGTTTCCGCGTGGCACAGGAACGCCTGGGTCCCGGACGCATCCACCATTGCATGCGCTGGCTCGGCATTTGCCGACGGGCTCTCGACATGATGGCAGCCCACGGAGCTTCACGGGAAGTGGCCCCGGGACGGACGCTGGGCACTCGGCAATCGTTTCAGCATGCCTTGGCCGAACTCGAGGCGACGGTCGCGGGCGCCCGTCTGCTGGTCCTGGACACGGCCCGTCAAATCGAACGGCAGGGCCATGCCGAGCTGCGCAGCCGAATCTCCATGATCAAGTTTCATACCGCGGGGGTTCTGCAAAACGTGGTGGACGCGGCCATTCAGGCCATGGGGGCCGCCGGCGTCAGCGACGATCACGTCCTGTCCTGGTGGTACCGGCACGAACGCTGCGCGCGTATCTACGACGGCACCGACGAAGTGCACAAGACCGTGGTGGCCCGGGACCTGTTGGCTCGGCATGGACTTCAGGTCGGTTTCTGACCACCGCGCGGAATCCATTTGCCATGACCGGCTTCCGCGAGGACCCGCCTCTTCCCCTCGATGTACCTGCCGCGGTCCAAGCGGGCGCCGAGATCGATCCCGGCCCACTGACGGCGGCCCTCTCCCAAACCGACACCGGCCTGGAGCCGCCGTTCCGCCTGCACCAGTACCCGCGCGGGTTTTCCTGGCTGACCTACCGGGTTACCGACGCCCGCGGCCGCCGGTGCGTCCTCAGAACGCCGCCGCGCGGGGTCCATATCGCCCGGGCCCACGATCCCGCCCGCGAGCACCGCATCCTCTCGGGCCTGAAGCCCGTCTATCCGCTGGTACCCCGTGCCCTGGCCTGCCACACGGACGCCAATCCCCTTGGCACGCCCTTTCTGTTGATGGAGCAGGTGGACGGGACGGTCCTGCGCGCCAACCCGGACACGGTGCCCGATGCCGCCTCCATGCGGGCCATCGGGCGCGGCCTGGTGGCCAACCTGGTCCGGCTGCACGGCTTCGACCTGAGTGTCACCGACTTGGCCGACCTGGGCTATCCGGACGGGTTTGTACTGCGCCAGGTCCGCGGCTGGCAGGGCCGCTACGCAGCGGCCCGCACCGAGAAGGCCCCGGACTCGGCGGACATCGCCGCGTGGCTTGAGGACCACCTGCCGGAATCACCGGCGCCCACCCTGATTCACAACGACTACAAGCACGACAACCTGGTGCTGGCACCGGAACCGCCCCACGCGATTCGGGCCGTGCTGGACTGGGAGATGGCCACCCGGGGCGACCCCCTGATGGACCTGGGGTCCAGCCTGGCCTATTGGGTCACGGCGGACGATCCGCCGGCCATGCGGGCGCTGCAGCACAGCCCCACCGACCTGCCCGGCAATCCAACCCGGGCCGAGGTTGTGGAACAATATGCTGCCCAAAGCGGCCGGCCCGTTGACGACATCGTGTTCTACTTCGTGTTCGGCAACCTCAAGCTGGCCGCCATTCTGCAGCAGCTGTACCGACGCTGGGCCGACGGCCTCACGCGCGAGGCGCGCTACGAGCGCCTGCACATCGAGGTGGCAACCTGCCTGCAAACGGCTCGACAAGCCATGCAGCTGGGCCGCATCGACAGTTTGTACACGGTCTGAATCCCGTCCCCTGGACCCTTGCAAGGAGCAATCCCCAGTGATGCAATTCGGAATCTGCAACCCTTTGGCCAACCACGAACTGGCCGCGGCCGGCGGCTGCGACTACCTTGAAACCAGTGTCTCGGAACTGCTCCCGCTCATTCCCGAGGACGACAGTCCCGAGGTCGAGGCCCGCATGGCGGAGTTCGCCGCCACCGCACTGCCCGTCAAGGCGTTCGCCGGCTTCATCCCGGCCGACCTGAAGGTTACCGGGCCCGAGGTCCAGTGGGGCCAACTGTCCACCTACCTGGACACCGCCCTGCGGCGGGCCAGTCAGGTGGGGGCCGACATCGTGGTCTGGGGCAGCGGCCCCTCCCGCCATGTGCCGGACGGCTTCGCCCGCGACGCGGCGGAAGAGCAGGTGGTCCGCTTCCTGCACCTGGCCGGTCACTGGGCCGAGCAGCATGGCGTCACCATCGCGATCGAACCCCTCAACACCAAGGAGTCCAACATCATCAACTCGGTCAGCGAGGGGGTCAACTTCGCCGAGCGCGTGGCCCATCCCCGCATTCGCGTCCTGGCCGACTTCTACCACATGCAGGAGGAGGACGAGCCGACCGACGTCATTTCACGCTTCGGGCCCTGGCTGAGCCACATGCACACGGCCGACACCGGCCGGCTGTATGCCGGTTCCGGCGACTATCCCTATGCCGACTTCGTGGCGGAGGTCAACAAGGCGGGTTACCAGGGCATGCTTTCGGTGGAGTGCCGCTGGAGCGAGGATCTGGCAGGCGAGATCAAGGCCAGCATGGACTACCTGAAGTCCCTGTGGGCCGACTGACCAAGGAATCCGCGCGCGGACCATGCAACCTGTACGACGATTGTGCAACATGCACAAGATATTGGGGGCAAATTCGTTGGGATAACCATTCATCGGTCTTCGGCTCCTGCCTATACTGACGCTCAGTTGTCAATCGTTGAGCATTAGGTACCAAAGAGGAGACTGACATGGCCCTGCTTATTGCACTCGGAGGATTTGCAGCCCTGTTCACCATGTGGGTCGTGCTTCCCAAGGTGCTTCACAATCGGGCCCCGTCCGAGTAGGGGGCAAACCAAGCCAACAAACGAACATCCCGCCCTGTACGGCGGGATGGGATGGAAAAGGAGGCTGAACAGCCTCCTTTTTTGCTGTCCGGTTTTGCACCGGGGCTGTTGAGAGGCACAACCGAGATTGGCCCGCCTGCCCGCTCACGGAGTTTGCCTGCCCCCAGACGCAGCGGGAAGTTCAGCCTCATCGATCGCCGACGCCTTACCGGTAAAATGAGAAGCGGCGGCATACACCAATTCGGGATTGCCGGCGCGTTTCCGTACGCCTCCGGGGCCAGCGGCCGCGGCCGGTTCGTCCGATGAAGACAGCCGCTCCTGCGCGGTTTCAACCCATGTCTGTCCGATCGAACCATGACCCCTTCCGCTCTCAACAACGTTGACTTAAGCCAGTCGCTCGGGCGCAAGGCCTACGAAAAGCGATTGGTCCCGCTCCAGGAACGCTTTCTGGCCCTGCGCCTGCAACTGGGAGGCCAGGTGGGACACACCCTGGGACCGCCTCTGCTCATCCTTTTCGAGGGATGGGACGCTGCCGGCAAGGGCGGGTGCATTCGCCGACTGATTCAACCGCTGGATCCACGGCACTTCACAGTGCACCAGTACCAAGCTCCGACCCCACGCGAAAAGCGGCACCACTTCCTATGGCGCTTCTGGCCGGCGGTTCCGGGCCGCGGAGGCATGTGCATTTTCGATCGCACCTGGTACGGGCGGGTGCTGGTGGAGCGAGTGGAGGAATTTGCCTCCCGTACGGAGTGGTACCGGGCCTACGAGGAAATCAGGAACTTCGAGTCCCTGCTCATCATGGAGGACGTGCTCCTGATCAAGTTCTTCCTGCACATGTCCCCGGAGGAACAGACCTTGCGATTCAAACGTCGCGAGCGCGATCCGTTGAAGAACTGGAAACTGACAGAGGAAGACTGGCGCAACCGTGCCAAGTTGCCTGCCTACACCGAAGCCATTGAGGACATGCTGCACGAAACCCATACCGCCATCGCCCCGTGGACCGTCGTGCCGGCCGAGTCCAAGCGGTTCGCCCGCATCAAGGTGCTGGAAACCGTGACTGCCAAACTGGAAGCCGCGTTGGACTAATTAGCAACAGACAGGTGCCAAACATGTCGAAGAAAACGCTTTACCTGGCCAACCCGTACGGCTTCAACCGGCTGGTGGCCGAAGGTCCCCTGTTGGAAATCCAGGGCAAGCTCGAGGCCATGGGCTTCGAGGTGTGGGAGCCGTTCCAACGCAACAACCAGCACGACAGGACCGACCTGGCCTCGTTCTACTACCAGGTTGGCCAGTGCGACAAGAACGATGTCCGCGATTGCGACGGCGTCTTCGCCATCACGGATGGGTCCCCGCCGGACGAGGGGGTCATGGTGGAAGTCGGCTTGGCGATCGCGTGGAAGCGGCCGGTTTTCTTGTACCGCGCGGACACCCGCCACTGCAGCGACACGAGCGTTTATCCGCTCAACATCATGTTGTTTGTCGGCTTGGCCGACACGGAAGTCTGGAAGCGCTACTGGTACACCGACGTAACCGATCTGGACAATCCGGACAAGGCCTTGTCCCTGTTTGCTGCCGGCACGCCCCTGCCGGGATTCCTGAACGACTGACGACTACATTCTTGCCGCCGACACAACCAGTATCACCCCTGGACAGATGGGATTGCACCTTTGCCTGTTCCATTGGGAGCCTTCACATCAGAGGAGGAGTACGTTGCAGGCTGCACTGCATCGAGTTGAAAAGCCATGCCGACAGCGACGACACCATCTGTGAGACACGCAGTGCAAGCCTGACTGCATGGAACAGGCCCGATACCATCATTGCGATCGTCAACGGCGGGCTAGGCACAGCTTCCAAGAAGTGCTGAATTCGGAAGCCGGTTCAGCACGAGACGAATTTCGGTGCCGCTACGGCGACATGCCCAGCGGACAAACTGATGCGTCGCGGGTACGCGGTCACGGCAACTGAAGAACTCGCGACGATGGATGCCAGGTACGGTCCAAGGATTGCGGGAAGTTGCCGAGAGACCTGTTTTCGAAACACTGCCAAAGCCAACCCATGACAATCGGTTCAAGTGCTGACAATGGGCCCGGAGTCGGTTGTAACATCTGAAAACCTTAAACCTTGCATCAACGTGAAAGAGGTGATCAAGATGGTGTCTTGGAAGGATTGCCCGGCGGTTGAGCGCCGTCCTGGCAAGTTGCATGGGGCATGGGCATTTGCCGGAACGCGGGTGCCGGTAGCCGCCCTCTTCGAAAATCTTGAGAGTGGTGCCACGGTGGAACAGTTTCTCACCTGGTTCCCAGGTGTGGAGGAGTGGCAGGTCAAGGCCGTACTTCAACACGAAGCAAAGGCGTTGAAAACCCCAAACCCATCATGAAGGTGCTGTTCGATCAGGGCACGCCCGTGCCACTGCGGCGACACCTCGTTGAGTACTTGGTGAGTACCGCCTCGGAAAAGGGCTGGTCGGACCTTGACAACGGCGACTTGATCGAAAGAGCAGAACAGGCAGGGTTCGAAGTACTGATTACTACGGATCAGAACATGCGATATCAACAGAACATTGCCGGAAGAAGGCTGGCAGTTCTCGTCCTCCTTTCCACCGCATGGCCCAAAATCCAGCTGAAGACAGAAGTGATACAGGAAGCACTCACCCGAATAAGCCCGGGTGAGTTCAAGGAAGTTCCGATCTGAAGATGGAAACGACTTGTGGCCGTGACACGCAACAACTGATCGCAGGAATGCTGCTTGAGGGCAACAAGGTGGCCGGGCGAGCAAGACTTGCCCGTCTTGACCAACCGGCCACGCTGCAGCTTGGCGACTGCCGACCGCGGCGCGGGCAGGGGTATCGGCGCAAAAAGGTGGATGGGGCATCCGGCAGTGTCGGCGAATGGAGACGTCGCCTGAACTATGCGATCCGGTCTGGCAGCCTGAATCGGTGCAGACAGAACGCGAGGAACAAGCCGGCAGTGACGGGCTTTCCGCGACGGGCAGCCCTGAACATTGTGAAGACCGTTCAACAACAATCCAGATGGACCTTGCCATACGAACCACTGCGCGAAATCGGACACTACCCGTCGATGCTGACCGCGAATCTTGACAGTTGGCAACTCTACGCATGCCCTGACGCATCCGAATCCAACCCTGTCATGTACCTGCGCCGATCGGCACAAGCTGGGTCGTCCCAACGGTTGTCGAACTCCATCGGATCCTGCTCCAGGTTGAACAGTTCGCCCAGTCCGATGCCGTGGTAGAGGACCAGCTTCCAGCCTGCGGTCCGAATCATGGTTCCGTGACTGCGTCTCGGGCCCCGACCCAGGTTGAGGGCACCGTGATAGTCGCACCGCACAAACTCCCGGTGCCTGTGCGCCGGCGCCCTGCCCGTCAGCAACGACCACAAACTGCGGCCCGGCAGGCCGGCAGGGGCGTCGAGACCCGCGACATCCATCAGGGTCGGCACCAGATCGGTCAATTCAACCAGGGCATTGCTGACAACCCCCTCCCGCACGCGTCCGGGCCATGACACGACGAGAGGCACACGAACCAGGCCTTCGTAAAAGCGGCAGCCCTTGCCCCAAAGCCCGTGATCACCCAGCATGTCGCCGTGGTCCGACATGAAGATGATGAGCGTCCGGTCCCTTTGACCGGAGTCTTCCAGGGCCTTGATCACACGGCCGACGTTTTCGTCAATCAATTCGATCATGGCGTGGTAGGCAGCCTTGCGAGGACCGTCGGCCGCCGGATCCGGCGGCTTCGCCGAAGATTGGAAGTCCACGTCCGCCAGCCGGGCCTGCGCCTCGAGGTCACTGCTCCGGAAGGCCGGGCCGGGCATCGCGGCCGGATCGAACCGGGCAAGATAGTCCGACGGCGGGTCGAACGGCGGGTGCGGATCAAACGGGTTCATGCTCACAAGCCAGGGACTGGCGAGCTGGCCGGTCATATACTCGATGGCGGTGTCGGCACAGAATGTGGTTTGGTGGCACTCCGCCGGAATGGATTCCCCGCGGCGTCGCAACTCCCCCAGATCGAACCCCCTGGCCCGGACCCAGTTGGCGTAGGCATGGGGCCGACCCCAGTCGTCGAAGGGGCTGTGGCTCCACTGGAAGACTCGATACCCGTCGTCGCGCGGTCGCACCTCGGGTTCAAACACCCGGACGCCATGTACGCGGCTGTCCGGGGTCTCGCGCTGGTAGGCACCCGCCAGATGCAGCTTGCCGACCAGGCCACAGTCGTAGCCGACCCCATCCCGCAACAAGCGGGGCAGCAGGTCGGCGCGCTCCGGCCATCGGTCGTTGTTGTTGCGGCCGGCGCCAATCGTGCCGGGATACCGGCCGGTCAGGAAGCTGGACCGGCTGGGTGTGCACACCGGGCTCTGACAATAGGCGTTCCGAAACACCGTGCCGGCGGCGCACAGTCGGTCCAGGTTGGGTGTGCGGGCATGGGAATTGCCCAACGCACCGATGGTGTCCAGACGCTGCTGATCCGTACAAATCCAGAGGATGTTGGGCCGGTTCAAGACATGGGTTCCTCAACCCGCAGCATTTGATTTCCGTTCCGCATGAACTCGTAATTTACAGACACCAACTCCGCACGCATGCCTGCCGCGCGGCAGGCCGCCACAACCCCTTGCACGTGAGGAGAAGGCGCACCGCCCAACTGCAGCAGGGGAAACACCCGGACTTCCCGGGCCACCCTGAGCATCTCCTGCATGGCCAGCACATGGAATGCCAAGTCAAACTGCTGGCTGTAGAGGAACAGGAAATGGGAACACAGGGCCAAGTCGAACACCCCATCGGAGAACGGCAGATCCGGCAGGGACGCGTCGATGTAGCGGCCGTCGGCCCTGCCGCAGGGGAAGTCTTCCAGAAACAGTTGCTGGGCCTCCATCCGGAGTTGGCCCAGTGCCTCCGGTGAATCTATGCGGTCCCACACGAAGTCCTGTCGGTTGCGTCGCGTCTGGTCGAGCACCAGCTCGAACGTCTCGCGACCCCGCTGCGCAATGACCTCCGACGCGAAGGCATACAGCGGATCAGCGGACACCACGCGGCAGCCCTGTGCCGTCATTTCCGCGTTGAAGCTGGCCGGTCCGTCCGCACATCCCAGGATGCGGCCTGCCTTGTCCTGTGGCGACAGGCTGAACATGGCTTCGTATTCATCGAGGGTCCGACCCCAGGGAATGACTTGGTCAATCGAGAACGGCATCACCGATCACCAGGTTGTGGCTGTGCGGAAGCGTCCAGGCACAGCGGCTGTCGACTGGGGGACTTGGGCAGCAGGGCGCATCAGACCGCGATGTTGCGGGCGTGGTCCGGCCAGTGCAGGTCGGCGCCGCCACGGGCCAGGAGCCCCTGGTACTCGCTTAGCAACCCTTCACCATGCAACACGCCGCGCGGCGACGTGCCCTTTTGCAGGCTAAACGCCGCCAGGGTACCCGCTGCTTCCCCAATCGCCCACTCCACGGGATGCAGCCGATAGCAGCCGTTGGTGATATGCGTGACCCCGAGGTTCTTGCACGCAGGCAGGACATTTTCGATCCTCACGGGGACCAAGGCGCCCAACGGAATCTGGAAGGGATAGGAGCCGACATAGACGTAGTTCCGGTCCGCGGAACTGGGATGCAGGTCAATGCGGTAGCAGCCCGTGCCCACAGTGTCCGGAAAGGACTCGGCGCCCTTCAGGTCTCCCCTCTGTTCCAGGCCCACGTGTTCCTCCAGGACCGTAAACTCCGCCTTGATGCGGCGGGATTCGCGCACGTAGACATGCTTGGCCAGACCATCCTGCGAGCCCACCGCGTCCTCCCTGAGCCTGAGCCCCCGGTAACCCGTGCCGCCATCCACCCGCGGCGCTTCGGTCTGCATCCAGTACAACCACGACAGACTCAGTTGGCGCGCCTCCCGCAATGCCTGTTCCCGCATGGTTGGCGACACCCCGAGCAGGGGTTTGGCCCAGTAATCATTCTGGGGCCAGTTGATCAGGGAAACATCGCCGATGCCGAATCCCGGTTCCATGAGCCCGGCATCCAGCAGCCGACGGTAGCGCCACCGTTCCCGCGACCGGTCGGGATGGTCCGGCGCATGGAAAATCGGCGCGAACCGGCGCTCCAGCGTGGTCGGGTGGCAATCGTGCCAGTCGAAAAACCGGCCGGGCCAGAAGTCCGGCCGATAGTCCTTCCAATAGGAGTACATGTCCGGGCGTTCGCTTGCATGGTCCTCGTCCGGATGGTGGGAGAGTGCAAAACACCATGTGATGGACTGCTGGTCCATCGGATCGGCATCGCCGGGCAAGGCATGCAGCTCGCCCGTCTCCTGTTGACTCTCGGCACCGATTACGTGTTCGATCCCGGCCAAGTCCAGAAGATCGCCCAGTTCCGACGCGTCCAGTACGTAAGGAGCCCTGATCCACCGGGTTTGGCCGGACCGGTTGTCCTGCAGCTCCACCGCCTCGACGCGGTCGCCCGCGGTCTGAACCGCAACCGGTTCGTGTTCAAGCAGCAACCTCAGATTGCCCCGCGCCAAGTGGGGCGCGGCCATCTCCATGAGGACTGCGTGGGCCACCCGCGGCTCGTGACACAGTCGGCTCACATACCCGTTCCCCGGATTCAGGAGGCTGGTACCCCGCGCTTCGGCCGTAAGCGGGTAGTGCCTGCGGTAATAGTCCCGCACCCCCTGCCGAAAACGGCGGTAGTTGCGGCAGGACCCGTGGCTCTCGATCCAAGGATGTTCATCCGGCGGCACTGCCTGGGCGGTCAACTGGCCCCCAATCCAGTCCGTGGGCTCGGTCAACACCACGCGCAGCCCCATCGCGGCGACCCGCATGGCCGCCGCCGTGCCGCCTGTTCCGCCTCCGACAATCAGGATGTCCGTGTCCATGGTGTCAATCCCAGGGTTTGGCCGCAGGTTCGGGGCCGTACGCGCTTCCCATCGGTGTGGTGCCGGATGGGACAACCCCCTGTCCGTGGTACGCCAGGCTATCGAAGCAGTTGGGGATACCCGGACTCGATAAACGGATAGGCCTCAATCAACGCCTCCTGAAAGATCCCAATCGCCTCGTCAACAGTTTCCCGGGTCATGGCCGTGGTTGTGTTCAGGCAGCCGCCCGTGGACATCATGAGCCCCCGGTTCAGGCAGGCCAGAAAGATGAAACGCTGCACTTCCGCAGGTGCCGAACTTGCATCCCGGTAGGTGCGAATCTGCCTGTCGGTCATGTGAATTCCCACGAGCGATCCGCGGCCCACAATCCGTCCCTGCAGGCCCTGTTCGACCAGGACTTCGCCCATGCCCGTGCGCAGGCGGTCCCCAAGTTCGTTGATGTACGCGATGCGGTCCGCCGTCAGATGCTCCATGGCGGCTGCACCCGCGGCCATGGTGACCGGATTGCCGTTGAAGGTGCCGCCGTGGCCAATGGATTCCTTGGCATCGGGATCGTAGCGGTCCATGAGATCCGCCCGCCCGCCGAAGGCACCCACGGGGAAGCCGCCGCCGATGATCTTGGCGAAGGCCGTCAAGTCGGGCCTGATGCCGTACAGGGCCTGGGCTCCGCCGTGGTCGAGGCGGAAGGTTTGAACCTCGTCCAGCACCAGCAGAACGCCGTGCTCCTCCGTGATGCGGCGGACCGCCTCCAGATACGACCCGGTGGCCGTCGTGTAGCCATGGGAACCGAGCAGCGGTTCCACAATCACGGCGGCAATGGAGTCCCGATGGTTCGCGACCGTCTCGGCCAGGGCCTGTTCGTTGTTGAAGGGCACCACGTGCATGGCTTCCCGGGCATGGTCGGGGATACCGGCGCCTTCCGGCTTGCTCCGGGGCCGTTGCTCCGAACCCGCGCCGCGGACACCGGGGGAGACGCTGACGCTGACGGCATCGTGCGTGCCGTGATAGCCACCCTCCACCTTGACGAAATGCGACTTCCCCGTAGCGGCCCGGGCCGCCCGGAGGGCCATCATGGTGGCCTCCGTGCCCGAATTGGCAAACCGGATACGGTCCACGGAGGCCACCCGGCTGCATAGGATTTCCGCCAGCACAATCTGGTGCTCGTTCAGGGCTCCCCAAGCGGTTCCCTTGGCGACCTGATCCCGCACGGCTTCCTCAACCGGAGCGAATCGATGGCCGTGGATCAGCGTGGTGGCATTGTTCATGAAGTCGAGCAGACGGTTGCCGTCCACATCCACCAGCTCGGTGCCAGAAGCACGATCAATCACCAGGGGATAGGGTCGGAAATAGGTGGAACTCCGGGTCTCCCCGCCGGGCATGACGCGTTTGGCCCGGGCATGCAACGCGGCCGACTTCGGCGTGGCCTCCCGATAGCGGTCCTCCAGGCGTTGCAGCAGCTGTTGGGTTGTCATCACGATCCGTTTCCGTGCAAGTGGCTTGAAACAACGCCAGGCTGGCTGGCGGCAACACCTGACAGGTGCATTGTATGGGGCAGCCCGGCATTGCCACACCCCGTTGGCGTGTGCCCGGGCCTTGGAGCGGATGTACCCGTGTCGCATGCGACCTGCAATCCCCGGACTCTTGAGTGGCAGGACGTTGTCGACGTCTGGAACGCGGGGACATGCTCCACGGCAAGTCCGGGTTTCCGGCATGGCCGGTGGATCCACATGCCGATCCAGCCCCCGGCAACCGCGGTGGCGGCGGGGCCTCCGCTCTCAATCGTCCTTGACGGGGACTGAGCCATGCCGGTTGGCCCCGCCGCCCATGCCTGCGGAAATCCGCTTCCGATGCGCTGGCCTACCCCGTCGAACAACCGTTTCGGCACTCGGGTAGAATTGGCCGCAACCAAATCCCCCAACCGCTGTTTGCAGACCGGGTGACCGGCAGCAACCAGCAACCAGCCCCATATGATCATGGGAAGGACTTGTACACCATGCGCAAAGGCACGTTAACTCGTCGCGGATTCCTGAAGGGCACCACCATCGGGGCTGCATCCCTGGCCCTGGCCGCCTGCGCGGCACCGGTGGCCGCTCCGGCATCCGGCGAGGACACCACCGCTGAAATGGCTCCGGTGGACATTGATGTTTGGACCGGCTGGACCGAGGGCGCCGCCGACAAGATTGAACAGATCCTGGACGGCTACAACCAGTCACAAACCAGTGTGCGGGCCCACCACGTGGTCGTGGCCGGCGGCATGACCCAGAAGCTCCTGGCCGGCATTGCAGCCAATGAGGGGCCCACCACGGCCGTCGTCTTCGGCGCCGCCATTGCCTATCAGCTCGCAGCCAACGAAGCGCTGCTGGCCCTGGATGGACTGGGCAACCCCGACCAGGTCCAGACCCTCAGGGACTGGATGCATCCCGCCATCTGGGACCTGGGAACGTACCAGGGGAACTTCTACTACGCCAGCATGTGGAACCAGTCCATGGGAACGTTCGTCAATCTGGACTTGGCCGAAGCCGCCGGCGTGGACGTGGACAATCCCCCTGAAACCCTGGAGGAGCTTGTCGACGTTTGGGAACAGATGACCACCTACGACTCCGACGGCAACATTGATGTCCTGGGCGGCGACTTCAACTGGAACGCCATGATCATGGGACGCTTCCAGGGCCAGTTCGTACAGGACGAGACAACGGTCACGGCCAACCATCCCAACAATGTCAAGGCCCTGGAGTGGAACACATCCGTCTGGGAGCGCTTCGGCGTGGACAAGATGCAGTCCTACCAGGCATCGCTGCAAGGCGCAAGCGGCCGTTCGCGCGGCCTGGCTCCGTTCCTGGCCGGTGTACGGGCTACCGAGACCACCGGACCTTGGCGCTTCAACTCGATGCGGGACTACGCCAACGAAGACTTCAGGTTCACCGTCTGGCCCTTCCCCAAGCCGACCGGATATGAGACACGCGGCATGTACACCTACGGCGACGGCTGGATTGTGCCGGTCACGGCACCCGAACCGGAAGCAGCCTGGGAAATCATCAGCGTCATGACCGGCGCCACTGGTGATCGCGACACCTACACGTCGCTCTTCATCACCTGGCTGTGTGTCAACAATCCCGTGTCGGAAGGCATGCAGGACCACCCCCTCTTCCGGGACGAGGTGATTGGCGCCTGCCCGGGCTTCACCGACATCTTCATGGACGACCTGTACAACTCGGATTACTACCTGTATCCCCCCAAGGTGCCCACCAGCTCCTCCTACAACTCGTTGTTGGGGGCTGAGTGGCAGAAGGCCTATCTGGGCGAGAAGAGTCCGCAGGAAGCCCTCGACTTCGTGCAGGAGGAAGCACAGAAGGAACTCGACCTCTGGCTTGATCAGTCAAGCTGAACCCAAGCAAATTCGGCAGGGCGGGTTTGGACTGGGCGGCCCGTGCGGCCGCCCAGTCCCGCTCTGCCCCGAACACCCGCGGGCCGACTGAATCCGCTCGGGCCCACCCAGTCCCAAGCGGTGCCATCCCTGCAGCCGGTCCCGACCGCCCCAACCTCACCCCGTGACCACCTCCCTGGACACACCCCGCGACCAACCTGCCGTCTCGACCGGAGAGCAGCGCCTGCTCCGTCCTCTCGGTGAAACGAGCAAGTACCTGGTGCTGGTGTTGTTCTCCGCCTTCTTCCTGATTCCACTGGTGTGGATGGTTTCGACCTCCCTGAAGAACGCCGAGGAACTGCCCCTCTATCCGCCCATTTGGATCCCGGATCCCATTCGCTGGGACAACTACGTGACCGCCTTCGTGGAAGGTTCCCTGGGAGGCTACCTCTGGAACACGGTGGTGGTCACCGTGCCATCGGTGATCGGGGCGGTCCTGTCCAACTCGCTGATCGCCTACGGGTTTGCCCGCGTCCAGTGGCCCGGGCGCGACTACGTCTTCGCCGTCGTGCTGGCCACGATGATCCTGCCGGACTTCGTGACCTTCATTCCCTTGTACCTGATATTCCGCGACCTTAACTGGCTCAACACCTACTACCCGCTAATCCTGCCCATCTTCCTGGGAAGCCCATTCTTTATTTTCCTGTTGCGCCAGTTCCTGATGGCGCTCCCCGCCGAACTGACGGACGCGGCCCGCGTGGACGGCGCGTCCGAACTCCTGATATTCCTGCGCATCGTGATCCCGCTGGCCACCCCCGCCCTGGCCGTGGTGGCCCTGTTTCAGTTCATCGGCAGCTGGAACGACTATTTCGGGCCGCTCATCTACCTCAGCGATGTCGACAAGTACACCATTTCGCTGGGCATCGCCAACATGGAGAGCGCCTACGGCTTCTCCAATTTCGCCTGGATCATGGCCGCCACGTGCATGAGCATCCTGCCCATCATCCTGCTCTTCTTCTTTGCGCAGCGGACCTTCATCGAAGGCATTGCCCTGACCGGGCTGAAGGGGTAGATCGCCATGACCGCCGCCGCATCGTCGTTCCGGTTCTCCAGCCGCCGGGATCGCAAACGCCTGGCCACGGGCCTGCTCTTCATCTCGCCCTGGATCCTGGGATTCATCGTATTCAGGGTCTATCCATTCCTGGCCTCGCTGTACTACAGCTTCACCTTTTACCCGGTTCTGCGCAGTCCCCGCTGGCTGGGCTGGGACAATTACGTCAACCTCTTCGACGATCCCCGCTTCCTCACCTCGCTCTGGAACAGCACCTACTATGCGCTGGGCGCGGTTCCCCTGGGCACGCTCTTCGGCATCCTGCTGGCCATGCTGCTGAACATGCGCGTGCGGGGCCTGTCCGCGTTCCGCACGATCTTCTTCCTGCCCAGCATCACCCCCATCGTGGCCGCGGCCATCGTGTGGCTGTGGATGTTCAATCCCCGCAGCGGGGTGGTCAACTATCTGCTGTCGTTCGTGGGGATCAACGGACCGGCCTGGCTGGGCGATCCGCAATGGGCCAAGGCAGCCCTGATCCTGATGAGCGTTTGGAGCGTCGGCAACGCGGTGGTGATTTACCTGGCGGCCCTGCAGGACGTACCGCGCGAACTGCTGGAAGCCTCCTCCCTGGACGGCGCCAATACCATCCAGAAAATCTGGAACATCACGCTGCCCATGATCAGCCCGGTCATTCTGTTCAACGTGATTGTGGGTCTGATTGCCGCCTTCCAGTTCTTCACGCAGGTCCACGTCATGACCGACGGCCGGGGCAGTCCGGCCGATTCCACCCTGATGATGTCGATCTATCTCTATCAGTCGGCGTTCGAGTTCTTCAAGATGGGATATGCCTCGGCCCAGGCGTGGATCCTCTTCCTCATCATTGTGGTCTTCACCATGGTACTGTTCCGCGTTTCGGGACGCCTGGTCTACTACGGCGGTCGCTGACAGTCCCGATCCGACAGACCCGCGGAGCCGGCATGCCGGCTCCGCGGACACGGAACCCCTCCTGCCTCCGGACACTTCGCCCTGACGGCGGAACCGGTTCGATTGGCCGGCCAAATCCAACAAGGGTTGCCCCATGTCCCCTTCAACCAAGCCGCTTGGCTCCATTTCAGACATCCTGGAGGCACTGACGACGGGAGACGTCACGGTCTCCGACGTTCTGGCGCGCCATGAATCCGCCATTGGCCAACTGGATCGCAACGGTCCCGTGCTCAACTCCGTGCTGGCGCTGGCCCCCGAACGCGGAGAGCAGGCCCGCGCCCTGGAGCGGCAGGGACCCGGCCCGGATCGGCCGCTGTTCGGCGCGCCCATCCTGATCAAGGACAACCTCATTACTGCCGGCGCCCTGCCCACCACCGGTGGCTCGCTGGCCCTGGCGGAGTGGAGACCGAACGAGGACGCGCCGGCCGTGGCGGGCCTGCGGAAGGCGGGAGCCCTCGTGTTCGGCAAGACCAATTTGTCGGAGTGGGCCAACTTCCGCTCCACCCGTTCGACCAGTGGCTGGAGCAGCATCGGCGGCCAAACCCGCAATCCGCACGTGCTCAATCGAAATCCCAGCGGCTCGAGCAGCGGCTCGGCCGTGGCGGTCAGCGCCGGCCTGTGTGCCGGCGCCGTCGGCACGGAGACGGATGGTTCCATTACCTCGCCGGCCTCGACCAACGGCATTGTCGGGATCAAGCCGACGGTCGGCCTGGTCAGCCGCCGGGGGATCATTCCCATTTCCCATCGCCAGGACACGGCGGGGCCCATGGCCCGTTCGGTCCGGGATGCGGCATTGATGCTGGCGGCCATGGCCGGGTCGGATCCGGACGATCCTGCAACCGAATGGATTCCGGAGGACTTCGATCCCCGGCTGGAGCGGCATCTGGGAGCCGCCGACCTGACCGGCCTCAGGATCGGGGCAATGGCTACTCCGAACTGGCTGCTGCCGCAGGCCGGACCGGTCTATGCAGCCGCCCTGGAACTTCTGCGGCAATCGGGCGCCCGGATGGTGGATGGTCTTGAGGCAGAGGTGGAGAACTGGGGCGCGCAGGAGCAGTTGGCACTCAAGACGGAGTTCCGCATGGACCTGGAGTCTTTCCTGGCCGGGCAGAAGGTCGAACCGCCGTTCCGGACACTGAACGAACTGATTGCGTTCAACCGCCGCCACGCAATCGACGTCATGCCCCTGTTCGGACAGGAAATTCTCTTGGACGCAGAGAAGACCGATCCTGCCGACCCGGCCTACGCGCAAGCGGTGGAGGACCTTACCCGCCTGTGCCGGGACGAATACCTGCTGCACCTGTTGGATGGACAAGGCGTGGACCTTTTGGTGGCTCCCACGTGCAATCCAGCCACAGCAGTGGATCACCTGCACGGGACCCGCATGACCGGATCCTTCTTCTCCCCATCTGCGGTCGCCGGTTTCCCGCATGTCTCGGTTCCGATGGGCTTCGTTCAACACCTCCCCATCGGCCTGTCGTTCGTGGGGCGACCGTTCAGCGAACCGGCGCTGCTGCAGGTTGCGGACTGCTTTGAACGCAACCTGGATCTGTCGATCGAGCCACAGTTCATCCATTCGATCGAGGTGTGGCCGCAATCCGCAGGCCAGGCGTGAGCCAGGCGGCCTTGGTCCCCGAGCAGCGCAGTGTCGCCTTCGCGTCCCCGGGCAAAATCCAATCTGTTGCGGTCGACAGGGACACACCCAATCGCAACCCTTTGAAAGGCCCGGTTCACCGCAGGCCTGGCACTCCTGATGCTGTGCGCACTGACCGGTGCCGTCATGGCCGGCTGCGCCGACACATCTCCTCGGACACGGCAGGACTGCTGGACCACCATCAGGCCTACGACTGCCCGGCTGCACGGGCAAGTCGGTTACCCCGACGGCACTGGATGTGCCAAGCAGGCAATGTGGCTGCGCAACGAACCTCCATCCACGACCGCCGTTAACCAAGCCGTGGCCGCTTCCATCTCCGAGTGCCCAAACGTCGAGATTGAGGTCGCCAACCAGGACGGCAAGGCATATATATGGCCGCCCTCAACGCCAGACCCACGGGATTGGCCTTTGGGGCAGTCTCCCACGGCATGGATTTCCTTGATGCATCGAACCTGCTCGGCATCTGGGTTTCCACCGGGCGCCACACCTGGCCGAACCCCGAGTGCGACCGGCTGGTGGGCGAGGCCGGCAGTCTGGTCGGGGACCCCGAACGCCGTGACCGGATGTTTCGGGATGCCCGGGAAATTTTGGCAGACGCCGTGGGCGGTGCCTTCATTGCCCACCGTTTACAGGGCAATCTGGTTCAACCATGGATCCAGGGTGACACCATCCGCGAACCGGACTCGCACGGCATCGCCGACGTTCACTTTGGCGACGACACCGTCATTTCCAACATTTGTGTCTCCACTGCCAAGAAGCAATGATTGCCACGCCGCGGAATGCGGCCCGGCGTTGGGGACCCGGATGCCGCCGCGGACCACGCGGCGAGAGTGGCCTGCGGTTCCCAACATGCCCTCCGACGAGACGGCCCGGTGATCAACCGGTCGGCAACGGCACCGCAATGCGACCGGTATTGACCACACCGTTCCTGAAGCCGTCCTCCCGGACAGCCGGGATCAGCGCGCGTCGGAGTCCGGCAACGGGATCCAGTCGGCGCCGTCCGGCGGAACTGGCCTCGCGAGGACGGTGCCGCCCCGGTTCGACGCGGATCCGGCCGGTGAACACCGGCCCCCTACACCTCGGATGCCGTTGACCGAATGATGCCGTAGCCAGCGGCGAGGTCCGGCACCAAGTGGTCCGGCGGCACGCGCGCCAGCAGCCTCAACGCGTCGAAGGTCCGGCGCACTTCGGGCCGCATGCCCACGACCACGATCGTCTTCCGTCCGCCGGCCAGCGCGGCGTTGACAAGTTGCGAAATGACCACGGCGGCGGTCAGGTCGACAAACTGCGTGTTTGAGAGATCGAACAACAGGAGGCGGTGGTGTCGGATGTCCGGGCTGACGATGCGGGACAGTTCCCGGGCCGATGCAATCGTCACCTGTTCCGGAAAGGCAACCAGGCCGGTCCGGGCACTGAAGGGATCCATGCCGGGCGCATCGCCGAACACGACGCGGTCCAGCACCGGTACCGATCGCAGACGCGCCGCCTCGAACCGCTGGGTCTGCATGTGGGTGACCAGCGAGGACAGGACAAAGCCGATCAGGACAGCACTGACAAAGTCGATGAACAGGGCAGCCAGGAGCGTCCCGCTGAAGATCAGGGCATCGTGGCGCGCCACCTTGGCGATGCCCCGCAGGAACTGCATGTCCAGGGCCGCGCAACCCGCCACCACAATGACCGCCGCGATGACAACCCGCGGCGTCTGTTCGATCACGACCGCCGAGCCGGGAACCAGGACTACCAGCAGGAACACTGCGCCTACCGTCGCGCCCGACACGGGAGTGCGGCCACCTGTCCGGATGTTGGTGAGGGTGCCGGTGCTGACGGAACCGGGCATGCCGCCCAAGAGGCCGGCGGCAACATTGCCCAACCCGACACCGACCAGTTCACGGTTGGGCAGGTGCCGGGACCCGGTCAGCGAGTCGACCAGGAAGGCCAGAACCAAAATCATTACGGCACTCAACAGCGCCAGCACGAAGGCGGAGGGGAGGATGCGTGTCACATAGGCAGGCGCCAGGACCGGCACAATGAGGCTGGGCAGGCCGGTCTGTACGGTGCCGATCGTCGCAGCCTCGGGGAACAGGAACATCCCGGCTGCAAAGCCCGCCACCAGCATCATGACGGTAACCGGCACCGCCGCCGCCAACTTGCCTCGCCACAACGGCACCAGCGCAAAGCAGATTCCCGATAACGCGACCGACGGCAGGTGTGCCCCGCGCACGGCCTGGGGCAGGGAGACAATCGCCGCCGCCACGCCGGAGGGCACGAGCTCCGCTCCGAGGAGCACATGGAGCTGCGACACGATGAGGGTGACGGCCAGCGAGGTGAACAATCCCGCCAGCAGCGGATGCGGGACAAAGGCCACATACCGGCCCAGCCGGAGGATGCCGAATCCGATTTGGAAGAGACCCGCCAGGACGACAATCGTGAACGCCTCGGCGGCGGAGGTCGCGTATTCGGCGACCAGAAAGGCCATCGCCGTCGCGATCAGGATATTGGGACCGCGTACCACCGCGGCCACGCCCCCGCAGAGGGCGCCCGCCAGTGACAGCGCGATGCCTCCGTACAGGCCTGCCACCGCGCCGAGGCCCGAGATCAGACCGTAGCCGATCGAGAGCGGGAAGAGCACGAAAGCGGCCATCAGGCCACCCAGAAGATCCTTGCGCAAGTCCGCGGATGTGTAGCGCGCCGGCCACACTTCGCGCGGAAACAGCCTACCTGCCCAATTCACGGTCGCGCCTGGGTCGCAGTGCGAGGCACACCCGCGGATTGGGCGTCAATCCGCACCTCGGAACGGGGCCGCGAGCCCAAGCCGCACATCATCGCCGGCGACCAGCCCGAAACGCCCGCGGCGATGGGGAGAACCGTGTGGGATGGGGACATTGCCCACCGGGAAAGCACTCCGGTGTCAGACGAGGTTCCGTTCGCGCAGAAACTCGATCACCACATCCCGGCACGCATCCGGCTGTTCCAGCTGCAGAAAGTGCGTGGTCTCCGGCAGAAAGTCGTAGTCCACGGTCACGAAGTCGCTGACGTGGGTGGCCGGCAGGTAGGCAAAGGGCATCGTGGGATCGGCACCGAGCACCTTGACGGGACGCTCCAGTATCGTGTAGTCCACCATGACGGCCAACACGCCCGCATAGGCGGCAATTTGGGCTTCGTATTCCGGCGGACACCTAAGTTCGTAGCCCATGTCGTCCGCGACCGGTCGCAACGTCGTCTGCGCAATCAGTTCGCGACCGCCGTTCACCAAATGCCGAAACATCGGCACGAACCCCAGCAGTTCGACAAACTGCTCGATTGAGTCAAACCGGTGCGCACGGCGCCGAATGCCGCGTTCGGCTTTGGTGACGGCCTCCTCAAAGGCTTGGAAGGTCGGCTTTAGCCTCCTGGCGATGGGAGGATCAAAAAGCACCAGGCCGGCGTAATGGGTGCTCAGTTCTTCCGACAGGAGTGGCGCCAGACAGGCGACCGAGTGGTACAAGCCGATCACCGGCTTGTTGCCCCACCGTTCTCCGACCGCCTTCAAGACTGCGTCGTGATCGCGCACGAAGGACACGACGGTATGGTCGCGCAGGGAGCCCCGGTCGTTCCATCCGTGACTGCGCAGATCGAACACCAGCACGTCGAATTCATCAAGCAGCAGGGACCAGAAAGGGTAGTAGGCATCGATGGCCAGTCCATTGCCATGGCTAAGGACCACCCTGGGGCCCGCAGGATTGCCGTGTCGCCTGACGTGGATCACCGTGTCCCCGCCTGAAGTTGCCTGAATCAGGGAAGCGGGTTCCGGCAGTTCGAAACACATGTCGCGTGCCGCCGAAGGGTGCCGGACGGGTGCCGCGTTCGTCATGGATTTGGTGTCGGGCGGGAGTGACAAACCAATCGCCGTCGCGCCGGCGGTCCCGAGTCCCGCGGTCCGGCAGGAATACGGCTGAATCGGCATCTGCGCGTACGCGGGGAAGGCAGGCCGGTTCCATTAGGGGGCATGCCTCGGCCGGAGTGGTCGATGGCAACCGCGGCCGTAAAGGCCCGGTTGCCAAAGGTGGCCAGATGCCAGTTGGCGGTTGGCTGGTGGTGGAATCGGAACACCCCGTCGGCCTCGCCCCGACGCAAGGCCGACGGCAGGTCGAACTTGGCAGTGTTCATGGCAAATCCCAAGCCAACGCCTTTGATCAGGGACTCCTTGAGAGTCCAATACCGGTAGAAGCGCAGACGCCATCTGGCATCATCCCGGGTTTCCGCAAAATCGCCGCGTTCACGGGCACTGAAGACGGAAAGCAGCCGCGCGGGCAAGTCGAACGCCCAGTCGTGCGTTTCGATATCGACTCCGACTCGCCCGTGGGGTGCAATTGCGATCAGGCCGTGGTCACCGCTATGGCTGACATTGAAGCTTACGGGCGCGACCCGCCCCCCGACAAGAGCGTAGGGCTTGCCGTGCGTTTCGGTCCGAAAGGTCAGGTCGGCATTGTCGCAATCGAGCGCGGAGCACAACAGAGCGCGCAACGCGGCCCGGCAGAGCACAAACTCCCGTCCGGCACCAGGCAGGACCAACCGAGCGGCCCGGTCCTGCTCGGCGGCATCGAGCAACCTGGCGGCCAACCGTTCGCGCCGGCGGTTCGCCGAAAGATCGACAAGGACCACTTCGACGGAACCGAAGGCCCGCGCGGCACCCCACCAAGCACTGGCTTGATGACCAAGGGGTGCCGACTCCCGGGAGCCGTTGCGCAGCAGCGCGCAGGCACAACCGCCTGCGGCGGAATTGACCGCGGGTTGGTTACGCGAGTTCGCGATCAATCCGTTCTATCAGCCCCCGCAGCGTTCTGATCTCGCAGAACTCCTCGGACGGGATTTCGATTTTGAACTCCGAGTTCAGCAACTGGTAAAACTTCAGGACCGACAACGATGATGCACCCCAATCGGATACGTCGGCATCCAAATCGATCTCGGTTTCCTCAGGCAACAGGTTGTCTCGGAGCAACGTAACCAAACGATCTTCCACACTTGCCATCTGGTACATCTCCTCTGAACACTCTCGAATTCGCGGACACATTGAATGTTAGCAGGATCGACACGGGTGTTCGACTTCCGCGGACCAGACACTGTTTCAGTTTCGTTGATTTTGCTCTGAACCCAGAACGGAGGAAGAAGGCCGATACCTGATTCACAAAAAACAAAAAGGGTTCCCAGTGTGGATTCCATCCTCGTCCCTGCCCATCCCAAACGAACACTCACTAATTCCGGTTTGTCCGATGCCTGTCGCCGCACGGTATCGTGACCGTCGCGGCCTGCGCAAACGTACAAGACTTTTTCACGCGCAGGAATGCCGACGAGGGCTTTGGACCAAAATCCGGAGCCGGGTGTCGGACCAGTTCAACCAAGAGGAATAGAGCGGGGTGAAGTGGAGGGGTTGGCTTCCAGCCAGACCCGCACCTTGCGGTGTCGGTGAGATCAGTAGTTGTCCAGGAACGGATGCACCGGATGCACGGGAAAACGCCATACCGGCCGGGCCGGGAACTCCTGGTGTCCATGGCACGCGACACAGGCACAGTAGGCCTTGCCCGGGTCGTGGTCCAGGGCCGCCCTCAGCTAGAGGGTGCCGTGGCGGAGGCAGTCGTGGGTGCGGGCCACATGGGCAGGCCCTCCTGCGTGCGTTGCCGGGCCTGAATTTGGGGCTTCTTGTTGGCCGACAGCCTCAATGGTAGCGGAGTTACCGTTTTTGCGAGGTTCCCGACCACGTCCCGCAGCTTCGCCTCAAACTGCGGCGATGGCCACGAAACCGTCGGCACCGCAGATGACCGGCAGCACCAGGATGTCCATCAGGTTGTGCAGCCTGGTCCGGTCGACACGCGGATCCCCGGGGTGTCCAAGGTCTCGACCAAGGACGAGGGATCAGGCTGTCCATGAGGAGGTCGCCGCAGGCTGAATCCGGAACCGACCATTGTAGCGATGGTCCATGGGGGCCGTCTGCAGACCCGCCTCCAGGCCCTGCTCGGCCCAGGCCCGACGGACTCGGAAGACGGTGATCGTGCCCGCCTCCAGGAGGGCGGCCACGGTCCGGTCGCTGTGGCCCGGCCCCTCCGCGCCCCGGTCGACCAGCAGCCAGATTTGGGCTCGGCGGCGGGCGAAGGCCGACGCGCGCCCGGTATGCACGAGCCGGTGCCTGCACCGGCGCTGGGAGGAGGTCTGGGTCACCACATCGCCTGCTGCGCCGGCTGGCCCCCGCCCTGCCGAGCCTGTTCAGTTGGATCACCGTGACCGTACACGTGCTGCTGCGGGTCCGCCGCCCCCCGACATGGCCAAACCACCGCTGCTGTCCCCGGAACGCCCCTGGGATTTCTTCTGCCATGCTGCCTGAACACGACCGCAACCGGAACTCGGCTGCGATTCCCGCATCTCCAGCCTGCCATCCGCCTGGGCGAATGGGATCGCTTTGTACAAAGTCCAGCTGAGACTGTGCCTCCTCGGCAATCGGGTTGCAGCACGAGTCTGTTGTCATATATATTGCGGTATACCATCTATGTGAAGTTTCCTCAGGGAGAAGCCCGTGACCATCCTGTCAAACCCCGCCCGCACCCGCCGCTTTGTCTTGTTGGCCGCGCTGTCGGTCCTGCTGGGCCTCGGTGTCCTGTTCGGATCAAGCCAAGTGGCACACGCCCACTACTGCGACGACCAGTACCACTCGGAATGGAACCGCGCCGGCTGCTGGTGGCGCTACTGGAACGACCAGCCGATCGTCCAAGAGCAGAATTTCGCGACCTCGGCAACCGAGACGGCGGCCTGCGGACAGTGGCACCGCGTCAACCCCAACGAACTGTACCTGGAGCAGATCACCGCCTGGTACGGCTTGAATCTGGAGGCGGTGGCCGCCCTCAACGGACGAGTGCCCTCCGTGCCCCTGACCGCCGGCCATGAAGTCTGCCTGGTCTCGATCGGTGAGGCGCACGTGGAGGCCATGGGCATGATGGACGCCTCCGCTCCCATGTACCCAGCCGTCAAGCGCCTCTCGAACCTGCGGTCCGGACCGGGCACGGAGTTCACACGGGTGGGCCAACTGGCACCCGGCACGCCGGTGCATCCGGTCGCACACAACAGTGACGGAACCTGGCTGCAGCTGGCGTCGGGAAATTGGATCTGGGCGCGACTGGTGGATCACATCCCGTCGGGCTTGCCGGGTGCGGATGCCATGACCCCGATGCAACCCGCCGAGAAGAACGAGAAGAACATGATGGAATCGGACATGTAGAAGCCGGCAACCACCGCATGGCACATCCGAATTCCCGCCGCCACGATGGGCGGACTGGTCGCGGCCCCAACTTTGAACTCGCGGATCGGGCGAGTACCGCCAGAACCTGTGCCGGCGATCCTCCGCACCGTCGTCCGGAAACAGTGCCCGGGGCTGACAGCATCCCGGAGGCGGTGCCCGGTTCTTGCTTTGCACGGTCACGGATTCTGAACAACACCGGACTGCCGTCAACACCTTCGAGTGTGGGAGAAAACCGGTGATGTCGCCGCACCATCACCGGTGCGGAAACGTACGCCGCCCCTTGGCGGCACCTCCTGTGCGTCCCGGAACCGTCCACACAGTGGAAATCGGCAGGACCGGCCAAGCCCCCGAATGGCTATAATCCGGTTGCGCCACCACACGTAACTATCCATAGCCGACACACGATCGCATCCCATCGAAGCGGTCATGCCGCCGTGCAGGTGTGGGGGCCGCGTTTTGAAACGCCTGACACACGGGAGATCACATGAACGCTCACTGGTTGCGTACTCCATTGGCACAGGGTCGGCTGGCCCTGTTGCTGGCCGTTATTTGGGGGGGAACCGCATGGGCAGCCTGCGTGGCCGCGCCGCCCGCGGCGGCACCGGAAGCCATGCCGGAGGAAGAGGCGGCCCCCGACAACATGACCGTCTTCGGCGAAACACTGCCCGACGACGCGCTGCCCTACAGCCAACAGGTCTATCGCGTGGCCTGCAGCAACACGGCCACCCAGGTGACCTTCGACTTCGCCGTCTCGGTCTACCAGCGGATCTGCAGCTCGGACCTGTTTGGCGACGCCCTGGTTACGCTGGACAAGGACTTCAATGTCCGCCCCCTGGCCGCCGACAGCTGGGAACCCACCGCGGACGGCCTGACCTGGCACATCAAAATCAGGGAAGGCCAGCAGTGGAGCGACGGTGTACCGCTGACCGCGCACGACTACGTCGCCACCTACCAACTGTCCGCCAACCCGGAAACCGGCTGGGACTTCTCCTGGTTCTACGGCTTCCTGGAACCGGGTGGCATCAAGAACTGGAACCAGGTCATCGCCGGCGAACTGCCGCCCGAGGAACTGGGCGTGGTGGCCGTCGACGACTACACCCTGGCCATCACCACCGAGGACTTGTTCCCGCCCCTGCCCGGCGTCCTCAAGTTCTCGTGGCCCATTGCCGCCCACGCGGTGGCCGAGCACGGACCCTACTACAACAGTTCCCCCGAGACGTCCGTGTCCTCGGGCCCCTTCATGCTTGAGTCCTACGATCCCGGCAATGAACTGGTCCTGGTCGCGAATCCCATGTACAAGGGCCTGCGTCCGCCGCGCATTGCGCGCATCGAACATGTCTACATGGCCCCCGGCACCGAGTTCCTGGCCTTCCAGGCCGGCGAAATCGACAACATCGGCTACGAAGTGCTGTCCCCCGCCGACTTCGACCTGGTCCTCAACGACCCGGTCATGAGCCAGAACTACCTGCGGCACTTCGGCGACTTCCGCACGGACTACCTGCTCTGGGACACGTTCAACCCGCCGTTCGACAGCCTCGACGTACGCAAGGCCTTCGCCAAGGCCATCAACCGCGAACCGATCGTGGAGAACGTCTTCGGCTCCATCAAGGCCATGCCGGCCCGCAGCATGCTGATGCCCGGCTACCCGTCCTCCGATACGGAAGGCCTCCTGGACCAATACCAGGCCTACGACTGCCCGGCGGCGCAGGAACATCTGGCCAATGCCGGCTATCCCGGCGGCGAGGGCTTCCCCAGGCAGGAGATGTGGCTGCGCAACGAGGGTCCGGCCATGGCGGCCGTCTTCCAGGCCGTGGCCGCCTCCATCTCGGAATGCCTTAACGTGGACATCGAGGTCTCCAACAAGGACGGCAAGGTCTACATGGATGCCCTCAACGCCAAGCCCACGGAACTGACCCTGGGCGCCGTCTCCTACGGCATGGACTTCCTCGATCCCGCCAACCTGCTGGGCATCTGGGTCTCCACCGGCCGCCACACCTGGCTCAACCCCGAGTTCGACAGCCTGGTCGGCGAAGCCAGCAGCCTGGTCGGCGATCCCGAGCGGCGCGACCAGATGTTCCGAGATGCCCAGGAAATCCTGGTGGACGACGCCGGCGGGGCCTTCATCGCCCACCGTTGGCAGGGCAACCTGGTCCAGTCCTGGATTCAGGGCGAAGCCTTCCGCGAACCCGATTCCCAAGGCATTGCCGGCTTCCACTGGGGTGACGATACCGCCATCTCCGACCTCTACGTTTCCAACGCCAAGGAGGAATAGCGGGAACCAGCCTCCCACCCCCAGGGCCGTCCGGTACCAACGGGATCGATTCAGGTGACCCGGTACGTAACAGGCCGCATCCTGTCGCTTCTGTTCGTGATGTGGATCGTGTCGATGGTGACCTTCGCCATGATGCACGCGGTTCCGGGCGGCCCCTTCGACGAAACCAAGGGACGGCTGCCGCCCGCCGCCCGCGAGAACATCCTGCGCAAGTACGGGCTGGACAAGCCCTACCACGTGCAATACCTCAACTACATGAAGAACGCCTTGCGGCTGGACTTCGGCATCCCGTTCTCGAACCCGACCGCCACGGTGACGGAGGTCATTGTGAGCCGCTGGCGGGTCACCGCCCAAGTCGGGATTCTGACCGTGCTGTTCGCCTTCGGCGGCGGCATTCTGATGGGGGTGTTTGCCGCCTACCACCAGAATTCGCTCGTGGACAACGCCGTGACCTTCCTGGCCATGCTCGGGGTTGTCATCCCCAGCTTCGTGGTGGCCCTGTGGCTGATCCTCATCTTCGCGGTCCGGCTGGACCTGGTGCCCATGCGGGGATGGAGCAATTCGGGGGAGTGCCTAATCGGCGACGTCGCCTTCTGCTCGGACTGGATCCTGCCGGTGTTTGCCTATTGCATCGGTCCCATGGGGGTCATCGGCCGCTATACCAGGGCCAGCATCGTGGACGTTATGCGGCAGGACTACACCCGCACGGCCCGCGCCAAGGGCGTGTCCGAGCGGATGCTGATGTTCCGTCATGTTCTGCGCAATGCACAGATACCCATGATCACCGCCTTGGCAACCGAAGTGCCGAATCTCATGACCGGCAGCATCTTCATCGAGTCGACCTTCAGCATCAACGGCCTGGGCAAGTACTTTGTCACCAGTGTCTTCAATCGGGACTACCCGATGATCATGGCCCTGTTTCTGCTGATCGCGTTCCTGTGGAGCCTCACCTACCTGCTGAGCGATTTGGCCTATACCTGGGTGGACCCCAGAGTACGTCTGGGCGGCGCCCAGGCGGCCTGAGGCCTGCGCTGCGGCCAGCCCACCCTTGGGCCGCGCCTGTATCCCTTCGCTGCATGCAGACTGCCGCCGCCACCAAACCGCGGGTCGGTTCGCGGTTCGAACGAACCGCCAAGTCCCATCGCACCCTCTGGCACAACGCCCTGCGCCAGTTCATGCGCAACCGCTTCTCCGTCCTCGGGTTGTGCCTGGTCTCCTTCTTCATCTTCCTGGCGGTTTTTGCCAACCTGCTGGCACCCCATCCCTACGACAAGGTCTACTTCGACCGCGTCTTGTTGTTTCCGCTTGAGCACGCCTCCCACCCGCTGGGTACCGACGAAGTGGGCCGGGACTATCTGAGTCGTCTGCTGCACGGTGCCCGCACCTCGCTGTTCGTGGGCCTCGCGGTCCAAGCCATTGCCATTGTGATTGGCGTGCCTGTGGGCAGCATCGCCGGCTACATGGGCGGCAAGGTGGACTTCGTCTTCACGCGCGTGGTGGACATCATGTCCGCCTTTCCGGGCCTCCTGTTCACGATCCTCATCATTTCGTTGTGGGGCGGTGGGTTGTTCAAGGTGATCGCGGCCCTGAGCATCACCAGCTGGCTGGGCCTGGCCCGGTTGACCAGGGCCCAGTTCCTGCAACTGCGGGAAAGCGGTTACGTGGAGGCCGCCATCTGTACTGGGACTCCCGAATCCCGCATTATCGTTCGGCACATCATTCCCAACGCCCTCACGCCCCTGCTCGTGGCCGTAAGCTTCGGCATCCCGGCCGCAATGTACGGAGAGGCCGGACTGAGCTTTCTGGGCATCGGCATCAACGACCCCCTGCCCAGCTGGGGGAAAATGGTGGGCGTCAGCAACGCCTATGTGCGCGTGTACTGGCACCTGGCCCTGTTCCCCACGATTGCCATCGCCCTGGCCATGCTGGGCTTCTCCTTCATGGGGGACGGCCTCAGGGACGCGTTGGACCCCCGGCTAATCGAATAGCAAGGAATGGAACATGCCCCGTCTCCGTCGCGCCGCCGCACCGCATCCGACCGTAGCCTGCTGGTTGCTCCTCGGTGTGTTTCTGCTGGTCGGGTGCGGTCCCACCGACACTCCCGCGGAACTTGCCCCGACCCCCACCATGCCTGTGGCGCAGTTCACGCCTGTGGCCGGCCAACTGAATGAAGAGAAGGCGTTGGAGGCCCAAAGCCAGATTGAGGACCAGGAGACCCAAGACTTCAATGCCGAAGACATCGAAACCGGCTCCCGGGTGTACGCGAATCGATGTGCGGAGTGCCACGGCGCGGAACTTGAGGGCACCGACCAGGCAGGGGCTCTGACCGCCCTTGACATGACGCAGGACGACTTCCTGATTTTCCTGCGAACGGGCGGCGATCTGGGCAACAGTCACCAGTTCGGGCCCGCCATGGCCAGCAATGCAGGCATTGAAGACCTCTATGCCTTTCTGGTCACCGCCCTCGAAACCCAATGATCCCCATGCCTGCCGTCGGTCATCCGGCCGGGTGCATGTCCTGACACAGAGATCGGCAGGCCTACCCCTCGCCAACAGGCAGTTCGGACATCGGCCGCGGTTGCCTGTCGGGACCTCCGCCCAGGATGCGACCCGCCCAAAACGGGGACAGGTTTCCGGCGGCACGGCATCCACGACAGGCGGTACCGGGCGCGGCCGGTGAGGCATCAGCCGGAGCCGTTCGGAGCCACAGCCGCGAGCCAGTCGGCCAGATGGATCCTGGCCCCGTTTCGGGCATGGGACTCGTTGGCCGCCAGCACGGCGGCCAAGCTGTTCATGCCATCGCGGAACGGCGAGCGTATCAACGAGGAATCTCCTTCGGCAACGGCCCGTACGAACGCCTTGCCGAATTCGTAGGTTCCTTCCGCCGCCTCCCCGGTCCACAACGTGCGGACCACAGCCTCCCTGGCCGGCTCCGCCGGCGGCGGATACGGCCCCTCGTACCGATAGGCCGTAACGGCATCCGCCCGGACTTCGATTTGGCTTTCCGTACAGAAGATCCGGTGATCGGCCAACAGGTTGTAGACCCGCCGCAACCGGGACAGGACCAGATTTCCCACGGCGCCGTTGGCAAAACCGAACTGCACGCTGTAGGCATATGGATTGTCCGCCTGATCGACGATGTCCTCCTCGGCCCGGGGCACGTAGGCCGCCTGCACCCAGTCCACATCGCCACACCAGTAGCGCCACAAATCCAGGGGGTGAATCCCTCCCTCCACCACCGTGGTTCCGGACCAGACCCGGCTGGCGGTCCACACCCGGTTGCGCGGACCGCCGTGGCGGCGCGTGTCCGCGTGCTTGGCATCGTGCCGTTCCAAGCCGGCATGGAAGGCATAGGTCGCCAGAACCACGCGCCGGTCCTGCACATACCGGTGTACGGCCTCGTGTCTCGGATCAAACCGTTGCTGAAACCCGCAGCACGACAGGACACCGGCCGACTCGATCGCGTCCTGCATCGCCAAGGCCTGTGCCGGGTCCAGACTCATCGGCTTCTCGACCATCAGGTGCAGCCCCGCCCGCGCGGCCCACACCACTTCGTCCCGATGGAGACTGGGCGGAATCGCAATGAAGAGGGCATCGCAGCGGCCGGACTCCAACACCGTGTCGAAGTCGGATGTGCGGAACACGGCAGCCGCATCGAGAGCGGGAACGAACCGCTTCAGTTTGGCCGCGTCCAGATTGGCAGGAACGGCATCGCACAGGACGGTCACCTGTGCGCGGCCCTCGCCCTGCAACCGCACCAGTGCCTGCAAATGCTGCAACCCGCGCTGCCCCAAGCCCACTACTCCAATGCGCACTGCCGTTGTCATCTGCTTGGGGCTTATATACGATGGTTGACGCCACGCATATCCGGTTCACGGGTCGCGGGAGTCCCTGTGGTCGGCCTTGCGGTCGACCAGGGAGGGAGCGCTCCTCGCCGTGCAGCAGCCCCAGTCCCGCGGGCCGGAACGGGTGCGGGCGGGACTTCCGCCCGCACCAGGATGTTGAGCGCCGCATTGTGGTCGGCGTTCGCCCGGAACCCGCAGGTTCCGCAGCGAAATACCGTCTGCGACGGTCGGTTTGACTTGGCGGTGTGCCCGCACCGGCTGCAGGCTTGCGATGTATAGGCCGGGTCCACATACACAACCTGCCCGGCCTTGTACGCCAGCTTGCGCTCCAGCTGTCCCCAGCCCGACGCCAGGATGGCACGGTTGAGCCCTGCCTTCTGCTTCACGTTCCGGCCTGGGTTCTCGACCGTGCCCTGCGCACTCTTCGCCATGTCCTTCGTGTTCAGGTCTTCCATGACGACCGTGTGGGCGGTGTCCGCCATCTTGCGGCTGATTTGGTGAGTGGCGTTGTCCCGCCGACGGGCGCGCTTGCGCTGCAGTTTGCGGAGTTTGCCGGCCGTGCCGCGCCTGCGGTTGGAGCCCTTCTGCTGCCCGGCCCTCCTGCGCTGGTACCGCCTGCTCGGGTGCCTCTTGATCTTGGCGTCTTCAACGGAAGAGTCGGGAATTTCGTGCACGGCTCCGGTGCTGTCCGTGGCCTGCCCCACGTTGCGGTCGACACCGACCGCTCCGGACTCCGCGGGCCGGCATACGTCCGGATG
>MKWU01001274.1_pt1 | contig 44765 bp, 49 predicted proteins | sample 809101 | NCBI WGS metagenome assembly MKWU01 (sample SAMN05860141, study PRJNA318959) | sponge metagenome | host: Aplysina aerophoba | place: Slovenia: Piran, Adriatic Sea, Gulf of Piran | collected 2013-05-07 | reverse complement strand
CTCGAGGGCGCTGTTGAGCGAGGCCAGCCGGTCTCTGAGGTCGGCAATCTGCTGGACCTGCGAACCACTCAGTTCCTCGGCCAGATCCCGCTCGCCCTCGACGATGCCGAGACGCCGTGTGAGTTCGTCGAGCTGTCGGTTGCTGTCGGCCACTTCCATTTGGGCGAGAAGCGTGCGTTCCTCTTCAGTGGAAAGTTCGTCTTCCAGCTCCCGGGTGCGGTCGCGCACAGAGGACAGTGAGGCGATGAGTTGGTCGATTCTCTCGCCCGCATCCTGGAGTTCCACTTCCGTTGTCGCGAGTGTCTCGCCTGTCCGCTCCTCCGCCTCGCGGGACTGCTGGAGCAGGAGTGCAAGGCGTTCGAGTTCGCTGCGCTCCGACGCGAGGGCTTGCGCGAGTTCCTCCTCTCTGCCGTGCGCATCCTGGAGACTGGCCCGTGTCCGGCTGAGTTCCGTCTCCCGTTCAGCGAGCGTGGTCCTCGTCTGGCCAAGCTCGCTTTCCCGTTCGGCAAGCGTGGTCTGCGTGTGCGAGAGCTCAGCTTCCCGGCCTGCCAGACGGCGTTCGAGTTCCGCTTCAAGGGCCCGCGCCTCTTCCAGAACCAGCAGCATGCGTCCGACTTCGTCCTCGAGATTGCGTTGCACCTGCTTGAGGGCGTCGATATCCCGCTGCAGGCTGGCCAGTTCAGCCGATCTGCGCGCCAGGGCGTCCTTGCTGGCGTCCGCATCGTCTCGTGTGCTGTCGAGATCCTCTTCCATCAGTTCGAGGCGTGCCAGCGCGTCGTCGAGCTCCCGTTCGCTGGAAAGCGCTTTGGCCTCGAGAGCCGAACGTTCCGCTTCCAGGGTGTCGCGATCCCTTGACAGAAGGGCGAGCGACCGGTTCGCGTGGTCCCTTGCTGCCGCAGACTGCTGAAGTTCTGCCGAAAGCTGCGTCAGCTGTTCGCGAATCGCCGCATTGTTTCCGCGTTCCAGCGACAGCATGTCGTTGAGTTCATTGAGCTGAGCCTGCAGTCGGCTCATCACCTGGTCCTGCCCGGTCAGGGCGGCTCCCTGGAAGAGCTGTGCAATCATGAAGACCGACAGGGCGAAGATCAGCACCATCAGCAACGCCGACAGCGCGTCGACAAAACCGGCCCAGGTCTCACCGCCCGATTGCGTACGGCGGCCGCGAGAGGCCATGGACCTAGGTGCCTCCGTCGCCGGAGCGTGCCGCCGCGATGGTGCGTGCCAGCAACCTGATTTCCGAGCGCACGTCGTTGGCGAAGGCACTGCGTCCCGAAGCTGTCTCCTCGACGAGGCGGTTGATCGCATCGTCAAGATTGCGAAGATGCATCCTGCTGGCTTCGTCGAAGGCGGTGCTCTTCTGGGTCTCGATCAGGTGCTGCATGACCATCCTGAGATCCGCGAGGCTCTCGATCAGCGTGCCGAGCTGTCTCTGTTCGGCGCCGATGCGGTCGACCATGGAGACGAGCCTGTCCGTGAGCGTGGAGATCTTCTCGTCGATCTGCCGGTGGTTCGCGAAGTTCTTGTCGAGCACGGCGTTGAGGCGCTCAAGACTCTCGGCGGTCTGCTCGAGCAGGGCGCTGACGTAGGCCGGCGAATCGCCGCCATCCGGCGTGTCACCGTCGCCACGTCCCGAATGGAGCCTTGTCACCGATGACAGCCACTCTTCCAGCTCGTTGTAGAACCGGTTGAGGGCCTGACCGGACTGCAGGTCGAGAAAGCCGAGGATCAGGGACCCGGCAAGCCCGAAGAGTGACGAGCTGAAGGCGGTTCCCATGCCCGACAGCGGCGATGCCATGCCTTCCTTGAGGCTCTCGAAGAGGCCAAAGATATCCTGTCCCGGGTCGAGATTGAGTGTGTTGAGTGTCGCACTGACCCCGCCGATGGTCTTGATGAGTCCCCAGAATGTCCCGAGCAGTCCCAGAAAAATGAGGAGACCGATGAGGTACCGCGAAATCTCGCGGGACTCGTCGAGTCTGGCGCCGATGCTGTCGAGGATCGAGCGCGTCGACGTCGGGGTGAGGCTGAACTGCGCACCGGATGACCGGCGCTTGCCGAGCATGGCAGCCATTGGCGCGAGCAGCCGGGGAGATGTCTGGAGGCCGAGATGCGGTTTGCGAAAACTGTCGATCCAGGCGACCTCTCGGTAGAGCATCTGGGGCTGCCGGAAGATGTAGAGGATGCCGAACAGGAGGACGGCGAGAATCAACCCGTTGAGCAGAGGGTTCGCCTGGAAGGCGACCATCAGTGTTAGCGACAGGAAGGCCGTGATGGCCAGTACGACCAGGAGAAACACAGCCATCCTGATGATGTAGCGATTCGGGCGCGTCATGCGATGCTCCACATCAACCCGATATGCTCCGGGTCACCGGTTCGTCCCAAAGCGAGATCGCCGACAGCCCTCATGGGTGTGGTTACCATGTCCGTGAGTGTGTCGTCCATTGATCACCGCGAGGTGGCGGCATTGTGTCAGGCCAGTGACCGGAGCATGTGCCCATGGATCCCCGGATTCCCGGCGAGGACGGAAGATGGCGCGGTGCCAGGCGGGCTGCCATCGAGTCGGGTGATGATCCCCCCTGCCTCCTGGATCAGAACCGTGCCGGCCGCCAGACTGTCCGGATCGGCGCCGTCCGCCCAGTAGCCGTCAAGCCTGCCGCTCGCCAGCCAGGCCAGGTCGAGTGAAGGAGCGCCCAGGCAACGCAGCCGGGGCCCCCGTTTCAACAGTCGGGCAATGCCCAGCGCGCTCGGCACACCGTCACCGTGGGCAAGGACGCTGCCGGAGAGTGACCTGGTCCGGGAGACCCGCAGACGCCGCGAATGCATGAAGGCGCCGTGCCCCCGTTCTGCCCAGAAGAGCTCGTCCCTCAGGGGGTCGAGGACGACACCGGCGACGACCTCGCCGGTCATCTCGACAGCGACGGCAATGGAGGTATGGGGAATGGCATGAACGAGGTTGCTGACACCATCAAGCGCGCTGACGATCCAGCGGCTGCCGTCCGCCGGTTCATCGAACGAAAAATCCGGACGGGCACGAGCGAGTTCCCGTCTGATGGTCTCTCCCGCGCGGCGCCTGGAGGCCTCGACGAACCGTGCCGCGCCCGTCATCGAAGACACCAGGTTGTCGGCCTCGTTGTAGTCCCGGATCAGGGCGACGGCGGCCTTCGACGCCGCCTTCGCCATGACGGTGATGAGGGGCGATTGGTAGGCCAAGTCCGTCGGTCAGTCCTTAGCGCGTTCCCGGTAGGTCGCATCCGCGGTGTTGACCACCACCCTGACACCGGTCTCGATGTGTGGTGGAACCATGATGCGCAGTCCGTTCTCGAGGATGGCGGGCTTGTAGGATGACGCGGCTGTCTGTCCCTTGACCACCGCTTCGGTTTCGGCGATGGCGAGAACGACCGTCTCCGGCAGGGAGACGCCGACAACCTCGTCTTCATGGGACTGGATCATGACCTCCATGCCGTCCTGGAGGAAGGCTGCGCTGGAACCCAGCATGTCACGGTTGATGATCGTCTGCTCGAAGGTCTCGGAATTCATGAACGTAAAGAAGTCCGCATCGGCGAAGAGGAACTGGTGCGACGTGTCCCAGAGTCTGACGCGTTCCACGGATTCCGACGACCGGAACCGTTCGTTGAGCTTCGTGCCGTCACGGATGTCCTTGAGTTCCACCTGGAGGTAGGCGCCACCCTTGCCGGGCTGGGTATGCTGGATCCTGGTGGCGACCAGGAGCCTGTCCTTGTGGTGGATCACCATGCCAGGACGGATCGCGTTGCCGTCGATCTTCATGACATCACTGCCTGATGTTGGGAGGTTCGAGCGGCGCGGACGCTATCACTACCCCCCGTCCAAAACAAGGTCACGTCCACCCATGATCCGCTGATCGTGCAACCGTCGCTGAATGCGGGGCAGCTTCGGATCAAGGACATGAAGCTCGCGATGCGGGCAGGCAGGAGCCGACACTACAGAGTCCCGGATATCCTCGGCCGGCACCTTGCCGAAACGGGGCTCGCCGCGGCCTCGTCGCGCGAGAAGATTGCACGAATGTTCCGTGAGATTCAGTCAGACGCGGAAAAGGCATTCGAGACGGCCTTGGCAGAGATGCGCTCCGGTTTTCCAATGGCCCTGTTCGATGCCGTCAGGCATGGGTTCGAGCAAAGGGTAGGGCGGCTCACGCCGATGACTTGAGCAAGAAGACGAATCGTCTCGAGGCCCGTCAGGCCGGCATTGAACTCCATCCTGTCCGGTTCCGCCCACCTGATCATCTCGCGCATCAAACCGCCTGAGTTGCGCAAGGGGCAGGTGAGATGATCCCGCCCGGCGCCGACAAGCGGGAAGCAGAGCGCCGTGCCGGGATTGCCGGGAGCTTGCTGCCCTTCAGGCCGGACGGATGGATGCACATCGAGCATCGGCATCCGTCACCAGACGCCTCGTCCACCGCAATGGTTCCTCTTGCCACCAATACGGGCACGAGACTGTCCGGCGTAGAAGCACTCCCTCATCCACCCGAGCCAGGGGAGGTGAGGGCGCTTCACTTCTGCTGCGGAGGGACGGGGAGTTCGTGGTGGAATGTGCCACCACATGCTCTGGTCATGTCGGCGATGCGGGCCACGATGGAAGGCTCGCCCTTGAGGTGAATGTCGCGCCAGCCCAGGCGCAGGGCGAGCATGGCGTATCCGGCGTCGCCGCCGCAGTCGATCAGCGCTCGCGCGCAAGGGGTGTCGGCGCCGGCCTGACGCATCATTTCCAGAAGATAGCCCGGCCCCAGCCGCGCACAGGCCCCCGGTCCGGTGACAAGCAGGATCTCCCGGTCGCATCGCCGGGCTTGAACCACGGCAGCGCGGGCTTCCTCCAGGGTTTCGACGACGCGGGGTGTCAGGCCGCCTCCAGCGCCACCAGTCCGGGCAGCGGCGTTCCCTCGAGCCATTGCAGGAAGGCGCCACCCGCGGTGGAGACGTAGGAGAAACCGTCCGTGGCGCCGGCACGGGTGAGAGCCGCTGCCGTATCGCCGCCTCCCGCCACCGAGAAAATCGATCCACTCCGCGTGAGATCCGCGATGGTGCGGGCGAGATCGACGGTTCCCCTGTCAAATCCTTCGCGCTCGAACATCCCCATGGGTCCGTTCCAGACCACGGTCCTGCACCCCTCGATGAGGCGCGAGACCGACCTTACGGTCAGTGGTCCGATGTCGAGAATCCGCGCCTCAAGGCCGATGGCATCAAGATCGCAGGACACCGGCTGGCCATCCTTCTCGACGACCACATCGACAGGCAGGTGGATGGCACGGCCACGGGCGCGAGCCGATTTCATGATGCGAACAGCGGTGCCGGTCATGTCGCCCTCGTGAAGTGAGGCGCCGATACCGGTGCCTTGCGCGGCGAGGAAGGTGTTGGCCATGGCGCCGCCGACGACGAGATGATCCGCCCAGTGTGAGAGATGGTCCAGAATGGCAAGCTTGGTTGACACCTTTGCGCCACCGACCACGGCGGCAATGGGGCGCACGGGATGACTGAGCGCCCTGGCAATGGCATTGACTTCCTCCTCCATGAGACGCCCGGCACAGGACGGCAGAAGACGTGCCAGCGACGTGACCGAAGCGTGGGCGCGGTGGCTGACTGAAAATGCATCGTTGACGTAGATGTCGCCAAGGGCGCCAAGGGCGCGGGCGAAGTCGCGATCATCAGCCTCCTCTCCCGGATGGAAGCGGAGATTCTCAAGCACAACGACGTCTCCGGGTCGGGTTGACGCAATGATGTCTGCGGCGTTGTCACCGATCGTGTCGGTGGCGAAGGCGACCGGACGGCCAAGGGCATCCGCGACGGCTTCGGCGACGGGAGCCAGCGACATCGAGGGATCGGGCCTGCCTCCCGGCCTGCCGAGGTGGGCGATAATGATCGTGCGGGCGCCCGTGTCCGCGAGCTCGTGCACGGTGGCAAGGCTCCGTGCGATGCGTTCGCTCCCCGTGACACGTCCACCGTCGATCGGCACGTTGAGATCGAGGCGCAACAGAACCCGCCTGCCGGCGGGGCTGACGTCGTCAAGGGTGCGCAAGGTGCCCACGGCCGGGCAGGGTATTCTCCTAGAGGAACCTGGCGAGCGCCGCCGCGGTGTCGCTCATCCGGTTCGAGAATCCCCATTCGTTGTCATACCAGGAGAGCACCCTGACAAACCGTCCGTCGATGACCTTGGTCTCGCCGAGATCGAAGACGGAGCTTGCCGGGTTGTGGTTGAAGTCACTGGAAACAAGGGGCTTGTCATTGACCGCAAGAATACCCTTGAGGCGGCCTCTGGCCGCCTTGCTGACAGCACGGTTGACGGCCTCCACGCTGGTCTCCCCGGGTGCCTCGAACTTGAAGTCGACGAGACTGACGTTGGGCGTGGGAACCCGGATCGACGTGCCGTCGAGCTTGCCCTCGAGTTCCGGCAGCACCAGGCCCACGGCGCGGGCAGCGCCGGTCGAGGTGGGAATCATGGACGCCGATGCGGCACGCGCCCGGCGTGGGTCGGCATGCAGGGTATCGACCGTTCTCTGGTCTCCGGTGAAGGCATGGATGGTTGTCATGAATCCGTGACGGATGCCGATGGCCTCGTGAAGCACGGCGGCGACAGGCGCCAGGCAATTGGTCGTGCACGAGGCGTTGGAGATGACCTCGTGCGCCTTGCGGAGCTTGTCGTCATTGACACCGTAGACCACGGTGAGATCTGCACCTTGCGCCGGCGCGGAGACCAGGACCTTGCGGGCGCCGGCCTCGAGGTGCTGTGAGGCCTTCTCGCGGGAGGCAAAGATGCCCGTGCATTCCATGACGACATCGATCTCGAGGTCTCGCCAGGGAAGTTGAGACGGATGCCGCTCCTGGAGCACAGCCACACTCTTTCCATCGACCTGAAGAGTGGCACCACGTGCCGAAACCTCACCCGGATAAGTGCCATGAACCGTGTCGTACTTGAGGAGGTGAGCGTTGGCCTCGGCGGTACCCAGATCGTTGATGGCAACGAACTCCACGTCATCGCGTCCCGATTCCATCGCGGCGCGAAATACAAGGCGGCCGATACGGCCAAATCCATTGATGGCAACGCGAACCGCCATACCGTCCTCCAGGGCCAACGAGGGTCCCTGTCCTACCTGTTTCCATGGCAAGCGGTCAACGCATCCCTTGGAACCGCCGGATGCGGCCTTCCTTGTCAGAGGCGCTGTCTGACCGCCTCGACGACGGCTTCAGGTGTGATGCCGAAGTGTTCGTAGAGCGCCCCGGCGGGTGCCGATTCCCCAAACCCGCTGACGCCGACAAACCCACCTTCCTCGCCGATGATGTCCGTCCACCCGAAGGGCAGGGATGCCTCGACGGCGACGGTTGCCCGGTCGCGTGGGATCAGGGCGGCGCGGGCGTCCGGCGCCTGGTTCCTGAAGAGTTCCTGGCACGGCATCGACACGACTCGCGCACCGATCCCGTCATCCTCGAGAATCCGGCCGGCCTCGATGGCGATCGCGACCTCCGATCCACTGGCAACGATGGTCGCCCTGTGCACCGCCAAGGACTCGCGGATCACGTAGGCGCCCGTGCCGCAGGGATTGCCGGGAAGGGGTTCGTGCCTCGCCTGGGGAAGCCCCTGTCGGGAGAGTGCGATCACCGACGGTGTGGTCTGCGACGTCAGGGCCAGTTCCCAGCACTCGGCGGTCTCGATGGCATCCGCCGGACGGTAGACATGGAGGTTGGGAATGGCCCTCAGGCTGGCGAGGTGTTCGACCGGCTGGTGTGTCGGCCCGTCCTCGCCAAGTCCGATCGAGTCATGTGTCATCACGTAGATGACACGCTGCTTCATGAGGGCGGCAAGGCGGATGGACGGACGGCAATAGTCGGTGAAGGCAAGAAAGGTCCCGCCGTAGGGGATGATCCCGCCATGGAGGGCCATGCCGGTCATGGCGGCGGCCATCGCGTGTTCGCGGACTCCATAGCGGATGTAGGTTCCGGAATAGTCCCCGGCGGTGATATCGGCCATCGCGCCCGTGCGCGTGTTGTTGGAGCCGGTGAGATCCGCCGACCCACCGATCATCTCGGGCAGGGTCTTGGTCAGACGATCGAGCGCCAGTTCACTCGCCTTGCGGGTGGCGACACGGACAGGATCGGCGAGCAGGCGGGAAACATGGTCGGCCGTGACATCACGGATCCGATCGGCGACGTCGCCGGCCATGCGCCGCTCGAACTCCCCGCGCGTGATGGCATCGAGTGCATCAAGCCTGCGTTGCCAGTCCTCGTGGAGGGGAGCGTTGCGCCGCCCTGCCTCTCTCCAGGCATCGAGAATGTCACCGGGAATGACGAAGGGGTCGGCATCCCAGCCCAGTTCGTTGCGCGCTGCGGTGATCTCCCCGGCGCCGAGGGGGGAGCCGTGGGAGGCCGCCGTTCCCGCCTTGCCGGGAGAACCGAAACCGATGAGGGTGCGGCAGGCGATGAGACTTGGACGTTCACTGTCGAGGGCGCGTCCCAGAGCGCCGGCGACCGCCTCGCCATCATGGCCATCCACGCTTTCCACCGCCCAGTTCAAGGCCCTGAAACGCGCCAGGGTGTCGTCGGAGACAGTCAGCGAGGTCGGCCCGTCGATCGAGATGCCGTTGTCGTCGAACAGCACGATCAGGCGGTTGAGCGCGAGGTGGCCGGCCAGAGAGGCGGCCTCGTGGCTGATTCCCTCCATCAGGCAGCCATCGCCGGCGATGACCCAGGTGCGGTGGTCGACGAGGTTCCCGAAGCGTTCCGCCATGATCCTTTCGCCCAGGGCCATGCCGACGGCGTTGGCGAAACCCTGGCCGAGGGGTCCGGTGGTGGTCTCGATACCGGGGCTCGCGCCGTACTCGGGGTGGCCCGCGGTACGGCTTCCCAGCTGTCTGAATCTGCGGATCTCGTCCAGGGACATCTCGGCGTAGCCCGAAAGATGGAGCAACGCGTAGAGCAGCATGGATCCGTGACCGGCCGAGAGCACGAAGCGGTCCCGATCCGGCCAGTCCGGATGACTGGGGTCGAATTTGAGAAACCGGGTGAAGAGCACGGTGGCGACATCCGCCATGCCCATGGGCATGCCGGGATGGCCGCTGGCGGCCGCCTCGACAGCATCCATGGCAAGAGCCCTTATGGCATTTGCCATCCCGCGTTGTGTGACCCGCTCCACCGCCTGCCCGTCCATCAGGATCGTGAACCTCTCGCTGCCTGCCCCGTGCCTGGTGGCATCGCCACCCTACATAAAGAGTGGAGGGAACCGGGACAAGGTCCGCCACGTTGTGCCAATCTGCCACGCCTGCCTTTATTGGTGTGCTCCATGGCGCTATTGTCGCCCCGACTTCGGATCAGAGGCGAACATGGCTTCAAGGGACAGGACGTTGATGAGGCTGGACAAGGCCGTCAAGCGACTGGAACGTGCCCTCGACCTATCTCAGGATTCACGCACGGGAGTCACTCAGGGCCAGCTTCAGGAGAATTCCGGCGGCGCCGGGGAAGGGAACAGGGACCTCGAAGAACGGCTGAAGACGGCGGATGCCCGCCTGGGATCCGTGATTTCGGAACTGAAAACGATGTTGGAGCGTGGTGATGCCCCAGGTGACGGTACTGATCAACGGTCATGAGTATGACGTAGCTTGTGGCGAGGGACAGGAAAGACGCACGAGCGAACTTGCCAACTATGTTGACCGCAAGGTGAAGGAACTCGTCGGCCAGCTCGGCAATCTCGGTGATCAGCGGTTGCTGCTTCTGGCTTCGCTTCATCTTGTCGACGAACTCTGGGATTACCAGGAAGCCGGAGCCAGGGGGACGACGAAGGCGGTCGACGAGCGCAGGGCCGCTGCCATCGATACGCTGGCAGAGCGGATCGAGCGCATGGCCGAGCGCATCGAGGGCGGCACGTGACGACCGGTCGGGCTGGCCCTGCAACGGACCGCGCGTGAGGGTCCTAGGGCGACATCTCGAAAATCCTTCTATCCATCGGCCGGAGACCGGTTCTATAAGGGGACCGGGGCGGTTGTCTGCCCGGCAGGTTGTCACATCAATCCCCGGGGCCAATGCACATCATCCGGGAGCTGTCCCTGGCGGGGGTGTGCCCCCGTTATCACGGCGCCCACCTGCACACGCAGGCCACGGAGGAGTGCCCATGGAACAACGGCGCGGGTGGTGCCGCCCCTGATGGACGAAAAGGCGTTGCAGCGAAGGCGCTGCATTGAGGCGAGGAAGCTGCTTCATGCCTCTCTCGTCGATGCCGGCGAGAGAGCGTGCCGTCATTTCCTGTCAGCAATCGGATTTCCCGCTGGCGCCTCCGTATCCGCCTATGTTCCGGTCGGTTCGGAGTTCGATGTCCTGCCGCTCGCCATTGCGGCCCATGACAACGGACATGAGGTCGGCATGCCCGTTGTCGTGGCAAGGGACCGGCCCCTGGTTTTTAGGGCATGGATACCGGGCGACAGGCTGGAGCCCGGCGCCCGGAACATTCCGGTCCCGCCCGTCGACGCGGCGCCCGTGGTCCCGCGTCTCCTTCTTGTTCCGATGCTGGCGTTCGATTCGAGAGGGTATCGTCTGGGCTACGGTGGCGGATTCTATGACCGCACGCTCCAGAAGCTCAGACGCAGTGGCCAGCCGGTCACCGCGGTGGGTGTGTGCTATGCCGGCCTCGAGGTCGACGCGGTGCCCCGCCAGACCCATGATGCCCGCCTAGACTGGATCGTGACCGAGGAAGGTGCATGGCCGACCGGAGAGCCGGCATGACCGCCCCCGGGGGAGAGGAGAAATGACCGACAGCCCAGCGACGAGGATCGTCAGCGATTTCCCGTGCCATGTGAAGGAGATCGAGCATGTCTGGATTCCCATGGCCGACGGGGTGCGCCTGTCGGCGCGAATCTGGATGCCCGACGATGCCGAAGGCAATCCGGTGCCTGCAATCCTCGAATACATTCCCTACCGCAAGCGCGATCATACACGCACCGGGGATGACCCCCGCCACCACTACTGGGCCGGGCACGGATATGCCTGTGTGAGGCTCGACATTCGCGGCACCGGCGAGTCGGAAGGCCTCATCGCGGATGAATATGCCCGCCAGGAACAGGACGATGCCCTGGAAGCGATTGCCTGGATTGCCGCCCAGCCCTGGTGCAGCGGCCGTGTCGGCATGACGGGCATCTCGTGGGGCGGCTTCAACAGCCTGCAGGTGGCGGCGCGCCGGCCACCGGCCCTGAAGGCGATCATCACCCACTGTTCGACCGATGACCGCTACAGCGACGATGTGCACTACATGGGTGGGTGTTTGCTGCTCGAGAATTTCTTCTGGGGTTCGGCCTACCTGATGCTCATGGCGCGTTCCGGCGATCCGTTGATCCAGGGGGAGCGATGGCGGGGTCAGTGGCTGGAGAGATTGGAGAACCAGCAGCCCGTTGCCGCCAGCATCTGGCTTGCCCACCAGCGACGGGATGCCTACTGGAAACACGGATCGGTCTGCGAGAACTGGTCGGACATCGACTGTGCGGTCTATGCCGTGGGCGGCTGGAACGACGGTTACTCGAACGCCGTGCCGCGCATGCTCGACAATCTTGACTGTCCGGCCAGGGGACTCATCGGCCCGTGGGGCCACAAGTACCCCCACGACGCCATTCCGGGCCCCTCCATCGGATTCCTTCAACATGGTCTGCGCTGGTGGGACCACTGGCTGAAAGACAAGGATCCGGGTCTCGCTGGCGAACCTCAACTGACCGTCTGGCTCGACGAGTTCCAGTCGCCGGGCGCCTGTCTGGCGCAGTCGAAGGGACGCTGGGTGAGCGAGGCCGTCTGGCCATCGCACGAGTCCGCCACCCACACGCTCTTCCTCAATGCCGAAGGTCTGGCGGTGGCAGCCGGTCCGCGAGTGACCATGGACCACCGGTCCCCTGAGACCGTCGGTGTTGCTGCCGGAAGCTGGTGTCCCTACGGGCTTGGCGGTTCCAGCCCCGACCTGCCGCTCGACCAGCGGGAGGACGATGCCGAGTCGCTCGTGTTTGACGGTGAACCCCTTGAGGAGCGCCTGGAGATCCTCGGGGCACCTGAACTCGTGCTCGAAGTCGCGGTGGATCGTCCCCAAGCAATGGTGGTGGTGCGGATCAACGACGTCGCGCCGACCGGAGAATCCATGCGCGTGACATGGGGGGTGCTCAATCTCTCGCACGCCCACGGCCACGAGGAACCATCGTCGATGACACCGGGAGAAACGGTGACGATCCGCCTGAAACTGAACGACTGCGCCCACGCCTTTGTTGCGGGACATCGGATTCGTGTCGCCATCTCGACGAACTACTTTCCCGTCGTGTGGCCGGCGCCGGAAGCCTTCACCCTGTCCCTAGCCGGTGGCGCCGGGAGCAGGCTGATGCTGCCCGTCCGGCCCCTCGGGGGTGACCATGATCCGCGAGTTGAATTCGACGAACCCGAGATGGCGCCGCTTCCCGACATGACGGTCCTGGTGCCTCCCTCGTCGTCGAGGAGGATCGAGCGGGATGTCGCGAGCGGTGAACAGGTGATGCGTCTGGTGGAGGATGGTGGGGTCTGCCGCCTCGAGGCCATCGACATGGAATGTGCCGACGGCACTCGGTTCGAGTACCGAATCACCAAGGGTGACCCTCTTTCGGCAAGGGCTGTCTGGCACTGGTGGAGCCGCCGCAGCCGGGGCGACTGGGATGTCGGCGTCAGGGTGCGGATGGAAATCCGGTCGTCGGCAGACACCTGGCATGTGGCCAGCGATCTCGAGGCTTTCGAGGGAGACCGGCGGATCTTTTCCCGCTCATGGAATCACGACATTCCGAGAGATCATTGCTGAGCGGCAAGTCCGGCCAGCATGGTCTTCTCGACAGCTGTTGCCCTATCGAAGACCATCTTCTTCCAGGTGCCGGTGTCGGGATAGAAACAACGCCGGATCTCCGCCTTGATGGCACGGCCAAGATCCGAATCGGGGTTTCCGTGACTGTGGAGCCAGCAATCCGCCATCAGGGATTCAAGGACCTCGTCAAGAGGTGAGGTGCCGTACTCCAGGGTCGCCATGGTGAGACTGGCGTGATCGGCGGCCCTGGCGACTGCAAGGTTGTTGGTGCCGGTGAGCGGTGCGGAGACCGAACTGCCGTCACTGGTCGATGTCACGTCACCGTCACCGAACCAGTTGACCAGACGCCGGTGACCGGATTCGCCTGCCTCGTGATCCGAAATCAGTTCACCGACTCCAAAGGGACCCAGTCCGGTGTGGTAGTCGAGGAAAGCGACGTGGCGGGCGTGTGCAGCCTGCCGGCGGGCGGTGGAGGGCAGCAGCGTGGCCGCCCCCGCCGTAGAAGAGGCCTTGTGGCTGACTGTGCTGGCCGGCCGAAATGGCGCCCTGCAGGGCCATGTCTCCCAGGCGTTCGCGATAGCTCTCCATCGCCGCACGACAGGCCGCCCGCGATTCGGCAGTCCACGATGGCGGGCACAAGGCATCCTTGAGCTCCTCGTAGCCTTCGTTGGTGGTGTACGGCTGGTCATGATCGACATGATTGCGGTTGAGATCGATGTTCTCGTGGGTCACGCGGCGCAGCCAGGAGAAGCCAAAGGGGTTGATGGCGTGGATCAGGACAACGGCAACATCGTCATCCCGTTCGTCGTAGAGGCCTGAAGCAAGGGCCCCGGTCTGGACCCCCGATCCGCAGAAACCCTCGACGCCGTGGGTGGCCGACATGGTCATGAAGACCCGCCCGGCGTCATCGGGACCCAGGCGCGCGACATCCGTGGCCAGGACCTCGCCGTCCCGGCCTGTCCTGGGATGAAGGTGCTCGTCGACACGCGCGCCACACGACAGGCAGGCATCGAGAAAGCCCTGGCGGGCTTCACGATAGGTTGCGGAAAAGAATTGTTCAGGATGCATCGGCGGCCCCGGTACTGCTTTCACGAGGTCGCACGGTAGCACCCGCCCTTGCCGGCGATCACGCGTTTTCCCGCACGTGTTCGCTGACGCAGTCGATGGCCTGATCAAGTTTGAGCCGGGCGACTTCCACCCCTTCCGGAAAGGCGCTCACCATGCGCGACGGCAGGCGAGGATCGAGGAGCACGAAGACGCCACGATCATCCATGCGCCTGACGAGGCGACCGAAGGCCTGGCGCAATCTGAGCCTCGTAATGAGATCGTTCCACTGCAGGTCTCCGAATGCGGCGTGTCGTGCCTTGTGCAGCAGATCGGGTCGTGGCCATGGCACCCGGTCGAAGACGATAATGCGCAGGGAACGACCGGGAACATCGACGCCGTCTCGCACGGCATCGGTGCCGAGCAGACATGAATCCTCTTCGGCACGAAAGATATCCACGAGGGTTCCGGTATCCATGGCGTCGACGTGTTGCGCGTAGAGAGGTAGCCCTGCCTGCTGGAGGGGAAGGGCAATGCGCTGGTGGACACGTCTCAGGCGTCTGATGGCCGTGAAGATCCCGAGGCCACCTCCCCCGGAGGCCATGAAGAGATCGCGAAAGGCGATGCTGACTCTCACCTCGTCCTGGCGCGGTACGTCCGTGACCACGATCACACGGGTGAGTTCCGGATAGGCAAACGGTGAGGAGATGGCGGAACAGGCCGGTGGATCGGCGAGGTGGCGCAGACCGGTCCGCAGTCTGGCTGTGAGCCAGGAACCATCGCCCGTCTGCTGATGGTCACGCGCATCGCGCAGCGTCGCCGACGTGATGACGATACCATGGGCCTTCTTGGCAACGTTCTCGGCGAAGGGCAGGCCCGGATCGATCCAGTGACGGTGCATGCCCGTATCGAATTCGCGTCCGTCAATGCGATTGATCGACAGGCAGTCGTGGTACTCCGCAGGAGTCTCGGCACCCAGTGTCTCGAGCATGTGCCGCCACTCGGCGACGACGTCGACACCACGCAGACGAATACCACGCATCGTCGCTTCCATGCGCTGTTGAGTGTGTTCCTCGAGGCGGTCCTTCTGGCGGATCAGTTCCTCGCCCAGATGTCCGATGAGATCCGACAGGGGCCGCTCCAGGGCGCCCAGCGCTTCGTGAAGAGCGATGGCCGCTGCGAGGAGTGGTTCGGGAGGGCCATCGGCCAGGCACTCCAGACTGTAGCTGCCCTGGGCGTCACCGGTTCGATCCAGCACCTGGCGGCGCACCAGGAAGAAGAAGGTCTCGGCCTTTCCCGCCGGGGCGCCGGCAGTGAACCGGTCCAGCCAGCCCGGTGCGGGCAGGGCGGTCGCGGCGCGCGCGATATCGGCGATGAGCGCACGACCCTCATCACCGATGAGATCCCGCACCCTCTGCATGAGGCCGCGTGCCCGCGACTGGCGGCTTCCCGCCCCGAGCAGCCAGCGGCGCAGGTCCTCCGCCCCGCGGCGCGCGCGATATCGGCGATGAGCGCACGACCCTCATCCCCGATGAGATCCCGCCCCCTCTGCATGAGGCCGCGTGCCCGCGACTGGCGGCTTCCCGCCCCGAGCAGCCAGCGGCGCAGGTCCTCCGCCTCGCGGCAGGTGAGTTCGATGGCGAAGACCCTGTCGGCAGCGTCGAAGAGATGATGTCCCTCGTCGAAGATGTAACGCGTCGGGGCATGGGGATCGCCTTCGCCGCTGTGCCAGGCCTGCAGCAGGCTGAGCGCGTGGTTGGAAACGACAATGTCGGCATGGTGCGCCCGGCGCACGGACCCTTCGATAAAGCACTTCCGGAAATGATCGCAGGCGCTGTAGATGCACTCGCCGCGACGGTCCGCGAGGTCCATGGTTTGTCGGTAACCGAGCAGTTCGAGAAGCCAGCCGGGCAGGGAACCACCCTGCATGTCGCCGTCGGGGGTGGACTGTATCCAGCGTCCGATGAGGCCGAGACGAACCGTGTCGGCGAGAGAACCTCCACGGCGATTGACCGCGTCGGCGAAGTTGAGCAGGCACACATAGTTCTCGCGCCCCTTGCGTACCACGACACGTCGCCGCCTGGCCTCACCCTCGGGCATGAGCCGGTCGAGTTCCTGGTTGATCTGGCGTTGCAGGTTCCTGGTGTAGGTGCTGATCCACACGGTGCCACGGTTCCTTTCCGCCCACAGGCTGGCCGGTGCGATGTATCCAAGGGTCTTTCCCACGCCCGTGCCCGCCTCCGCCAGCACGGCGCCGACCGCACCCGGCTCCCTGCGCGGGGCGAAGCCGGGGATCAGCGATTGTGCATACCGGACCTGTTCGGGCCTGTCCTCGGCATCCACTCCAAGAAGTGACACCAGCCGCGACGCCACGTCATCCTGGCCGATGAAGTGGGTGAGTGGCGGTGGCCGCGGTTCCCTGTCCGACCACTCCCGGAGAGTGGACCAGACATCAAGACTGCCTTTCGCATCCGGCGCGAGGCCCAGTGCAGCAGCGACATCGCCCGCCCAGGGCCAGGCGCTGCCGATCATGGCGGCCGCAATGGCAGTCGCCTCGTCCTTCTGCGCGCGGTCGAACGCCGCCAGTTCGTTGAGCAGAAGGGTGGCGCACGTGCGCAGTGCCAACGCCTGATGAGCCATGTCGCGGGGCAGGCCGCCGCCGAGTGCCCGGGTCACGCCGAAGGGCGTGGGAACGACAAAGGAACCCGGGCGCACGAATGCGAGGACTTCCAGGATATCGAAGGCCGGCAGATGGCGGATTCCGGTACGCCCTCCGGTGGCCACGGCATGGCACAGGAGGGGCATGGCCCCGCGCTTCCACCTCCGGCCGGCCTCTTCGCGGTCGATCTCCTCGATGACTCCGTCAGCAGTCAGCCAGACGGCACTGGCAGCACCTGCCACAAGTGTCGGAGCCTCGGCCCAGGTCATGGTGCGATCAGTCACATGCGAGCTTGCCGCGGATGAGGGTGAGAGTTTCGCTGCGTCCGTAGAGGGCCATGAAACTGCCGAAACGCGGCCCGGAGGGCTGGCCAAGGAGAACCTCGTAGAGGGTTGCGAACCAGGTCCTCAGAGGCTCGAACCCATGATCCCGTCCGGTGGCATAGGTCTCGCTCTGGAAATCCTCCCCGGTTGCCGTATCGGGAAGCGTATCCAGGCGGCCGGCCAGGTCGGCAAGAGCTTCCCGCTCCTTCTCGTCTGGAATGCGGTAGTGCTTCTCCTTGCTCACCACATCCCGGTAGTAGTGGACGGCAAGACGCGCCAGACGGTCGAGCAGAGGGTGGGTTTCAGGGGAAGTTCCGGGAAGATAGCGGCTGATGAAGCCCCACAGGATGGCCTCGTCGGCGGCATTGCAGACGCTGGCGAGGTTGAGAAGCATGGCATAGGAGAGAGGCTGTTCCTCGACCGGTGGATCACCGGCGTGGATGTGCCATACCGGGTTGGCGAGGCGCTGATCATTGTCCTGCCGGTGGAAGAGTTCGAGATGCCGCGCATGATCGTCGACGTGACGCGGGATGACGTCGAAGTAGAGGCGCTTCGCCGTGCGCGGCTTGGTGTACATGAAGAGCGCAAGGCTTTCCGGAGTGCCGTAGCGCAGCCATTCATCGATGGTGAGGCCGTTGCCGCGGGACTTCGAGATCTTCTCGCCGTTCTGGTCAAGGAAGAGCTCGTAATTGAAACCTGCCGGTGGCGTGCCGCCCAGCGCCCGGCAGATGCGCCCCGAGATGGTCACCGAATCAATCAGATCCTTGCCGGCCATTTCGTAGTCGACGCTCAGGGCATGCCAGCGCATGCCCCAGTCCGGCTTCCAGTTGAGCTTGCAGTGTCCTCCCGTGACCGGAACTTGCGCCCTGGTCCCATCCTCATCCTCGAAGACGATCGTTCCCTTTCCGGGGTGGCGTTCGAGGAGAGGCACGTAGAGAACCCGGCCGCTGACCGGAGAGATCGGCAGGAAGGGCGAATAGGTCTTGCGGCGCTCTTCCCTCAGGGTCGGCAACATGATCTCCATGATGGCGTCGAACCGTTCGAGGACGCGCAGGAGGGCGTCGTCGAAGGTGCCGGAACGGTACATTTCGGAGGAACTCACGAACTCGTAGTCGAAACCGAAACGGTCGAGAAAGGACCTCAGCATCGCGTTGTTGTGGTCCCCGAAGCTCGCATGGCTGCTGTCGAAGGGATTGGGAATCCTCGTCAGCGGCTGGCCGATGTAGCGCGCCATCATCTCCTGTTGCGGGACATTGTCCGGCACCTTGCGCAAACCATCCATGTCATCGGAATAGGCGACCAGGCGCGTCGGCACGTCGCTGATCTGCGAGAAGGCATGGCGGACCATACTGGTGCGGACGACCTCGCCGAATGTGCCGATATGGGGCAGACCCGACGGCCCGTAGCCCGTCTCGAACAGCACATGGCCCTTCTTCGGGGCGCGGCCCCCCAGCCGTCCCAGGAGTTTCCGTGCCTCCTCGAATGGCCAGGCCCTGATGGCGCGGGCCCGTTCCTGTGACAGCTCCACCAAGAAGGGGGCCTCCCCGAAATGTGCCCGGAAACCTATGTCCGTATGCCGCCGTTCGCAAGGCAGGCGCCAAGGGCTCCAAACCGCCGCAGCGTTCGCCCGAATCAGGGCACCTCCGGTCAGCGTCGAGTCACCGGAGAACTGAATCACCTCAGGACCGTCTTGCGCTGCAGACGTCGGGCCCCGGCATCAACAGTTCGACCGATCAGCCTGTGCGCCCGGCCGTTGTCTCTCTTCGTGGCGGTCGACCCGAACACGATCGATTGACAGTCGAGGGCGAGGATGCGGGGAGACCGACGGCTGCGTCATGCACCAGCCCGCCGCGGACGTGATGCGCAGGCGCAGCTGTTCTTGAGATTGCAACGAAATCACGCAGGAAGAGAGCGGTGCTGAACGCCACGCGAACATCGTTCGTGACGTTCGCTGGCGATCGTCCGCACCTGTCGGAACAGCCGAAGTTGAGCCACTGGGGCAACTCAGCCGACAAGCCGTCGCAAGCAGTTTGAATGAACCAGGCCCACCAACCGCACCATCAACTGGAGGCGGGCTCCGGTGAGATGGCCGGCAGGCGGTGCCAATCGGCGAAAGAGATGTCGCGGCCCGGAAAGGCCGGTGAGCGGAAGGGCCATGTGGTGGTGATCCAGAGGTGGACCGCGGCGTAGAGCTCATCGTCGAGACCGCCGGAGAGTTCATCGGCCCGGACCCACATCGTCACCTTCGCGTCGTGGTCTCGCTTGAGTGTCGGCATGATGTAGACGCAGCCCAGGCATCGGCCCTCGTCGGGAGCCATCGCCGTATAGGCAAATGACGCGCGCAGGGTGAATTCCCGCTGGTGCCAGCCGAGATCGACGAGGTCATCCTCCAGCGTCAGGCCGGCGGGCCAGTCACCGCCACTCTCCCGGGAGTAGGTCGTGCGCAAGTGATCCACGCTCGACATGACGGCGTCGTAATCCCTGACGAGATCGTTCACCGTCAGCATGCGCAAGCGAAAGCGGGGATGTTCGAGCGTGGCTGGAACGTTGAAGTCATCAGGCACGAGACGCGGTCGATCATGCATGGTTCGAAGACCTCCTTACGGGCAACGCAGGGATGTGGCGCCAAGAAAGCGGCAAAGGCGCGAGAGTGCGGTGGCCAGCGCCTCACGCCGCCCCTTGCCCTCGACGACACCAGGTTCCCACCACAGGCCCTCGACCACCAGTTCACCGGTTGATCGATGATACTTCATCGAAGCACGCCCGGTCAGGCGATCCCCCTCGAGGATCGGCAGCACATAGTAGCCGTAGCGCCGCTGCGTCCTGGGAACGAAGGCTTCGAAACGATAGTCGAAGCCGAAAAGGCGCAGGGCACGGCGCCGGTCGCGCAGCACCGGATCGAAGGGGCTCAGGAACCGCATTGTCGAAGGGGGAGGGCTGAGTTGGGCGAGGGCGTCCTCGATATGGATCCATGCAAGAGAGCTCTTCGGAGCGGCGTTGGAGAATCCCTCAACCTCGATCGACATCAGACGGTGCCGGTTGGCGTCGACCCAATGCCTGACATCGTTCGGGGACACGGCATCCCAGAAGGCGGCGATCTCCCCTGGCGTTGCGGTGCCCAGGCGATCCAGCGCCGATGAACATGCCCAGTCGAGGTGTTCCCCGTTCGACACCTCCTGGTTGAGGACATCGCCGGGTATCACCCGCTCGGTGAGGTCATAGACCTTCTGGAAGTTCTGGCGCCGAACCACCTGGATGGTGCCCTTCCACCACAGATATTCCAGGGCGGCCTTGGCCGGCTTCCAGCCCCACCAGGGTTCGTTTCGTCCACCCGCCTCACGATCGAGTTCCCGTGACATTGTCGGTCCGTGCGCGGTGATCCGGTCGAGCACGCGTGCAATGACATGGGCGGGATCGTCACCAATGCGGTCCCGGAACCAGGCGCTGTTCTCGAGATTCGCCGCCATGCGGGCAAACCGAGGTTTCCAGTGGGCGAACCATCTGAGGGGAATGGCGCTGGCATCGTGGGTCCAGTGCTCGAAGAGACAGCGTTCGCTCTCCAGAAGAGCCGCCAGATGCTCCCTGCGATAGGTCCGGTTGCGCGAATGGAGTGTGAGATGGTGGGCACGTTCCACGGTGGAAATGCTGTCGAGCTGCACGAATCCCATGCGTTGGATCAACGACATCAGCCCCGGTTGGTCAAGACTCCGTCCGGGCGGTTCGCCAAGTCCCTGGCGTTGCAGAAGCAGACGACGCGCGGTCCGGGCATCAAGTGACAGACGGGCAGGCATGTCCGCATCATAGCGTGACGTGCCGTCACGGCATGTCTTGATTTTGCGATCCATCCGGATAGGTTCGCGGCCATGTCCAGTCCCCAACCCGGGATCCTCGACGGCATCCCGCCACATGCCCGATATCTGGAGTTCCACCGGCGTCCCGGTGACGTGCCGGTGGCCGTGGTGTTGCGTGATCTCGCGGGCATCAGCGTGGATCTCGGCGCAGTCATCGGTCTTGGCCCGGGTCTGCTCGCGGGCCTGGGTGCCACCATCCCCGGACACATGGCCTTTCCGGCACTCTCGGGCCCCGGGTGCGAGGTGCCGTCCACGCAGGCGGACCTGTGGGCATGGGTGAGAGGCGAGGATCCTGGCGAGGCTCTGCTGAACGCCCGTGCCATCGAACACGAGGTGGCGGATGCATTCGGGATCGAGCGCATGGTCGACGGTTTCCGCTATCGGGATGGCCGTGATCTCACCGGCTACGAGGATGGTACCGAGAACCCCAAGGGAGATGCCGCCGTTGCCGCGGCCTGCGGTGTCGGAGGCGAGAGCTTCGTTGCGGTGCAGCAGTGGATGCATGATCTCGACCTCTTCGACTCCCATCCGCCTGGCGTTCGGGATCGCATCATCGGTCGGCGCCTCGAAGACAACGAGGAACTTGCCGATGCTCCCCCCGCAGCCCATGTTTCCCGCACGGGACAGGAGAGTTTCGAACCCGAGGCCTTCCTGTTGCGCCGTTCGATGCCGTGGGCCGACATCACGGGGGAGGGGCTGATGTTCGTGTCGTTCTCCGCAACCGTCGATCCTTTCCTTGCCCAGATGCGGCGCATGGCGGGTCTTGACGACGGAGTCATCGATGCCCTCTTCGGCTTCACGCGTCCGATGACGGGGAGCCTGTTCTGGTGTCCGCCTGTGCGTGACGGCTGTCTCGTCCTGCCGGAGTTGCGCCCATGAGTGGGACCGTTCTTGGCGTCCTCGGAGGGAGTGGCGTCTACGACATAGACGGTCTCGAGGATGCCCGATGGGTGACGGTCGACACGCCCTGGGGAGCGCCTTCGGATCAATTGCTGCGGGGCAGGATTGACGGTCTTGAGGTGGTGTTTCTGCCGCGTCACGGCCGCGGCCATCATGTTTCGCCCACCGGCATCAACGCGCGCGCCAACATCGACGCCCTGAAACGAATGGGTGTCACCGATCTCGTCTCCGTGGCAGCGGTCGGTTCACTCCGCGAAGACCTCCCGCCCGGCACCTTCGTGGTGTGTGATCAGTACGTCGACCGGACGGTGAACCGTACGAGAAGTTTCTTCGGCGAGGGGTGTGTGGCCCATGTCTCGCTGGCCCACCCGACCTGTGAACGTCTGGCGGACCACGTGACGCGGGCCGGCAGGACGGCCGGCATCTCCATGGTCCGGGGCGGCACCTACATCTGCATCGAGGGGCCCCAGTTCTCGACGCTGGCCGAATCCCATCTCTTCAGGTCGTGGAGCATGGACGTCATCGGCATGACGGCCATGCCGGAGGCACGCCTCGCCCGTGAAGCGGAGCTCTGCTATCTCACCGTCGGCATGGTGACGGACTACGACTGCTGGCACGAAGACCATGATGCCGTCACCGTGGAACAGGTCATCGGCGTCCTGCTGGCCAATGCCGGGAATGCGAGGCGCCTGATAGGGGCCCTCGTGCCTCTGATGACCGGCATCGATCACCCATGCCCCCACCGCTGTGACCGGGCCCTTGACCATGCCCTCATCACCCGGCCGGAAGCCCGCGATGGTGAGGTCATCGCCAGGCTCGACGCGGTTGCCGGGCGTGTTCTCGGAGCCTGCTGATGGACCTTCGCCCTCTCATCCGCACCATCCCGGATTTTCCCCGCGAGGGGGTCATGTTCCGCGACATCACGACCCTCTTTGCCCATGGCGCCGGCTTTGCCCACGCGGTCGACCGCATGACGGCCCCCTTTACCGAATCCGCAATCGACGTGGTCGCTGCCATCGAGGCACGGGGGTTCATTCCAGGTGGCGCCGTCGCCCGCCAGCTGCAGGCAGCCTTTGTCGCCATACGCAAGAAGGGCAAGCTGCCCCGCCCGGCAATCGGCGAGGACTACGAGCTCGAGTACGGCATCGACCGGATCGAGATTCACCACGACGCCGTCAGGGAAGGTGCGCGGGTACTGGTGGTGGACGACCTCATCGCCACCGGAGGCACCGCGATGGCCGCCGTTCGCCTGCTGCGCCGCGCCAACGCCAACATTGTCGGCGCCAGCTTCGTGATCGATCTCCCGGCTCTCGGCGGCGCGGACCGCGTCCGGCAACTCGGCGTTCCCTGCCACTCTCTCGTCAGCTTCTGACGACGTTGTTTCGTCACCAACCGGCGGCATCACTGAAGGTAGCTGGTGGCGCCTGGCGGACAGCTCGACACACCGATCCCGTGCGCCCGCCAGACAGACCCAATGGGTTGTTCACAACGGAGAACAAAACGCTTCCGACCGGCAGAGATTCACGCCAAAGCGCACCTCAGGGCCAATATGCCGCAATACCCCGCCGGTCATCTTCGTCATCAGCGTCCAGACGAGTCGGGCTGTTCATTTCGCGATTGATCGTACTGCAAGAGGCTTCGTCGAGTTCGGTCCTCTTGAGGCCTCCTTCGTGGAGCTATCCGCCGATCTTGCGGCCGGCGGACCGATGGATGGGTCTCCCTCGGAGCGATGCTTCGCGGATGATACTCGTCAGGCTTTCTCCCGTCCCTCGAATCGTTCAAGCATCTCGCCCAGTGCGGTCAGCGGCACTACCTCTCCGTCCCGGCGGGACTGCCAGTCCGAGCCTCCATAGATGACTGCCCTGGCGGCAATTCGCGGCAGCGTTTTCGCTATCCGGTCGAACGAATTGAACCAGTCGGAGGCGACTGTCGCGCCGGATTTGATCTCGATGGCGTTCATGGCGTCGACGTTCTCACAGAGAAGGTCGCATTCGAGACCGCGGCTATCCCGGAAGAAGGACAGATTGGATCGGCGGCCCCGATTGAAACGGTGCTTGAGGACCTCCACCACGACTGCATTCTCGAACAGCGGTCCGCGAAGCGGATGGGTGCCCAACTGACCGGCATGTTCAATGCCGATGAGGTGGCTCGCCAGCCCGACATCGTAGAAGTAGAGCTTGGGTGTCTTGACCAGCCGCTTGCGGATGTTGGCATGAAACAGCGGGAGCCGGAACACGACATAGCTTGCTTCCAGGACGTTGAGCCAGTGGCCTGCCGTGGTGTGGGAGACGCCGGCATCCGCACCCAGGGGCGAGAGATTGGCCAGTTGCCCGACACGACCGGCGCACAGGCGGACAAACCGGCGGAAGTTTGCGAGGTTGCGGATCTCGCCGATCCGGCGCACGTCGCGCTCGACATAGGTCTAGAAATAGTCGCCGAGTGCCTGCCGGGGTTCGAGCTTCCGGTCGTGAATCCGGGGATAGAAGCCGGAATAGAGGATCTCGTCGATGCCCTCGCTGGCACCCGTCCGCCGGCGTTCGGCAAGCGAGAACGGCATCAGTCAAAGCAAAGCCGTACGCCCCGCAAGCGACTGGCTCATTGCATCGGAGAGTCGGAACTGCTCGCTCCCCGTCAGCACGAAGAGGCGGTTCCGCTTCGCCTCGTCCGCCAGGACCTGCAGGTAGGACAGGAGATCGGGGACACGCTGGATTTCATCCAGGATAGCGCCTTCGCCCAAACGGGCAAGAAAGCCCCTCGGGTCGGACGCGGCGAATTCCCGCTGATCGGGCGCTTCCATATTGACGTAGTCGAGATGCGGAAAGGCGGCACGGCAAAGCGTGGTCTTGCCGGACTGCCGTGGTCCGGTCACGGTGACGAAGGGGTGCAATCCGACCAGGCAGGGTGTGATCTCGCGCTCGATCATGGCGCATCACAAACTGTGAGTGGTGTAATTTGCAACTTCTACTTGCAAGTTACACCACAAGGCTCGGTTGCGGGCAGCTGCCCATTCATCGGCCAGACATATGCAGTTCCGCCGCACAAGGTGGTCGCGTCGGACCTTCGCGTACCAATTGCAACGTGCGAGGGATGAAGCACCAGGCGTGGATTGTCCGGATCACGGTGAGGTCCGACCAGTCGAGCAGCGCGCCAACGGTCTCGCTGTTGACGGTGGTGTCCTTGTGATGAAGGGCAGCCTTCCCCACCAAGTAGCTTCCAACGTCCATCAGGCACTGCGAGTGGCTCACCAGCGGTTATCGTGAAGGCGCTCCCCCGGGGCTGCCCTCGGTCGGGGCGCCACCATCCAGCGGCCGGATCGGCTCGAACGCTTGGGCGTCGATCCTGCGGGGCGCGTGGACGGATCGCGACACGCTCATTGGCCCAAATGTCGTTCTGTGAGCATCAGGACATGGAGCCCAAGTGCGACACCGGAAAGCGCCACCAGAGCGAGGCCGAGCGCGCGCCTTGCGCGCACCGCATTACCGCCTCGAAGGCATCCTCGCCGCACATGGTCGGGCCGCCGTCGAGCCCGAACCCATGGTCAAGTGCTACCGTCCGCGCGCCTGGCAGTCTCTGGCGCGCGACCCGGACGATGCCTGTCCTGCGGATGAACGAGAATTGGATGCGTAGGCGAAGTCGCAAGCCCCGTTGCACCGTGGGTCCCCAAGTCTTGACACAGGCTCCCTTAGTGTTGATACCATATACCCGTATTTCTAGATATGGCTGTATAGAGATGAAAACCACGGTAGAGATTTCCGACGGCCTTGCCGAAGAAGTGAAGGCGTACATGGCGCGAGAAGGCGTGACCTTCCGTTCGGTGGTTGAACGCGGCTTGCGGGAAGTGTTGCGCGCAGGACGGGAAGCGAAACCGTTCAAGTTGCGGGATGCCAGCGTTGGCGGCCGGGGAGTGCAGGCGGCGTTGCGGGATGCCAGTTGGGAACGCATCCGAGACGCCGCATATGAAGGGCGGGGAAGTTGATTGCTGTCGACACGAACATCCTTGTCTATGCCCACCGGGCGGACTCGGACTGGCACACGGCTGCCCGTCTACGCATCGAGGTACTCGCCGAGGGTCGTGTGCGCTGGGGCTTGCCCTGGCCGTGCATCCACGAATTCATTGCCATTGTGACCCACCCGACGATCTATGACCCGCCGTCTTCAATAGCCGAAGCGCTTGGACAGGTGGATGCATGGCTCGAGTCTCCGGCCGTGGACATGTTGGCGGAAACCGGCACGCACTGGGCGGTCTTGAAAGAGCAACTTGCTATCGGACGTGTTCGGGGACCGATGGTCCACGATGCCCGGGTGGCCGCACTCTGCCTGACGCATGGCGTGATGGAACTCTGGACAGCCGATCGTGACTTCGGCCGCTTCCCGGGCCTCGCGGTTCGCAACCCTCTGCTTCAATGATGACGGACCGGGTCGGACAACTTCCCTGGTCGAGAAGGCGTTACGTTCTTGAAGAGACTTCCCCTCGGTTCACGATCGGCCGAACAGTGGAGTCACGCCGCTTCTGCCACCCGCATGAATTCCATTGTCATATCGCCTCCCGTCTCCGGCGAGTCAGGGTGATGACGGGGCCGCGCGACCGTCATCGACTCCGATATCTGTTGGACGATAGCGCATACGCGTGTCGTCCATTGGCGAGGTGGCAACTACCAGGTGACTTTTGCGGACACCCTTGGCAACACGAAGGAAATGGCCGGAGAGATCAGTCTGCGAGGAGGGTGTCGATCCAGAGGCGGGCGACGTCGAGGTAGAGGTCGATGTCGGCCCGGGTCATGGCGAAGGAGACCGTCGGACCGGCGGTGGCGGTGGCTTCCCAGATACCGCGGTTGGCCATGAAGATGCGCCGCGAGTCGGTGAGAGGGATGTCGGCGAGACGTGCCGCTTCGGCGCCGCTTCCGGGCTCCTCCCGGTGATAGAGCCAGCCGGCCCGGTTGTAGAGGCGTTGTGCCTTCCAACCGAGGTTCGCGTCATCGATGATCTTCTGGATGCCCCGGGCAAGATCGCCGCCGAGTTCGGAGGTCCGCTCGTAGGCTTCGCGGGTCATGACATGGTCGAGACAGGCGCGGGCGGCTGCGAAGGAGAGCGCATTGCCATAGAGCGTGCCGCCGACGGCGAGACCGCCGGCATCGCTGACAGGATCGAAGAGATGGCGGTCCATCAGTTCCGCCAGGTGTGATTCGAAACCATAGGCTCCGATCGGCACGCCTGCGGCGAAATTCTTTCCGATGACGACGATGTGCGGGTTGAGTTTCGCGTGGCGTGCCAGGCCGCCCCAGGCGAACATGTGGGTGTGGGTCTCGTCGGCAACGAGAAGGGTGCCGTGAGGTTCAGCAAGCTCACGCAGGTTTTCGAGAAATCCTTCACGGGGGAGGACCAGCCCGACATTGGTGAGCGCAGGCTCGACGACGAGGGCGGCAATCGTGCCGCCGGCCAGTTCCCGGCGAACGGCCTCGAGGTCGTTGTAGGGCACGATGGTGGTGTGCCGGCCATGATCGTGCGGCAGCCCCAGGGAGGAGACCGACGGTTCATCGTGGGAGTAGTCGGCGAGCGTCTCGTCGATGTGACCATGATAGCTGCCATCGAACATGAGGATTCCGTTGCGTCCCGTTGCAAGGCGCGCCAGGCGCAGGGCCTCGGTCATCGCCGACGAGGCAGAAAGCGTGAATTGCCAGTGGCCGAGGGCGAACCGGCTGGCAAGGTCCCCGGCAACCGCCACGGCGTCCTCGCATGGCATGAGGAACTGGGCCCCCGCCCTCATCTGCCGTGACACGGCCTCCACGACTCCGGGCGTGGCATATCCGGCCGTCGAGGAAAGGTCGGCCTGGTTGAAGTCGACGTAGCGGTGGCCGTCCACATCGGTGAACGTGGCGCCGCATCCCGATTCGACGAAGACCGGTTCATGATGCTGGAGTCCCCGCATCCATGCCATGGGGACACCTGACGGCATGAGTTCCCGCGCGCGCCGGACAAGGGCTGCCGACCGTGGTCGCGCTTCGTGAAACCGGGCGTTCTCGCGCCTGATGAGTTCGGCAACGGCGCAGGGCCGGATGCGGCGTTCAGACGTTGAAGCGGAAACAGAAGACATCGCCATCCATCACCCTGTAGTTGCGTCCCTCGCGGCGCATGAGTCCCCGTGACCGCGCATCCTGCTCACTGCCACACGCCACGAGATCATCATGGGTGATGGTCTCGGCGCAGATGAAGCCACGCTCCATGTCGCTGTGGACGGTTCCCGCTGCCTGCGCTGCCGTGGCGCCGTTCGTGATCGACCAGGCACGTGCCTCCTTCGGCCCCGTGGTGAAGAACGTGATGAGCCCAAGCATCTCGTGGGTGGCGCGGATGATGCGGTTCAGGCCGGGTTCTCCGAGACCGAGTTCCTCGAGAAAGGCCTCGCGCTCGCCTCTGCCGGGCAGGACGGCGAGTTCTGACTCCAGGGAGGCCGCGATGGCGACGGCACGGCTGCCGTTGCTGCGTGCATGGCGCTCCACTTCGCGGACGAGAGGATGGTCGTCCGTCATGGCGTCTTCGTCAACGTTGCACACGTAGAGGACCGGCCGCGAGGTCAGCAACTGCAGCATGGCGAATGCCCTCGCCTCGCCTCCAGAGAACTGAACGGACCGCGCCGGCCTGCCGGCGGCAAGAGCCTCGAGCGCGCGGTGCATGAGGGGCAGGATCTCCGCCGCCTCCCTGTCACCACCCGCAGCGCGCTTCGACGTTGCCTCGGTGCGGCGTTCCAGACTCTCCAGATCGGCCAGCATCAGCTCCGTTTCGATGGTCTCGATGTCACGCAGCGGATCGACAGCGCCATCAACGTGGGCGACATCGCCGCCTTCGAAGCAGCGGACAAGGTGGAGGATGGCATCGACTTCGCGGATGCTGGCGAGAAACCGGTTTCCCAGGCCCTCGCCGCGGCTCGCGCCCTTGACCAGGCCGGCAATGTCGACGAATTCGATGTGGTTGCGGACGGTTTTCGGAGCGTGGCTGACGGCGGCAAGGGTGACGAGACGCGTGTCGGGTACGCTGACGCGCCCGATGTTGGGCTCGATGGTCGAGAACGGAAAGTTGCCGACCTGGGCTGCAGCCGTTGACGTCAGGGCATTGAACAGCGTCGACTTGCCGACATTGGGCAGACCAACGATGCCACACCTAATGCCGGACATCGTCGTCACCGGGTTCCGGTTCGACCAGGAGGGCGACCCGGCTCTGGAACCTGTCATCCGCGCCTTCCGCGAGGAAAGGTACGGCATCGGCGATCGCATCGAGAATACCGTCGACGTGCTGGCGTTCCGATGCCGGAAAGTCCCTGAGGACGTGACCGATCACAAGGTCCCTGTGGCCTGGATGACCGACCCCGATCCTCACGCGCCGGTAGTCAGCGCCGATATGGGCGTGAATGCTCCTGATGCCGTTGTGCCCGGCATGGCCGCCTCCCTGCTTCACCCGCACCTTGCCGAGCGCCAGGTCAATCTCGTCATAGAGGATGACGATTCCGGATCCTGGCAACTGGAAGAAACGGACAACCTCACCGAGGGCCCGCCCGGAGTTGTTCATGTAGACGAGGGGCTTGAACAGCAGTGTCTTCAGTCCGCCGAGCCGACCTTCGGCGGCTTCGCCGTGGAACCGTTTCCGCCAGGCGCCAAATCCGTGTGCCGCCGCAATCCTGTCGACGGCCATGAACCCGACATTGTGGCGGTGGCGCGCGTACCGGGAACCGGGGTTGCCCAGCCCGGCGAGCAGCAACATGTCAGGATCGTGCAGAGTGACCGGCTCACGCTCCGGTATCGACGTCTCCCGCATCCACGTCTTCCTCGACGTCGTCCTCGTCCACCTCTTCATCCTCGTCTTCGACAAGGTCGGTCGCCACCGTCGGGGCGGCAATCGTGGCAATGGTGAAGTCCCGGTCGTCGATCGTCGGCGCGACTTCAGCCGGCAGGCTGACGGCGCTGATATGGACGCTGTCGCCGATGTCGAGTCCTGCCAGATCAATCTCGATGGTGTCGGGGATGGCGTTGGCCGGGCAGTGGCACTCGATTTCGTGACGCACGATGTTGAGCACGCCACCACGGCGCAGACCCTGGCAGTCCTCCTCGTTGAGGAAGGTGACAGGGATGTTGACCGTGATGGTCGAGTCTGCGGTGACCGCGAGAAAATCGACATGCAGGATGGTGTCGGTCACCGGATGGAGCTGCAGGTCGCGCGCCACCACATCGAGATTCCGGTCCGCCACCTTCAGGCGATACAGCGTGGAGAAAAACCCTGCGGTTCCGGCTTCCCGGGCGAGTACGTCGCGCGACACCGAGATGGAGATGTTCTCAAGGCTGGCGCCGTAGACCACACCCGGAATCAGACCATTGCGCCGCGCCTCGCGGGCGGCACCGGTTCCGGAACGACTGCGCAGTTCGGCTGCAATGGTGGCCTGATTGTCCATGTTCTCATACTCCGGGCAGGAACTTCACCTAGTCGAAAAGGCTCGACACCGAGCTTTCCTCACTGATTCTCTGAACGGCGCTGGCCATGAGCGGAGCCACGGTGATCACCCTCAGGGTCTGCGACGCAAGGATCTCCGGGGTCGGCTCGATCGAATCCGTGATCGTCATGCTGGCGATCTCCGATGCATCAATCCGCTCGACAGCACTTCCAGACAACACGCCGTGAACAATGTAGGCGTCGACCCCGCAAGCACCCGCCTCAAGCAACGCCGTTGCTGCGTTGCACAGTGTGCCACCCGAATCGACGATATCATCGACAATGATGCAACGTCGGCCACTGACGTCCCCGATGATGTTCAACACCTCGGATACACCGGCGCGCTCGCGGCGCTTATCGACGATTGCAAGGTCCGCGTCAAGCCGCTGGGCGATCTGGCGGGCGCGGAAGACACCGCCGACATCCGGAGAGACGATGGTCAGGTTACTGTCGCCGAGCATCGCGCGAATATCCGGCACGATACCGGGTGCGGCGTAGAGGTTGTCGACGGGAATGTCGAAGAATCCCTGGATCTGGCCGGCATGAAGGTCCAGCGTCAGGATGCGGTTGGAGCCGGCTTCGGTGAGGAGATTGGCCACGAGCTTGGCCGAGATCGGGGTGCGCGAACCAACCTTCCTGTCCTGGCGGCCGTATCCGAAGTAGGGGATGACGGCGGTGATGCGCCGGGCGGAGGCGCGGCGCAGGGCATCGATCGTGATCAGCAGTTCCATGACGTGGTCGTTTGCCGGATAGGAGGTCGACTGGATGACGAAGACATCCTCTCCACGCACGTTCTCGTGGATCTCGACAAACACCTCCATGTCGGCAAAGCGCCGGATGCTGGCGTTGGCAAGGCTGATGCCAAGACCGGAGGCCATGGCCTCGGCCATCGGCCGGTTGCTGTTGCCGGAAACAAGTTTCATGGAGCGTTCCGTACCCTCGAATGCCGGGCACTCATAGCAAAGGGCGTCCGGGGGTGTAAATCCTGTCGAGGGACATGCGGTCAGGCAAGGCGGATGACGGAGATCTGCCGGCCATAATCGGGTTCATGCCGGAGCACACTCCGGCGATAGCTGAAGAAGCGCTTGTCCTCGAGACAGGTGTCGCCGCCTGTCCAGGTGGCATGGCGGATGCCGCTTTGCCGAAGGCGACTGAGCACATAGGCAGGGAGATCAAAGTGGAAATGGCCCGACCGGCGGGCGGTGCGGAAGTACTGTTCGTTGCAGACGTCATCATCGGTGAATCTCTGGTGAAACTCAGGACCGACTTCATAGGACTCCAGGGCAATCGCCGGCCCCACCACGGCAACGATGCGCTCGTGCCGGGCGCCGATGGAGACCATGGCGGCAACCACGGCGTCGATGATTCCCCGTAACGCGCCTCCCCAGCCGGCGTGGGCCGCGCCGATGACACCGGCCTTGTCATCGGCCAGCAGCACGGGCGCACAATCAGCGGTCAGGATGCCGAGTCCCAGACCAGGCTCGCCGGTCACCATGCCGTCGGCCTTCGCTGTGCCCTCTGCTCCATCCCTGACGATGACGACGTCGGCACTGTGAACCTGGTAGAGCGTGACAAGGCAGGCCGGATCCAGGTCGAGGGCACGGGCGATGAGGGCGCGGTTCGCGGTCACGCACAGCCGGTCATCGCCGGAACCGCGACCGGCATTGAGCGAGGCATAGAGACCCTGACTGGTACCCCCGCTTCGGTCGAAGAACCCGTGACGCACGCCGGGGCGGCCGGTGAGCAGGGGGTCCGTGATCACCGGTCGAAACCCGCTGGCGGAACGGCTCCGGGGGGGAGCAGCGCCATCACGGCAAAGTCCTCTCCCATGGCGTCCGGCGATGTCAGCCGGTGCACCGCCTGATCGATGCCGTGCGCCGTTTCCGGCGTGGCGGAGTGCTTCAGGCGTTCGGCGCGCATGGCAATCCCCAAATCTTCCAGAAAGGCGCCCTGGGATCTTGGGCCAAGGACTTCCAGACCTTCCACAGTGGCAACTCTGCCGAGAGCGGCAAAATCCACTGCGGCGGCAAGATCCGCCTCGCCCGGGGTGGTCAGGCGGTCGGCGTACCGGTGATGCCGGACAGCCTGAAGGGTATCGCGCACCGGCATGCCGGGAGCCGTGAAGTCGACCACCAGCATGGCGCCACCCTCGGCCGTCAGCTTCCTGGCAAGGTCTCGCACGAGCCTGTCGCGGGCCGGTGAAATCTCGCACACGCGTCCTGTCGGCGCATCAGGCAGAGAAGCGGACAGGCCATTGGTATCCATGCCGAGAACGAATGCGATGGTGTCATCCTCGACCATGACCAGGCGCTCTCGCCAGCCAGCGGTGGTGCGCACGAACTGCCTGACCGGCAGGGCATCGAGAAACTCGTTGGCGATGATGAAGGCCGGCCCGCGGGACGGAAGCTCCTCGACGGCGGAACACCACAGGACGCCCCTGCCGGAAAGAGCCTCGCGTTGCCGGCCGGCAAGACGGGCGCTGGCCTCGACAAGCACGATGTCGAAGGGCTGAGGCCCGCCGGTAGCCGATTCGATGGCGCGCAGGGCATCGGCCATGAGCGTTCCGCTTCCAGGGCCGAGTTCCACGAGCATGGCAGGGTGCGGCGAACCCGCACCCTGCCATGCCGTGTAGCACCACAGGCCGAGCAGTTCGCCGAACATCTGGCTGATCTCCGGCGCGGTCACGAAATCTCCGGCAGCACCGAAGGGCTGCCTGCGGGCGTAGTAGCCGTGGTCGGGATCAAGCAGGGCGAGTTCCATGTAGCGCTCGACCGTGATCGGTCCGGCCTCGCCGATTCTCTGTACCAGGCCCGTCATGCGCGACGGCGGGTCATCACGAGGAGTGCGATGCCGGCCGCCGCCATGGGCAGGGACAACAGCTGTCCCATGGTCATGGTGCCGGCAACGAAACCAAGGTGACTGTCAGGTTCCCGGAACATCTCCGCTGCCGACCGGAACACCGCGTAGCCCGTGAGAAAGATGCCGGTCATCATGCCCGGCCTCTTGCGCCAGGCGGGCCGCATCCACGCGACCCTCATGATGACGAGAAGCACCAGCCCCTCCAGTGCCGCCTCGTAGAGTTGACTTGGATGACGCGGTGTTCCCGGGTCCGCCGGAAACAGGACGGCCCATGGCACTTCCGTGGCCCGGCCGTAGAGTTCACCGTTGACGAAGTTGGCAAGCCGTCCGAGCAGGAGGCCGATTGGCGCCACACACGCCAGGATGTCCGCAAGCGCCAGCAGCGGTGTCCCGTGGCGCCGCGCTTGGAACACCGCGGCGACGGCCACGCCGAGACAGCCCCCGTGGAAGGACATGCCTCCCTGCCACAGGGCGAACGCTTCCAGCGGGTGATCCAGGAACCATGCGGGCTGGTAGACCAGGACATAGCCAAGGCGTCCGCCGACGATGATGCCCAGCGTTGCCCAGAGCAGGAAGTCATCGACTGCGGCGCGCGGGATGGACCCGGGTGACGAGCGGGCCAGCACGATGGCATAGCGCCAGCCCAGCACGATTCCGGCGATGTAGGCAAGGGCATACCACCTGATGGCGAGGGGGCCGATCTCGATCAGGGTGGCATCGATGGCTGGAAAGGCGATGGCGAACATGGGCTTCACCCGGAGACATCAGAAGATAAGGGGCAGGTCGTGCTGCCGTCCACTGCCGGAAAATCTGGATTTTGCCGCCCGGATACGGCAACCATGGGATCAGACGGTCGCCTGGAGGTCCGCCATGCAGACAGACAACAGGATCCTCGACGACATGGCACGCGTTCTGTCGGGCGCGCTCAGCGTCGCCGGGGGTGCCAGGGCCGAGATGCGGCAGCGCGCTCGCCAGCATGCCGAACTGTTGCTGGCGCGCATGGACCTCGTGCGCCGCGAGGAATTCGAGGTGGTCCGTGACATGGCGGCCCTGGCGCGCGAGGAGAACGAGCAGCTCGCCCGGCGCATCGAGGAACTCGAGAGTGCCTTCAAACGCCGCAAACGGCGCACCTGAGGCGCCTGTCGCCGCCTTGCCAGCGTCACCGCAGTTTGGCAGTTTATCGGCAATTCCACCATCTCCTGACCTTTCGTTCTGGTAGGGCCTTCATGTGACCAGTCTCCAGGAACACCCCGGCAAGCCGGATCAGCATGCGCTCGATCCGGTCGAACGGTTCATTGCCTACCACGGCTGGACACACGAGCGGGTCAACGACAACGAACTGGCGGTCGAAATCGCCGGCCGCTGGTGTGTCTATCGCATCTGGTTCGGCTGGGAGGAGGAACTGGCGTGCATCATGATGTCATGCGCACTCGACATGCAGGTCCCGGAAGCCAGCATCAAGTCTGTTCATTCACTCCTTGCCTTCGTGAACGAACGCCTTTGGGTCGGTCATTTTGACGTGTTCACCGACGAGAGCGTGCCAACATTCCGCCAGGCAATTCTGCTCAACGGACAGGGGTATCCTACCGAGGAACTCCTGGGCGACGTGATCGACATCACCATTTCGGAGTGTGAACGGTTCTACCCCGCCTTCCAGTACGTGATCTGGCAGGGCAAGTCCGCCGAGGAGGCGGTCCAGGCGGCGATCATTGATCCCGTCGGCGAGGCCTGACCGGTGGTGTTGCCGGCACCGGTCCTGCTCCTCGGGTGCGGCAGGATGGGCAGTGCCATGCTTTCAGGCTGGATGAGCCGTGGCGTGGCTCCCGATACCATCCTCGTCGTCGAGCCCGACCCTGCGGCGGCCGGGGACGCGCACCGGCGCCATGGCGTCGAGGTTGCGAAGAGGGTGCCGCCGGGTCTGGGCCCGGCGGTGGTCGTCTTTGCCGTCAAGCCGCAGATCATGGAGGACGTCGCCGGATCCCTTGGGGATGCACTCGATCGGCACCCGCTCGTTGTTTCCATTGCCGCAGGCAAGACGCTCGCCTGGTTCGAACGGCATCTCGGACCGCACATTCCGGTGGTGCGCACAATGCCCAACACGCCGGCGGCCATCGGCAGGGGGATCACGGCCATGGTGGCGAACAGCCACGTGACGCTCGCATCGAGGGAAACGGCCACATCATTGTTGACCAGTATAGGGGAAACCGTCTGGCTGGACGACGAATCGCTCATGGATGCCGTGACGGCACTCTCGGGCGGTGGTCCGGCCTATGTCTTTCTGCTCATCGAGACCCTGACCCGTGCCGGTGTCGCAAATGGTCTTACTGAGGCGGTCGCTTCCAGGCTGGCCCTCCACACGGTCGCCGGAGCGGGTGAACTGGCCCTGCAGGCGGACGAGACTCCGGCCGAATTGCGGCGCAATGTCTCGAGTCCTGGCGGGACAACACTTGAAGCCCTCGCCGTTCTCATGGCCGAAGACGGCATGCAGCCGTTGTTTGACCGCGCCGTCGGTGCGGCAACCCGCCGTTCCAGGGAGCTCGGCCGGCAGTGACGCGGCGGTTCAGATTTGCCACCACAGGGATGGCGGTCTACTCTCGATGGAGCCGCAAGCGGGAAGGAGAATGGCCAGGAAAGCGGACGTTTCCGATGTGGTCCTCGATGCCGCCCTGGAATTGGCGGCGACGGCAGGCTGGCGCGATCTCACCATGCGTGATGTTGCCGAGGCAAGCGGTGTCACGCTGGCGGAACTCCACGCCGTCTACCCGACACGCAGTGCCATACTGAAGGCGTTTTCAGCCCGCATTGATGCCGCGGTGCTGGCCGGTGACACCGGAGATCTTGGCGATGAATCACCAAGAGACCGCCTGTTCGATGTCATCATGCGCCGGCTCGACGTGCTTTCGGCCCACCGCAAGGCGGCCTGGTCCATCATCCGTGCTTCACTGGGGAACCCGGGATCGGCCCTTCAGGGATTCTGTCTGACACAGGCCTCGATGCGATGGATGCTCGAGGCAGCAGGAATCGATGCCGGAGGCCCGGCCGGTGCCCTGCGGACGAAGGGTCTCATGCTTGTCTGGCTCGATGTCCTTCGCGTCTGGCAGTCCGATGAGAGCGAGGACATGGCGCGTACCATGGCCCATCTCGACAGGAGACTTGCCCTGGCCGAACGCCTGCAGAACTTCGCCTGGCGTGCGCCGAGGCCGGAACCCGAAGAGGCTGGTGCGTGAGCACGTCCGTCATTGGGTTCGACACATTTCTGGATGTCGATATGCGGGCGGGCACCGTGGTCCGTGCCGAACCCTTTCCCGAAGCCCGCAAACCGGCCCTCAAGCTGTGGATCAATTTCGGAGAGGACATCGGCACACGCAAGAGTTCGGCGCAGATCACCGAGCATTACACGGCCGATGATCTTGTCGGCCGTCAGGTCGTCGCCGTGGTCAACTTCGCGCCGCGACAGATCGGCCCCTTCATGTCGGAGGTCCTCACCCTGGGGTTTGCCGATGGCGACGGCGCCATCGTGCTCATCTCTCCTCACGGCAGCGTCCCCGACGGAGCCCGCCTCGGGTAGGGCGTGCTACAGCCAGCCCTTGGCCCGCAAGGCGGGTTGGAACGAGCGGCTTACCGGCACCTTGGCACCATTGCTGAGTTCCAGAAGTATGCGACCGTCACGCCGCACCACGCGACTGACGGCACTCCGCGCCACCCAGTGGGAACGATGGACCTGCATGCCGTCGAGGATCTCCACTTCGCGAAGGGCATCGCGGAAACGCAACAGTACGAGTTCGCTTCCCTCCGGGGTCGCCGCTTCGACGTAGTGATCCTGCATGTGAAGATGAAGCAGGTCCTCACCCAGGCGGGCCGGCAGGCGTGACAGGAAGGGCGCCCGGGCAGGCGGAGGAGGCGCGGCGTTCTCTTCGCGCCCCTGCAATGGCAGTTCGACGAGTCGCCAGGTGAGGAATGCCAACACAAGATGGACCACCACAACACAGCCGTAGAGCCATGTCAGCATGGTTGCCGAGGCGGTGGTTCCGGCAAGGCCCCATTCGAGAATCCACACGAGGCCGGTGCCTGGCAGGGCAGCGATCGCCGAGCCTGCTGCAATGCCGGCAAGGGCGGGCTTGCCTGCCTGCAGGAAGAGACGGATGGCGAAGGGAACGGTGGTCAGGGCAATCAACCAGTTGCCGGCAATCGCCATGGTCCAGTACACCACCAGGACCCCAGGCTCGAGGCGGGTGGCCGTGCCAAAGGGGCCAAGCCACGAGAAGAAAGCGATCGACAGCACCACGGCGACGAGATGGCGGCGCAGGCGCCGTGTCGATTCGCGTGACGCGAACGGCAACGTGACATTCATCGGCGAAGGATCCCTGCCTTTCACGCAATGGCGATTGAAACTCTGCAGGACCGTGCCGAAATGGCGTCGGCGTTTCAACCGACAGGAGACTATGCATCATGAAGCGACTGATGACACTCGCCGTTGCGATCCTCGGTTTCCACGCACCCGTTCTCGCGGGCGAACTGGCGATCGACGTGACCGGAATTCGTTCCGATGACGGGCGTGTTTTCCTGGCCTTGCATCAGGACCGTGCCGACGTCAGCTTCCCCGATGACCAGGGCGCTGTGGCAGGCGCCTGGATGAATGCGGTCGCGGGCACGCTCAGCCTGGTGTTCCCGGATCTTGCCGAGGGACACTATGCCGTTTCCGTCATGCATGACGAAAATGGCGATGGCGAACTCGATGCCAACCTGCTTGGGGTGCCGACGGAAGGCTACGGCTTCTCGAATGATGCCACCGGGTTCATGGGACCGCCCGACTTCTCCGATGCCTCCGTGGAGATTGGCGATGAGCCGTTCCACGCCGTCATCACGCTGCGTTACTGAAGCGGAGGCGATCATGCTCGACCGCAGATCCCTTCTGGCCATGACCGGAGCCGCTTCGCTTTTCGCCGGCCCGCTCCGTGCCTCGCGCAGGGAAGACTCCTTCGATGCCGCCCTTGCCGGGGACAGTCGCTTGCTGGGCTGGGCGTCGCCGCCCGTTGATTACTTCGAACCTCGGCCGCTGGAGATCGAGGGAACGTGGCCCGCGGACCTCCAGGGAATGTTCCGGCGCATCGGTCCGGCAGCTCATTGCCGCCACGGCCTGCGCTACCGTCACTGGTTCGATGCTGATGGGATGATCCAGGAGTTCCGTCTCGACGGGAGCGGTGTCACCCATCGGGGACGCATGCTCAAGACACCGAAACTCGCCTTCGAGGACAGGAAAGGAGAACGCCTGTTGCCTGCCTTCGCCACCCATCCCGAGGGGGCCCGTCCGGTGCGCCGCGCCGATGACATGAACACGGCCAACACGGCTCTTGTCGACCACCGGGGTGAACTGCTGGCGCTCTGGGAAGGTGGATCAGCGAGCATCATCGACCGGGAGTCCCTCTCCTGGGAGGCCTTCAAGTCATGGGGCGCAGGCCTCGAGGGGCTGCCGTTCACCGCTCACCCCAAGGTTGAGCCGGACGGAACGCTGTGGGCCTTCGGCCTCGCCTCCGTTCCCTACGGGGCGCTGGTGCTCTACCACATCCCGGGGAACGGCGCGGCCGTCCGGGCAGAGGTGATTCCGCTCGAGCAACCGGGATTCGTGCACGATTTCGTGGTCACGAGAGACTTTCTTGTCATCGTCATCCCGCCCTTTGTCCATGATCCGGAAGTCGCGGGCACCTTTCTCGACAGCCATGTATGGAAGCCTGAACTCGGCTCGCGCGTCCTCGTGGTGCGCAAGGATGATTTCTCCTCCAGGCGCTGGGTCCAGCTTCCGGCGGCTTTCGGCTTCCATCACGGCAACGGCTGGAACGAGGACGACGGGACCATCCACTTCGACTTCTTCCTCGCCGATGATCCCTCGCTTCTCGAGGACGCCTTCACGAAGGTGATGGACGGGCTTCTTGTCGAGGCGTCGGTTCCGCGCTTCACCAGGATCGTGCTCCACCCTGACGGTTCCTTTGCAATTGCCGGAGATGGGGGTGGCGGTGATTTTCCGACGATCAATCCGGCGAAGGTGTCGCGGCGTCACCGCTATCTCTACAACGTCTCCTCGACGTCAGGCACACCTGCCTGGTTGCCCGGAACGATCGAGAAACGGGACCTCGAGACGGGTCGCCTGGAGCGCTTCGATCCTGGTGAGGGAATCCAGGTCGAGGAACACCTGTTCATCCCCTTTCGGCATGCAACGAAGGAGGACGACGGTTGGCTCATCGGTTCCTTCCTCGACAGTTCGACGGCGAAGAGCGGAGTAGCGGTGTTCGATGCCAGGGGCGTGGCGGATGGTCCGCTGGCGCGGGCATGGCTGCCATTCCCCCTGCCGCTCGGATTTCACGGGCAATTCAGCCCTGTGTAACGTCCCGGGGCCGCCGCGTCACCGGTCAGTTGTTCGGCAGCGTGATCTGAACCCTGAGGCCGCCGAGAGGTGAACTGGCAAGAATGATGTCGCCGCCGTGGCCCCTGACGACGTCGCTGGCGATGGTGAGACCCAGACCTCCGCCTCCGAGATTGGGGTCACGGGAGGACTCCAGCCTGACGAAGGGCTGGAAGGCCTCCTGCCGGGAGGCTTCAGGGATACCCGGGCCATCATCGTCAAGGGTGATGATGATGGATCTGTCCGCGGAGCGTCCCTCCAGAACAGTCCGGTGTCCGTATCGGCACGCGTTGTCAACGACGTTGGTGAGACAGCGTTTCATGGCGCCCTGCCGGCCCGTGAACGGCAGGGGTTCCCTCACCCGGACCTCGACACTCGATGATGCCTCCGATGCCACCTCTTGGATCACCGCTGCGAGATCGAATGCCCCGGAAGCCTCCTCTCCCTGGCCTCTCGCAAAGGCGAGGTAGACATCGATCATGCGTTCCATTTCCTCGATGTCGCGTTTCAGGTTCGCCACCTCCTCGGTATCGCCGATGAAGGCGAGTTCCAGCTTCATGCGCGTCAGGGGGCTGCGCAGATCGTGGCTGACCGAGGCCAGCATGATTGTGCGCTGCTGGATCTGCCGTCGAATCCGTTCACGCATGGCAAGAAATGCATGGGCTGCCCGGCGCACCTCGGCCGCGCCGGAGGGTCTGAAATTGACGTCGATGATGCCGCGCCCGAACTGTTCGGCAGCCTTGGCGAGCCGGTTGATCGGGCGGATCTGCTGGCGCACGAAGTAGGCGGCGATGAGGGTCAGCGCCAGGGACGTACCCAGCATCCAGTAGATGAAGAGATCCGTTGTCCGGCTCTCCATCCGTTTCTTCGGAATGGTGATCACCAGCAGGCCTTCCGGCAACTCGATGCTGACGGTGGTGTGGGATGATCGGGTGGTGTCGATGGCAAATGGCATGGAAAGCGCACCGCCGAGCGCATGATCGAGATGCCGTTCGACCCGCGTCGGGCGTTTGGCGAGAACATGTCCGGGAAGTCTGTCACCGGGCAGGAAACGCGAGGAAAACTGGAAGAAGCTGTTGCCGAAGACGAGGGCCTCGTCGATATCGCGATTGGTGTACGTCCAGATCAGGGCGTTGATCTCGCCTGCCACGGCGGAGGTGAGATAGCGTGTGACGTTCTCCCAGTGCCTCTCATAGAAGACGATGGCGAGCACGATCTGGAGGATGACGATCGGCACCAGAACGATGAGCAGGGAGCGGATGAAGATGGACTTCGGGAGCCAGCGCTTCATGGCGTCACCACGTCACCACGTCACCAGGACGTAGCCCTTGCCACGAATCGTCCTGAGATACTGCGGCTCACCCGGGTTGTGCTCGATCTTGCGCCGCAGGCGGGACACCTGCACGTCGATCGAGCGTTCGGCGGTGGCGGTTTTCTGGGCCAGTCGGAAACGCGACAGCGTGACGCCGGGCGATCCGGCGAACACCCCGAGCAGTGACATTTCACTGTTGGTCAGCGGCACGCGGTGGCCATAACGGGAAAGTTCGAGACGGCCCCGGTCGAAGGTGAAGGGCCCGAAGGTGAGGACACCGGATTTTTCCGGGGGTGGCGGGACAAGACGAAGGGCGTTGCGCATGCGCAGGACGAGCTCACGAGGCTCGAACGGCTTGGAGAGATAGTCGTCCGCGCCGACTTCGAGTCCAGCCACGCGGTCATCGGCCATGTCGCGAGCGGTGAGCATGATGATCGGAACACCCGCAACGTGCCTGATGCGGCGGGTGAAACTCATGCCGTCCTCGCCGGGCATCATGACATCGACGATCAGGAGGTCGAAGACGAGCGACTTCAGCTTGGCCTCGGCATCGGCTGCGTTGCTCGCCGTGCTCACCAGGAACCCCTGGGCCATGAGATACTTCTGCAGGCGCGCCCGCAGGCGCTGGTCATCATCGACAACGAGGATGTGGGGACCGTCCGGGTTCATCACCCGCCATCATCGTCGATGATGCCGCCGAGCACGCGACGATATCCGGCGACCGCTTCAGGCCCCGCCTCCCGCCACGCCTTGGCTATACGGGCACGTTGGTCGGCCGTGAGTTGCGCCTCGAGCTCGATTCCCCGTTCGGTGAGGTAGAGGAGGCGCCTCCGTCGGTCTTCCCGGCAGTGCCGCTGCTCGACGAATCCCTTGGCCACGACCTTGCGGAGCACCCGCGCCAGACTCTGCTTGGTGATCTTCAGGATGGCGAGAAGATCCTTGACGGTCATTCCAGGATGACGGCCGACGAAGTAGATGACCCTGTGATGGGCACGTCCCAGACCATGTTCGGCGAGAATGGCGTCGGGCCTGGCCGTGAAATCGCGATAGGCGAAGTACAGCATCTCGATCCCTTCGCGCAGATCGGCGTCGCGCAGGAACAGGGGATTCGGTCCGCGTGTTATGTCAGCCATATTGACATATATGACGAACCGTTCTACCCGGACAAGGGGTTGCACGACTGGCGGCCGGAATTTCCCGAGTTATGAGGAGCCATGGCTGAACTCATCCCGTTCGATGACAGGGACGGCACAATCTGGTTCGACGGCAGGCTGATCGACTGGCGTGATGCCAGGGTCCATGTCCTGACCCACGGACTTCACTACGCGAGCAGCGTGTTCGAGGGCGAACGCTGCTATGGCGGCAGGATCTTTCACGCACGCGAGCATGGAGAGCGCCTTCTGCGCTCGGCCAACATCATGGGGTTCGACCTGCCGTATTCGATCGAGACACTGGAGGCAGCCCGCTACGAGGTGCTCCGCGCCAACGGAATTGTCGATGGCTACGTGCGGCCGGTGGCCTGGCGGGGCAGCGAGATGATGGGCGTGTCGGCCCAGCAGAACACCATTCATGTGGCGATCGCCGCGTGGGAATGGCCGAGCTACTTCTCCGAAGAGGCGCGCATGCGCGGCATCCGCCTCACCATTTCCGAATGGCGTCGGCCGGCCCCCGACACGGCACCGGTCCACGCCAAGGCCGCCGGTCTCTACATGATCTGCACGCTCGCCAAGCACAAGGCCGAGAGCGAGGGTTACGACGACGCGCTGATGTACGACTACCGCGGATTTCTGGCCGAAGCGACCGGCGCCAACCTGTTCCTGGTGGTCGATGACAAGATCCACACCCCGACGCCTGACTGTTTCCTCGACGGCATTACCCGCCGTTCGGTGATCGCTCTGGCGCGCCGTCAGGGCATCGAGGTCGTCGAACGCCACCTCACCGACGACGATCTGTCGCGGGCGACGGAGGTCTTCATCACGGGTACGGCTGCCGAGGTCACACCGGTCGGCCAGATCGGCGACCTGCATTTCCAGCCAGGCCGCATTTGCCGCGCTCTCATGCAGGACTTCAACGCCGAAGTCAGAAGTCCCTGACAGAATCTGCCCTTTCTCCGCGCAGCAGCAATTGACGCCCGTGCGTGCCGCTCACCTCCCTGACCAGGGGTCGAAGACCTCGACGCCGGCAACATTTCCCGTCACCACGTTCATTCCGTGGATGATCGCTGTCGCTGCAATCACACAAGGTAACTTTCGTTTCGCTTGCCTTCGGCAGGCGGTGCCGGAATACAACCTGGTGACGCTGAGAGGACCGGTTGGCGGCTGCCAAGGAGTGATGGCCGAGAGCCTCTTCACTAGACGCTGAAGCACCCGATAACAGCCAAGGAATTCATGATGGACCAGGCCGAAGTCGGGCACCGAGGGCAACGCACCCTGATACGCCGAAGGACACAGAATGAGCCGTCTGGAGTTCTTCCGTTCGCTCCGTCCAGGGTCAGATGTCCTTCTCGTGGATTCTCAGCAACGATGCCGCCCGGTCCAGGCCAAGGCGTTCGAGGGCGGCCAGATGATTGTTTGCGGACCGGGGCGGGTTGCGCAGAGCCGCCCGGTGACCGCGAACGGCGGCGAGCACGGTCTCGGCGTCGGTCTGGAACAGGTCGCAGATGAAGCTGTCCGGATGCTGTGCCGAGATGGCGTGAGCGGCAAGGCGACTGGCGGGGAAGTCACGCAGGTTACCGGTCACGATCACATCCGCTCCGCCCCTGATTGCCGAGGCCAGCACATGGCGGTCGTCGGGGTCCGGCAGGTCGAGCTCGGCGACAAGCGTCCGGTAATCCGTCACGACGGCACTGGGAAAGTGCTCGTCCATGGCCGCGCGGGTCCTGTCCAGCACACCGGGGGCGATGTCCGGGCGGTCGGTCAGAAGGCTGCTCATCCATTCCGCATGGATGTCGGCACTCCAAAGCGGCGCATAGAGATAGCGGTCGGCGAGACGCAGCAGCAGGTCGCGAAGGCCGGCCGGATAGAGGACATTGGCATCAAGCAACGCCGTCAGCGAGGCCATCGCCTATTGCAGGCCGAGTTCCTGGTCGTGAGCAGTCAGCTCATCGAGCGCCTCGCGGCGGCGTGATTCCGTCTTCCGGCGATAGGCAATGATATCCTCGACGCGGACACGACGGTGGGAACCGACCCTCCGGTACGATATCCGTCCCTCGTCGAGAAGCTGAACCAGGTGCGTCCGGGAAACCTGCAACAGCTCGGCGGCCTGCCGCGTCGTCAGTTCGGCGTGCAAGGGCGTCAACACGACTCCTCTTCCGTGCGCCATCTGGTCCAGGATCTCCCTGAGCAGCCGCATCGCTGGCGTCGGGATGTCCACGGTCTCGGCGCCGAAACGCGCGGAGACCGGCTTCGGCCCACCGATCAACCCGTCGAGTGTCCGACCCGCCCTGTCAGCGAGCGCCGCATCCCGATCGGTCGGAATGCCGCACACGGCGGCTATCTCGGTCTTCCCTGCCACTTGGGAGCCTCCGTCAATCGGGCAGAGAATAGGCTTCAGATGCCGCAAATGCAATAAGTAACGCAAATGACACTCTGTCGGAATCGTGCGACACTAACATGGAGGCCCAGTTTGGGAGATGTGTGCCCAGAAGTTGGATCAAATCCGGTGACCATATGATGATGGCTTTTGGCGTGATCACAGGCGGAAGGCCACAAGGGCGCCATTCGATACATGGGATGACCGACAAAGAGGAGCGTGTCCGTCCCTGACCGCGACGCCAGGGAGTATCGCGGCTGACGGCATGTGACACGCTATCACAGGGGCCCATGGCGCCGGATCGGGTCACTGCGTTACTTTTCGAGCTGTTCAACGGGTTGCCCCGGGAGCGAGGGTTACGACGACGCGCTGATGTACGACTACCGCGGATTTCTGGCCGAAGCGACCGGCGCCAACCTGTTCCTGGTGGTCGATGACAAGATCCACGCCCCGACGCCTGACTGTTTCCTCGACGGCATTACCCGTCGTTCGGTGATCGCTCTGGCGCGCCGTCAGGGCATCGAGGTCGTCGAACGCCACCTCACCGACGACGATCTGTCGCGGGCGACGGAGGTCTTCATCACGGGTACGGCTGCCGAGGTCACACCGGTCG
>MKWU01001272.1_pt1 | contig 44772 bp, 47 predicted proteins | sample 809101 | NCBI WGS metagenome assembly MKWU01 (sample SAMN05860141, study PRJNA318959) | sponge metagenome | host: Aplysina aerophoba | place: Slovenia: Piran, Adriatic Sea, Gulf of Piran | collected 2013-05-07 | reverse complement strand
CCCTCCGGTTTGCCCGCGAAGAGCTTGCTCTTCGCCCTTTGGCACTTTGATGCCGTCGGCCCGCGAGGGTCCACTTCAACCCTCCAACCCGCCAGCATCAGGGGGTGGGAGGCGTCCATCCCATTTCTCCACTCCGCCGTGCTGCGCACGGCTACGCTCCGGATCAAGTCCGGGGTCCGTCGAAATGACGAAGCGCGGGCGTCCGGTTTCCCTCCCCGCCGCGATGCTGTAAGCAGCCCGCGCCACAGCCAAGGGAGACGACCATTGGCCACAGCCCGGCCCAGGACCACCGTCCAGCAGAACATCGCGGCCACCTGCCCGACCCATTCGCGCACCGACCTCCGGGTGCGCGACCTCGAATCGGTGATCGACGAGCCCGAGGAGCGCGACGGCACCAATCTCGGCTTCACCCCGACCGAGACGCTGATCGCCTCGCTGATCGGTTGCACCAACGTGATCAGCCACAAGATCGCCCACAGGCACGGCATCGCGTTCGCCGACATGACCATCGAGGCCGAGGCCACCTTCGACCGGCGCGGCGCCGCGCTGATGGAAGAGGTCAGGGTGCCGTTCCCCAGGATCGTGCTCACCATCGACGTGCGCACCGACGCCTCGGACGCGGACATGGAGAAGGTCAAGACCGAGCTCCCGAAATTCTGCCCGGTCTCCAAGGTGATCCGCGAGGCCGGCACCGTGATCGAGGAAGTCTGGAACGTGACCCGGGGCTGAGCCGCCGTATCGAAGGACGGTCGCCGCTTACCAGGAAGAGACAGACCACCATGCCCGAGCTCCTTGCCTACCCCCGCGTGCTGTTCGATTTCGGCGCCGCGGGCTCCATCGGCGCCGAGCTCGCCGGGCTCGGCGTCCGGCGGCCCCTGTTGCTGACCGATGCGGGGCTGGTCGAGCACGGGGTGGCGAAGCGGGTGCTCGATGCGCTTCCCGCCGACATCGAGGCGACGCTGTTCGACGGCATCCCGCCCAACCCGACCGTCGCCGGGGTGGTGGCGGCGGCGGAAGCCTGGCGCGAGCATGGCTGCGACGGGGTGCTCGCGGTGGGCGGCGGGTCGGTGATGGATTCGGGCAAGGCGGTGCGCGTGGCCGTCACCCATGACGGGCCGTTCATCGACTATCTGCGCGACCCGGGGCGGATCACCGCGGCCGTCGCGCCGCTGGTCACGGTGCCGACCACGGCGGGGACCGGGGCGGAGATCACCATGGGCGGCGGCATCCATCCCGATTCGACGACGAGGGGCCTCGGCCTGCGCTCGGTCCACATCAAGCCGGACCTCGCGATCTGCGACCCGGAGCTCACGCTTACCCTGCCGCCCGCGCTCACCGCGGCTACGGGCATGGACGCCTTCGGCCACTGCCTCGAAGCCTATCTCGCGAAGAAGGCCGACCCGCCGGGCGCCGCGGTCGCCCTCGACGGCATCCGCCGCGTGGTGCGCTATGTCGAGCGGGCCGCGGCCGACGGGTCCGACCGCGAGGCCAGGTGGCACATGCAGATGGCCGCGCTGCAAGGCGGCATCGCGATCTATCGCGGGCTGGGCCCGGTGCACGCGCTGGCCAACACGTTTGGCGACGCCGACCTCCACCACGGCATGCTGGTGACGGTGAGCGCGCCCGCCGTGATCCGCTTCTACGAAGGAAAGCTCGATCCCGAGCTTGCCGAGATCGCCGCCGCCATGGGGCTGAGCGGCAAGCCCGACGTGGCCCGCGGCATCGAGGACCTCAACGCCCGGCTCGGCCTCCCCGCCTCGCTCAGGGAGATGGGCTACGACAAGACGGATCTCGACGACATGAGCGCCGACGCCGCCGCCAGCCACTTCAACCTTACCGCCCGCGCGGTGCCGACGCTGGACGAGTACCGCCGGATCGTCTCTGACGTGCTGGGGTAGGGGCGTCCTTCGATAGGGACCTATCCCGAATGGTTGACGGCTCACGCGGCCATGCCGACCATGCGGACCTGAACGCGGCCCGCAACATCCGGCGCCGGGGACTGGCGCTGCTGCACGGGGAGGCTGCCGGGTTGCCGGGCCGACGAGCCGTGAAATCGCCCGGAGGGATGGCCGCGTGAGCCGTCAACCATTCGGGATAAGTCCCCTCCGATTGGGGGGTATCGGATACCGGGACGGGCGCCAACGCACGTCTGGAGGCTTCCCTGGGCGAAACAATGTTGCGCGATCGCCCTGTCCCGGCCGTTTCCGCCCGGATCGGCCGATTCCGGCTCTGTGGGGCCGAAGCGGCGGGGTCCTCGCACCGGGCGCCGATCTCGCCGCCCGCCACCGCCGTAACACCGCCTCGGCGCGGCGCGCCGCCGCGGCTATTTCCGGGTCGGGGTCTCCGGTCTCGGCGAGCCGGGGACGTCTTCCGGCTTCCGCCGCGGCTTCCGCCCACGCTCCGGCAAAAGATGCAGCAACACACTCTTCGACCCGAACACCGGCTGGTCGGTTCGCGTAAAGGCGATCAATTCCGTATCGTTCGCGCCATCGTTCGAGCAGCCCGGGGTGGCTGAGCGCGGCCCACTCTGCGGGGGTGAAGCGGCCGGTCCGCCCGAGGGCGTGGATGACTTCATGGGCAAGGGTCTCCTCGATGTCGTCTTGACTGTAGACGCTCAGCAGAATGATCTCCCGCACGCGCCCATCCCGCGCGTCGAAGGCCGCCAGGTACCCGCCGGCGGTCCCGCCTGTGGCCTCCGCTCGGCCCGGCGCCACTTCGACCAAAGGTGCCATGCCGGCGGCCTCGCTCTCGGCGCAGCGCGCCCCGGACCGCCTCGGGATCCTCGGGCCGGGCACCGATCCCGCCGCTCGCCACCGCCCGGAACACCGCCTCGGCGCGGCGCGCCGCCGCGGCTATTTCCGGGTCGGGGTCTTGCGACGCCGCGAGGCGTAGCCCCAGCTCGCCGCCAGCTCCGGCGGCGGCGGCTTCCCGCCAGGCTCGAGCAAGAGATGCAGCAACCGACTCTTCGACCTGATCAACGCTTCCTTCCGCCCCGTAAAGACCTGGCGTTGCAAATCGCTGGTGCCATCGTTCGACGAGCCGGGGATGGGTGAGGACGTCCCACTCCCCGTCGCCGAACCGGCCGGTCCGCCGGAGCGCGTGGATGACTTCATGGGCCAGATCCTCGTCCGGATTGTTCGAATAAACGTTCAGCAGGGCCAGATGACGCACGCGCCCCGCCGCCGCGGCTATTTCAGGGTCGGGGCCTCCGGTCTCGGCGAGACGCATGCCCAGGCCAGCGCCAGCTCCGGCGGCGGCGGCTTCGCGCCAGGCCTCAGCAAAACGTGCAGCGCAGGGCTCTTCGAGTCGAAGATCGGGACTGAGCTCCCCGTAAAGGCGATCAACTCCATATCGCTCCCGCCATCGGGCGGCGAGACGGGGGTCGGTGACGGCGGCCCGCTCTTCGGGCGCGAGGCGCCCGGTCTGCCGGAGCGCGTGGATGACTTCATGGGCCAGGGTCTCCTCCGGATGCGGGGCATAGACGCTGCGGAACACGAATTGGCGGACTTGGCCGTCGCCGCGGCCGATCAGTCCGGCTGAAACGGCCCTGAAGATCTCCTGAACACGAGCCGCCGCCTCGGCCAGGCCGGGTTCTCCGGCGTCACTTTCCGGTAGATATATCGTAGAGCCAGGTTCTCCACGGGCGGCTCCGTCGCGCCAGGCTCGAGAGAAACCGAGACACACAAGATCTGCGGCCTCGTCTCCGCCGACCCGTCTTCCGGGATCGAGGGGTTCGTTTCGCTCGGCCGCTTCCCATCGGGCGAACATGCGGGGGTCGGTGAGGGCTCCCCGCTCGGCGTCGGTGAGCCGGCCGGTCCGGTAGAGCGCGTTGAGTGCTGCATCGGCAAGGTCCCTTTCCGGGGTCAACGAATCGGTGCTCAGCAGGATCAGGTGCCCGACCCCGTCGTCGCGGACATAGCGGCGCAGCCGGATCACCGCCCGGTCGGGCGCCCGCCGCCCCGCCTCCTCCCCGCCGATGCGATACAACCCGTCGGACATTGTCCTCGCATTTACGCAACTGTGACGATAATCCTAGAGAACAAATTTCCTGGAGGGAACCCATGACCGCGATCGCAATCTGCGGGAAGCCGAGCCAGACGGCCGATATCCGCCGCGCGGTCGGCACGCGCTACGGCGAGATCTTCCCGTGTCACGGCCACCTCCTGCACCTCGCCGAGCCCGGCGAGGACGGACCCGTCTGGAACAAAGCGGTTCGAGCCGCTCGAGCCCGACGGCTTCTACCCGTTCCGCCCCGACCCGCCGGCGCCGCGGAAGCGCTGCGGCGGCTGGGGCTGGACCGCCAAGCAGACCCTGGACACGGCGCAGGCGCTCTACGCCCCTAAACCGCCCTGGTCTCCGCCGCGATGGCCTCGGCCTTGCCGCCCGGGATGTAGTAGCGGCCGATGTCGTCGCGCTTGAGGATGTCCTTCTCGCGCAGCTCGCCCCAGCCATGCAGGAAGTCGCGCCAGGCGACGGCGCGGTGGCGGTCGACGAGCTCGGCGAATTGCAGCGGCTCCTCCCTCAGCGTCGCTTCGATGGTGTCCGCGAGCCCGCTCACAGATAGTCCTCCAGCCGGACCCGGTCCTTGCCGTAGGTCTCGATCCGCTTGTAGAGCCATTTCGGGATGCCTTCGGGGATGGTCGCGTCGATGCCGAGCTTGGCGGTCAGCGGCAGCCCGCCCTGGCCCATCTCCCAGGCGCGGATGCTGGGATCGACATGCTTGCCGCGCGCGCCGGACAGCGTGATCAGATCCTGGTCGGCCTGCACCCGGAAGGTCAGCGCCCAGTCGATGTCGTCCGGGTTGTTGATGTCGATGTCGTCGTCGGTGACGATGGCGAGCTTCACCTCGGCGACCGACAGCAGCGCGAGCAGCGCGTTCTTGCCCTCGCCCGGGCGCTTGCGGATCGAGGCGATCAGCGTCCAGTAGCCGCAGCTGCCCACCGGCGCGCGGATCGCCACCGGCTCGACGCTGGCCACGCGGAGCGCCTGCAGCCCCGCCGCCTCGGTCACCGGCGCCGACAGCCAGTCGTTCTCCCACGGCATCTGCAGCAGGTAGAAGATCGGGTCGCGCCGGTGGGTGATGCAGTTGACCCGGAACACCGGGTTCCACTTCACGTCGCCCGAGATCTGCGAGAACTCGCCGAACGGCCCTTCGTCGGCGGTCCAGCCTATGGGCAGGATCTCGCCCTCCAGCACGATCTCCGAATCCGCCGGCACTTCGAGGTCGACCGTGCGGCATTTGACCATCGGCACCGGCGCGCCGTGCAGCCCGCCCGCGAGCTCCAGCTCGTCGGCCGCGATCGGCGCCTTGTAGGAGGCGGCCAGCATCTCGAACGGGTGGACGCCGACGGCGACCGCGATGGGCAGCGGCTCGCCCCGGTCCAGCATGCGCTGGTAGTAGAACCGCATGTCCGACGGCGAGACCAGGTCGATCCCGGTCTCCCGCTTGTTGCGGTACATCATCCGGTAGGAGCCCGCGTTGCGGCCGTACTCGGCGTCGCGCGAGACCACGAACGTGCCCGAGATATAGGGTCCGCCGTCATGGACATGCATCAGCGGGAAGGGGAGCGCCGCGAGGTCGACCTCGTCGCCCTCCATCACCACCTCCTGGCAGGGCGCGTTGCCGACGATGTCGGGCGCGATGGCGCGCGCCGAGCGGGTCTCGAATTCCTGCGCGATGCGGTCCTCGGCGCAGTCCAGGACGATCGCCAGCCGCCGCCGCGACGACAGCAGAGCCGTCGCCACCCGCCAGCCGGGATAGCCCTCGATCTCCTCGAACAGCACCGCCTTGTCGGTCTGCGCGGCGAGCCCCGACAGGTCGCGCGGATCGACCGCCTTGGCGAGACGCTGGATTTCGCCCGCCGTCTCGAGGTCGTGCAGGAAGTCGCGGAACGCCTTTTTGGCCATGTGTTTCCATCCCCTGGGGCCCGCATAATGGTCCGCCGCGCCGGCGGGTGACAAGCAGCCGTCGGTTCGACGCGTGCCGGAGGCCCGACTATCATCGCCCCGGCGCAGCACGGGAGGGGCGCGTGGGCATTCGAACCGGCGCGGAGCTGATCGCCGGGCTCGACGACGGGCGCGAGCTCTATGTCGACGGCGAACGGGTGGGCGACCTCGCCGCGGACCCCCGCTTCTCCGGCGGGCTCGGGACGCTCGCCGAGCTCTACGACATGCAGCACGACGACGCGCTGATCGACGAGATGACCTATGTCTCGCCGAGCTCGGGCGAGCGCGTCGGGCTCTCCTTCATCCAGCCCCGGACGGCCGGGGACCTCGCCCGCCGCCGGGTGATGGTCAAGCACTGGCACGACCACACCTTCGGCATGTACGGCCGCGCGCCCGACTTCATGAACGCGATGCTGGCCGGCTTCGGCGCCTGTCCCGAGGCCTTCGGCGAATACGGCGGGAACGTCCGGCGCTACTACGAGACGGTGCGCGAGAACGACCTCGTCACCACCCATTCGCTGACCAACCCGCAGGTCGACCGCTCGAAGGACGTGTCCGAACAGGCGGGCCCGATGGACCTCGCGGCGAAGGCGGTGCGCGAGACCGATTCCGGCATCGTGATCCGCGGCGCGCGGATGCTGGCGACGCTCGGCGCCTTCTCCGACGAGCTCGTGGTGATGCCCGCGCCGTCCTACCCGCTGCCCGACACCGAGGCCGCCAAACCCTTCGCCATCGGCTTCGCCGTGCCGGTGGCGACGCCCGGCATGCGGCTGATCAGCCGCCCCGCGGTGGTGCACCGCGAGGCCGGCTCGGCGCTCGACTTTCCGCTGTCGAGCCGGCTCGACGAGACCGACTGCATGGTGGTGTTCGACGATGTCGCGGTGCCGTGGGAGCGGGTCTTCCTCCACCGCGACATCGAGACGTTCAATTCGATCTATCCACGCACCGGGGCGGGCGCCGGCATGGCGCACCAGTTCGTCACCAAGAACCTCGCCAAGGCCGAGTTCATGATGGCGCTCGCCTTCACCCTGGTGCGGACCACGCGGATCGACGTGCACCAGCACATCCAGGGCATGCTGGCCGAGCTGATCAACTACACCGAGGTGGTGCGGTCCTGCCTGATGGCGAGCGAGGCCGAGCCCAGGCCGGGGCCGAACGGGACGCTGCTCCCCGCATCGGGCCCGCTCGACGCGGTGCGCTTCCTCTACCCGCAGATGTTCCGCCGGAGCTGCGAGATCGTCCAGGTGATGGGCGCGGGCGGGCTGGTGATGGTGCCCTCCTTCGCCGAGCTCGACGGGCCGGTGGGCGCCGATGTCGAGACCTACTACCAGGCCGCCGGCGCCGATTCGCGGGCGCGGATCAAGCTGTTCCGGCTCGCCTACGACGCCGCGATGTCGAGCTTTTCCGGCCGCCAGCAGCTCTATGAGCGCTACTTCGCGGGCGACCCCGTGCGCGCCGCGGGCTTCCTCTACGAGCGCACCGAGAAGGAGCCCCATATCGAGCGCATCTGGCGCATCCTCGACGAGATGGAGGCGGGCCGGGGGTCGGGGTGAGGGGCTAGACCGCCGTATACCCCCCGTCGACGATCAGGTCGTGGCCGGTGACGAAGGCCGATTCGTCGCTCGCGAGGTAGAGCGCGGCATCGGCCAGATCCTCGGGCCGGCCCAGCCGGCCGATCGGGTGGAGCGGCGTGAGCGCGCGGCGCACCGCTTCCATGGTGCCGTAATGCGCGAGCAGCCGCCCGGTCTCGGTCGCCCCGGGCGAGAGCGAGTTCACCCGCACGTTGGCCTTCGCGAAGTCGAGCGCCATCGACTTCGAGAGCTGGATGACGGCCGCCTTGCTGGTCACGTAGGCGGGCCGGTCGGGAACCACGACGCTGCCGAGCTGCGAGGCGACGTTGATCACGCTGCCGCCGCCGGCGTCGACGATCCGGGGAATCGCGTATTTGCACATCAGGAAGATGCCGGTCAGGTTGACCCGCATCGCGCGTTCCCAGTCGGCGAGGTCGAGCTCGACGACATTGCCGGTCGGCTCGCGTATCGCCGCCCCGTTCATCAGGACGTGGACGGCGCCGAACGCCGCGACCGCCGCTTCGACCGCGGCGGCGGCGGATTCCGGATCGGCGACGTCGCAGTGCCGCGCCCGCGCCGTGCCCCCCGCTGCCGCGATATCGCCGACGGTCCGTTCCGCCCCGTCCATGTCGATGTCGCAGACCAGCACCGCGGCGCCCTCGGCGGCGAAGCGCCGCGCCGAGGCGCCCGCGATGCCGCCCGCCGCCGCCGTGATCAGCGCCGCCTTGCCGTCCAGCCTGCCCATCGCTCCGCCCTCCCTCTATGCTGGGCGGAGTGTGCAGAAGCGGTGCGGCGATGAACAGGTTTTCCGTCAACCACTATATCTGCCCGCCCGAAATGACCGTGCCCGCTTTCCTCGACGCGGCGGTTGCGGCGGGCGCGGGCGCGGCCGGCGTCTCCGCCCGGGCGGTGGCCGAGACCGGGGCGGGCGCGCTCCGGGCGATGCTCGACGAGCGCGGCCTCGCCGTCTCGTCGGTCAACAGCGCGGGGTATTTCGCGGCCAGGGAGGGCGCGCTGGTCGACGACCACGACCGGCGGATGGTCGAGGCGGCGGCGGTGCTCGATGCCGGCGCGCTTTGCGTCATCGCGGGCGGGCGCGGCGCGGAACGGTCCATCGCGCAGGCGCAGGCCCGGGTCCGCGACGGGCTCGAAGCGCTCGCCGAAATCGCCTGCCCCGCCGGCGTCCGGCTCGGCGTCGAGCCGATCCACCCGGTCGATACGATGTCCAAGGGATGCGTCAATTCGATCGGCGATGCGCTCGCCCTGATCGACGGGATCGCGGGCGTCGGGCTGATCCTCGACGTCAACCATTCCTGGTGGGACCCGGCGCTTCCCCGCATCTGCCGCGGCCATGGCGACCGGGTGGCGCTGGTTCAGCTGTGCAACGTGATCGAGCCCGAGCCGTCGCGCCCGCGGCGGGAATTCCTGAGCCGCGGGCTGGTCGACCTCGCCGCCCTGGTCGCCGGGTTCGAGGCCGACGGCTATGCCGGGTTCTACGAGTTCGAGATCTTCCCGCCCGACCTCCGCGGGCGGCCGGTCGAGGAGGCGTTCGAGGACGCCGCGCGGTTCATGCGGGAGCGGGCGGCGGTTTCCTGAGCGAGGCGAGGACGCCGAGCGCGGTGAGCGCCGAAAAGGCGATGAAGACCAGCGTCATCACCGAGAGAAAGCTGCCCGGCGCGGACGAGATCGCCGCCGTGCCCAGCCGGACCGAGATCAGCACGGTGACGATCGCCATCGACACCATCATGCCGAGCGAGCGCATCTCGGCCGAGAGCGCCGATGCCATGCCGCGCTCGGCGGGCCCCACGCTGGTCATGATGTTGGAGATGTTGGGGGCCGAGAAGAAGGCGAAGCCGAGCCCCTGGAAGACCATCACGGCGAGCACCAGGGCGAGCCCCGACCCGGCATCGAGAAACGCCGCCAGCACGGTCTGGCAGAGGATGAACGTCCCGCCGATGAAGGTGATCAGATGGGGCGGAAACCTGTCGGCGAGCCGCCCGCCGAGCGGGGCGAAGACCGCCATCACCACCGGGCCGACGATGAGGATCTGGCCCGCCCCCTCGGGCGTGTGCCCCTGGATGACCTGGAGATAGATCGACAGCAGGAAGGTCGTCCCCACGGTCCCGCAATAGATCAGGAACTGGACCAGCAGCGCCTGGGTGAGACGCCGGTTGGCGGCGACCGCGGCGAAATTGAGCAGCGGGTTGGCCGAACGCCGCTCCGCCGCCAGGTAGACCGCGCCGAGGACCGCCGCCGCCGCGAGCAGGACATAGCCCGCCGGTCCCTGGCCGAGGGTCGCCGAGGCGGCGATCAGCGTGGCGATCGCCGCCACCAGCAGCGCGCTGTTGACCGCGTTGATCGGCACGGTCGGCATCTGCCAGCGGCTGGGCAGCGTGAACTTGGCCAGCACCCAGGCGGCGAAGGGCGGGATGGCGGCGAGGAAGAACACCCAGCGCCAGCCGAGATGGGTGGTCACGATCCCGGCGAAATAGGGGCCCGTGGCGAGCCCCATATAGGTCGCCGCGATCGCCAGCCCGACGAAGCGCCCGATCTGGCCCCGCGGCGCGATGTCGGCGACGATGGCCATCGAGGTGGCGATCAGGAAGGCCGCCGCCACCGCCTGCAGGAAGCGCATGACGATGACCAGCGGCATGGTGGGTTGCAGCCCGATCGCGAAGGTGGCGACGCCGAGCCCCACCAGCCCCCATTTGAACAGCGAGTTCTTGTCGGTCGCGTCGGCGAACCGGCCGATCGGCATCAGCAGCGCCGCCGCGGCGCCGAGGAACACCGTGTCGAGCAGGCTGAGCTCGAGCCCGCTGGCGCCGAACTCGCGCGCCATGGTGGGCAGCGGGACGCCGACGATGGCATGCATGAAGGCGCTGGCGAACTGCGACAGCGCGATGAACGCGACCAGCAACCAGCGCCGCCGTTCCTCCGCCATCCGATCCCCCCGCCCGTCCCGGCCCGGCGACACTAGGCGAGGGTCGGATACCGGTCCAGCCGGCGCGCCCGGCTGGAGGCAAACCTGTCCAATCCGCGCGTTTGCTGCTTAACTGCCGGCCGGAGGCTTGGGATGAGCGACAGCCAGAGCCGTTCGTCGGCGATCAAGACCCAGATTCCCGAGCTCGGGCTGACCGAATACTGGTACCCGGCGAGCCTCGCCCGCAAGGTGCGCGGGCGCCCCGTCGGCGTCCGCATGCTGGGCGAGACGCTGGTGCTGTTCCGGGGCAGGGACGGCCGGGTGGTGGCCGCCGCCAACACCTGCCCGCATCGCGGCGGCTCGCTGATGCGCGGGGTCTGTCATTACCGGGGGACCGTCGCCTGCCCCTATCACGGCTGGGTGTTCGACGAGGCGGGCGAATGCGTCGCCGTGCTCTCCGAAGGCCCCGAGAGCGCGATGCCCGGCAAGGTCAGGCTCAGGGTCTACCCGACGGCGGAGTACAAGGGGCTGGTCTTCGTCTGGATGGGCCAGGGCGACCCGGCGCCGGTCGAGGACGAGATCCCGCCCGAGTTCCTGGAGGGCCGGGAGACGGCGCTGTTCGTCTCGTCTCGACAGTGGGACGTGAACTGGCGGGTGGCGCTGGAAAACTCGCTCGATTCGCATGTCATGTACGTGCACCGCAACGCGGTCCTCCAGCTGATGGAGCCCTACCAGCAATTCGGCCGCACCGGCTATTCGCCGCGCATCGTCAACGGCAGGGCGGCGATCGGCTATCTCAGGGAGAAGCCGCGCACCGGGCGCGAATTCTATCCGGGGCTCAACCACTACTGGCCGAAGACCGAATGGCGCAGGCTGTGGCTATGGATCTTCGCCTGGCGCAACGCGCGCATCCGGAGCGCGCGCCCGTTCCTCGAGGACAACGAGGAGTGGGGCATGCACAGCAAGGTCGACGGCCGCTACGTGCGCTCGGCCGGGCATCATTTGCCGAGCATGTTCCGCTTCGATTTCGGCGGCCAGATGTTCACCCGGTTCTGCGTGCCGATCGACGCGGACACCACGCGCGTCTTCTACATCCATGCGGCGCGGCGCAGGACCCGGCTCGGCCGCGCGCTGCGCGCCGCCTATTACCATTTGTTCCGCAACTGGGCGCTCAACATCAACTTCTCGACCCAGGACTACCGGGTGATGGAAGCGCAGGACTACGGCGCGCCCGAGACGCTGTCGGCCAGCGACGGCCAGCTGGTCCGCTGGCGGCGATTGCTGTTGACCGCGCGCGGCATGCCCGACCCGCGCGAGCCGCCGGCGGGCGGCTGACCGAACCGCGGGGAAGGGACGACATGGCGGAAATCCTCGGTCTCGGCATGACCCATTACACCGGGCTGCGCTTCGTCGACGCGGAGATGAGCGTGTTCCTCCAGCGGACGCTGAAGGGGGGCGACGTCCCGGAAGCGATGAAGGACCCAGCCAACTGGCCGGAGCCGATGCGCGACGAATGGGGCGAAGACCGGGGCGCGGCGGCGGCCGCGATCCACCGCAAGCGCCACTGGGAGGCCTTCGACCGCATGAAGCGCGAGCTCGATTCCTTCGCCCCCGACTTCGTCGTCATGTGGGGCGACGACCAGTACGAGAATTTCGTCGAGGACGTGGTGCCGCCGTTCTGCGCCTATATCGCGGAAAATTTCGTCTCGACGCCGCACCTACAGAACCCCGACCGGCCCGACCCGCCCAACGCCTGGGACGAACCGGAAGACAAGGAGTTCCGCCACCGCGGCCATCCGGAGGGCGCCGCCTGGCTGGTCGAGAAGCTGAGCGAGCGCGGCATCGACATCCCCTATGCCTACCGCCTGCGGCACGCGAAGGGCCTGGCGCACGCGTTCATCAACACGCTGCTGTTCCTCGACCATGCGCGGACCGGCTTCGCCCACAGGCTGGTCCCGTTCCACGTCAACTGCTACGGCGGCGAGCTGATCCGCACCCGTGGCGGCCAGAGCGCACCCGGCGGGGGGGCCGCCCCCCGCGGCCCGCCCGCGCCGGCCCCCCGCGCCCCGTTCGAACCCCCGCGGGCGGGCGGCGGCCCCCGGGGGGGGGCCCCCCCCCCCCGCGCCCCGCCGGCGCCGTCCGCACGCGCCTGTTTCGACCTCGGGAGTGCGATCGCGCGCGTGCTGGCGGACTCGCCCTGGCGGGTCGCGCTGATCGCCTCGTCGAGCTGGTCGCACGCGTTCCTGACCGCCAGGAACCACTGGATCTGGCCCGACCACGAGGGCGACCGGAAGCGGCTGGAAGAGCTGCGCGGCGGGCGCTTCGCCAGCTGGCGCGACCTGACGCATGAGGAGATCGAGAGCGCCGGCCAGCACGAATTCCGCAACTGGATCCTGCTCGCCGGCGCGATGACGGAGCTCGGCGCCGGGGCCGAGATCGTCGACTATATCGAGAGCTGGGCGCTGAATTCGAACAAGTGCTTCGCGGTCATGCGTCCATGACCGGCGAGACCCCTGGCCCGCCGGCACCGCTGTCTTCGCGGCAGCAGGGCTGGATCGCCTCCGCGTTCGAGGCCATCGACCGCGATTTCCTGCTGGGGACGCTCGAACGCGCGGTCGCCATCCCGAGCCGCACCGGCGAGGAGCGCTCGCTCGCGGAGTTCTTCGCCGAGACCATGAACGGGCGCGGGATCGACGCGAGCTACCAGCCGATGACCAGGCATCGCGGCAACGCCATCGGCCGGATCGCGGGCAGCGGCGGCGGCGGCGCCGACCTGCTCTTCTACGGCCATCTCGACACCACCTTCAGCGCCGATCCCCGCGAGGACGCCCAGATGACCGGCGGGCGCCCGCGGCCCGACCTGGAACCGCGCCTGCAGCGCGGCGGCGACCTGCTCTACGGCCTCGGCGTGCAGAACCCGAAGGGCAGCACGGTCTGCGCCATCGCCGCGCTCGACGCGGCGCTCAGGGCCGGCATCCCGCTCAAGGGCAGGGCCGGCATCGGCATCGCCGCCGGCGGGATCCACAAGGGTCCGGTCGAGGGGCTGATGCGCGCCTATCGCGGCCGCCGCTACCAGGGCTTCGGCGTGGGCTGCGAGTACATGCTGAAGCACGGGCTCGCCGCCGATTACTGCATCAGCACCAAGCCGGGCTACGGCATCGTCTGGGAGGAGCCGGGCGAGTGCTGGTTCAGGGTCACGATCATGGGCGAGCTGTGCTATTCCGGCCTGCGCCACATCCAGCCCAACCGCAACCCGATCGTCGACGCCGCCCGGGTCGTGCCCAGGATCGAGGACTGGATCGCCGACTACACGAAGCGTCACACAAGGGGCCAGATCGCGCCGCAGGGAACCGTCGGCGGGATCGAGGCGGGCTGGCCGTTCAAGCCCGAATTCATCCCCGGCATCTGCGTGCTCTATGTCAACATCCACACCAACGCGGTCACCCGCCCCATCGAGCTGCGGCGCGCGTTCGAGGCGCTGATCGCCGACATCCGGGGCGACGGGATCGAGATCGGCGTCGAGATGCTGCTCGCCACCCCGGGATCGCGCACCGAGCCCGGAAACTGGATCGTCCGCTCGGCGTCCGCCGCGGTCGAGGCGGTGGAGGGGCGGCCGATCGTGGTCGGCGGGCTCAGCGGCACCACCGACGGGGCGATCCTGAGAGGCGCGGGAATCCCCACCGCGCGGATCGGGCTCCCCGGCATGGCCGAGCCGGAGCCGGGCTGGCCGCCGATGTTCGACGCCTGCCGCATCGGCGACCTCGAACGCCTGACCCGGGTCTACGCCCACGCCCTGGTCGATACCTGTACGCGGGAGCGGGAGGAGATGGCCTAGCCCGTCTCCAGCCCGCCGATGTCGCTGCGCGCAACCGCGGTCGAGTTGACGATGGCGTAGCACTTCTTGCCCGGGGCGAGGCCGAGCGCGCGGACCGAGCGCCGCGTCACGCGGGCGAGCAGGCGGTCCTCGCCGGATACCAGCCCGACCGCCGCGCCCGGACCCTCGCCCTCGTGGATCGCGCTCACCGTCGCCGGAAGCACGTTGAGGGCGCTCAGCCCCGCCGGCTCCTCGGTCGCGATGATCACGTCCTTGGCGTGGATGCGAAGCCAGAGCGCGGTGCCGACCGGCGCCTCGACATGCGGCAGGGGAAGCCGCCCGCCGCTGACCGCGAGCACCCTGAGCCCGCCCGCCCCGTCGGTGCCGCCCGCCGGCGCGGGCCGCCCCGCCCCCCCGCCCGGGGGCGGCGCACCCCCCCCGCCGCTGACCGCGAGCACGCTGAGCCCGTCCGCCCGGTCGTGGCCGACGACGGTCGCGGTCAGCACCGCGCCCGCTTCGGCGATGCCGATATAGGGCACCGCCGCCGGATCGGACAGCACCTCCGCCGCCGGCCCCGCCCGCGCCACGCGGCCGCGGCTCATCGCCACCATGGTGGTCGCGAGATGGACGATCTCGGCGACCGAGTGGCTGACATAGAGGATCGGGATCCGGGTTTCCGTCCTGAGGCGCTGGAGATAGGGCAGGATCTCCGCCTTGCGCGGCTCGTCGAGCGCGGCCAGCGGCTCGTCCATCAGCAGGATGCGGGGCGCGCTCAACAACGCCCGGCCGATCGCGACGCGCTGTTTCTCGCCGCCCGATAGCCGCCCCGGCCGGCGGTCGAGGAGATGGCCGATGCCGAGGATATCGACGACACGCCCGATCTCTTCGGCCCCGGCGCCGCGCGGCGCGAACCAGCGGCCGAAGGCGAGGTTCTGGCGCACCGTCAGATGGGGGAACAGCCGCCCCTCCTGGAACACGTAGCCCACCCGGCGGCGATGCGCGGGAAGCGAAATGCCGCGCCCGGTGTCGAGCAGCACCGTGTCCGCCGCCGACACCCGGCCCTCATCGGGTTGCAGGAGGCCCGCGATCGCCTCGACCACGGTCGTCTTGCCGGCGCCCGAGCGCCCGAACAGCGCGGTTATGCCGTCCGGCGCGGAGAAGTCGGCATCGAGCGCGAAGCCTTCGTAGCGGTGGCGCAGCGAGACGTCGAGGCTCATCTCGCGGCGATCCAGCGGGCGATGCGCCGCGAGACGAACTCGGAGGCGAGCAGCGCGGCCATCGCGACGACGATCGAGACGATCACCAGACTGACGGCGGACGATTCCCCGCCCGGCACCTGGAGAAAGGCGTAGATCGCCGACGGCAGGGTCTGGGTCTCGCCCGGGATGTTGGAGACGAAGGTGATGGTGGCGCCGAACTCGCCCATCGCCTTGGCGAAGGCGAGGATGGCGCCGGCGACGATGCCGGGCAGGATCAGAGGCAGGGTGACCACGAAGAAGGTCCAGACCCGGTTGGCGCCGAGCGTCGCCGCGGCTTCCTCCAGCCTCGCATCGACCGCCTCCATGGCGAGCCAGATTGCCCGCACCATCAGCGGGAACGCCATGATCGCGGCGGCGAGCGCCGCCCCGGTCCAGCGGAAGGCGAACACGATACCGAAATTCTCCGCGAGAAACCCGCCGAGCGGCCCCTGCCGGCCGAACAGGATCAACAGGAGATACCCGGTCGCGACCGGCGGGATGACCAGCGGCAGGTGGACCAGGAGGTTGAGCACCTGGCGTCCCCAGAAGCGGCCGCGCGCGAGCAGGAACGCCGTCGCCACGCCGAAGGGAAGGCTCGCGAGCGTCGCCCAGAACGCGACCCGGAGCGACAGCCTGACCGCCGTCCATTCCTCCGCCGAGAGCCAGTCCAGCATCGCCGCTCTACTCGACCGCCGTGAAGCCCTGGCGTTCGAAGAGCGGCCGCGCCGCTTCCGAGAACAGATGCGCGTAGAACGCTTCGGCCTTCCGGTTCGCCCTCCCCGCCGCGAGCGCCGCCGGATAGACGATCGGCCGGTGGCTTGCCGCCGGAAGGGCGGCGACCGCGCTGACCCGGTCGGATGCCGCCGCGTCGGTCGCGTAGACGATGCCGAACGGCGCCTCGCCGCGCGCGACGAAGGCGAGCGCCGCGCGCACGTTGTCGGCCTGCACCACCAGCGGCGCGACCCGGTCCCAGATGCCGAGCGCGGTCAGCGCCTGGCGGCCGTAGATCCCCGCCGGCACGGCGTCCACCAGCGCCATCGCCAGGCGTCCGCCGTCGAGCCGGGCGGGGAGCTCGCCGATCGGAATCGGCGCCCGCCCGCCGCCATGCGCGACCAGCACCAGCCGGTTGCCCAAAAGGTCGCGGCGGGTCTCGCGGCGGATCAGACCGTCCCGCTCCAGCGCGTCCATCCACTCCCGGTTGGCGGAGACGAAGATGTCGGCCGGCGCGCCGCGCAGGATCTGGCGGGCGAGCGTCGAGCTCGCGGCGTAGGAGACGGTGGGCCCGGTTCCCGTCTTCGCCCGCCACTGGCGGGGCACCGCGCCGCGGGCGGGCGTGGGGGCCACTGGCGGGCCACGTCGTCGAGCGCGGTCTTGAGGCTCGCGGCGGCGAACACCAGCACGTCGGCCGCCGACGCGCGGGGCGCGGCGACCGCGCAGAGCGCCGCGGCGAAGAGCGCCGCATGGAGAAGGCGTCTCGACATCGACTCCGAACCCGTTGGATGCCCGTCAATTGACGGTCGGGAATATCGGTCCGCCTTGCCGGCTTTGGCAAATGGTATTCCCGCTTGCGGATCGCCTTGACGCTCGCCCGCGGCCGGGCGGAAACTATCCCGGCGCGGCAATCGTACGGGAGGGAAGAATGGCGATCACCGGGGTGATGCGCGCGGGCAGGGTGCAGATCCGGGTTACCGAGATGGCGCCGGCGCTCAACCACTACACCAACATCATCGGCCTGTTGCAGACCGCCGAGGGGAAAGACGGACGGGTCTATCTCAAGGCGTGGGACGAGCACGACCATCACAGCATCGTGCTGCGCGAGGCCGAGAGCCCGGGCATGGACCATATGGGGTTCAAGGTCTCGGATGGCGACGCGCTCGACGATTTCGAGCGCCGGCTCGAGGATTCGGGCGTCACCGTGACCCGCATCCCCGAAGGCCAGGACGAGGCGACCGGCGAGCGGCTGCAATTCGTCGTGCCGACCGGCCACACCATCGAGCTCTACGCCGGGATGGAGCAGGTCGGCAACGGCATGTCGCTCGACAATCCGGAAGTCTGGCCCGACGATCTGAAGGGGATGAAGCCCTCCCGCTTCGACCACTGCCTGCTCTACGGCGACGACCTCGACGGCACGGTCAGGCTGTTCACCGAGGTGCTGGGCCTCAGGATGGCCGAACAGGTCGTCACCCCCGACCGGCAGACCATGATCGGCGCGTTCATGACGGCCGCGACCAAGCCGCATGACGTGGCCTTCATCCGCTCGCCGGAGAAGGATCGGTTCCACCACGCCTCGTTCTTCATCGAGTCCTGGCACGACATCCAGCTCTGCGCCGACCTCATCGCCAAGCACCGGGTGCCGCTCGATATCGGCCCGACGAGGCACGGGATCACGCGCGGCGGGACGATCTATTTCTTCGACCCGTCGGGCAACCGCAACGAGACCTTCTGCGGCGGCTATATCTTCTACCCCGACCGGCCGGTGCTGACCTGGACCGAGGACGACATCGGGCGCGCGATCTTTTATTACGACCGTAAGCTCAACGAGAATTTCCTGTCGGTGACCACCTGACCGGTTTGGCCGCCGCGCGCCGTTTGGGTATAGAGAGGCCGCGCGCGAGGCAAAGCAGGGCAGGGAGTATTTTCCGCTGAGCATTCTCGAAGTTCCCGAGCCTTTGGAGGCCGTCGATCTCACGATGGCCGACGGGGTGCAGATCGTCGCGCGCCGTCACGGCAACCCGGATGCCCGCCTGCGCATCTTCGCGAGCCACGGCAACGGCTTCGCCATCGACGGCTATCTGCCGTTCTGGCGGCTGCTCTGCCCGCGCTACGACGTGGTCGTGTTCGACATGCGGAACCACGGGCGGAACCCTCCCGCCGCGACGTCGAACCACGATTACGACCACATGGCGCGCGACATGGCGGAGGTTCACACGCAGATCTCGGCGCGGTTCGGCGCCAAGCCCTCGGTCGGCGCCTTCCACTCGATGTCGGGGCGCGCGGCGATGAAGGATGCGGTCGAGACCGCCTGGCGCTGGGATGCGCTGGTGCTGTTCGACCCGCCCGACATCCCGCCCGAGGGCCACGCGCTGTTCGACATGATGGTGAAGTTCGAATACCGCCTCGCCGACTGGGCGAAGTCGCGCCCCGCGCGCTTCGCCGATCCGTCGGAGCAGGAGGCGGAATACGCCAACGGGCGCGCGGCCCGGAAATGGGTCGCGGGAGCCCAGGGGCTGATGGCGCGCTCGATCCTCAGGCCGGACGGGGACGGCTGGGCGCTCCGCTACCCGGGCGAGGTCGAGGCCGAGACCTATATCGCCAACATCCCGATGAACTTGTGGCCCGTGGCGTCGGAGTTCGGCGGCCCGGTGCTGCTGGTCGGCGCCGATCCCGATGTCGAGCGGCCGTCGCCGACGGCGACCACCAACAAGGCGATGGCGGAGGAGGGCGGCTTCGACTATGTCGCGATCCCCCGCACCGGCCACATGCTGCAACTCGAGGAGCCGGAAGCCTGCGTCCGGGCGATGGAGGACTTCCTCGCCCGTCACGGGCTCGCCGCCTGAGGCCGCGATGGGCGCGAAACCGACGCCTGGGTGGATGGAACGCTACCGCGAGCGGGTCAACGCAGACCCCGAGATGCGGGTGATCGGCGACTGGTTCTCGCTCGACTTCAAGCTCGCCTTCGAAGGCGATGCCTGGCTGCTCTCGGTGCGCGAGGGGCGGATCGCCGACATCGTCCACAACCCGCGATTCGACCGGCCCGCCCGATTCACCATTTCCGCGCCGATGCGGGTCTGGGAAAGATTCATCCGACCCGACCCGGAGCCGCTCTATCACGACTTCTTCGCCATGCTGATGCGGGTGCCGGAGTTCGAGATCGACGGCGATTCGCTGGCCGCGATGCAGAACGCCCGCGCGCTGCACCGCATGATGAACATCCTCAAGACGATGGAGCCGCCGGATGGCCGATCTTGAGCCCGTCGTCGGCCGCTATCTCAACCTGGAGAGCGGCGGGCGCCCCTACCGCATCTTCTACGAGGAGGCGGGGCAGGGACGGCCGCTGATCTGCCTGCACACCGCGGGCGCCGACAGCCGCCAGTTCCGCCACGTGCTCAACGACACCGACATCACCGCCCGGTTCCGCGTGCTCGCCTTCGACCTGCCGTTGCACGGGCGCTCCAACCCGCCCGACGGGTGGTGGCTGGAGAAATACCGCCTGACGACGGAGGTCTATCTCGGGTTGATCCGCGATTTCTGGCGCGCGCTCGGGCTCGAACGCCCGGTGGTGATGGGCTGCTCGATGGGCGGGGCGATCGTGCTCAAGGTCGCTTCCGACCACCAGGACGAGATCGCCGGCATCGTCGGGCTCGAAAGCACCGCCTTCGCCGAGGGGCGGGACAACGACTTCCTGCACCACCCGGCGATCCACGGCGGCGAGCTCGCGGCCTGCTACACCTACGGGCTCAACGGCCCCGACTCGCCGGAGGAGGGGTGCCGCGAGAACTGGTGGTACTACAGCCAGTCCGGCCCCGGGGTCTACAAGGGCGACGTCTGGTACTACTGCGAGGACTGGGACGCGCGCGAGGACATCAAGCGGATCGACACCAACCGCTGCAAGGTCTCGCTGCTGACCGGCGAGTACGATTACTCGGCGACGCCGGAGATGACGCGCCAGGCCGCCGATTCGATCCCCGGCTGCCGCTTCACCGTGATGAAGGGGATCGGGCATTTCCCGATGGTCGAGAACTACGCGCTGTTCCGCGGCTATCTGCTGGAAGAGCTGGCCCTGATGGCCTGACGCGATTGCGCGGGGCCGCCGCTTCGCACGGGGTGGAAAACGGCAGGGATGACCACGTCCTATCTCGCGTTCGGGCTCGCGGGCCGGAAGGCGCTGCAAGCCGGGGTCCGGACCCTCGCCGATGCGGTCCGCGTGACCCTCGGCCCGGCCGGTCGCGCGGTGCTGATCGCCGAGGACGGCAAGCCGCCCTTCCTCACAGGCGACGGTGCGCGCGTCGCCCAGTCGATCGAGCTTGCCGACCGCTTCGCCGACATGGGCGCGAGGCTGGTCCGCAACGCCGCCGCGCGCACCGCCGGGGAGGCGGGCGACGGGCGGACCACGGCCACGGTCATCGCCGCGGCGCTGCTCGAGGAGGGGATCGGGGCGGTCGCCGCCGGCGCCGACCCGGTGGCGTTGAAGCGCGCCATCGAGGCGAACGTGACGGTCGTTCTCGAAGCCCTCGGGGCGGCCGCGCGGCCGGTGGAGCCCGGCCCGGCGCTGGAGCGGGTCGCGACGGTGGCCGCGAACGGCGACGCGGAGATCGGCGGGATCGTCGCCCGGGCGGTGGCGGCGACCGGCGAGGACGGCGTCGTCGATGTCGAGCCCGGGCGGGGGCGGGGCATCGCCTGCGAGATCGTCGCCGGGGTGCGCTTCGACCGGGGCTACGTGTCGCCCTATTTCATGACCGACCCGGAAACCCTGCTCTGCACCTATGAAGAGCCGCTGATCCTGCTCTACGACGGCAGGCTCGACCGTCACGAGCCCCTGCTCCGGCTGCTCGAGGAAGCGGTTCGGGCGCGGCGTCCGCTCGCCATCGTCGCCGAGGCGGTGGAGGGCGAGGCGCTGCGGACGCTTACCGCCAACAAGATCCGCGGCGGGCTCAGCCTGGTCGCGGCGACGGCGCCCCATTTCGGCGACCGAAGGCGCGCCGCGCTGGAGGATGCCGCCGTGCTGACCGGCGCCACCGTCATCGCCGATGACAAGGGGCTCGCGCTGCAAAACGCCGGTCCCGGCTTCCTCGGCAGCGCCCGGCGCGCGGTGATCTCCGCCGGCGAGACGCTGTTCGTCGAAGGCGCGGGCGAGCCCGCCGCCGTCGAGAACCGGCGGCGCGAGATCCGCAACGCCATCGCCGCCGCCGGGACCGAATACGACCGCAAGCTGCTGGGCGAGCGCCTCGCGCTTCTGGCCGGAGGAGTCGCGTCGATCGGGATCGGCGGGGAGTCCGGGGCGGAGATCGCCGACCGCTGCGAACGCGCGCGCTCGGCCGCCCGCGCCGCCCGCGCGGCGCCCGCCCACCGCGTCGCCGCCCGCGGCGGCGGCGGCCCGCGCCCACCCCGCCGGCGCGGCGCTCGCCAACGGCGTCGTCGCCGGCGGCGGAGCCGCGCTGCTGCACGCCGCGCGGGCGCTGGAACGCGCACCCGGCGGCCCGCACGCGCGCCGCGTGCTGCGGGCGGGGCTCGCCGCGCCGCTCCGCCAGATCGCCGACAATGCCGGGCATGACGGCAGGGCGGTCGCCGCCCGGCTGGAAGAGGCCCGCGACAAGGAACTCGGCTTCGATGCGATCGCCGGCGGAATCCGCGACATGGCCGAGGCCGGCATCCAGGATCCGCTCGACGTGACGGCGGCCGCTTTGCGCCACGCCGCCTCGGTGGCGGGGATGATTCTCACCGCCGAGGCGGCGCTCGCCCGGCCCCCGCCGCCGCCATCGGGCGAGCCGGAAGGCTTCGGCCCGACCACGCCCGATTTCGGCGCCGACGAGCTCGAAGGGCTGGGCCTTGCCTGAGCCGGCGCCGTGCGCATCCTGTCCGCCGACACCAAACAGGGGGGACCCGCGATGACCAGCGATGCCGTGACCAGGAACACCGTCGGTTGGATCGGCGCCGGGCGCATGGGCTTTCCCATGGCCGAGCTGCTGCTCAAGGCGGGGGCCGACGTGACGGTCTACAACCGGACGGCGGCCAAGGCGGAACCGCTCGCGGCCTTCGGCGCGAAGATCGTCGCAAGCCCCGCCGACCTCGCCGACCGGGACGTGGTGTTCGCCATGGTCGCCGGGCCCGACGATTTGCGCGCGGTGATCGCGGGTCCCGACGGGCTGCTGTCCGACCCCGCCGCGACGCCCCGCATCGTGGTCGACTGCTCCTCGGTGGACGAGGAGGCCTCCGACGACGTGCGCCGGGCGCTCGCCGAACGGGGCGCGCAGTTCCTCGCCGCGCCGGTCAGCGGCAACGGCAAGGTGGTCGAGGCGAAGAAGCTCACCATCGTCTCGTCGGGCCCCGGGGACGCGTTCGACGAGGTCCGCGCGCTACTCGAGGCGATGGCCCCGTCCGGCGTGACCTGGGTCGGCGAGGGCGACCTCGCGCGGACCTGCAAGATCTGCCACAACGTGATGCTCGGCGTGGTCATCCAGTGCCTGTCGGAGATCACCGTGCTCGCCGAGCGGGCGGGGGTTCCGCGCTCGGCGTTTCTGGAGTTCATCAACGCCTCGGTGATGGGCTCGACCTTCACGCGCTACAAGTCGCCCGCGCTGGTCAATCTCGACTACACCACCACCTTCACCCCGCCGCTGCTGCGCAAGGACCTCGATCTCGGCCTGTCGCTCGGCCGCGCGCTCGACGTGCCGATGCCGGTCACCGCGCTGACCCGCGAAATCCTGTCGACGGTGGTGGGCAAGGGGCACACCGACATCGATTTCTCTATCCTGCTCCAGCACGAGGCCGAGGGCGCAGGACACGCGCTGGTGGCCGAGAACGTCACGGTCGACGACGGCCTGGGCTAGACTGACGACACAACGCCGAAAGGAGGACGCAATGGCGAAGGGCTACTGGGTGAGTTGCTACCGGGAGATCAAGGACCCTGACGCGCTGGCGGCATACGCCAAGCTGGCGGGGCCGGCGGTGCAGGCCGGCGGCGGCAAGTTCCTCGCGCGCGGCGGGCGGATCGAGGCCTTCGAGGCGGGCGTCAAGGAACGCACCGTCGTGGTCGAGTTCGCGAGCTTCGAACAGGCGCTCGCGACCCATGACGGGCCCGACTACCAGGCCGCGGTGGTCAAGCTCGAAGGCGCGGTCGAGCGCGACTTCCGGGTGATCGAGGGAATCGACTGAGGCCGGGCGGCGCTAAGCCGCCATCAGGGTTTCGGCCCGGTCGTAGTCGAAGGCGATGGGGTCGATCTCGCCGGCGTGGATTTCGGCGACCCGCTCGGGCGGGAGCGGGTTGGAGAACTGGCCGTTCCGCATCGTCACGCGGGCCTTGAGCAGGTCCGCGACCAGCGCCTCCATGCGCGCCCACTCGTCCCCGGTCATGCCCTCGGCGTCGAGCCCGACGATGCCGCCCAGCATGTGCTCGAACTCGTCGTCATAGACTTTGGCGCAGGCCTCGGCGATCAGCGCGTCGTTGCCGCCGCGCCCGCCGATGCGCATGCCCTCGCGGAACAGGGTGCAATACCCGCCCTCCGAGAACCTCGACGCGCGGACGCCGATCTCGCCGTTCTCGGCGAGTGTCCTGTAGCGCAGCCGGGTGAGCACGTTGTCCTCCTCCCAGCCCTGGCAGCGATGCGGGTCGAGCTTCGGCGTGCCCGCCGGGCGGATCGCGTCGTAGACATCGGCGAAGGCGACCAGATGGGTGAACTCCTCGTACAGCCCTTCCAGCAGATCCCGGATGCGGTGGCGCGGCACCTCGATATCCATCCTGGGCAGGACCTCCAGCACCTCGGTCAGCGGGCCCATGATGACGCCCCGGTTGTCGTAGTCGCCGACGCCCGAGCCCTTGAACTCCTTGAACACCTGCAATTCGAGCCAGCGCAAATCGGTCTCGATCGTGCGCACCGGCGAATCCCAGTAGCTGCGGACGACCTCCGCCTCGCCCGCGAAAAGCGGCGCGGCGGACTCGATCAGGCGGCGAAGGGGCGGGCTCAGCGTCATCCGGCGGTACTCCGGCTCGAGGGGTGGACTCGTCGCGACCCCGCATTGCTAATGAAGCGCCCGGCCGCGCACAAGCACCGGCTGGAGCTCACGGGACGGGCCGCGGCGGATGGACATCGACCTCGCATTGGCGGCGACCGCGGCGGTCGCGTTCACCGCCGCCGGTATCGTCAAGGGCGTGGTCGGGCTCGGCCTGCCGCTCACCGCGATCGCCGTGCTGACGCTCGCCATGGGGCTCAGGGAGGCGGTGCCGCTGATCATCGTGCCGGTGCTGATCACCAATTTCTGGCAGATGACCCGGGGTGGCATGCTGGTGCCGCTGGTCAGGCGGTTCTGGACGATGATCGCGCCGCTGGGGGTCGGCGCCTGGCTCGGCACGGTGCTGCTCTTCGCCATCGACGAGACGCTGGTCGGCGCGCTGCTCGGGGCGGTCATCATCGTCTATTCGCTGGTCAACATCTTCGCCATCCGGTTCCGCGTCCCGGCCGGGCACGAGGCCTGGTACTCGCCCGGCGTCGGGCTGCTGTCGGGGTTGCTCACCGGCCTGACCGGCTCGGTCGGCGGCCCGGTCGCGATCTATTTCCAGGCGCTGGGGCTCGACCGCGAGACCTTCCTCCAGGCGGCGAGCCTCGCCTTCTTCCTCACCGCGCTGCCGTGGGGCGGGACGCTGGTCGCCCAGGGCGCGCTCGATTTCGAGGCGGCGGCGATCGGCGCCGCCGCGCTGCCGCCGTCCTTCGCCGGCATGTGGATCGGACAGCGGATCGGTGCCAGACTCTCGCCCGAAGTGTTCTCCAAAGGCGTGTTCGGCTTCCTGATCCTGGTCGGCGCCAACCTGATCCGCCGGGCCATCGTATGAGCGCATGGAGCGCGTGAGACATGCGGAAGACTCCCCCCTACCGGACCCCCGAAGAGCAGCGCGCGCTGTTCCCCGACATCTCCGGCAACGCGGTCAACGGGCGCGGCGAGCGCGCGCCCAGGCGGCCGAGCCCGCTGTTCTGGCATTACGGCGTCGATATCCCGCACAAGGCGCTGCAGGACTACTACATGCAGCGCTTCGAGGCGTTTCCCGAGCTTCAGGACTTCCACCTCAAATACGGCGGTCGCGGCGCAAGGAAGCCGCCCGAGAAGCCCGCGACGCCGGAGACCGACACGCCCGAAGCCTGGTCGCGCCGGGTGAAGGAGTGCGCGCTCGCCAGCGAGGGCGATCTGGTGGGCATCGCCCGGGTCGATCCCGGCTGGGTGTTCGAGGGCTACGAGGCGCCCGAGCCCTGGATCGTGGTGATCGGCGTCGCCATGGACCACGAAGAGCTCGCCAAGGCGCCGGCGATCCCCGCCGCGGTCGAGACCATGACGCAGTACAACCGGGGCACCCGCGCGGCGCGGGCGGTGGCCAACTTCATCCAGGGCGCGGGCTACCACGCCCGGCCGCATGGCGGGCCGGCCGCGGGGCCGCTAACGCTGATCCCGGCCGCGATCGAGGCCGGTCTGGGCGAGCTCGGCAAGCACGGCTCGATGATCAACCGGAGCTACGGCTCCCCCCTCCCGCCCCCCCGCGCGGCCCCCCGCCCCCCCCCGGGGCGCCGCCGGGGGGGGCGCGGGGGCGTGCTCACCGCCCTGCCGCTGGTCGCCGACGGGCGGGACGTGTTCGGCGCCGACGATTTCTGCACCCTCTGCCGGGTCTGCACCGACGCCTGCCCGCCCGACGCGATCTCGCGCGACCGGCAATGGGTGCGCGGGGTCGAACGCTGGTATGTCGATTTCGACAAATGCATCCCGTATTTCAACGACACCCAGGGCTGCGGCATCTGCATCGCCGTCTGCCCGTGGAGCCGCACCGGCACCGCGCCCAAACTCGCCGAGAAGATGACCCGGCGCCGCCGCCGGCTCGACGATCCGGACTGACGCGGCGGCGCCTCGGCCGGCCGGCCGCCCGAAGGGGCCCGTTCCGATTCCGCGTCCAGGTTGCCTGGGACGCGATTTCACGGCACGCTCGGCCGGCTGGATGACCACGACCCGAAAGTTTCGGTCAGCACAGGAGGCAAGAATGCACATGCGCAAAATCATCGGATTCCTGTCCGGCGCGCTCGCGCTCGCGACGCTGGCGGGAGCCGGGCCGGCGGTGTCGGGAACCACCCTGAGCGCGGCGAACTGCTTTCCCAAGGGCACCTATTTCGCCCGGCCGTTCGAAGCCCTGATTGCCGATATCAACGAGCAGTCCAAGGGCGATCTGACGCTGAACTACCGCGGCGGAGCGCCGGCTATCGGCAGCCCGTTCACCCTGGTTCAGAAGGCCTCCAAGGGGGTCTTCGACAGCGTGAGCTGCACCGGCTCCTACTATCAGAACGTCCTGCCCGAGGTGGATGCGTTCAAGATGCTCGAACGCGGCCTCGAGGAGGTCCGCGCCAATGGCGCGGTGGCCTACATGAACCGGCTGCACGAGGCCAAGGGGCTGCACTATATCGGCCGGATCATGAGCTACACGCCATTCCACCTGTATCTCAACAAACCGATCGACAAGCCCGATCTCAAAGGGCTGCATCTGCGCGTGGCGCCGATCTACACCGCCTTTTTCCAGGCGCTCGGTGCGACCACCCAGCGCTCCAACATCGCCCAGGTCTATACCTACATGGAAAACGGCACCGTGCACGGATACGGCTGGCCGATCACCGGCATCCTGCCGGACTGGCACAAGGTGACCAAGTATCGGGTCGATCCCGGCTTCTACAACGCCGATCTGGAGATTCTGGTCAATCTGAAGAAATGGCAGGCTCTCGGCCGTTCCCAGCAGGAGCTGATGACCAGGATCGTCATCGAGCACGAAAAGGCCGCGACCAGATTCGCAACGGACGTCGAGAAGGCGGTCGTCGTCCAGGCCAAGAACGGCATCGAGACGATCGAGTTCACCGGCGCCGACCGCACCGCATGGCTCGCCGCGGCGCGCGAGGCTGGCTGGGCCAACATTATCAAGCGCAGCCCCGAACACGGACCCAAGCTCCGCGCATTGTTCGCGAAGTAGATTGCGGCGACCGGCCCCCGGCCCGGCAGGCAGCGCCGGGCCGGTAACCGGGGTGGAGACCGGATTTTGATCGCCGCAATCGATCGCAGCCTGGGGCGCCTGAACGCGGCAATCGGCTGGCTTGTGGCGCTGTCGCTCGGCCTGTTTGCCATCGCCATACCGCTCGACCTGCTGATGCGCAGGACCGGGCTCGGCAACATGCCGTGGCTCTACGAGGCCATCGAATACGTGCTTTACGCCGGCGTCTTCCTGGGCGCGCCGTGGCTGTTGCGCGAAGGCGGCCATATCCGGGTGGATATCCTGGTGTCGTCGCTTCCGCGGCCGATGGCGGTCCGGCTCGAGCAGTTCCTCGACGTCGCCGGCGCCGCGGTCTCGGCGACGCTGATCTATTACGGCTGGCGCGCGACCATCGAGTCGTTCGCCGGCGAGTCGCGGCAGTTCAAGACGCTGATCGTGTTCGATTGGTGGCTGATGACGATTTTCACGGTCTCGGCGGTGCTGCTCTGCGCCGAATTCCTGCTCCGCCTGCGGCGTGCGCGCGAGGTGCTGGACGCCGAGGACGCCGCGGTCGCGAAAACCGGGCTCTGACGCGATGGAATGGCAAGTCGCGCTGGTGATGATGCTGGGGATCGTCTGCGGCGCGATGTTCCTCGGCCTGCCGGTGGTGATCGCGTTCTTTGCCGCCAACATCATCGGCACGTTTGTCTTCCTCGGCGGCGATCCGGGCCTGGCCTCGATGCCGATGGAGTTCCAGCGCGCCATCGCCAAGTTCTCGCTGACGCCGATCGCGCTGTTCCTGCTGATGGGCGAGCTGTTGTTCCACACCGGGGTCGCCTTCCAGGCGATCGGCGCGATCGACCGGCTGATCTCGCGGATCCCCGGGCGGCTATCGGTGGTTTCGATCCTCGGCGGCACGATCTTCTCTTCGCTGTCGGGCTCGACCATCGCCAACACCGCAATCCTGGGCAGCGTGTTGCTGCCCGACATGGTCAAGCGGGGCTACCACCCGGCGATGGCGATGGGCCCGATCATGGCGGTGGGCGGGATTGCGATGCTGATACCGCCCTCGGCCCTGGCGGTCCTGCTGGCGAGCCTCGCGGAATACTCGATCGCCAAGCTGCTGATCGCCGGCATCGTCCCGGGCCTGCTGATGGCGTTCCTGTTCTTCGCCTATGTCGCGGGACGCTGCACGCTCGACCCGGCGCTGGCGCCGTCCTACGAGACCGAGACGCTGACCGCGCGCGAACGCTGGCTGCCGTTCGTGAAATATGTGGTGCCGCTGTTCTCGATCTTCGTCGTCGTCGTCGGCAGCATATTTTTCAAGCTGGCCGCACCGACCGAAGCCGCCGCGCTGGGCTGCATCGCGTCCGCCATCACCTGCATGTGCTACGGCGCGCTGACCTGGCGGAATCTCAAGAAGGCGCTGCTCGAGACCGCCAAGATCAACACCATGATCCTGATCATCATCGCCGGCTCGCTGACGTTCTCGCAGATCCTCGCCGTTTCGGGCGCCGTCGACGGGCTGCTGGCCCAGATCACCGCATACGACCTGACCGCCTTGCTGGCGGTGGTCCTGATGATGCTCGTCCTGCTGCTGCTGGGCGCCTTCATGGACCAGGTCTCGATGCTGCTTCTCACCCTGCCGTTCTTCCTGCCGCTGGCCATGGCGCAGGGCATCGACATCCTCTGGCTGATGGTGCTGATGCTGATCGTGATGGAGATCTCGCTGCTCACACCGCCCTTCGGCCTGCTGTTGTTCGTGATGAAGGGGGTGGCGCCGTTCAAGACCTCGCTTACCCAGATCTACGCGGCCGCGGCCCCGTTCGTCCTGATCGAGCTGTTCGTGCTGGTGCTGCTGCTGGCCTTCCCGGCGATGGCGGTATGGCTGCCGAAGCTCATCGACTAGCGCGACGCTCGACCGATCTCCCGGGCAGCGCTGCCTCGACCAGCCGGTCGACATCGTCGGGGGTCGTCGCGTAGCTGGTCACCAGCCGGACGGAGGCGCCGCCGCGCGCGGCGTGGATCTCGAAACCCTCGGCGCGGAGCCCCTCCAACACCCACCCCGGCATGTCGAGGAACACCAGATTGGCCTCCACCGGCGCCAGCAGCGAAATCTCCGGATGTCCGGCGAGCCCGTCGGCCAGCCGCCGCGCCATCGCGTTGGCGTGGGCGGCGAGGTCCAGCCACAGCCCGTCCGCCAGATAGGCTTCGAGCTGGGCGCTGAGATAGCGCATCTTGGAATAGGCGTGGCCCGAGCGCTTGCGCGCCGGGAACAACTCGTCGGCGAAGGCGGGATCGAAGAACACCATGGCCTCGGCGTTCAGCGTGCCGTTCTTGGAGGTCCCGAAGACCAGCGCATCGACCCCGGCGCGTCCGGCGATGTCCGCCGGGTGGCAGCCGAGCCGGGCGACGGCGTTGGCGAAGCGCGCGCCGTCGAGCTGGACGCGCAGCCCCGCCGCGCGCGCGATTGCCGCGAGCGCCGCCACCTGAGCGGGGGAATAGACGGTGCCCCGTTCCGTCGCCTGGGTAAGGCTGAGGATGCCGCCCTTCGCCCCGGCGAGCGACGCGCCGAGCGCGGCGGGGTCGATCCGGGCGAGCTCGCCCGCGACGCCGACGCATTCCCCGCCGGCGACGTAGAACCCGGGGGCCCCTTCCTCGGCGACCGCGATATGGGCCTGCTCGTGGCAATAGAAGCGCGCTCCGGGACCGGCCATCGCGGCGATGGAGAGCGCGTTGGCCGCCGTGCCGGTGGCGATGGGGAGCACCCGCACCTCGGCATCGAAAAGACCGCCGAACGCCTCGTCGAGCCGGGCCGAGATCGCGTCCTCGCCGTAGGACGCGGCGGGGCCGCTATTGGCCGCGGCGATCGCCGCCATCACCGCCGGATGGACCGGCGCCACGTTGTCGCTGACGAAATTGCGCCCGGTCACGAGAGCGTCCTCCCCAAACATCGCCGAGCGGGTTAACCCTCCCGTTCGGCCGTTGCAAGCCGTATAATGGGCGGGACCGAACGAGAGGGCCAATGCGCATCCCGGCTTCCGGCATGTTTCTCGTCTGCGCGCTGCTGGCGCTCGCGCCCGTCGCGGATGCGCGCGCGGCCGGCGCCGTGGACGAGCGCCTCGACGGCCCGGCGGTGGGCACGCAGGTGGGCGCGCTCCTCGCCGCCAGGGACCAGACCGGCAAGGCGCGCAATTTCCGCTCGCTGCGCGGCAAGAAGGGGCTGATCCTCCTGTTCTCGCGCTCCTTCGACTGGTGACCCTTCTGCAAGAACCAGGCGGTCGCCTGGAACCGGCATCTGGAGGCGGCGAAGGCACTGGGCTACGGGCTCGCCGCGGTGACCTATGACGGGGTGCCCGTGCTGGAACGCTTCGCCGGCCGGGGCGGGATCGGCTACCCGCTGCTCTCCGACAGAGGATCGAAGATCATCCAGGCGTTCGACCTGCTCGATCCCGGTCCCGCCCGATCGACCCCGTGGTACGGCATCGCCAGACCGATGATCGTGGTGATCGACGCCGGCGGCACGGTGCGGCAGCGCTTCTCGACCGAGGGCTACCGCGACCGGCCCGATGCCGGCGCCGTGCTGGAGGCGATCCGGAGCCGCTGAGCCGATTGGCCCTGTTCTACCGGGCGAGGCCGCGCTAGCCTTCGCCCACCATCCCACCCGGAGGGAAACATGGCACAGCAACTCGACCGCTCGACCGAGGACCTCGGCAACATCGTCGCGCTCGAACACGTCAACGTGCAGATACCGGACCAGCGCCTGTCGACGCTGTTCTATGTCGCCGGGCTCGGGCTCACCCGCGACCCCTATCTGATGACCAGCACCAACAACATGTGGGTCAATATCGGGCGCAGCCAGTTCCATCTGCCGACCGGCGAGCCGCAGCGCCTGCGCGGCCGGGTCGGGCTGGTGATCCCCGACCTCGAAGGGTTGGTCCGGCGGCTCAAGAAGGTGCGGGACGAGCTCGGGGACACCGAGTTCGACTTCGCCCCGGCCAACGACCATGTCGACGCGACCAGCCCGTGGGGCAACCGGATCAGGCTGCACGAGCCGGACGAGCGCTTCGGGCGGATGCGCCTCGGCATGGCCTATGTCCGCCCCGACGTGCCCGCCGGCAGCGCCGCCGGCATCGCGCGGTTCTACGACGAGATCGTGGGCGCGCGGGCCACGCTCGACGAGGACGACGGCGCGCCGGCCGCGTTCGTCTCGGTGGGGCACAACCAGACGCTGGTGTTCCGCGAGACCGAAGACCCGATTCCCGACTACGACAACCACCACATCCAGGTCTATGTCGCCGACTTCTCCGGCCCCTACGAACGCCTGTTGGCGCGCGGCCTGGTGAGCCAGGAGGACGGGCAGCACCAGTACCGCTTCAGGGACATCGTCGATCCCGGGAGCGGCGAAGTGCTGTTCACGCTGGAGCACGAGGTGCGCTCGATGACCCACCCGCTCTACGCCCGCCCGCTGGTCAACCGCAACCCCGACCACACCAACTGGAACTACGTGCTCGGCTACGAGAACGAGCCGGCGGCGCTGCCGATCTGATCGAATCGGGCGTTTGAAGCGAGGTCCACGTTCCTCGCATCCGTGAAACGGCGTATCGAAGAGTTTGTCCCTGGATTGTCGGAGGGGCGACGGCGGCCCCCGTAGCGTCAGACCGGACCCGCTGTCGTGGTCAGGCGCAAGCCCACGGCGCCGATCACGATCAGTCCGATGAAGGCCAGCTGGACGGCCTCGAGACGTTCGTCGAACGCCGACCATCCGATCACCGTCACGGCGAGAATGCCGATTCCGGCCCAGAGAGCGTAGGCGACGCCGACCGGGATCACCTTGAGGGCAGGGGCGAAGACCCAGAAGCAGCAGGCGTAGCAGAGGATGGAAAGACCTCCCCAGTGCCACTTCTCGAAACCGCTCGACAGTTTCAGCAGCACCGTGCCGAGCACCTCCAGGACAATGGCCAGCGCCAGCAACACCCATGCGTTCATCTGTCGGTCCCTCGACGCGTGGCTTCCACCGGACAAAGGATCATTCGGGTATCAGCGGATTTGCAGCACCAGCTTGCCCCTGAGGTGGCGCGCGGCGCTGGTCGCGAGCGCCGCGGCGGCGTCGGCGAGCGCAAACGTGGTGATTTCGGGCACGGTGACCGCGCCGGCCGCGTGGAGTTCGAGGATGCGCTCCAGATGCGGGCGGTCGCGCCCGACCCGGGGGCGGAGCGAGATCGCGTCGTCGCGCGGCGATGGCGGCGGGGTCGATCCCGAGGCGATGAAGGCGGCCCGCCCGCCCGGCCTGAGCACCGCGAAGGAGCGCTCGGTCACGTCGCCGCCCACGGTGTCGAACACCGCGTCGCAGTCCGAGACGGCGTCGGTGAAATCGACCGCGTTGTAGTCGATGACCTCGTCGGCGCCGAGGCTCCTCACGTAGTCGACGTTGCGCGCGCTGCAGGTGGCGACGACGCGGGCGCCGATATGCCTGGCGAGCTGGATGCCGAACCCGGCGACCCCGCCGGCGCCGCCCTGGATGAGGATCTTTTCGCCCGCCTCGAGCTTCAGCGTGTCCTCGATCGAGACGACGGCCGTGAGCCCGATCAGCGCCAGCGCCGCGGCATCGACATGGGAGAGCCCGTCCGGCTTGCGTGCGCAGAGCGCCGCCTTCATCGCCAGCTTCTCGGCGTAGGTCCCCTCCTGGCCCACGTCGCAGACGCCGAACACGGCATCGCCCGGGGCGAACTCGTCCACGCCCCCGCCCAGCGCCGCGACCGTGCCGGAGAAATCGCGCCCCAGCACGTAAGGAAAGTCGTCGAGCTGGCTGTATCGGCCGGCCAGCACCTTCCAGTCGGCGCCGTTGACGCTCGCCGCGTGGATGTCGACGACGACCTCGCCCGGCCCGGCCCCGGGGTCCGGCAGGTCGCCGTAGCGGATCGCCTCGGGTCCGCCGTGCCGTTCGAAATAGGCTGCTTTCATCGTCTCCCCCGCGTTCCGGCCTCGGCCGCGCGGGAGTGTAGCCGGAACGCGCGGCGTGTCACGCCACCCGTCATTTCGACCGGAGCGCCGAACGCGCGCAGTGGAGAAACCTCGCAGCCGCTTCCCCCCTCGTCATTTCGACCGGAGCGCCGAAGGCGCGCAGTGGAGAAACCTCCCTGCCGCTCTTCCTTCCACGGGGACGAGGTTTCTCCACTCCGCCGTGCTGGCGCACGGCTCCGGTCGAAATGACGAGGTGGGGCCGCCGTGCTGGCGCACGGCTCCGCCCCGGATCAAGCCCGGGGTCCGTCGAAATGACGAGAGGGCCGCCGTGCTGGCGCACGGCTCCGCCCGGGATCAAGCCCGGGGTCCGTCGAAATGACGAGGTGGGGCCGCCGTGCTGGCGCACGGCTCCGCCCCGGATCAAGCCCGGGGTCCGTCGAAATGACGAGGTGGGGCCGCCGTGCTGGCGCACGGGTCCGCCCCGGATCAAGCCCGGGGTCCGTCGAAATGACGAGGTGGGGCCGCCGTGCTGCGCACGGCTACGCCCCGGATCAAGTCCGGGGTCCGTCGAAATGACGTCGGCTGGCGCCGCATCGAGGCGCGTGTCGCTACGCCTCGGCCGCCCTGCGCTCGGCCTCGGAGCGCAGCGCGGGGTCGAAATAGCCGTCGAGGAAGGTGTTGAGGTAATCCAGCATCGCCGGGTCCATCACCCGGTCCGGCACCGGGTCGCGGTCGAAATGCCCGTGCCGGTCCTCGCCCCGCACCAGCATCGCCGGGAAGCGTCCGAGGCTCGGGCGCACATGCGGCGGGCAGTAGACGAACAGCACCCCGATGCGCCGCTCTTCGGTGGTGTTGGGCTTCGACGAATGGGCGGTGCGGAAATGGTGGATCGTCGCCTCGCCCGCCCGCACCTCGGCATCGACCACGCCGGTCTCGTCGAATTCGGGGATCATCTGGCCGCGCGCCAGCAAATTGTCCGCCGCCCAGGTCTCGGTGTGGTCCATCTCGTCGCGCAGATGCGAGCCCGGCTTGTAGCGCAGGCAGCCATGCCGGATCAGCGAATCGGTGAGCCCGATCCAGGCGCCCCAGACCTCGAGCGGCTCGTACCCGAAATAGGCCGAGTCCTGGTGCCAGGTGGTGAAGGAGGGGTCGTTGCCGTCCTTCACCCAGACCGCCGAGGAGGTGAGCAGGATGTCGGGGCCGATCAGCCGCTCGATGGCGTCCAGCAGGGCGGGCGTGGTGCCGAGCTCGACCATCCAGGGGAACAGGACATGCGGCTTGACCATCAGCCGGCGCGGCGCGCGCTCGGCGTGGTCGCGCTCGAACTCCTCGAACCGGTCGAGATAGTAGCGCGCCCGGTCCGGGCTCAGCACCGGCACCGGGAACACGAAGCCGTCGCGCCGCGCGCCCGCCACCAGCTCGTCGCTCAGTATCTCCGCCACGGCTTTTCCCCGGCAATCCCCTGTGACAGGATCATATCGCGGGAACGGAGAGGGGGCCATGCCGCTCACCCCTGGGCAGATCGCGCAATACCGCCGGGACGGCTATGTCTTCCCGCTGAAGGTGCTGGAGCCGCACGAGATACCGCCGCTCCGCGCCGGGCTCGAAGCCTTCGAGGCGGAGAACGGCGGCCGGCTGAGGCCTACCCAGCGCGGCAAGTCGCATCTCCTGTTCAAGTGGCTCGACGACCTGATCCGCGATCCCAGGATTCTCGATCCGGTCGAGCAGCTCGTCGGCCCCGACATCCTGTGCTGGAACACGATCTTCTGGATCAAGGAGGCGGGGTCGCGGAGCTTCGTCTCGTGGCACCAGGATTCGCGCTACTGGGGGCTGTCGAGCGAAAGGGTGGTGAGCGCCTGGCTGGCGCTGTCCGGGGCCGGCATCGAGGCCGGCTGCATGCGGGTGATGCCGGGCACCCATATCGGCGACACCCTGGCCCACCGCGACACCTATCACGACGACAACATGCTGACGCGCGGCCAGGAGATCGTCGAGGGCGTCGACGACAGGGCGGCGGTCCACATGCCGCTCGAGGCCGGCCAGATGTCGCTGCATTCCTACCGGCTCGCGCACGCGTCGGGGCCCAACCTGTCGGACGACCGGCGGATCGGCATCTCGATGCATTTCATTCCGCCCGACACCGCGCAGGTGGTGGGCGAGTGGGATTCGGCGGCGCTGGTGCGGGGCACCGACCGGTTCGGGCATTTCGAGCACACCCCGGTCCCGGCGCGCGATTTCGACGAGACCGCGCTCGCCTTCCACGCCCGCGCGGCGCAGGCGGTCGCCGACGTGCTGTTCGACGGCGCCGAGCGCGACACCCGGAAGCTGTAGCGAATTTCGCCGACCCGTCAGGTCCTGGCCGTCATCCCGTCGGCGACAGACTGGGCGTAGGCGCGCCACGCCGGCACCGTGCCCGATAGCGCGCCGGCGACGACCACCAGGGCGAGAAACAGGAGCTCGCGTTCGCTCGGCGGGGCGGCGGCGAGATACAGCCCGTAAGCCGAGCTCACCACCGGCCGGGAGAGCGCGAGCGCGGCATAGAAGACGCCGAGCCCGACCGCGATGCCGGCGATCGTCAGCGCCGTCGCCTCGGCGACCAGCAGCCCGAACACATGCCCCGGGCGGGCGCCGACCGAGCGCAGGATGGCCATCTCGCGCCGGCGCTCGCCGAGGCTCGCCAGCATCGTCGCCACCATGCAGAGCAGCCCGGTCGCGACCACGAACACGGAGATCGCCGAGAGCGCCGCCTCGGCGGTTCCCATCAGGTCCCAGAGCTCCTGCAGCGCGACGCCGGGGAGGATCGCGAGCAGCGGTTCGGACCGGTATTCGTTGATCCGGCGCTGCAGGCGGAACACCGCGAGGCGCGATTCGAGCCCCACCAGGAAGGCGGTGATCGCCTTCGGCGTGAGGTCCATCTCGCGCACCGAATCGGCGTCGACGGCGAGCCCGGGCAGCGGCGCGCCGTGCCGCCAGTCGACATGGATCGCCTCGATTCCCGCGAGGCTGACATGCACCGTCCGGTCGACCGGCGTCCCGGTGCGCGCGAGGATGCCGGCCACCCGGAACGGCTTGTCCGCGTGATCGGAGATGCCCGCCGCGCCGAGCCCGTGGCTCACCACGATCGGGTCGTCCGGCCGGTAGCCCAGCGCCTCGGCGACCTCGGCGCCGAGCACCGCGTCGAACACGTCGTCGAACGGGGCGCCCGCGGCGAAGGACAGCCGGGTCTTCCGGCCGTAGCGGTAATGCTCGAAATAGCCGCTATCGGTGCCGAGGACGCGGAAGCCGCGATGCGAATCGCCGAGCGAGAAGGGGATCGTCCAGGCGATCCCGGGCGCGCGCGCGATCGCGCGGTAGCTCTTCCATGAGATGTTGTTGGTCGCGTTGCCGATGCGGAACACCGAGTAGAGCAGCAGCGGCAGCGCCCCGCTCCGCGCGCCGACGATCAGATCGGTGCCGGAGACGGTATTGGCGAAGCTCGCTCTGGCTTCCGTCCGCACCCGCTCGACACCGAGCACGAGCGCGACGCTGAGCCCGATCGCGAAGACCACCAGCCCGGCGGTGGCGCGGCGGTTGGCGAGGCTCCTCAGCGCGAGCGCGAGGATCGGCACATCATCCTCCCGGGCTTGCGCGGTTGATGTCGGCCAGCGCGAGGCTGCGCCCGAACGCCGGCTCCAGCCTTGCGTCGTGGCTGACGAAGACCAGCGTCGCGCCCGCCTTGTCGACTTCCTCGAACAGCAGGGAGAGAAACGCCTCCCGGACATCTGAGTCCAGCGCCGAGGTTGGCTCGTCTGCGACGACCAGATCAGGCGCGCCGATCAGGGCCCGCGCCGCGGCGACGCGCTGCTGCTCGCCCTGGCTCAGATGCACGACCCCGCGACCCGAGAGCCGCCCGGCATCGAGCCCCATATGCGCCAGCAGGCGGCGGGCCTCGTCCTCGGGGCGGTCGCCCGCCCGCTCCCGCCGCCTGGCCGAGAACCGGCAGGGCAGGAGCACGTTGTCGACCAGGGGCAGATAGGGGACGAGGTTGAACGACTGGAAGACGAAGCCGATATGGTCGGCGCGAAACGCGTCGCGCGCCGCGCCGCGCAGCCCGGTCACCTCGGTGCCGAGGATCTCGACCGTGCCGGCCTCCGGCGCGACCACCCCGCCCAGCAGGTTGAGCAGCGTCGTCTTGCCGCCGCCGCTCGGCCCTTTGACGAACAGCTTCTCGCCGCGCGCCACGGCGAGCTCCTCGATGTCGAGCACCAGGGGGTCCCGGGCGCGCCAGCGGAAGCGGAGCTCGGCGAGGCGGATCATGCGGGCGTCGCGCGGGGAGGCCCGGGGGTCAGAAGTCGAAGCGGTTCGAACCCGGCTTCAGCGTCTTCGCGCGCTGGCCTCCGGGCAGGACGGCGCCGAGCTCGATCTCTTCCATCTTGGGAAACGTTTCGAAGAGCATCACCTCGACCGCCCCCAGGCGCCCGGGCTCGGCGCAGCGGAAGCGGTAATGGGCGTGGAACTCGGAATGCACTTCCTCGTCGGCGTGCTCGCCTTCCTTGTGCTCCTCGTGCTTCTCGTGCTCTTCGGCCTCGGCGAGCGGCGTTTCGACCTCCGCCTCCCGCAGCTTGCAGCCCGCGCCGGGCCACAGGCGGAACAGCGCCTCGCCGTTCCCGAGCGCGGCGACGGCGCGTTTCACCGCATCGCGCTGCGCCGCCGTCTTGGGCATGTGCTCGAAGCCGACGATGTCGTGCGCCGGCGATTCGAGCTCGATCTCCAGGGTGCTGCCCTCGACCGCAAGGCGCATCTTGCTCTCGCCATGCACGTGCGGCTTGTGCTCGCCTTCCGCCGCCAGGGCGCCGGCCGAGGGCACGGCGATGGCGGCGAGGCAGACGGCGATCGCGGCGAGGCAGACGGCGATCGCGGTGAGGGGTCGTTTGGCGCGCATTTCGATTCCTCCTGAAGCGGGGCCTTTCATTGTTATTACATAACATGCGTGAAACCGCGAAGCCTTTCGGCCGACCCCGCCCGACCGCCCGCCTCATCGCTCGAAGGGTTCGATCTTTCTGCCGCTGATCGTGTAGCCGGTTTCCAGCCCGGCGCTGCCGTCGACGAAGGACAGCGAGCGCGTGCCCCGCTCCACCTTCATCCGGCCGGTGATCCACACCGGGTCGAACAGCCGGGTGATCGCGTAGGGCCGGTCCAGCGTGACGAACACCATCTGGTTGGGCGGCGGCGGCGGGACGTGGATGCAGGCGCCGAAATAGGGGACGAGCAGGAATTCCTTCACCGCCGTCCCGGTGAACTCCAGCGGCAGCGCATAGCCCGGGATGCGCACCAGCTGGCCGTCCAGCCCGCCGTCGACCCGCTGGTTATGCGCGTCCACCGCCGCCAGGAACGCCTCATAGGCCTCCACCAGCGCGTCCACGTCGAGGCCCTGGCCGGCGAGCGCGTCGGCCATTTCGACCGCGGCCTCGTATTCCTGCGAGACTTCGGAGAGCTCGCCCCGGCGCCTCTCCGCGCGGGCCCAGGCGATGGTCTCGAGGTCGAGCTTCTGGTCGCTGGTGAGCTCGGCCAGCGGATCGTGGATGGCCTCGCCGCCGGGCGCGAGATCCCGCCAGCCCAGCTCGCGCGCCAGCTCCGCCGCCGCGGGGGCGGCGAGCAGAAGGAGCGCGGCGCAAATGGCGTGTATCAAACGCATCGCGCGATCACCGTCCCTTGACCTCCATCGGCAAGAAATCCCACCCTACCCGCGGCGCTTCTCCAGCACCGAGAGGATCGCCCGGACGATCCCGACATAGCCGGTGCAGCGGCACAGATTGCCCGAGAGCTCGAGCCTGACCCGCTTCTCGTCGGCGTCGGGCAGGCGGCGGACGATGTCGCGCGCGGTCACCAGCATGCCCGGCGTACAATAGCCGCATTGCAGGCCGTGGTTCTCGGTGAAGGCCTGGCGCAGATCCTCCATCGCCGCGTCGTCGTCGAACCCCTCGATGGTGGTGACGGCGGCCCCGTCGCAGCTCACCGCGTAGGTGATGCAGGAGCGCATCGGCTCGCCGTCGATCTCCACCGTGCAGGCGCCGCAGACGCCGTGCTCGCAGCCCAGATGGGTGCCGGTCAGGCGCTGGCCGTCGCGCACGAAATCGGCGAGGCTGGTCCTCGGCTCGACGCTCGCCGTCACCGGCGCGCCGTTGATCGTGAGACTGATCTCGGTCATGACGCGAGCGCTCCCTTGATCGCGCGGCTGAGCGCGACGGCGTGGATCTGGTTGCCGTAGTCGTCGAACACCGCGCCCTGGGCGGCGAGCGCGGCCTTGGCGTCGTCGATCTCGACCGTCCCGCCGCCTTTGACCGCCTCGGCGAGCGCGGCAACGTCGAGCGGCGCCCCGTCGGTCGCGCCGAGGACGACATTGGTGAAGTCGCGCTCCGGGTCGTGCACCACGGCGCCGATCGAATCGGCGAACTCGCCGGGCTTGCGGCAGATCTTGTAGTAGCCCCATCTGGCCGCCGGCGAGAGCCTTGGCACGCGCAGCGCGGTCACGATGTCGGCGGGCTCCAGCGCGACCGTGAAGGCGGCGAGCTGGAAGTCCGCGAGCGGCACGATGCGCGCGCCGTCGGGCCCGTCGATCGCCACCTCGGCGCCCAGCGCGCGGAGCGCCGTCGGCCAGTCCGCCGCCGGGTCGGCATGGGCGATCGAGCCCCCGATGGTCCCCCGGTTGCGCACCGCGCGGTAGGCGATCTGGCCGGCCACGAAGCGCATCATGCCGTTGGTCACCTCCGGGATCCTGCCGTCCTCGATCGCCGAATGGGTGATCCCCGCGCCGACCGCCAGATGCCCGTCCTCCTCCGCCACCGTCTTGAGCGCGTCGAGCCGGCGCACCTCGACCACGAGATCGGGCTGGGCGAGGCGCAAATTCATCATCGGGCCGAGCGACATGCCGCCGCCGAGCGGCTTGTTGAACCCGTCCGTCGAGCCCAGCAGCCGCACCGCGTCGGCGACGTCGCTCGCCCGCGCGTAATCGAACCTGGCCGGTTTCATGCCGCCTCTCCCTGGGACGCCGCGATCGCCGCGAGAATGCGCCGCGGCGAGATCGGGGTTTCGTTGACCTCGGCGCCGTAGCGCTTCAGCGCGTCGTTGACCGCGTTGCCGATCACCGCCGGGGTCGGGATGGTGCTGCCCTCGCCCATGCCCTTGATGCCGTGCTCGGTATGGGGCGAGGGGGTCACCATGTGGGCGAGGCGGAAGGCGGGCACCTCGGGCGCGCCCGGCAAATGGTAGTCGGCGAAGGTCGAGGCGAGCGGCTGGCCCGATTCGTCGAACGGCGATTCCTCGTAGAGCGCGGTGCCGATCCCCTGCGCCGCCCCGCCATAGACCTGGCCCGAGACCACCATCGGGTTGACCATGGTGCCGCAATCCTCGACCACGATGTAGTCCAGCACCTCCACGGCCCCGGTATCCGGATCGAGCGCGATCACGGCCGCGTGGGTGGAGTAGGAGAACGTGCCGTGATCCGGCTCCGGGCGGTAGCCCACCACCGCCTCGACGCCGTCGGTGTCGACATCGGCCGGCAGCTCCTCCGGGTTGAGGTACCAGACCCGGCCGATCTCGGAGAACGGCAGGTCGCCGGCGGGCCCCATCACCCTTCCGTCGGCGACGCGGATCTCGTCGGGCTCGCATTGCAGCAGATGCCCGCCGATGGTCTTCATCCTCTCGACCAGCACCTTGCAGGCGCGCGACACCGCGCCGCCCGCCATGACGATGCTGCGCGAGGCGTAGGTGCCGGTCGAGTAGGGAGTGAGCCCGGTATCGCCGTGGATCACCGAGACGTTCCCCGGGTCGATCCCCAAAACCTCGCTCGCCACCTGGGCCAGCGTGGTCTCCATCCCCTGGCCGTGCGACTGCACCCCGACCCGGAGCTCGAGCCCGCCATCCGGGGTCAGCTTGGCGCCGGCCTGCTCGTAGCCCGGCACCATCTGCACCCCCCAGCTCGCGAACACCGAAGTGCCGTGCGCGGCCTGCTCGACATAGCTGCCGAAGCCGAGCCCGATCAGCCTGCCGTCCGGCTCGCCGCGCGCCTGGCGTTCGCGCACCGACGCGACGTCGATCATCCCGGCGGCCCTGGCGACGGCGCCCGGGTGATCGCCCGAATCGAAGGTCTTCTTCGCGATATTGGTGTAGGGCATGGCCGATTCCGGGACCATGTTGATCATCCGCACCTCGTGCGGCTCGCGCCCGACCTCGCGCGCCACCGCGTCGAGGAGCATCTCCATCGCGAAGGCGACGCCCGGCCTCGCCACGCCGCGATAGGGGACCAGCGGCGGCTTGTTGGTGACCACCGTCCAGGTTCTTACGCCATAGGCCTCGATCGCATAGGGGCCCGGCAAATTGCCGCCCGCCATCGCCGCTTCCAGGCAGTTGGTGAAGGGGTAGATCGAGTACGCCCCGGCATCGACCGTGACCTCGCCCTCGAGGCCGAGGATCCTGCCGTCGGCATCGGCATGAGCGGTGACGATGTAGTGGTGCTCGCGGCAATTGGCGTCGGCGATCAGGTGCTCGCGCCGGTCCGAGATCCAGCGCGCCGGGCGGCCGGACTTCATCGCGTACCAGCAGGCGACCAGCTCCTCCGGCTGGACATAGGTCTTCAGCCCGAACCCGCCCCCCACGTCGGGCGCGATGACGCGCACCTGGCGCTGCTCCAGCCCGAGAAACAGCGCGAGCCCGGCGCGGATCAGATGCGGCACCTGGGTCGCGGTGTGGACGATCAGCTGGTCCATCCGCGAATTCCATTCCGCCAGCACCGCGCGCCCCTCCATCGGCACCATGGCCTGGCGGCTCATGCGGAACTCGCGGGTCACCGTATGGGCGGCGCGCGCCGCGACCGCCGCCATGTCGCCCTCGGTGCGGGTGGCGAGCGCGATGTTGTCGCCCCAGGCCTCGTGGACCAGCGGGGCGCCCGGCGCGCGCGCCGCCAGCATGTCGACCGCGGGCGCGAGCTCCTCGTACTCGACCTCGACCAATTGCGCGAGGTCCTCCGCCTCGGCCCGGGTCGCGCCGACGCAGGCCGCGACCGTCTCGCCGACGAAGCGCACCTTGCCCGTGGCCAGCGCCGGGAAGTCGGCCGGCTTGTAGCCCGGCAGCTTGGACGGCGCGCGCATCGGCGCCACGCCGTCGAGGTCGTCGGCCGCGAACACGAGGTGCTCCGCGCCGTCCGGCTTGACGATCGAGCGGATCCGGCCATGCGCCACCGGGCTCCTGACGAAGGCGAGCGCGACCTCGTTGGCGGCGGCGATGTCGGCGACGTAGTTGCCGCGCCCGGCGAGGAAGCGCCGGTCTTCCTTGCGCAGCACGCTGGCTCCGATTCCCGTGGCGCTCATCGCTGCCCCCTTTTCGAGATGCCGCATGATTCACGCCCGGCAAAGGCCCGTCAACGCCGCGCGTCCGCCGGGCCACCCCGTCATTTCGACGGACCCCGGACTTGATCCGGGGCGTAGCCGCGCCAAGCGCGTCCCCCCTCGTCATTTCGACCGGAGCGCCGCAGGCGCGGAGTGGAGAAACCTCCCTGCCAATGGGGACGAGGTTTCTCCACTCCGCCGTGCTGCGCACGGCTCCGGTCGAAATGACGAGGGGGGCGCCGTGCTGCGCGCGGCTCCGGTCGAAATGACGAGGGGGACGCCGTGCTGCGCGCGGCTACGCCCCGGATCAAGTCCGGGGTCCGTCGAAATGACGAGACGGGTGGCGAGCCCGCCATCCGCGTCGGTTGCCGGCCCCGGCCTTTGGCTATACCAATCACGCCGTACCAGCCCGGCCCGGGAGCGAGGCGTCATGGAATTCGGCTATTTCACCCTGTCGGACAACTACTATCCCGACAACCCGCGTAGCGCGGGCGACTTCGTGCTGGAGATCCGCGAGCAGGCGGTGCTCGCCGACCGGCTGGGCTTCGCGTCCGCCTGGATCGGCGAACACCATTTCGACCGCCTCGGGGTCAACTCGCGCCCCGACCTGGTGCTGGCGAGCATCATCCCCGAGACCGAGCGCATCCGGCTCGCGCCGGCGGTCAACGTGCTGCCGATCCACCACCCGATCCACGTCGCCGAGTGCTGGGCGACGCTCGACCTGCTGAGCGGCGGGCGGGTCGAGTACGCCACCGGGCGGGGCTACGACCGCGCCGAGTACGAGCCCTTCGGCGCCGACTTCATGGAATCGAAGGAGATCTTCGAGGAGGGGATCGAAATCGTCCTCAAGGCGTGGACCGAGCCCGGCATGTGGTCGCACAAGGGGGCGTATTACGACATCCGCGACATGGCGATCACGCCGAAGCCGGTGCAGCAGCCGATCCCGGTCTATATCGCGTGTTTCTCCGGCACCAGCATGGAGATGGCGGCCAGGCGCGGGCTCAACATCATCTACGCCCCCTTCGCGGCCTCGATGATCTTCGGCGGGCTGGGGCCGGCGGTGGACCGGTACCGCGAGGCCTGCGAGAAGGAGGGCAATCGCCCGGGCCGCGCCAAGTGCAGCTATTTCATCCACCTCGCCGACACCCCCGAGGAGGAGGATTTCGGGCGCCAGGCGATGATGGACTATTTCCGCCACTGCGTGCTCAGGGCCTTCCCCGACGATCCGTCCAAGATGCCGCCCACCATGCACTACTTCATGAAGATCAACGAGATCCTGCGCGGCATGACCAAGGAGACCCTGTCCGACAAGTCGATCCTGATCGGCAACGCGGACTCGGTGATCGAGACCCTGAAGCGCGTCGAAGCCGACGGCATCGACGAGGTCATCCTCTACTTCAATGTCGGGCGCAAGCCGCACGCGATGGTCAAGGACCAGATGCACAAATTCGTCGAGGAGGTCGCGCCGGCCTTCGCCGGGAGCCAGGGCCGCGCCGCGGCGGAGTGAGGCGCGGCGCCGTTCCATTACCCAACCCGTCATTTCGACCGGAGCGCGCAGCGCGGAGTGGAGAACCCTCCCTGCCCCACGGGGACGAGGTTTTGTATGGACGCCTCCCGGGACGCAAGGACCGATTTGGGTGCGACGGGCAGGCGGATTGCAGTTTTGTATCCGGCCTGTTGCTGCGGGACCTGGTGCCCGCTGGCCCTGATGGAATCTGCCGATCCGCGCCTCATTTCTCCCGTGGGCTGTAAGCCCCGAACCTCGTTCAGGCTTGGCGGATCGCGGTCCGACCTGTTTGCCATCACACCTTGTCGTGCCTTGCGCAACCTTTCAGCGGCCACCTCCTGTATCGGCTCGCTGTCCCATCGTCAGCCGCGGCTATGCCGGCTGGCTGACGAAGTCCGCCCGGTACGCCCGGTCATGGGCCAGCAGGGCCCAGATCGTGCGCGCCGTCTTGTTGGCCAGCGCCACCGTGACCACGTTGGGCGGCCGTCGCTCGGCCAGTCGCACCGCCCATTCCGGCGGGGCCTTGGCGTGGGTGAGCACGGAGCGGGCGCCGTGGATCAGCAGCGTGCGGAGATACCTGTCCCCACGCTTGGAGATGCCGAGCATGCGCACCCGCCCCCCGGTGCCGTCGTGCCGCGGCACCAGGCCGAGCCAGGCGGCGAACTCGCGGCCCGACCGGAACCCCGCCGGATCGCCCATCGCGGCGACCACGGCCGTCGCGGTCAACACGCCCACGCCGGGGATCTCGG
>MKWU01001270.1_pt1 | contig 44816 bp, 42 predicted proteins | sample 809101 | NCBI WGS metagenome assembly MKWU01 (sample SAMN05860141, study PRJNA318959) | sponge metagenome | host: Aplysina aerophoba | place: Slovenia: Piran, Adriatic Sea, Gulf of Piran | collected 2013-05-07 | reverse complement strand
GCCGTCCATTCGTTCATCAATTGGCGCGGCGCGCCGGCCGCCATCACGGTGACGCTGGAAGCGCCAGCCGGCATGCCGCATTCGTCCGAAAGCGGCAGCCAGTCCGAGCCGGCCTCGTCTTCGGCCAGGCAGTAGCTGAACTTGCCGGGATGGCCGAGCGACGACCGGTCGATGGCGCCGGGCCGGACATCGAGCAGGTTGATCAGGCACAGGCGCAGCGCCCGGCCGATGGCCGTCGAGGCGCGGTCGCTGGAGGCCAGCGCGTTGAAGGTCGGGTCCATACCGACCTCGGCGGCGATCGGCCCGTTGACGATGACCAGCACCGCGCAGCCGCCCGTGCTGGCGGTCGCGCCGTGCAGCAGGAAGGGCTCCTGGAGCATCGCCGTGAAGGCCGCCACGACGACCGGAAAATGCATCGGTAGGCAGCCGGCCATGACGGCGTTGACCGCCAGCTTCTCCGCAGTCAGCGCGCGGGCGCGCACCGGCTCGATACCGATCAGACTGTCCGGCGGAAGCATCGCCCAGTCCAGGCACGCCGCGACGGCCTCCTCCGTCGGCGGCACGACCGGCAGCCCGTCGGTCCAGCCCCGGCTGTGGTAGAATTCCTGCGCCGCCATGACATCGGCGACATCGTAACGCCGGGATACGAGTTGCATCGGGCCTCCGAATTTCGGATGCGGCCTTCGGCCGGAAAATCCCGGCCAATCGTGGCCCGGCCTGACTATCGGTGCAAGCACGGAACCTTCGCGCCGCGTGCCGCATGCCAGAGATCGGACCGGATCAGGCGCTTGCCGCAGGAAGGCGGGCGCGCAGTTCGGTCGGCAGCCGATGGACGACGACAGCGCGGGCGTTGCGCCAGAATGCAGACAGCAGCAAAAGGACCGCGCCGACGATCAGCGCAGCAGCGGCGAAGCGGAGACTGAGATCGTCGAAATCCCGAAACAGGCTGTAGACGGCGGTCAGCAGATAAATGAGCGCCGACACCAACAAGGCGCGCCTATCGATCGCCAGCGCAACGACCCCGACGACAGCATAGAGAATCACGACGAGTGCAGCGGACAGGGACGGATCGGGGATGCCGGACGCGGTAAGCGAAAAGACCGGATGCACCATGAGCGGCGCTGCCAGCAGGTGCAGCCAGAACGCAACGTCGGAACGCCGCGTCGTGCGGGCCGTGTCGGACAGGTCCCAGCGCATGGCGAAGGCGAAGACGCCGAGGCCGGCGACGAACATGACCGGCTCGATGACCGGCATCGGATTGTCCATCCAACGGAGAATCAGGCCTAACGCCGTGCCCACAAGCGCTGCGGCGCCGGCGGCCATTGTGATGGGGACGCGAAACCGCCACCAGTGCAGGCCGGCGGCGAGGGCAGCGACCAGCGCGCTCGGCGCCAATGCTTCCGCAAATTTATCCGGCCCCGCCTCGAAATATCCCGGCCCCACGCCGTCCGACAACAGCCCGGCCGCACACCAGAACGCACCCCCGGCAAACGTCAACAGCAAGACGATCGACGGCAGCGCCATGCGCCGGCGGCGCGTGAAATATTCGGCCAGAGCCCAGGACGCCAGGCCGACCCCCGCGCCGCCCAGCGCGCCGTGAAGCCTTGTTCCAATCCAGCCGACCGCCACCAGCACCAGCACTGCGGCAACAACGACGAAAATATCGTTGAAACCGGTGATGAGCCGGAAATGCTCCTCATCCGCCGCCGGCGCGGCGCGGCGCCGGGCGACATGGTCGCGCAACGCCGCAGCGGCCTCCGGCGTCAGGGCGCCGGCCTTCACGGCAGCGTCGATATCGCTCTCGCTGTACATGAGCGCGCTTCGGTTCCTCGCGCCAGGGGCCGGGGATCGGCGGTAGCCCTTGTTAGATAGGGACCGTCCCGCTGCCGTTAAAGAGAGATGCGGCGGGAGAGACAGGCGTCAAACGGTATCGCTGGAGGCTTCGGCTCCCGGGTCGCATTCGTTTCAGGTTCGGGGTGACAGGATGCGGGCGACCGGATAGCGTTGCCCGCCGCTGCACCGCCGATGAGCTAATTAGCTATGGCTAAATTCCGAAGCGCTGCCAACGTACTGCCTGGGCAGCACAACCAGGACCGCATCCGCAGGGCGGAAAGCTGGTGGCGGCGAAGCGAGGAGACATCTTCCGACACCGACAAATTCATCTTTTTGTGGATCGCCTTCAACGCCGCCTACGGCGTCGAAGCGCCGCTGGCGGATCCTGCCATGCGGATCGGCGAATCCGAGAAATTCCGGGCATTCTGCGAAGAAGTAGTGAGACGGGACGACCACAATATCTTGCACGAATTACTCTTGAATACCTATTCAGGCCCGGTTCGTGTTCTTTTGAATAACCACTTTGTCTACGAACCGTTTTGGAAATGGGTTTCAGGAATCCCCCAAGCGGCGTTTTGGGAAACGCAATTTCGGAAAGAGAACAACCGGGCGTTCGGTGCCGTGATGAGAGGAGAAACTTCCGTCGTCCTGAAGGTCGTCCTGTCGCGCCTTTACACCTTGCGCAACCAGATTTTTCATGGCGGCGCAACATACGCGACGGGATGGGGCCAGGATCAGGTGAGAGACGGCAGCAGTATAATGGCTTCCATCGTCCCGGCGATCATCGCCGTTATGCGCGCCGACATCGAACGAAATCCGGACTCCGATGTGTGGGGCAAGGTAGCCCATCCCCGGGTCGGCGATGAGCGATCTTGAATTGCCGGGTCGAAAGAACGCAACCTTAGAAGAGGACTTGATCCACGCATGTATGAAGTCGCCCAGGCCGGGCTGATCGCCGCTTCTTACCGGGATATCCTGCCCTTTCCGGTCATTTTGCCGGAGACCGTCAATGAGGCTGTCGCGGCGATGGCCGATGCCGAGGCGCCGGTGCCTTATGCCGGCGGCACCGATCTGTGCGGCGCGGTGCGTGAGGGCAAGCCGGTCGGCACGCTGGTCTGGCTGAAGCGGCTCGACGAACTGCGCGGCGTGCGGATGGAGGGCGGCACGCTCAGCATCGGGGCCCTGACGACTCATGCCGAAGGCGCGGCGTCGGACGCAGCGGGGGCCGTTCCGGGTCTGCCGGACGCCTGGTCGAAGCTCGGCAAGATACGCATCCGGCTGAGCGGCACGGCCGGCGGCAACCTGATGGCCCGCCACACCCGCTACGAGATGTCGATCCTGCTGACCGCGCTAGGCGGTGCGGCCCAATTCGCTTCGGCGGAGGGCGAGGCCGACCTGTCACCGGGGGAAATCTGGGACCGGGCGGAGCCGGCGCGCGCGCTGCTGACCCGCCTGTCGATCCCGCTCGCCGCCGATCTGCGGCTCGATTACGACCGCACGCTCAGGCCGCTGATGACCCAGGCGCTCGCCCTGTGGACCGATGGCGCTGGCGGAGCGCAGGGCCGGGCGGTCATCGCCACGGAAAATCTGCGGCCGGTCGCGCTCGATCTCGACCTGACGGGCAACGACGCCAAAGCCATCTCTGCTGCGGCCTACGACGCGCTGCCCGACGATTTCGCCGATCCGGCGAGCGGCAACGAATGGCTGCACCGGGCCGGGGCGGCGGTGCTGGCCCGGCAGTTGGTGCGGCAGGGAGCGGCCCGTGCCTGACCGCCTCGACCCCCGCTTCGATCTCTCCTTCACCCTGAACGGGGCGCCGGTCGATACCGCGACGACCACAGCGACGACCCTGGCCGACCTGCTGCGCGACCGGCGCGACGGACGCGGCACCAAGCTGGCCTGCGAGCGCGCAGTCTGCGGCGCCTGCACCGTGCTGGTCGACGATGTGCCACGGGCAAGCTGTTCGGTTTTCGCCTTCGAGGTCGAAGGCAGCGCAGTCCGCACGGTAGAAGGGCTGACCCATGATGGCGAACTGAGCTCCGTTCAGGCCGCCTTCGCCGACAACTCGGCCTTTCAGTGCGGTTTCTGTACTGCCGGCATGATCCTGCTGACCGAGGCGCTGCTCGCCCGCGACCCGGACCCGGACGACGCGACAATCCGCGACTGGATCAGCTCGAACATCTGCCGTTGCACCGGCTACAACCTGATTCTGGAAGCGGTGCGCGACGCCGCCCGGCGCAAGCGGGAGGCCGGCCAATGACCGACATGCCGCTGCGCACGATCGGCCGGCCGGACCGGCGTATCGACGCCGGCGAAAAGGTATCCGGGCAGGCGACCTACACGGCCGATATCGACCTGCCGGGCATGCTGCATGCGAAGGTGCTGCGCAGCCCGCACGGCCATGCCCGCATCCGGTCCATCGACGCCGCGGCGGCGCGCGCCATGCCGGGGGTGCACGCCGTACTGACCCGGGACGAGACAGCTGTGATCCCGATGCCGGTCTATGGCTATTTCATCAAGGACCAGCCGATCGTCGCCACGGACAAGGTGCGCTACGAGGGCGATATCGTCGCCGCCGTCGCCGCCGTGGACGAGGGAACCGCCAACCGGGCGCTCGCCGCGATTCGGGTGGAATACGAACCGTTGCCCGTCGTCACCGATCTCGAAAGTGCATCGGACCCGCACGCTGCCGAACTGTTCGAGGACGCGCCGGTCGGCATCGTGCCGAAATACGGGCAAGGCGCCTCGGGCGAACTGCGGCCGCGCCGGAATGTCTGCTACCGCTTCTCCTACGAGACCGGCCCGGCCGACGCCTTCGCGGACTGCGACCACGTCTTCGAGGACGTGTTCCACTTCTCGCGCATGCACCATTTCCATCTGGAGCCGTTCGTCTGCGTCGCCGACTGGTCGCGCGAAGACCGGATCGAGCTGTGGACGAGTTGCCAGAACCCGTTTCCCGTGCGCAAGGAGATCGCCCGCATCTTCGGCATGGCCGAGAACCGGATTGCGGTGCGGGTGCCCTATATCGGTGGCGGCTTCGGCAGCAAGAACAACTGCAAGACCGAGCCCATCGCCCTCGCCCTGTCGCGCATCGCCGGGCGGCCGGTGCGCTTCTGTCTGACCCTGGAGGAAGGCTTCCTCACCAACACCCAGCACGCCGCGATCCTCAAGGTGAAGACCGGCGTGATGCAGGACGGCACCCTGATCGCGCGGGACAGCGAGATCCTGCTCGATTCCGGCGCCTATTCCGACGGCAGCCCGCTGGTCGCCGAAAAGGCCGGCTACCGCATTCCCGGCCCCTACCGCTACAAGCGGATCGGAACCGACTGCTACTGCGTGATGACCAACACGGCGCCGGCCGGCCCGTTCCGCGGCTTCGGCGGCACCCAGACGAGCTGGGCCTGCGAATCCCAGATCGACATGATCGCCCACCGGCTCGGCATCGACCCGTACGAGATGCGCCGCAAGAACCTGATCGATCTCGGCGAACCCTTCGTGCCCGGCGAAAGTGGCATGGACAGCGACCTGCGCGAGGGCCTCGATCTCGTCGTGCGCGAACTCGGCTACCGCCGGCGGGACGAACTCAAGGACGATGGCCCGGTGAAACGCGGCATGGGCCTTGCCATCGGCTTCAAGGACGGCGGCGGGGTCAACAAGCCGGCGCTTGCGCGCGTCAAGGTCTCGACCAACGGCGACATCTTCCTGCAATGCGGCACCGCCGAGATCGGCCAGGGTGCGCACACGGCGCTCTCCTCCGTAGTCGCCGAACGGCTCGGCACCGACCGCGCGCGGGTCCGCTACATGCCGGTCGATACCGACCATTCGCCCTTCGACCAGGGCACCAACGCCAGTTCGGCGATTTCGGTCATGGGCCAGGCGGTCGACCGGGCCACGCTGGCCGTGCGCCGTCAGATCCTCGATTTCGCCGCCGAAATGTTGGACTGCCCGGCGGACGAACTCGAACTCGTGGACTGGGAAATCCGGCGGGGCAACGAGGCCCATCCGCTCGCGCCGATGATCATGGGCTATTACGGCGGCACCGGCTGGGAATTCGTCGGCGAGGGATTCCACAAGGCAGAGAACAGCCACGCCGCGCCGCTCGAAGCGCCCTGCGTGTTTTGGGAGATCGGCTGGGGCGGCGCCCAGGTCGCCGTCGATACCGAGACCGGCAAGGTGACGGTCGAAAAGTTGTTCGTCACCGGCGACGCCGGCCGGGCGATCCACCCGCTGGCCTGCCGCGGCCAGGATGAGGGCGCGGCCCTGATGGGCCTGTCCCAGGCGCTGTTCGAGCGCATGATCTACGACGGTTCCCGGCTTGTTAACGGCGACGCGCTGACCTACCGGGTGCCGCTCGCCGACGACCTGCCGGAGGACTTCCGCTCCATCACCCAGGAACAGGGCCACGGCCCCGGCCCGTTCGGCGCCAAGGGCATGGGCGAAGGCGGCATGCTGCCGGTCGCCAGCGCCATCGCCAACGCGATCTACGACGCCGCCGGCGTCCGCCTCACCGAACTGCCGCTATCGCCCGAACGGGTTCTGGCGGCGCTGGCGGCGAAGGACGCGGAATAGCACCTCACTACAGGAGACATCATGGATCAGGATCTGTTCGAGACCGGCCTTGCGCAGCGCCGGGCGACCCTTGGCGCGGAGTATGTGCAGAAGGCGCTGGACAATGCCGACGATTTCACCCGGCCGTTCCAGGAGGCGATGACCGCCTGGTGCTGGGGCTTCGGCTGGGGCGACGACGCCATCGACCCGAAAACCCGCTCGCTGATGAACCTCGCCATGATCGGCGCGCTCGGCAAGATGACCGAATGGGAAACCCATTGCCGGGGCGCGCTCGGCAACGGCGTGACCAAGGAGCAGATCCGCGCGGCTTGCCATGTCGTCGGCATCTATTGCGGCGTGCCCCAGGCGCTGGAATGCTTCCGCGTCGCCCGCAAGGTGCTGGAGGAACAGGGCGAACTGTAGCGCCGGCGGAAACCGGCCCCTACGCCGTCTCCTCGAACAGTTCGCGGCCGATCAACATGCGGCGAATTTCGCTGGTGCCGGCGCCGATCTCGTAGAGCTTGGCGTCGCGCAGCAGGCGCCCGGTCGGGTACTCATTGATATAGCCGTTGCCGCCCAGCGCCTGCACCGCCTCCAGCGCCATCCAGGTCGCCTTCTCCGCGGCATAGAGGATCGCGCCGGCGGCGTCCTTGCGCGTGGTCTCGCCGCGGTCGCAGGCTTTCGCCACGGCGTAGACATAGGCCTTGGACGCATTCATCGTCGTATACATGTCGGCGATCTTGCCCTGCATGAGCTGGAATTCGCCGATCGGCCGGCCGAACTGCTTGCGCTCGTGGATGTAGGGTACCACGACGTCCATGCAGGCCTGCATGATGCCGGTCGCCCCGGCGGCGAGCACGGCGCGCTCATAGTCCAGGCCCGACATCAGGACGTGGACGCCCTCGTTGACTTTGCCGACGACATTCTCCTCCGGCACCTCGCAGTCCTGGAACACCAGTTCGCCGGTCGGCGAGCCGCGCATGCCCAGCTTGTCGAGCTTCTGGGAGGTCGAGAAGCCGTCGAAGCCCTTCTCGATCAGGAAGGCAGTGATGCCGCGTGGGCCCGCCTCCGGGTCGGTCTTGGCGTAGACGACCAGCGTATCGGCCTCCTCGAAATTGGTAATCCACATCTTGGAGCCGTTGAGCACGAAGCGGTCGCCCTTGCGGTCTGCGCGGGTGCGCATCGAGACCACGTCCGAACCCGCGCCCGGCTCCGACATGGCCAGCGCGCCGACATGCTCGCCGGAGATCAGCCCCGGCAGATAACGCCGCTTCTGCTCCTCGTTGCCGCAGCGGCGAATCTGGTTGACGCACAGGTTGGAATGGGCGCCGTAGCTCAGGCCCACCGAGCCGGAGGCGCGGCTGACCTCCTCCACCGCCACGGCGTGTTCCAGATAGCCCATGCCGGCGCCGCCATAGTCCTCCTCCACCGTGATGCCGTGCAGGCCCAGTTCCCCCATCATCGGCCACAGATGGCGCGGGAACTTGTCGGTACGGTCGATCTCAGCCGCAAGCGGGGCGACATGGTCCGACGCAAAGGTCATGACCGAGTCGCGGATCATGTCTGCGGTCTCGCCAAGATCGAAATTGAGCGAGGGAAGCTGGTTCGGGATCATGGCAGATCGGTCCGCGGTCGGTCGGCAGTCGTGGTGCGGGCGCGCAGTCTAACGCCGATATTACGCCAGGGATAGCCGCGGCCGGAACTGCCGGATCGCGGAGATTTACTGGCAAATCCGGTTATAGCCGGCCGGCGCGATCATAAAATATTGCGATTTTGCGGCAACGCGCCAGGCCACCACGTCAGGGTTGTTGCCGACCGACCTGACGGAGCGTGCCATGACCACCCTGACGACGAGCGCCGGTGCGCCGGTTGCCGACAATCAGAACAGCCAGACGGCGGGGCCCCGCGGCCCCGTGCTGCTTCAGGATTACCAGCTGATCGAGAAGCTGGCGCACCAGAACCGCGAGCGGATCCCGGAACGGGTGGTCCATGCCAAGGGATGGGGCGCATTCGGCACGCTTCGGATCACGAACGACATCTCGTGCTATACCCGGGCGGAGATCTTTGCCGGGGCCGGCAGGGAGACTCCCTTGCTGGTCCGCTTCTCGACGGTCGCCGGCGAACTCGGGGCGGCCGATGCTGAGCGCGACGTCCGGGGCTTCGCGATCAAGTTCTACACCGAGGAGGGCAACTGGGACCTTGTCGGCAACAACACGCCGGTCTTCTTCATCCGCGACCCGCTGAAGTTCCCCGATTTCATCCGGACCCAGAAACGCCATCCGAAGACCAACCTGCGCTCCCCGGCGGCAATGTGGGATTTCTGGTCCCTGTCCCCGGAATCCCTGCACCAGATCACCATCCTGATGTCGGACCGCGGCCTGCCGACCGCGCCGATGTACATGAACGGGTACGGCTCCCACACTTTCAGCTTCTGGAACCCCAGCGGCGAGCGGTTCTGGGTCAAGTTCCACTTCAAAACCCGGCAGGGGCACCGGCACCACACCAACGCCGAAGCCGCCGGGGTCATCGGCCAGTCGCGCGAGAGCTACCAGGAGGCGCTCTACGGCGTCATCGAGCGCGGCGAATTCCCTGCCTGGACGATGTATGTCCAGGTCATGCCCGAAAGGGATGCGGAGAAGACGCCCTACAACCCCTTTGACCTGACCAAGGTCTGGCCGCACGCGGATTATCCGCTGATCGAGGTCGGCGAGCTGGTGCTGAACCGCAACCCGGAAAACTATTTCGCCGACATCGAGCAGGCCGCGTTCAGCCCGTCCAACGTGGTTCCGGGCATCGGCTTCAGCCCCGACAAGGTGCTGCAGGCGCGGATCTTCGCCTATGCCGACGCCCACCGCTATCGCCTCGGCACCCATTACGAGGCGCTTCCCGTCAACGCGCCCCGGTGCCCCGTGCATCACTACCACAAGGACGGGGCGATGCGGTTCTACGCCAACGATACCGGCGATCCCGACGTGTACTACGAGCCCAATTCATTAGGCGGGCCGGCCGCCGATCCCGACTATGGCGAGCCGCCGCTCCGGCTCTCGGGCAGCGCCGACCGCTACGATCACCGGACCGGCAACGACGACTATATCCAGCCGCGGGCCCTGTTCACCCGGTTCGACGCCGGCCAGCGGCAGCGCCTGTTCGCCAATGTCGCGGAGGCGATGCAGGGCGTGCCGCTGGATATCGTGCTGCGGCAACTCGACCTGTTCGGCCAGGTGCATCCGGACTACGGCGCAGGCGTGGCCTCCTCGCTCGGCCTGTCGATGGCGGACCTCGCGGCCGGGTAGGCGACAGTGCAGCCCGTTCCGACACGAAAACCCTCCGGAGCAGCGGGTTCAGCCGGTCTGATCGTCGGGGAAATGCCGGAAGATCGACAATAGCGGGTTGGCTGCCGCCTGGCCGAGGCCGCAGATCGAGGCGTCGGTCATTGCCGCGGACAGTTCTTCGAGCAACGGCCGGTCCCAGGTCTCGCGCTGCATCAGCTTGACCGCCTTTTCCGTGCCGACCCGGCAGGGCGTGCACTGGCCGCAGCTCTCGTCCTCGAAAAACTGCATCAGGTTGAACGCGCAGGCTTTCATCTCGTCGCGGTCGGACAGCACGACCACGGCGTGGGAGCCGACGAAGGAGCCGAATTTTTCCAGCACGCCGAATTCGAGCGGCTGGTCGGCCATGGAGGCCGGCAGGATGCCGCCCGAGGCGCCGCCCGGCAGGAACCCCTTGAGGGTGTGGCCCTCGGCCATGCCGCCGCAATATTCGTCGATCAGTTCGGCGAGCGAAATGCCGGCCGGTGTCAGCTTGACGCCGGGCTCCCTGACCCGGCCGGAGACCGAATAGCTGCGCAGGCCGTTGCCGCCGTTGCGCCCGTGGCTCGCGAACCAGTCCGCGCCCTTCTCCACGATGACCGGAATCCAGAACAGGGTCTCGACATTGTTGACCAGGGTCGGTCGGCCGAAGATGCCGTTCTGCGAAACATAGGGCGGGCGATGCCGTGGCAGGCCGCGTTTGCCTTCGATCGATTCGATCATCGCCGATTCTTCGCCGCAGATATACGCCCCGGCGCCCCGGCGCAGATGGACCTTCGTGTGCGGCGTCAACCCGGCAACTTCCAGCGCTGCGATTTCTGCCAGCAGGATCTCGCGATCCTGGGGATATTCGTCGCGCAGATAGAAATACACCGCCTCGGCCTCGACCGCCCAGGCGGCGACCAGCATGCCCTCCAGCACCCGGTGCGGCTCGGTATCCAGGTAGAAGCGGTCCTTGAAAGTGCCCGGCTCGCCTTCGTCGGCATTGACCGCCATCAAGCGCGGGCCGGCCTCGGCACGCACGAAACGCCATTTCTGCCCGGTCGGGAAACCGGCGCCGCCCAGGCCGCGCAAGCCCGCATCGCTCAGGATTTCGATGATCTCTTCCGGCGTCCGCCGGCCATCGAGGCAGGCCTGCAGCAGCCGGTAGCCGCCCTGCTCCCGGTAGGCTGCCAGATCCTGGTAGGGCGGAATTTCCGGATGGGTGTGGCCGGAGCGGATTACCGCGTCGATCCTCTCGGCGGTCGCGTCGACGACATGATTGTGACCGACTTCGGCGACCGGGGCTGCCTCGCAGCGGCCCATGCAGGGCGCGCGCACGATGCGCACCGCGGTCGGATCGGTCCCCGCCTCAAGCGAGTCGATCAGGCTGTCGGCCCCCGCGATCATGCAACTGATGCTGTCGCACACCCGGACGGTGAGCGCCGGCGGCGGCGTCTCGCCTTCCTTCACCACGTCGAAATGGGCATAGAAAGTGGCGACCTCGTAGACCTCCGTCTGCGACAGCTTCATTTCCTGGGCCAGCGCCGCCAGGTGGGCCGCCGAGAGATGGCCGCAGGCATCCTGGATCAGGTGCAGATATTCGATCAGCAGGTCGCGCTGCCGCGGCGCCTCGCCGAGCAGTCCGCGTACCCGGCCGAGCGCGGCCGGGTCGACCTGACGGCCCTTGGGCGTCGGGCGGGTCTTGCGCCGCCCTGTCTTGGCGGCTTCGCGGGCGATTTCGGTCATGGTGGAGCGAATTTCCAACCGGTCCGGTTGAGAATATTCCTTTCTGGCGGGCGAAGCTGGTCAGCCGATTGCGGGTGCCCGGTCGAGACGCCAAACCGATCCGTTTCGAGACGAAACAGCCCCATTCCCGGCCACTCCGCTTCAGGCGCCGCCCGAAAACGGAAGGGAAGTGTAGCCGTATTCCCGCGCCGCGTCAGCCAGCCAGCGCCACAGAAAGCGGGCGTTGGATCGGCTTATCGTCACGTCGAAGGCCGGCGGTTCGGCCCCTTCGAGGCGGGAGACGATGACGGTCACGCGACCGAACAGCGTCCGGGCCGCGCTTCCGGCGGGAAAGGCATCCGGATGCAGATCGGGCGTCGCCGCCTTGGCCAGAACCTCCCGGGCGCGGGGACCGGCAACGCCAATGGCGAGATAGGAATCCGAGATATCGGTAACGCCGACCGGGCCGGCCGCTCCCGCCTTCAGCAACCGGCCGGCCGTCTTGCGGTCGTTGCAGCGTAGCTGCCACCAGTCCGGCCCGAGGCGGAACAGCACACCGCCGGCGCCGGAAACGCAGTGCGCGACCGGCGGTGACGCGAGTCCCAGCGGTTTTTTCAGGAACGCGTTGAGGGCGGGCCGCTCCCGGCAGCGCAGGTCGAGCATGACCAGCGGCGGCGCGGCGCTCAGGATGACGGCGGTACTGTCCGGGCCCTGCGTCTCTGGCGGCAGGGCGAGCGGATGGTCGAGGGCAAGCGTATCAGCCATGCAACCGCCCTCCATCCTTGTCGTAGAACACCGGCTCGACGACCCGCGCCGGATCGGCGCCGCCGTCGAGCTTCAGGATATGAACGGTGTCGCCCATGCGGTTGCGGCCGTTCTTCAGCAGCGCCAGGGCGAAGCCGCCGTTCAGGCTCGGCGAGCGATAGCTGGAGGTAACGTGCCCGAGCATGGTCACCGGCGGCTCCTGCGCCGGGTCGGTGACGATCTGGCCGCCTTCCGGCAGCACGACCTTCCGGTCGAGCGGCAGCAGGCCGACCAGATGCTTGCGGTCCGGCCGCGCAGTGTCGGGGCGGTTGTAGGAGCGTTTGCCGATGAAGTCCTTGCGCTTGCTGACGGCCCAGCCCATGCCGACGTCGAAGGGCGTGACCGTGCCGTCGGTCTCCTGTCCGACGATGATGAAGCCCTTTTCGGCGCGCAGGACGTGCATGGCCTCCGTGCCGTAGGGCGTCGCGCCGCCGTCGATCAGCGCCTGCCAGAGCGCCAGGCCGCGATGCGCCGGCACGTTGATCTCCCAGGAGGCCTCGCCGCTGAAACTGACCCGGAACACCCGCGCCGGCACGCCCATGACCGATCCAGTCACCGCCGCCATGTGGGGGAACGCCTCATCCGACCAGTCGATGTCGCTGTCGAGGCGGGAGACCAGCGCCCGCGCTTCCGGCCCGGCCACCGTCGCGGTCGCGTAGGCTTCCGTCACCGAGGTCGCGAAGACCCGGAGCTCCGGCCATTCCGTCTGGAGCCACATTTCCAACCAGGCCTGCACGGTGGCGGCGTTGCCGGTCGTCGTGGTCATCACATAATGCTCGTCGCCGAGCCGGGCGGTCACGCCGTCGTCGAAGATCATCCCGTCTTCGTGGCACATCAGCCCATAGCGGGCGCGGCCGACTCTCAGCTTCGACCAGTCGTTGGTGTAGATGCGATTGAGCAGCGTCGCGACGTCCGGCCCCTTGAGGTCGATCTTGCCCAGCGTCGAGGCATCCATGACGCCGACGCCGTCGCGCACCGCCCGGACCTCCCGGTCGATCGCGGCCTCGAGCGATTCGCCGCCCCGGCGATAGGCAAAGGGCCGCTTCCACTGGCCGACATCCTCGAAGACCGCGCCGTTGGCGGCGTGCCAGTCGAACATCGGCGTCTCGCGCACCGGATCGAACAGCGCGCCGCGGTCGCGGCCGGCCAGTGCGCCGAACGGAATCGGCGTATAGGGTGGGCGGAACGTCGTGGTGCCGACGGCCCCGGGCGTCCGGCCGGTCTCCATGCCCATCAGCGCCAGACCGGTCACGTTGGCGGTCTTGCCCTGGTCGGTGCCCATGCCGAGTGTCGTATAGCGCTTGAGATGCTCGACGGATCGGTAGTTCTCCCGCGCCGCCAGGGCGACATCCTTGACCGTCACATCGTTCTGGAGATCGACGAAGGATTTGCCCTTGCGGCCGCCGGGCCGGCGGCTGGTCACGGCCCAGAGCGGCTGGATCGGCGCCGGCCCTGCGCTATCGTCCGCCTTCAGCGCCGGCTTGCGGCTGCGCTTCGTCCGGCCGGCCGCCCGGGCGGCGTCGCGCCCGGCGGCATAGCCCTGCTCCAGACAGTCGGCGAGAGATTCGGCACCGGTCACCGCACCAGCTGCGCGCACGCCCAGCGCGCTCAGGCCGTCCGGCACGAAACAGGCCTGCGACTCGTTCCAGACCGGTTTCGCCCGGCGATGGGAGGCCAGGTGCAGCGCCGGGTTCCAGCCGCCGGAAACGCCGACCAGGTCCGTCTCGACAAGGCGCGGTGCGCCGGAGGTCTCGCCGTCGGGCAGGATACGGCTGATCTTCGCGCCGCGCACCCGCCGGTCGCCGAGCACCGCCGAAATTGCAAAGCCGCTCTCGACGGTCACGCCGGCGTGCTCCGCCTCCATCGCCAGACTGGCCGGCGGTGTTTCGCGCGCATCGGCTACGGTCACCGGGATTCCGGCATCCGCCAGCATCCGGGCGGTGCGGTAGGCCGAATCGTTGTTTGTGCCCAGCAGCACCCGCCGGCCGGGAACCACGGCGTATCGTCCGGCATAGTGCCGGACCGCGTTGCCCAGCATGACGCCGGGCGTGTCGTTGTTCGGGAAAGCGTAGGGCCGCTCGTGCGCACCCGCCGCCAGCACGATCTGCCGGGCCCGGATTCGCCACAGCCGCAGACGGGGCAGATGGGCCGGCGCGCCTGGCCCGAAGCGGTCGCCGACGCTTTCCGCCGCCGTCGCGAAATTGTCGTCGTACAGGCCGGCGACCGTTGTGCGGCGAAGCACGGTCACGTCGCCTGCCGCATCGAGTTTGTCGAGCGTCGCCGCAACCCAGTCCAGCGCCGGCGCACCGTCGACGACGCGATCGCCAGCCAGCATGTCGCCGCCCGGTTCGGCCTGTTCGTCGGCGAGAATGACCCGGCAGCCCCGGCTGGCCGCGATCGACGCGGCGGAGAGACCGGCGGGTCCCCCGCCGACGACCAGCACGTCGCAATGGGCGTTCATGCGCTCGTAGCGGTCCGGGTCTGGCACGGCCGGCGCCTTGCCGAAGCCCGCGGCGCGGCGGATGAACGGCTCGAACAGCTTCCACCAGCGCCCGGCGCCGAAGCCGCCGCCCATGAAGGTCTTGTAGTAGAACCCGGCGGGGAAGATCGGCGAGAGCCAGTCGTTCGCCCGCATCATGTCGAAATCGACCGAGGGCCAGGCATTCACGCTCGCTGCGGTCAGGCCGCTATAAAGTTCGACCTGAGTCGCGCGCAGGTTCGGCTGCGAGTAGCCGCCGGCCTCGAGCTGGACCAGGGCGTTCGGCTCTTCCGCGCCAGCGCTCCAGATGCCGCGCGGGCGATGGTATTTGAAGCTGCGCGCCAGCGGAAAGGCGCCGTAGGCCAGCAGGGCGGACGCCAGCGTATCGCCGGCATAGCCGGTGAACGTCTCACCGTTGAAGGTGAAGGCGAGCGGCGCCTCCCGGTCGATCCGGCGGCCCATCGGCACATGAGCCGGTAAGCGGAATTGCGGGCCGCTCATCCGACGGCATCCGGCTCGAAGCCGCCGAACACGCCGGTCTCGCCGTGTTCGTGAGTCACGGTATCGCGCACCATGGTGAACCAGCGGCCGCAGCCGTGCGTGTGCACCCACTGCTCCTTGAACCGGCCCTTAGCGTTGGTGCGCAGGAAGACGTAGTCGGCCCATTCGGCGTCGCTCAGGGCCTCGGGCTCCAGCGGCCGGGCGATATCGGCCTCGCCGCCATAGCTGAACTCGGTCTCGTCGCGCGGCCCGCAATAGGGGCAGTGGATCAGCAGCATGCTTCCCCTCCCCTCCCCTAATGCGCCACCGCCGCCGCGCCGTGCTCGTCGATCAGCGCGCCGGTGGTGAAACGGTCGAGCGAGAAGGGCGCATTGATCGGGTGCGGTTCGTCGCGCGCGATCGTGTGGGCGAAGGCCCAGCCAGAGCCCGGAGTCGCCTTGAAGCCGCCGGTGCCCCAGCCGCAATTGAAATAGAGGCCGTCGACCGGAGTTTTCGACAGGATCGGGCTGGCGTCCGGGCAGGTGTCGACGATGCCGCCCCAACTGCGCATCAGGCGCAGCCGAGAGAAGATCGGGAACAGTTCGACCAGCGCGCCCATCTGCCCTTCGATGACGTGCCAACTGCCGCGCTGGGCATAGCTGTTGAAGCTGTCGATGCCGGCGCCGATCACCAGTTCGCCCTTGTCCGACTGGCTGACATAGACATGGACGGCGTTCGACATCACGACGCAGTCCAGCACCGGCTTGATCGGCTCGCTGACCATCGCCTGGAGCGGATGGCTGTCGATCGGCAGGCGGAACCCGGCCATGTCCGCAAGCACGCTGGCGTGGCCGGCCACGACCACGCCGACCTTGCCCGCCGCGATCGGGCCGAGGCTGGTCTGGACCCCGGTCACCCGGCCGCCTTGCCGGTCGATCCCGGTGACTTCGCAATTCTGGATGATGTCGACGCCGCGGTCGTCGGCGCCGCGCGCAAAGCCCCAGGCTACCGCATCGTGACGGGCCACACCGCCGCGGCGCTGGAGCGACGCGCCCAAAATCGGATAACGCAGTTCGCGCGAAATATTGATCGCCGGGACCAGCTTCTTGATCTCCGCCGGGCTCAGGATTTCCGAATCGACGCCGTTGCCGCGAATCGCCCGGACCCGGCGTGACATTTCCTTCAGGTCGTGCTCGTTGTGGGCCAGGTTCAGCACGCCGCGCTGGCTGAGCATGATGTTGAAGTTCAATTCGCGGCTCAGGCCCTCGTAGAGCTGGAGCGACTTCTCGTAGATTGCCGCGCTTTCGTCCCACAGATAGTTCGAGCGGATAATCGTGGTGTTACGGCCGGTATTACCGCCGCCGATCCAGCCCTTCTCCAGCACCGCGACATTCGAGATGCCGTGTTCAGCCGCCAGGTAATAGGCCGTCGCCAGGCCGTGGCCGCCGCCGCCGACGATGACGACGTCATACTCCAGCTTCGGTGCCGGGCTGCGCCAGGCTTGCGGCCAGTTCCTGTGGCCGGTCAGCGCATTCCGGGCGAGCGAAATGATCGAATAGCGTTGCATCGTCGCCCCTTATGGCAAGGTTCGAGAGCCCGTCAAGCGCGAGGTCCGGCGGAACCGCATCTTATGGAAACAGGGCCGGCCACATCGCGACGATCCGGACGGCGAGCCGGACGGCGGGGCCCGATCGTCGCGGTCCCGCCATATACCGATTTGCCGCCGTACAGCTGCACATGTGGCCCTTCAGCCGGGATCGGCAATCGCGTTCCCGGTCTCCGGCCGGGCGGACCCGATCCTCCGAACCGTCCTGCCCGAGCGAGGTCGAACCCGCTGGCGGCGGCAGTGCTCCTGCATTCCAGCGGCCGTTACCGGCTGCCCGCCCACCAATCCCTCGGCCTCAGCCGTTTCGCACGGCCGGACCGGTCGTCGAGCCAGAGCGCCAACCGGCGCAGCGGCGAGAGGGCGAGGCGCAGCCACAGCCGGTTCGTCCGGCGCCGGAAATCCCGGTTGAAGGGACAGACCCGCAGGCAGATCGCGCAGTCGGAGGCGAGTTTCGCCCAATAGCCGAAGCACTTCTCGGCATCCGACGTCCACTTCACCACGCCTTGGATGGCGGACCGGTTCGGGCGGTCCGCCTTCGGCGCGCCGTAGGGCAGGGCGTTGACCGGGCAGGCGTCCGCGCAGCGCGTACAAATGGCGCAGAATTCCGCGACGCCGAGCTTGCGCGGCGCGTCGTGCGCCAGCGGCAGGTCGGTGAATATCTTGGAAAAGCGCAGGCGCGGGCCGGTCTCCGGCGTGATGACAAGCTGGTTGCGGGCGTATTCGCCGAGCCCGGCCTTGAGGGCGTAGGGAATAACGAGCGCCGTGTCGTTCATGGAGGCGACGGCGCGGTAGCCGAGCGCCCTGATGTAAGCGGCGGTCTGCATGACGATGGCGGCCTCGTGACTGTATTCCCGCCCGGTCGCCGCACCGGCCAGCGCCGAGGGGTAGGTCGCCACCAACCCTTCGTCCATTTCGTGGCCAAGCACGACGACGCTTTCCAGCCCTTCCGGCAGACCGACCGGAGCCTCCGAAAAGTCGCGCACGTCGACCCGCGCCTCATAGGTCCAGCGTTCATCGTACCCGGTGATTCCGCAAAGGCTTGCGCCGAAAAACCGGGCCACTTTCTTGATCTCCGCCGACATGGCCGCCCGGTCCTCGATCGCGACCTTTTCCTCGACGACCGGCGTGTCGTCCGAGATCGCCGCCTGGAACCCTTCCCGCCGGCCCTGCCCGGCATGGCGGTCGGTTATCAGGTCGGAGATCAGCCAGGAGGCGTTACGGAGCGCGAAGTCCCGCTGGTTGAAGCCGTCGCCCCGGCGCGCGGTGAAGTCCGCCCGGTAGGAGTCAAAGAAGGCATCCGACTCCTTCGTGCGCACGCGCTCGTCCCAGAAGGCCCGTGTGAAGACATCGTCCATTTGCCGGAACGGCGTAAAGTTCCCGGTCGTCTCGATTCCCGCCGCCGCATCGCTCTCGGCGTGCCGCGCCCGCCAGCGCGTCCGGCGCTCTTCGAGGTTTTCCTCGTTTTCGGGCCAGCTCATCGGCACGAACCTAGCGCTTTTCCGGACGGGGCGTCATTGGGATGTCCTCGTTCAGGATAATCGGGACTTGAGGGCCTGCGCGGCTGTCAATGGCTGAAGGTATTCGAGCAGGATAGGTCCGCCAAGAGCCTGGCGGGGCCGAGACGGGTCTCTTCCCGGTATGTCCGATCTTACCGACAGCATCAATGCCGGTTCAGCCTCGCGGGTTCCCGGGCCGCGAGTTCGCTCCCGCTTTACCATTGACAGAAGCTATAGCAGGAGCAAGCCTGCGGCGCCTGAGATGCACAGCGTGCCGATTCGGATTCCGGTCGATGGAGCTGAGACAACTCCGCTATTTCTGCAAGGTGGCCGAGCACCGCAGCTTCACCGCCGCGGCGAAAGCCCTGAACGTCTCCCAGCCGACCTTGGGCGTGCAGATCAAGAAGCTTGAGAAAGAGCTCGGCCTCCAGCTTTTCCGGCGCCATTCGCGCGGCGTGGAACTGACGGAAGCGGGCTCCATCTATTTCTCACACATTCAAGACGTGCTGCGGCGCCTCGGGATCGCCGCGCAAGCTGTCGATCATCTGCGAACCGCGCCGCGGCAAGCCCTTAGAATCGGTGTCATTCCCTCGATCGGTATCGCCATGATGTCGACGGTATTGAAAACCGCGGAATCGCTCGTTCCCGATCTCGAGATTTCAATCCTCGTGGATTTCACCGAGAACCTGTCGCTCGCCCTGATCGCGGGCGAGATCGATTGCGCCCTGTCTTTCGCGCCGGTACAGGACGAACGGTTCGAGTCGACGCCGCTCTATCTCGACCGGATGCGCCTGATCGGCAGTCCGGCGCTTCTTGCAGGTCTCCCGGATAGCGTCCCTTTCAAGGTGGCTGCGGCCCTGCCGCTCGCGCTGGACAAATACAGCGTCGCGCCACGCGCCGCCAAGGAGCTGGGCGTACCCCTGACCAGGTCGCTGCAGATTCGCTCGATGATGCTCCGCCAGGAGCTGGTCGCCAACGGGCAACGGGGTTTCATCGGCCCTTATTTGTTCATGCACAAACAAGTCGAGAAGGGCGAGGTGCGGTGCCATGACATCGAACAGCCCAGCATCTGGTGCCAACTCTACTTGAATTCGAAGCGCGCACAGACTTTGTCCGAGGCGGAACGGCGGATTTTCGACCTGATACGGCAGCACATCGACAGGTCGATCCGATCGGGCGAGTACCGGTGGTTGCCACCCAACGCAAAGGCGTTCTCGGCCTCCCGGGATATAGGGGAGGCCTATATGTTGTATTAGCACTTCGTCATTTTCATCTTTCCGATTTCCGCCTACGACACAATCCGGATCGTGACCGAATCGGTCGCGCATGCCGCCGCTGATTCAAACGCGGCACCGTAGAGTTGCAGATCGGGAGGAATTCATGGCTCAGCCGTCGACCAACGCAAATCTCCGCAGGATCGCCAAGGCGTTACTGGTGATCGCGCCGTTGCTCGCGAGTTCGCCATCGGCCGCCGAGGAACTGTCGGTCGCCACGTTCATGCCGCCGCAGCACCACATCAACAGCAAGCTGTTCAAGTGGTTCGGAGAGGAGATCGCGAAGCGCTCCAACGGCAGCCTGACCATGAAGCTCTTCCCCGCCGGCCAGCTCGGGGCTGGACCCGTCCAGCAGTGGAAGCGGGCGGTCGAGGGCGTCGCCGACATCGCTTTCGGGGTCCAGGCCTACACCGCCACCCTGTTCCCGCGCTCGATGCTGATCATCCCGCCGGGCAAATCGACGACGGCCCGGGAATCGACCGAGCGGCTGTGGAGGGTCTACGACCGTTACCTCGCCCAGGAGTACAAGGCCGTCAAGGTGCTGGGCGTGTTCACGGTTGCCGGCAGTCTGATTGCCGCGACCCGGGACGTCTCGACTGTGAATGGCTTGCGCGGCGCAAAGCTCGTCCCCTATGCGGCGATGACGACCCCGATCGTAAAGGCGATGGGGGCGGTACCGGTGCAGATGCCCGTCACGCAGATGTACACCGGCCTTTCGACCGGCACGATCGATGCGACTTACGCCTCGTTCAATAACATCACCCCGCCCTGGAACTTCTGGGACGTCGCCAAATTCGTGGTCGGCAACGTTCCGGTCCAGTTCGCGGTCACATTCGTCGCGATGAACAAGGAACGTTACCGGGGTCTGTCGCCCGAACACCGCAAGATCATCGACGATCTCTCCGGCATCACCCTGTCGCGCAAGGGCGCGGAAGCCTTCGACGGCGCGGATCGACGTTCGGAGAAGCTGATGAAGACCTCGCCCAAGATGGCGCGGGTCAATTGGATACAGGTCTCCGCCGGGGAACGGGCCAAGATGGATGCCGCGGTCCAGCGCGGGCTGGAAGCCTTGTTCGCGGACTACGAAAATCGCGGCATCAAGGACGCGCGCGCGATCTACGAGGCGATCAACGAATAGAGATCCCTCGCGGATGGAGGCCGGCGCCAGCCGGCCCGGCTGGCTCCGCCGGCTGGATCGGGGGATAGAGCGGCTGACATTCCTCGCCGGCGGGATCGGGCTTGCGGTCATGGTCCTGCTGACGAGCTGGAACGTGATCGTGATGCGCAAGGCGCTCAACGACCCGATCGTTGGCGCCGAAGACATCCTGATCCTCAACCTCGTGATCCTGGTTGCGGTTGCCATCCCCTATGGCGGCCGCTCCGGCGCGCATATCGAAATCGAAATTTTCGAGACCTGGATGACGAAGGCCTTCGCGCGCTGGTCCCTGGTCGCGATGAAGCTGCTCGCGATCCCCCTAGTCGCGGTCCTGGCCTGGCGGCTGTTCAGGTCGGGCGCATCGGCCCGCGAATTCGGCGAGGCGACGCAGCAGCTCCTGATCTCCTACGAGCCGTTCTATTTCGCCATGGGAGCGATGATCGCGCTCTACGTCGCAATTTTGATCGCCGATCTGATCCTGTTGCTCGCAGGCCGGAACCTCGCACCGATGCCCGAACCGGACGGGGAAGCGCAATGAGCATGTCGCTCATCGGCGTGATCGGGCTGCTCGTTCTGTTCGGGCTCCTGGCACTCCGTTTCCCCGTCGCGCTCACGATGATCTTCGTGGGCACGCTCGGTACTTTCTGCGCCCAGGCGAACCGCTTTATCGGCCTCGGCATGGCCAGCGACCGGGCGTGGGCACGAGGCTGGAACACGGCGATGTCCAACCTGTCGGGCGAGGCATTCGAGGTCGCCTCGAACTTCAATCTCCTGGTCATCCCGATGTTCGTGCTGATGGGCAATCTCGCGGGCGTTTCGGGCATGTCGCGCGACCTGTTCACCGCGGCGCACCGCTGGATCGGCCATTTCCGCGGCGGCCTCGCCTCGGCGACGATTTCGGCCTGCGCGGGATTCGCAGCCCTCTCGGGTTCCTCGCTGGCGTCCGCGGTCACGATGGGCCGCGTCGCGCTGCCCGAGATGAAACGGTTCAAATACGCGCCGGAGCTTTCGACCGGTGCAGTGGCGGCCGGCGGCACCCTGGGATTTCTGATCCCTCCGTCGGGCGGGATGATCATCTACGCGGTGCTGACCGACCAGTCGATCGGCCGGCTGTTCATGGCCGGCGTCGTACCCGGCATCGTCCTGACGCTGCTCTTCATCGGCGCGATCTGGATTACCGTCCGGCTGCGTCCCGAAAAGGGGCCGGCCGCCGACCGCGCGACGCAGAGCGAACGATTCAACTCGGTCGCCGCCGCGCTGCCGATCGTCCTGGTGGTCGGGGTCACGATCGGCGGGATGTATACCGGCTTCTTCACCCCGGTGGAGGCTTCCGCCGTGGGTGCGCTCCTGACGTTCCTGGTCGCGCTCTGGCGGCGTTCGCTCGATGCCCGGCGGCTGCGCACCGTGGTGCTGCAGACCATGAAGGCGACGGCGACTGTCTTTCTGATCATCATCGGGGCGTTCGTCTTCATTCCCTTCATGTCGCTGACGGGGCTTGCCGGCGACATGGTGAGCTTTCTCACCTCGCTGCCGATCGGCGAAATCGGCGTGCTGATCGTCGTCATCCTGATCTACATGTTCCTCGGGACGTTCCTGGAGGGCATCGCGATGCTCGTTCTCACCATCCCGGTGGTGATGGCGCTGGCGACGCAGCTCCAGTGGGACCTGATCTGGTTCGGGATCATCGTCGTGATCGTCCTGGAAATGGGCATGATTTCCCCGCCTGTCGGCATCAACGTCTTCGTCGTAAAGTCGATTGCGCCGGAGGTGCCGATGCGCACGATTTTCCGGGGGATCTGGCCGTTCTGGTTCGCGATGGCGGTGATGATCGCGTTGCTGGTCGCGTTTCCGGGGATCGCGATGTTCTTGCCCAATACGATGTTGGGATCATGATGATCGGTTTCCGGCCGGCGCGCCCGTCCCCGGGGCCCGGGGCGACAGGACGGTCGGAACGACAAAGGAGAGACTGGAATGAGCAGGCTTGACGGAAAGGTCGCGGTCGTAACCGGCGCCGCACAGGGCATCGGAGAGACTTATGCGAAGGCGCTCGCGGCGGAAGGTGCGCGGGTCGTGGTTTCGGATATCGCCGATCCGTCCCGTGCGGTTGACGAGATCGCGAACGCGGGCGGCAAGGCCATCGGAGCGATCGCCGACATAACCGATGACGGGTCGCTTTCGGACCTCGTCGCCGCCGCCGAATCGGCGTTCGGGCCGATCGAGATCCTGGTCAACAACGCGGGGCTCTTCGCCGAGTTGCGCGTGACCCCGATCATGCAGATCCCGAACGAGGAATGGGACCGGGTGATGACGGTCAACGTGCGGGGCACGGTCCAGACCACCAGGGCCGTCGTTCCCAGCATGCTCAGTAACGGACGGGGCAAGATCGTCAATGTCAGCTCGGGCACCTTCTACTACGGCGGGCCCGGCCTGGCGCATTACGTCTGCTCGAAGGGCGCGATCATCGCCTTCACCCGTTCGGCGTCGCGGGAATTCGCCGACAAGAATATCCTGGTGAACTGTATCGCGCCCGGCCTGACCGAGAGCGAAGGCGTCCGGAACCACCCCGATCTTCACGTGGCCCGTGCGCCGACCGTGCAGACCCGCGCCATCAAGCGAGACATGCTGCCCGAAGACCTGGTCGGGACGCTGCTGTTCCTGGCGAGCGAGGACAGCGACTTCGTGACCGGGCAGACCTTCAACGTCGACGGCGGCAAGTACAACCAGTGAGCCGCGCGCGCCAGCGGAGCCAGACCGGCGGTACGGGAAACTGATTCGTTTCCTGTCACGCCTGTGCCGGCGCACTCTCGGTCGGGAAATGTCAGTCGAACATGTCGGGGGCGGTCTGCGCCAAGTGGTCGTAATCCGTCTGGAAGCCGAGCCAGGCGGTGTATTCGCTGCCGACATGTTCGCGGCTGTATCGCGCGCGCTCAGCCGGAATCTCGATCGGCTTGTGGCCCGAGGCCTCGACCATCAACTGCTGCTGGCAGCAGCGCTCCAGCGCCATGAACAGGAAGGCGGCAGCATCAATGCTGTGCCGACTCACGGTGAACAGGCCGTGGTTCTGGTGAATTGCCGCCCTGACGCCCTTGAAGGCCGGCGCGATGCTGGCGCCCGCGCCGTGCTCGACTGCGACCTGGCCCGACTCCTCCCGGATCACCGCATGGTCCTCGAAGAACTGGCACGCATCCTGGGTGATCGGCGCAAGCGGCCGGCCCTGCGAGGCATAGGCCGATCCGTAGAGCGTATGCGCATGGCACATCGCAAGGATATCCGGATGCTCGGCATGGACCGCCGAGTGCAGCACGAAGCCCGCCTGGTTGACCGCATATTCGCCCTCGACGACTTCGCCGTCATGGTCCACCAGAATGAGATTGGACAGCTTGACCTGCGCAAAATGCACCGCCATCGGATTGGTCCAGTAGAGGTCGGAATTTTCCGGGTCGCGGATCGTCAGGTGGCCTGCGAAACCGTAATCCAGCCCCCACCGGGCGAAGGCCCTGCACGCGCCGACCAGATGCCGCTTGCGGTGCCGACGCAACGCCTCCAGATCGTTCGTTTTCAGCTCCCGGGGAAACTTTCGTCCCGCCTGCTGCGGCTGGTACACGGATTTGCGCTCTGCGAGATCGAGCATGGTGATCCCTCCACATGTTGCGGGCCGGCACGCACTACGACCCCGGATTCCCGCGTGCGACCGCGGAACCATAGACGAGCCGATTCCCAGGTCCAAGCCCCTGCCCCAGTCCGTCGCTCCGGCGCACGATGCGGCGCCGGTTCGTCGCGACAGGCAAGAGCCGTCTTTCCGTTGCTGCCAGCTATCGCATGTCGACGAAACGCGGCGCCTTCACGCTGCTCTCGAACGCCTTGGCGAGGGTGCCGCTTTCCAGAACCTCGATCTCCGGGCGGACCTCGAAGGTTTCCCGGATCTTTCCCGACAGGCCACCTGCGACGGCCGGCGCGTCGCTGCCCCGTCGCATTTCGATGGCGACGTGGAAGATATCCGCTCCGCCGTCGTTGCGAAGTTCGACTTGGAAATCGTTGATCTCCGGAATGCGGAAGACGAAATCCTCGAACTCGGCGTGATTGATGTTGACGCCGCGCACTTTGAAGAAGCCGACGGTGCGATGGGCATGCCGCATCACCGGAAAGACGGAAAACGGCCCATCCAGTTTCGAGGTTTCGGTCATGCGGACGATATCGCCCGAACTCCAGCGCAGGAACGGCGTCGCGTTGTTGATGAAGAGCGGCGTGATGACCATCAGGCCCTGCTCGCCCTCGGGCACCGGCAGGCCGGTCACCTCGTCGACGACCTCGAACACCGCCTGGTCGGTCCAGACGTGAAATCCCTCGTGGTGCCGGCTGTCGGCGCCCAGGATGCCGATCTCCGTCATGCCGAACAGGTCGTTGACCTCCGCGCCCCAGGCCCGTTCCAGCTTTTCGCGCTTGGCGTCCGACAGCGCCTCGGCCCCGACCAGCACGCGCTCGACGGTGTGGCCCGCCAGGTCGATGCCCTGGGCGTCGGCGAGATTGGCGAGGTGGAGCCCGTAGCTCGGCATCCCCATCCAAATCGTCGGCCGGAGCGACAGGATCAGGTCGAGCTGGGCCTGCGACGGGGTGCCGGCGCCCGAGCCGGCCCAGATCACGCCGACGCCGCTCTGGTTGGCCGTCCGCGCCCACAATTGTCCCGCCGGATGGACGCCGAGCGGGAACGACATGTGGCACAGGTCGCCGTCCCGCGCGCCGGCGATCGCCCAGCACCGGCAAAGCTGCAGGTAGGTATATTCCATGTCGCGGTGGGTGCGCGGATAGAACAGCGGCACGCCGGTCGCCCCGCCGGAGCGCCAGTATTCGGCGATCTCGCCCCGCGGCGCGATGCAGAACTGGTCCTCGAAGTTACCGACGCCGATCTCGCGGAGCGTCTCCTTGTCGACGATGGGGATTTTGGCCCACTCCTCCGGATCGTCGAGCCGGTCGATGTCGATGCCGTCCAGCCGGCCCCTGTAGTATCTGGCGCGCCCGGCGGTCTCGACCGCGATTTTCTTTCGCGCCCGCTGGATGTCCGCAATTTCCTGCCGCGATCCGGGGAGCCGGAGGTCTCGCTTCTGCATCGGAATTGTCCCCCGATCAGCCCCAGACCTCGGCGGCGACGTCCTGCACGAGTTCCAGTTTGCGCCGGATTTCGTCCAGGCCCATGATCTGGCCGCCGCCCCCGGCCGACGAGAATCCGCACTGCGGGCTCAGCCCGAGCTGTTCCAGCGGCGCGAACCGGGCCGCTTCATCGATGCGCCGCTTGAGTCCGTCCTTCGATTCCAGCTCTGGCGTCTTCGTGCTGACCAGGCCGAGCACGGCCGTCTTGCCCGGCGGCAGGAAGCGCAACGGCCGGAAATCGCCGGCCCGTTCGCTGTCATACTCCATGAAGAACGCGTCGACATCGAGGCCGCCGAACAGACGCTCGGCGATGGGTTCGTAGCCGCCTTCGGCCATCCACATGTCCTTGAGGTTGCCCCGGCACATATGCAGGCCGATGAAGGTGTCGTCGCGCCGTGCGCCGATGCAACCGTTGATGAGCCGGACGTAGGAATCGGTCAGGTCGTCCGGGTCCTCGCCCCGCGCCGCGACCGCTCCCCTTGCCGTCTCGTCACAATTGCAGGGCAGCGCGGTGTCGTCGAGCTGGACGTAGCGGCATCCGGCGGCTTCGAGATCTGCGATTTCCTGCCGGAAGATGGCGATGACGTCGGCGAAGAACGCATCGCGGCCGTTGTAGACCGCCGGATTGAAGCTGCCGTCGCCGAGCCAGAAATGAAGCACCGCAGGCGACGCAATGGTGACTTTCGGCACGCCCTTCGGCCGAAGCGCGGCGACAAACTCGTAATCGCCGGTCACGATGGGCCGCCGGCGGGTCAGCCTCGCCTCCGCATAGGGCGAGGGCGGCACCCCGTATTCCTCGCTGTCCGAGTGAAAGCTGAGGATGCCTTCCTGTTTCAGCCCCAGCCCGTCTAGGGCCTCCGTCAGGCCGCCCGACCAGACCCGGCGCCGGAACTCCCCGTCGGTGACCGACGCCATACCGAGCGCGTCCTGAAACGCGACGATCTCCTCGATGCATTCGTTTTGGATCTCGACATAGGCCCGGTCGTCGAGCGCGCCGGCTTTGTTCGCCCGGGCGGCCTCCAGAAGCCGGCCGGGCCGGACGAAGCTCCCGACATGCTCGGCCCGGAACGGCGGCCGGCCTGAATTCGCAGCGGTCATGATAATCCCTTCCTCAGAAATGCACGACGCGGCCGTAGGCGTCGAGGACGGCTTCGTGCATCATTTCGGAGAGCGTCGGGTGCGGGAAGACGGTGTGCATGAGGTCGGTCTCCGTCGTCTCCAGCGTCTTGGCGATGCTGTAGCCCTGGATCAGCTCGGTGACCTCCGGCCCCGCCATGTGCGCGCCCAGCAGTTCGCCTGTCTTGGCGTCGAACACGGTCTTGATCAGCCCCTGGTCGTCGCCCAGCGCGATCGCCTTGCCGTTGCCGGCAAACGGGAAGCGCCCGACCCGGACCTCGTGGCCGGCCTCGACCGCAGCCGCCTCGGTCAGCCCGACGCTGGCAACCTGGGGATGGCAGTAGGTGCAGCCGGGAATCCTGCTCGTATCGAGCGGGTGGACGTCCGCGACGCCGGCGATCTTCTCGACGCAAAGGATACCCTCGTGGCTCGCCTTGTGGGCCAGCCAGGGCGGCCCGGCGACGTCGCCGATGGCCCGGACACCGGGCTCGCCGGTTTCGCCGAACGGGCCGATGGCGATATGGCCGCGGTCGACCTTAACCGCGGTGTCCTCCAGGCCCAGATCCTCGACATTGCCGGTAATACCGATGGCGAGGATGACCTTCTCGACCGTGGCCGTCTGCGTGCTGCCGTCGCTCTCGACCGCAACCGCGATGCCGTCCTTACCCTTCTCCAGCCCGGCGACCGTCGCGCCGGTCAGGATGTTCATGCCCTGCTTTTCGACCGCCTTTTGCACGAAGGCGGAGATTTCGGCGTCTTCGACCGGCAGGATGCGGTCGAGCATTTCGACCACCGTCACCTCGGCGCCCAGCGTGCGGTAGAAGCTGGCGAATTCGATGCCGATGGCGCCGCTGCCGACGATCAGCAGCGATTTCGGGAAGGCCTCCGGCACCATGGCTTCCTTGTAGGTCCAGACGTCCCTGCCGTCGGGCTCCAGGCCCGGCAGGGTGCGCGCCCGGGCGCCGGTGGCCAGGATGATGTGGGGCGATGACAGAGTCGCCGTCTCCTTGCCGTCCTTGAGAACGGCCAGCTTCCCCTTGCCGGCCAGTTGGCCGTGGCCGTCGAAGACCGCGACCTTGTTCTTCTTCATCAGGTGCTTGACGCCGGCGTTGAGCCGGCCGGCGACTTTGCGCGAGCGTTTGACGACCTTGCCGATATCGAAGGCGACATTGTCCGCCGACAGGCCGAAATCGCCGGCATGCTGCATCAGATGGTAGATTTCCGAAGTCCGCAGCAATGCCTTGGTCGGGATGCAGCCCCAGTTGAGGCAGATGCCGCCCAGATGCTCGCGCTCGACCAGGGCGGCGTTCAGGCCAAGCTGGGCCGCCCGTATCGCGGCGACATAGCCGCCCGGACCGCCGCCAACGACGATGAGATCGAAGGATGTGTCCGAATTGTCGGGCATGGCTCTCCTCGCCACCGGTTCCGCGTGCGGCGCCGTGCGGGCGGCGCAGCGTTAGGCCAACATGCTGAGCGGCCGCTCGACGAAGCCCTTGAAGGCCTGGAGCCATTGTGCGCCGAGCGCGCCGTCGATGACCCGATGATCGCAGGTCAGCGTGCAGGTCATGACCGTGGCAACCGATATTTCGCCATCGTGCACAACCGCCTTCTGCACGCCGGCGCCGACCGCCAGGATGGCGGCCTGGGGCGGATTGACGATCGAGGTGAAGTGGCCGACGCCGTACATGCCGAGATTCGAGACCGTGAAACCGCCGCCCTGGTATTCTGCGGGCTTCAGCTTGCCCTCGCGTGCGCGGCCGGCCAACTCTTTCATCTCGTTGGCGATCTGCGCCACGCCCTTGCAGTCGGCGTCGAAGACGATGGGCGTGATCAGGCCGCCCTCATAGGCGACCGCGACCGAGATATCGACCGTGCCGAGCAGGCGGATCGCCGTATCGGTCCACTGGGCGTTGACCGCCGGCACCTGGCGCAAGGCCAGCGCCGCCGCCTTGATCGCCATGTCGTTGACCGAGACTTTCGCCCTGCCCTCGAGCGCTTCATTGAGCTCCTTGCGGGCGGCAAGCAGCCGGTCGATCTCCATGTCGACCGAGAGGTAGATCTGCGGGATGTCGCGGTCGGCCTCGCCGAGCCGCCGGGCGATCACCTTGCGCACGTTGCTGTGCGGGATTTCAGTGTCCTCCGGACCGGCGGCAGCCACCGGCCGGGTGGACGGCGCAGCGGCGGGCACAGGAGCGGGTGCGGCGCGCGCTTCGGCGGTCGGGGCACCGGTAGAGAGGGCCTGCTCGATATCCCGCTTGACGATGCGGCCGTGCGGGCCACTGCCGGCGATGGCCGCGAGGTCCAGTCCGGCCTGTTTCGCCATGCGCCGGGCCAGCGGGCTGGCGGCGATACGCTCGCCCTCCACGGCCGGCTCGGCCGGCGCAGCGGGGGCGGCGGCGGGGGCAGTCTCGGCGGGGGCAGTCTCGGTGGCCGGGGCCGCCGACTGGCTCTCCGGTTCCGGCATCGGCGCAGGTTCGGGCGCAGAGTCAGGCTCCGGTGCAGGTTCGGCGGGCGCGGTCTCCGGCTCGGCAGCCGGCGCGGCGGCAGCCACGTCCCCGGTCTCGCCCTCGGCCGGCAGGGCGCCCGCATCCTCGCCTTCCTCAAGCAGCCAGGCGATGGTGGCGTTGACCTTCACGCCTTCGGTGCCCTCCGGCACGACGATCCGGCCGAGCACGCCCTCGTCGACCGCCTCGACTTCCATGGTCGCCTTGTCGGTCTCAATCTCGGCAATGAGATCGCCGGGAACGACCGTTTCGCCCTCCTGCTTGAGCCAGCGGGCGAGCGTGCCTTCTTCCATCGTCGGCGACAGGGCCGGCATCGTGACTGCGATCGGCATGTCTGGCGCTCCCCTGTCCTCGTTCCCGGTCCGGCTCAGCCGGCGTAGCAGACGGCGCGGGCGGCCTGCACAACCCGTTCGGCGTCCGGCAACGCCAGTTTCTCCAGATTGGCCGCGTAGGGCATCGGCACATCCGCGCCGCAGACCCGTGCGACCGGCGCGTCCAGATCGTCGAACGCCTGCTCCATCGCCACCGCGCACAGCTCCGCACCGATGCCGGCGAAGGGCCAGCCCTCTTCGACCGAAACCAGCCGGTTGGTCTTTTTCAGCGACGCGACGACCGTGGCGGTATCGAGCGGGCGGATCGTGCGCAGGTCGATAACCTCGGCGGCAATGCCGTCCTGCTCCAGCATCTCGGCGGCAGCCAGCGCCGTCTCCATCATCAGGGAGAAGCCGGTAATCGTCACGTCCGTTCCGTCCCGCACTACCTTCGCCTTGCCGATGGGCACGATCCGGTCCGGGTCGGTCGGCGCCTCTCCGGTGCGGCCGTAAAGAATTTCGTTCTCCAGGAAGATGACCGGGTCGTCGTCGCGGATCGCCGCCTTCAGGAGCCCCTTGGCGTCCGCCGCCGACCAGGGCGCGACCACCTTGAGGCCTGGGCAATGGGCATACCAGCTGGAATATTCCTGACTGTGCTGGGCCGCGACCCGGGCCGCCGCGCCGTTCGGCCCGCGGAACACGATAGGCGCCGAGACCTGACCACCGGACATGTAGCGCGTCTTGGCCGCGGAATTGATGATGTGGTCGATCCCCTGCATGGCGAAGTTGAAGGTCATGAACTCGACAATCGGCCGCAATCCGGCAAAGGCGGCGCCGGTGCCGAGCCCGGTGAAGCCGTGCTCGGTGATCGGCGTGTCGATGACTCGCTTTGCGCCGAATTCGTCGAGCAACCCCTGGCTGACTTTGTAGGCGCCCTGATATTCGGCGACCTCCTCGCCCATCAGGAAGACCCGCGCGTCCCGGCGCATCTCCTCCGCCATGGCGTCGCGCAACGCTTCGCGGACGGTAACCTCCGTCGTCTCGCCCGCATACTCGGTTTCGGCGTTATCGGGGACTGACGCGGGCAGCCCGGCCGGCACGGGAGCCGCCGGCGCAGCAGCCCTGGCGGCTTCGGGTGCGGCCGGTTCGGGTGCGGCGGGGGCAGGGGTTGGCCGCCCCGGCGGCGCCGCCGGGGCCCCGCGCCTCCCCCCCTCCCGCCGCGAGGGCGGCGCTCGCGTCCTCGCCCTCTTCGAGCAGCAAGGCGATGACCGCATTGACCTTCACGCCCTCCGTGCCTTCGGCGACGGCCAGCTTGCCGACGACGCCTTCCTCGACCGCCTCGACTTCCATGGTTGCCTTGTCGGTCTCGATCTCGGCGATCACGTCGCCGGGTGCGACGCTGTCGCCTTCGGCGACCAGCCAGCGCGCCAGTGTGCCTTCCTCCATGGTCGGCGACAGGGCCGGCATCAGCACTTCAATCGGCATGGCAGCCCCCGGGGACGGCGCGTGAATGCAGGTTGCGGCGCATCAGGCGGCAAGCACGTCGGTGTAGAGTTCGGCAGGGTCGGGCTCCGGGCTGTTCTGCGCGAACTCGGCGGCCTGGTTGACGATCCCGCGGATCTCCCGGTCGATTTCCTTCAGGGCGTCCCCTTCTGCGCCGTCCGATGCCAGCAGCGCCTTCACCCGCTCGATGGGATCGCGCTCCTCGCGCATTTTCTGGACTTCGTCGCGCGAGCGGTATTTCGCCGGGTCCGACATCGAATGGCCGCGATAGCGGTAGGTCACCATTTCCAGGATGAACGGGCCGTCGCCTTTGCGGGCATGGGCGACCGCCTTTTCCCCGGCGGCCCTGACCGCCAGCACGTCCATACCGTCGACCGCCTCGCCGGGTATGCCGTGGGCGGCGCCGCGCTGATGCAGGTCGATTGTCGACGACGCCCGCTCAACCGACGTGCCCATGCCGTACTTGTTGTTCTCGATGACATAGATGACCGGCAGATCCCACAGTTCGGCCATGTTGAAACTTTCGTAGACCTGGCCCTGGTTGGTCGCGCCGTCGCCGAAATAGGTCAGGCAGACGCCGCTGTCGCCGGAATATTTGTGGGCGAAGGCGATGCCGGTGCCGAGCGGCACCTGGGCGCCGACGATGCCATGCCCGCCGTAGAAACGCTCTTCCAGGCTGAACATGTGCATGGAGCCGCCCTTGCCCTTTGAATAGCCGCCGATGCGGCCGGTCAACTCCGCCATCACGCCTTTCGGGTCCATGCCGCAGGTCAGCATATGGCCGTGGTCGCGGTAGGCGGTGATGACCGAATCGCCCTCCCGGATCGCCGCCTGCATGCCGGTGACGACCGCCTCCTGGCCAATATAGAGATGGCAGAACCCGCCGATCAGCCCCATGCCGTAAAGCTGGCCGGCCTTTTCCTCGAAGCGGCGGATCAGCAGCATGTCGCGATAATAGGAAATCAGGGATTCGCGGGTTGCGGACCCGGTATCCGCGGCGGCGTCGCTGGGCACGGTTCACCTCGACCGACTGATTGCGCGAAATGCCCGAAGGCGGGACACGCCGCATTGATGGATCAATCGGGTGTTGCGCTACAAGACCAAATTTCGGCGCGCGCCGCGGAATCGGGGCGCAGTGGCCGGCGGCCGGACTCCTGCCTGCGTCCGGCCCCACCGTCATTGACGCAAATCAAATCAGTTTTAAGGCAGCGGCGTGCGGTAGCGAATGACGATTTCGTCCGGCCGGCCCAGATAGAGGTGGCGGCGCATCATCTCGTCGAGCATGTCGGCGTCCGGCTTGCCGTCCTGCAGCAGGCTCGCCTTGTGCAGCAGCCAGTCGTGCTGCGCCGCGAGCGATACCTTTTCGCGCTTCAGTGCGTCCAACCGGTCCGACAGGCCGATCCAGGCCTGCAGCCCGCGGTCGCCATGGAACGTGTGGTAGCCGAGATAGCCGAGACACAGCAGCGCGATGAAGGGCAGAACGAGTGCCCGCAGCTTCTTTTGCAGGATGTGCAGCCAGAACATGACACGACCGAATCACTTTGCGGATCGCAAGTCAACAGAAATATTCGTTCACTATCAGAAAGTTACTTTGAGTCTTTCGGCTAATACTTGGATAATAGTCCTTCAAATTGACTCAAGAATTGGGCCTGAGCGCCCCACGGCCGGCATAGGTTGCGGCCGGCCCGAGCCGTTCCTCGATGCGCAGGAGCCGGTTGTATTTCGCGGTCCGGTCGGAGCGCGAAAGCGACCCGGTCTTGATCTGGCCGCAGTTGGTTGCGACGGCGAGATCGGCGATCGTCGAATCCTCGGTTTCGCCCGAGCGGTGGGACATGACGGCGGCATAACCCGCCCGGTGCGCCGTCTCGACGGCCTCCAGCGTTTCGGTCAACGTGCCGATCTGGTTGACCTTGACCAGAATGGCGTTGGCGACGCCGCGTTCGACGCCCTCGGCCAGGCGCGCCGGATTGGTGACGAACAAATCGTCGCCGACCAGCTGGACCCGGCCGCCGAGCGCTTCGGTCAATGCGCGCCAGCCGTCCCAATCGTCCTCCGCCATGCCGTCCTCGATCGAGACGATCGGGTAGCGGCCGGCGAGATCCTGCCAGTAGGCGGCCATATCTTCCGGCGTCAGGCGCTTGCCCTCACCGTCCAGATGGTAGGCGCCGTCGCGGTAGAATTCCGTCGAGGCGGCATCGAGCGCCAGGACGAATTCGTCGCCGAGCGTGTACCCCGCTGCGGCGACGGCTTCCGCCACGAAATCGAGCGCTTCTTCGGCGCTGCGCAAGGCCGGGGCAAAGCCGCCCTCGTCGCCGACATTGGCATTGTGCCCCGCTTTTTTCAAACCGGCGCGCAGGGCGTGGAACACCTCGGCGCCCATGCGCAGGGCGTCGGCGAAACTTCCGGCACCGGCAGGCAGGACCATGAATTCCTGGATGTCGACCGGGTTGTCGGCATGGGCGCCCCCGTTGATTATGTTCATCATCGGCACCGGCAGGACGCGCGCGCCCGGTCCGCCGAGATAACGGTAGAGCGGCATGCCGAGCCCGTCCGCCGCCGCCCGGGCGACGGCGAGGCTGACGCCGAGGATGGCGTTGGCGCCGAGGCGGCTCTTGTTCTCCGTGCCGTCCAGTTCGCGCAGGACCGTATCGATATGGACCTGTTCCAGCGCGTCGAAGCCGGAGAGCGTGTCGAAGATTTCGCCGTTGACCGCATCGACCGCCACCAGAACCCCCTTGCCGCCATAGCGTCCGCTGTCGCCGTCGCGTTTTTCGACCGCTTCGTGCGCGCCGGTCGAGGCGCCGGAGGGCACTGCCGCCCGGCCGAAGCCGCCGCTGTCGAGACGGACATCCACCTCTACGGTCGGGTTGCCCCGGGAATCGAGGATCTCGCGGGCGACGATGTCGACGATGTCGGTCATGGCGGCTCGGTTCGGGGATTGGGGGGGCTGAAAGTGCGGCGATCAGGCAATGCGGATCGGGTTGCGCTTCGCCAAGCGGTCGATCTCGGCCAGGGTCTGCAACAACGCGGGTAATTGGCGCACCGGCACCATGTTCGGGCCGTCGCTGGGCGCGCTGTCCGGATCCTGGTGGGTTTCCATGAAGATCGCGGCGACGCCGACCGCGGCGGCGGCGCGGGCCAGCGCCGGCACGAATTCGCGCTGACCGCCGGAGGATGCGCCCTGCCCGCCCGGCTGTTGCACCGAGTGGGTTGCGTCGAACACCACCGGATAGCCGTTCTGCGCCAGGATCGGCAGGGCGCGCATGTCGGACACAAGCGTGTTGTAGCCGAAGCTGACGCCGCGCTCCGTCTGGAGGACATTCCGGTTGCCGGTACTCGCCACCTTGGCGAGCACGTTTTTCATGTCCCACGGCGCCAGGAACTGGCCCTTCTTGACGTTGACCGCCCGCCCCGTCCGCCCGGCGGCGAGCAGAAGATCGGTCTGGCGGCACAGGAAGGCCGGAATTTGCAGCACATCCACAACCTCGGCAGCGAGGGCGCACTGTGCCTCGGTATGGACGTCGGTCAGCACCGGCAGGCCGGTCGCCGCACGGATGTCCTCGAAAATGGCAAGCGCCTTGTCCAGGCCGATGCCGCGCGGGCTGCCGAGGCTGGTCCGGTTCGCCTTGTCGAAGCTGGTCTTGTAGATCGCGCGCACGCCGGCGCCTGCGGCAGCTTCCTTCACCGCCGCCGCCATCTCCAGCGCGTGATCGCGGGATTCCAGCGCGCACGGTCCGGCGACCAGCACGAACGGCATATCGTTGCCGACTTCGATATCGCCGACACAAACGGTATGGCTGGGCAAGATGGCAGCGCCTTCGGGCATGGCGGAAACCGGAGCTGGAATGGGGCCAATGTAAGGCGCGGCGGCGCGTATGTCAGGGGCGCAGGTGTCTCAGAAAGACACGCATTTGCGACGGAAAATTCCGACCGGACCGTACCACGGAAAACCGGGAGGGCGCCCTGCATGATACGAACACTGCTCCTCTGCGTGGCCGTCCTGCTGCTGGCCGGCGCGTGCACGACGACCGGGGGCGGCAAGAATCGCGACCGCCATCGCACCGGCCCGCCGAAGCCGCCGCACCATTACGCGCACGAGCACGACCGCTTGCGCAACCGCATGCTGCTGGCCGCCGGCGTCATGCAGGCGTGCCGCCGGCGCGACGATGCCCGCCGCGCGATCTGGAATGCGACCGTCGCCAACAAGTGGCCGAAGCGGCGCGGCCGCTGGTCCGGGCGCAGGATCGGCAAGGCGGTCCGGCTCAGTACGGACGCCGCGGTGCAGCGGCGGGTCGAGGGCCGCCTGCGATGCCGCAGTTCGAAGGTGGCGCGCATGGCCCACCGGATCGGCAGGGTCCATTCGCGGCTCCGCCATACTTATCCCCACGTCCGCATGCCCAGGCGGGAGGTGAAACGGCCATCCCGCGAAAAGCGGAGCGGGCGAGATGAGCCCGGGAAGCGCAATCGTGACGATTCGCGCCGGCGTGGAGAGCGGCGCTCCTGAACCGCGGAGCGGATAATCCGGACGAGACAGGATCGCGCGTTGCGGGTTTCTTTCCTGGCCCGTAATCGTCTGGGAACGCGCGCTGCATTTTCGTTCTGTCGCTCCGGAGCAATCGTATGTCGCTCAACCCCTATCTCTTCTTCGACGGCAACTGCCGCGAGGCCTTCGACTTCTACCGCTCGGTATTCGGCGGCGACTTTTCGGTGCTCCAGACCTTTGGAGACGGGCCGCCCGACATGGGCGTGCCAGAGGCGGAGAAGGACCGGATCATGCACGTCTCCCTGCCGATCGGACCGGCCGTCCTGATGGGCAGCGACAGCTGCTCGGCCTTCGGACCGCCGCCCGCGGCGGGTGACAACTTCGCCATCTCCCTGACCGGGGAGAGCCGCGAACATTGCGACCGGATCTTCGCCGCGCTGTCGGCGGGCGGCGCGGTCAGGATGCCGATGCAGGAGACCTTCTGGGGATCCTATTTCGGCAACTGGACCGACCGTTTCGGCATCGGCTGGATGATCAGCTTCGATCCGCCGAAAGACTAGCAGGCCAAGCGGTTTATCGCGCGCCGGCCAGCCGCACGATCGAAGCGGACCAGTCGAGCAGGTCCATGAGCCGGGCCACATAGTGGTCTCGGGCGCCGAATCCGGCGTCCGATTCGCCGGTCAGGTTGGCCTCCAGTACGTCCAGCAGGCGGTTCAGCCGCCGTTCGTGCAGGCCGAGCGACCGCTGCAGCGGATCGGCAACCACGCCGGAAAAGGCCGTCAGCATGGCGAGCGGCACGAGCATCCCGGCGAACACGCCGGCGTAGAGCAGCGGCGAGACCTTGACCGAGACCAGGCTGTAATACAGCCCGCCCAGCCAGGGCCCGGCAAAGAAACTCCCGACCGCAGCGGAATGGGCGATCGAACCGGCAACGACGCCGGAGAGCGCCGCCGCCCCCGGCGTGAACTTCTGGCCGGCGACGAAGCCCGCGCCGGCTGCGAACAGCGAGGCCGTGATATCCGCCGCCGCCGCGCGGCTGCCGAGATAGTCCTGCATCGCGGCATGGACCCGGTCGCGAAAAGCCCGGTCTTCGGCCCGGTCGCCGACGATCTTCAGCAGGCGGTCGAAATGCGCGGCGAGCCGCGGGTCGGACAGGGCTTCCTCGACCAGCCGGTCGCGGCCGGTGCGGCGGTCGCCCCCGTCGGACGTCTGGTCGAGCGGCAGTTCCAGGAAATCCGCGTGCAGGCGCCATTCCAGTTCGCGGGCGACCTGCGTCTTCCAGAACAGGTTGCGGCCGGTCAGCCGGGCCGCCGCACCGCGCGCACCCGCCACGCGCAATCCGGCGGCGCCGACGCCGCGCGCCGCGGTCGCGGCGCCGGCCACGACGTTGTAGGGCGCGCGCACGAGATCGAGGCCGAAGGCGTGGCGGTGCAGGTCCAGCGAGCCGCGCAGCGTGAAATTCCGGTCGACGAAGTCCGATATCCGTGCGCGCCGCCCGACGATGTAGCGGCGCACGGCATCGTCGAAGATCGCATCGACCGCCCGCCGGTCGAGCGGCGGCAATGCGATCTCCCCGCCGGGCGCGGACGGCGTGGACGATGGGGGCGGTCGGGTTGGTGCGTCCGGTTCGCTCATCCCCGATCATGTGGGGAGGGCGCACGCGGCGTCAAAGGGTGAGACGACAAAACCCGTTGAGTGTGGCCGGGCCGTCGCCGCGTCATTTCAACCGATCGGTCAGGCGTTGATAATACCAATGTTATAATATAACAAACTGACGATCTTTCGGCAGAGAATGTCCCCTGCACAGGCGCGGGCAGCGAATGCAGGCCGAGGCGCTTGCTGTCTTGCGCGGCCACAGCACATCGATGCCCGCTGAGGAACGACTATGACGGCGCGGTCTGTAACCCGGTTTCGCCTTCTTGCGGTCGGCGTCGGCCTGCGGCTGGCCGGATCGACGCTCGCGGCGGCCTTTCTTTGGGCCGGCTTTCTCTGGGCAACATCCACGCCGGGCGGGCCATGAACCACGCCCTGTCGTTCCGGAACCTGACCCTCGGCTACGACCGGCACCCGGCCGTATATCGGCTCGACGGCGAGATCGCCGCGGGCAGTCTGACCGCCATCGTCGGACCCAACGGGGCCGGTAAATCCACAGTGCTGAAGGGGGTGACCGGCACGCTCCGGCCGCTCGAAGGCCGGATCGCCTTTGGTGGGATCGCGCGGAGCGAGATTGCGTACCTGCCGCAACAATCGGACATCGACCGGTCTTTCCCGATTGCGGTCACCGACCTCGTGGCGATGGGCCTCTGGCGGGAGATCGGCGGCTTTGCCGGCTTGCGGGCCAGTCACCGCGCCCGCGTCGCCGATGCGATTTCCGCGGTCGGCCTCGAAGGGTTCGAGAAGCGGCCGATCGGGTCGCTGTCGGGCGGGCAGATACAGCGTGCGCTCTTTGCCCGCCTGTTGCTGCAGGACGCACGTCTCGTCCTGCTTGACGAGCCCTTTACGGCAATCGACGCGAGAACGGTGGCGGACCTGATCGGCGTGGTGCGGCGCTGGCACGGCGAAGGCCGCACGGTGCTCGCCGTCCTGCACGACGTCGACACGGTGCGGGCTCACTTCCCCCGTACGCTGATGCTGGCGCGCGAACTCGTTGCCCATGGACCCACGGCGCAGGTGCTGACGGCCGAAAACCAGTTCCGCGCACGCCAGATGTGCGAGGCCTGCACCGGGCCCCCGCACACCTGCGGGCGAAGCGCCGCATGATGTGGGAGCTCCTCGTCCAGCCCTTCGCCGATTTCGGCTTCATGCGGCGCGCACTGATGGGCGGCATTGCGATCTCGGTCGGCGCGACGCCGGCCGGGGTATTCCTGATGCTGCGCCGCATGAGCCTGACGGGCGACGCGATGGCCCATGCGATCCTGCCGGGTGCGGCCGTCGGCTTTCTCGTCGCGGGCCTCTCGCTCGGGGCGATGACGATCGGCGGGCTGATCGCAGGCATGACCGTGGCGCTGCTTGCGGGATTCGTGACCCGCGTCACGGCGCTGCGCGAGGACGCGAGTCTGGCGGCCTTTTACCTGATCTCTCTGGCGGTGGGCGTGCTGATCGTGTCCACCCGGGGCAGCAATGTCGACCTGATGCACGTGCTCTTCGGGACCGTGCTGGCGCTTGACGACGACGCGCTGGTCCTTCTGTGTTCCATCGCGAGCCTCTCGGTCCTGACGCTGGCCGTCCTGTTCCGGCCGCTCGTCCTCGAATGCGCGGACCCGCAGTTCCTGCGCTCGGTCAGCGGGCTCAGCGCCGTGACGCATTTCACGTTTCTCGCCCTTGTCGTGCTCAACCTCGTGGCCGGCTTTCACGCGCTCGGCACGCTGATGGCCGTCGGCATCATGATCCTTCCCGCCGCCGCCGCGCGATTCTGGGCAATCGGAATCGGCGCACTGATCGCCGTTGCCATCTCGGTTGCGATGCTCGCGAGCCTGGGCGGCCTGCTTCTCTCCTACCATTTCAGCCTGCCGTCAGGGCCGGCGATCATTCTCGTCGCCGGTCTCGGCTACGCGCTGTCGCTGGTCTTCGGACCGGTGGGCGGTCTCGCCGGGCGGGCCTTCCCGCGCCGCTATCTCGAAGCCTGAAAGGAGTTTCCATGCCCGCCCGCAGAGCGCTGCTGATATCCGCCGCCGCCGTCCTCGCCCTGGCGCTCGCCGCTCCCGCCGTCGCACAGACCGGCAAACCGATCCCGGTGGTCGCCACCTTTTCGATCCTCGGCGATATGGTGAAGCACATCGGCGGTAAGCACGTCGCCGTCACGACGCTCGTCGGCCCCGACGGGGACACGCATGTCTACCAGCCGACCCCTGCCGACGCGCGCGCCGTCAGCGAAGCGAAGATCCTTGTCGTCAACGGGCTGCAGTTCGAAGGCTGGCTGGACCGGCTGATCGACGCTTCGGACTTCCGCGGCGTCCGGGTGGTGGCGACAGACGGTATCGAGCCGCTCGCTGCCGAGCACGGCAGCGACCCGCACGCGCGCGACGGAGAAGCCGGCCACGACAAACACGCCGGGGGCGACGATCACGGACACCATGACCATGGCGCCTTCGACCCCCATGCGTGGCAGAGCGTCCGCAATGCGACGGTGTACGCGGCGAACATCGCCGCGGCGCTCGCCAGGGCCGATCCGGGGAATTCCGGCACATACCATCGGAATCGCGATGCCTACGTGAACCGGCTTGAGGCCCTCGACTCGGAAATCCACCGGATCGTTGCCAGGCTTCCCGCAGGCCGACGGACAGTCGTCACCTCCCACGACGCGTTCCGGTATTTCGGTCACAATTACGGGCTGACCTTCATCGCGCCTCAGGGGCTCAGCACCGAGTCGGAGGCGTCCGCAAAGGATGTCGCCCGCCTGGTCCGGCAGATCCGCGAACAGGGCATTCGTGCCATGTTCGTCGAAAACATAACCGATCCGCGCCTCCTGAAGCGAATCGCGGAGGAGACGGGCGCCAGTATCGGCGGCACGCTCTATCCTGGCGCGCTCTCCGGCCCCGACGGTCCGGCGCCGACCTATCTCGACATGATGCGGCACAACGCAACGACGATCGCGCAGGCGCTGGCTCCCTAAGGCTCGGCGCAGCCTTCGAAAGGCAGGAACGCAGGACTTCCAGGAACGAGAGGGACAGGTCGGTACACCGCGCATGAAGTCGTGTCCCGAACAGCGCTTTTCGCCAGCGCTTGCGAACTGAGTAGAGGCGGCTGAGTGCAACTGAACGGCTTCAAAGATTGAAGGAGCAGGAAACCATGAACCAGATCCCCGTTACCGTTCTGACCGGCTATCTCGGTGCCGGCAAGACAACGCTATTGAATCGCATCCTGACCGAAGAGCACGGCAAGAAATACGCCGTGGTTGTCAACGAGTTCGGAGAAATCGGCATCGACAACGATCTCGTGGTCAACGCCGACGAGGAAGTGTTCGAGATGAACAACGGTTGCATCTGCTGCACCGTACGCGGGGATCTGATCCGCATCCTTGGGGGGTTGATGAAACGGCAAGGCAGCTTCGATGGAATCCTCATCGAGACCACGGGCCTTGCCGATCCCGCACCAGTCGCCCAGACCTTCTTCGTGGACGAAGATGTTCGGCGACGGACATGGCTCGATTCGATCGTAACTGTGGTCGACGCCCGCCATGTCGTCCGGCGGCTGGAAGACAGCCATGAGGCGCTGGAACAGATTGCCTTCGCCGACGTCATCCTTCTCAACAAGACGGATCTTGTGCCGGCCGATGAACTGGCGCAGGTGGAGACTCGCATCCGATCGATCAATGCGACGGCAGTTATCCATCGCACGCAGCGATGCGAGGTGGGGATTGACACGGTTCTGGGGCGCCGAGCCTTCGATCTTGATCGCATACTGGCGATCGAGCCGGACTTTCTCTCGGAAGACGACCATGAACACGACGATGCTGTGAAGAGCGTCTGCCTGCGCACCGACCGGCCCTTGGACGGAGCCCGCCTCACAGAGTGGTTGCAGCGCCTACTTGTCGAGCGTGGTCAAGACTTTCTGCGAACCAAAGGGATCCTGTCGTTCGCTGGTCAGGACAAGCAGTATGTCATCCAGGCGGTCCATATGCTGATGGAAGGCACTTTCACGAAGCCGTGGAACCCAAACGAGAACCGAGAGAGTCGCTTGGTCTTCATCGGACGAAACATTGATGAGTTGGAACTGCGTCAGCAGTTCGACGCCTGCATAGCATGAGTTTGCCCGTTCAACAGGGCACCACGTCGCTGCTTGATCGCGCCGGCACCGGTCGGACGCTCGACGCATATGTAGTGGGCGTTGTGTTCCTCAAGGACGGACTGCTTGCGGCTGCACTCGGGGACGGCCGGGTCGCGTTCGTCAATAGCGAGAGCATTAATTCTCCGTCCTTCGTTTCGGTGCATGACGGGGCCTGTCTTTCGCTGGTCGTCGACTTGGGAGAGCAGCGCGTTCTGACAGGCGGAGATGATGCTCGGCTGGTGAGCACCGGCACCGACGGCGAGACGACCGAAATCGCAGCCATTGCGGGGCGGTGGGTCGAGCCGATTGCCGCGAGCAGGGCATCAGGACTATGCGCTGCAGTCTTCGGCAAGACTGTTTCCCTTTTCGCGCAGGATGGAAGAGCGGTTGGAACGTTCGATCACGCAAACACAGTCGGCGGTCTGGCATTCCACCCGAAAGGGCGGCGGATCGCCGCCGCGCACTATGGTGGAGTCAGCCTCTGGTGGGCGAAGCAGAGCACGCAAGAACCCAAACGACTCAGCTGGTCGGGTTCGCACCTTAGTCTGACCTGGAGCCCGGACGGGAAGTACATCGTCACCGCAATGCAGGAGAACGAGCTGCACGGTTGGCGTGTCTCCGACGGCGCCGATATGCGGATGTCCGGCTACCCGACGAAGGTCAAGTCGATGAGCTGGCTGCCGAAGGGACGGTATCTGGCGACTGCTGGCGCGGAGTCCGTCGTTTGTTGGCCCTTCCACGGCAAGGGCGGCCCCGTGGGCAAGGCGCCGCTCGACCTCGGGCGGGGCTTCGAGGGTGTGGTGACGGTGGTGGCTGCCCACCCCCGTCATGACGTGGTCGCCGCCGGATACGAGGACGGTGCCACCATCCTCGTGCAGATCGACCGCGATCATACGATTCTGGTCAAACGACCCGGCAAGGGCGCTGTAACCGCGCTCGCCTGGTCGGCGGATGGACAGCATCTCGCGCTAGGTACCGAGAGCGGCCTTGTCGGTCGCATTAGCCTTTCCGACTGGCGGACTCCATCATGAGCGCGAACAGGGAAACTCCAATCGAGGTTCTTCCATGAAACGGAGGGCAAGGCGCGTGCAATCCCCATGCATCGACGTCTGCCGCCTCGACCCGAAGACGGGGTGGTGCCTGGGCTGTGGCAGGACCGCCGCCGAGATCGGAGAATGGCCCAAGCTCACACCGTTCCGCCGAAGCCGGCTCGAACGGGAACTCACGCGGCGCCTAGTGAAGTTCGGACAGCGCCAGCCATTGGAAAACGAATGAATCGGTCGACGATCACCATTCACGATCCAAGAACCCGGCTCTTGGCGGTATTTCATTTGGCCGACGGGAGCCAGTGAATTTCCGGCTGTAGCGCATCCGGAACACAGACGGACGGGGAGTACCGGCCCGGCCGCCTGGCATTCCTGCCACTTCCCTCCAGCCACTAGCGAGCCAGGGCGGAAAAGGAAAATGCTGTTTGAATCAAAATCCATGCCGCAACGGTGATAACCGTTCAAATCCCCGTCGTGGCCGCTGTCGAAAGCGACGGGCCAAACACTCGGCCCGGGCCCCTCACTCCCGCAGGCGTCTCGTTGCGGCGCACCGGAGATCGCAGGCACCGCATGGGTGGGCGAGACGCTGACCGCCGAAATCGGCACCGTCGAGGACGCCGACGGGCTGCCGGGGACCTTCCCCGACGACTACAGGTTCCAGTGGTACCGGGTGGACGCCGACGGAACCTCAATCCGGACCCCGATCGCCGGCGCGACTTCGGCGACCTGCACGCTGGCGGCAGGTCGCCGCCGGCGTTCCCGTCACGAAATATGCCATACGGCCGGTGATTTCTCCCGCCTCCCGGCGATCTCATACGCCACGCTGAAACGGCCAAGACCGGCGGTGCCGTAACCAACTGATGGTATTTCGACGAGCGAAATCCCATTCTCCTCGAATCCGAATCATAGGTCTGTCCGTTCTTGTCCGGACAAGAGCGGACTGACAGGGCTTCCCGGGACCGTTTGCTCGTCTGTCCCCATTTGTCCCCGTTTGTCCGGACAGAAGAGGACCAGAGAGGACAAAAAAAGAGTCATCTAGGTCATGCTTGCTAAGTGTTGTTATTTAATCGCTTTATTTCAAAGGGTTAACTTTTCCAATCTTCATATGTCTTCATGACGGGATCAGATGTTTTTCACTCCGCGCTCCCGTTTGTCCACTTGGGAAGCCGGAACGGCGGTGATTTGCGCCACGTCCGGCCGAGTATCGGGTTCTGGGCGGTCACGGTCCGCGCCGACTGGCGGGTGATCTTCCGCTTTGAGGACGGCCACGCCCCCGACGTCGACTACTTGGACTACCGCCAGGGAAGCCACGCCCACGCCCATGCTCGTGCACGATCCGCCCCATCCGGGCGCGTTCACCTGGCGACAATGCCTCGAACCTCTCGGATTGACGGTGATCGAACCGGGCGGCATTCCCGGTCGAGAATCACGATGTCCACCCGATCATGCGAGTTCTCGATGAACCGGGGATGTCCCTTGCGGCCCCGGGGAAGCCGACCGGTCGAGGATGGCGCCGAGCGGCATCTGCATCTCGATGCTGCCCTCCCCGGCGAGCGCCCCGCGCAGTGTCTCGCCGGCCGCCGACACCACCGGACCCTCGACGCCGGAATCGGTCAGCCAGCCGCCGCGGGACCATGACTCGTGTTTCCCGTTTGCCGTCTGCACGCCCTCCATGACCGCCGTCCCGATCGCTTCCCTGCTGATAATGCCATCCATCCTTTCGGCGGTTCGTGCCAGGACAGCGTGCGCCGTCCGCGCCGTAATTCGTCTCCGGCGCCCGACTCAAATCCCCTCGCTGGCCGATCCGCCCGGTCCGCGATGCAGTCGTCGCAGATGGCGTCCGGCGCCATACGCCCGATGAGGTCCCTCACATCCTTCAGTACCGTCATCTGCCGGTCTCCTTTTCGAACCTCTCCGCGAATGCGAAGCGGCACAACCCTCGCCGCCGCCGTGCTCTCTGCTGCGAAGGGGCTGTTGGACAGCCGCTCTTCGCGCAACCACATGGGCCTTATGTGGGGCTCAGTCGAACATATATGTTCTATAAACGGATCAATTATTGTCTCCACCATCGATTTATGGAACACAGGCTTTCCAACTCGCTTGAAGTCTGCTAGAATGACCTACAAATAAGGCATAGAAGCCTCCTCTAATCTATTTATGGAACAAGAAGAGCAATGGCAAAGCCCGCGCACAGGAGCTATTCCCGCTATGCCCGCGAAGCCGCAGAGCTTCTCGGGCTGATGATCCGTAG
>MKWU01001268.1_pt1 | contig 44917 bp, 37 predicted proteins | sample 809101 | NCBI WGS metagenome assembly MKWU01 (sample SAMN05860141, study PRJNA318959) | sponge metagenome | host: Aplysina aerophoba | place: Slovenia: Piran, Adriatic Sea, Gulf of Piran | collected 2013-05-07 | reverse complement strand
GTACTGGTAGCCACGTTTTTCAAAAGCTGGGAAAAAGATGCAAGCTCCTTGGTTTGCTCCGCGGGGGCTGCCACGTCGCTTACCGTCTCCCCGAGACAGTCGGGTGCGCCGGCGAACATTGCCAGAGAAAACGCAAGAACTGCGAAAATAAGGATGGATTTTTTCATGTGCTCAAGAGGGAAGAATGGTGAGGATAAGCTGACCCGTTTCTACTACCTGCCCCTGTTCAACCTCGATGGACACCACTTCCCCGTCACACGGAGAGGCGACCGGAGTTTCCATCTTCATGGCTTCAAGCATAATCAGCGTCTGATCTTCCTTTATCTTATCCCCCACGCCGACCAGCACCCTGTATATGTTGCCGGGCACGCTCGCTGTAACGGCCACAACATCGGGAGAATCTTCATCCATCGCGGAGGATGTCTTAGGCGCAGGAGCTTCTGCTATGGAGGAAACCTCCGAAGTTCCTTCCTTTACGGTCACGTTGTAGTTTCTCCCGTCAACCGTAATAACGAAGTTCTCCCCGGTACCGGACACCTTCGACGCTACGCTCGTACCAAGACCACGTTTCTGCTGAGGCTCTTGTTCAGGCTTATCTTTTCTTACGTTGACGCTGAAATTCCCCTTGAGAAAGTCAAGCCCCTTGTTTCCGCCCTGGGTCTGAAGCGCACCCACTATGAATATGTTTTCTTCAGTGACGGGAAGGCCCTCTTTTTCGAGAATTTCGGTTGCCTTCGGAACGCCGGGCTCGAGTATGTCGAGCGGGTCGCCCTCAAAGCGGGGCTTACCCATCTGCTCTTCCGCTATCGCCACGACTTCGGGGTCGGGGTCGACGGGCGTGCGTCCGAAGTAGCCAAGCACCATGTTCCCGTAACCGTCGGTGATCTTCTTCCATGGCCCCTGAGTGACGTTGGCATAGGCCTGCTGGAAATAGAACTGGGAAACCGGGGTAACCGATGTTCCAAATCCTCCCTTCGCAACGCATTCACTCATAGCCTCGATAACCTGGGGGTAAAGATCAAGGGTGCCCGTGTCTCTCATCATCATGGTGTTTGCGGTAAGCGCTCCGCCGGGCATCGGAGAGAGAAGAACCTCCGAGGAGACCCGAAGAGCTTCGGGCGGGAAATAATAGCCAGACATGCATTGCCTGAACACGGCATTCGCATCGAGAACCTTGTTTATGTCCACGTCCAGAGTGTATTCCGTTCCCTTAAGGGCGTTCCACATGGATATAAGGTCGGGCTGGGAAGTTCCCCCGGAAACGGGGGCTCTCGCGACGCAGATTCCGTCGCACCCGCCGTTTATGGCGGCCATGTACTGATTGACTCCCTGAGCGGCCGTCTCATGGGTGTGCACCCAGAGAATGACATTCTCTCCTACGAGCTTTCTTGCGGCCTTCAGGGTCTCGTAAATCTTTTTGGGATTTGAGGTTCCAGAAGCGTCCTTGAAGCATATGGAATCGTAGGGAAGACCCGAATCAAGTATTTTCCTCAGCCTGTCTATATAGAAATCCACATCGTGGGCTCCTTCGCATCCCGGAGGAAGCTCCATGAGCGTTACCACGGCCTGGTGATGCAGACCCGCGTTTTTTATGCATTGACCCGAGTACTCGAGGTTTCTTACGTCGTTTAATGCATCGAAGTTCCTTATGTGGGTTATGCCGTGTTTCTTGAACATCCGGGCGTGAAGATCTATCATGTCCTTGGGCTGCTGGGACAGGGCTACAACGTTGATCCCTCTCGCAAGCGTCTGCAAGTTGGCATCCGGTCCCGCCGCCTCGCGGAAGCGGTCCATCATGTCAAAAGCAGACTCCCCGCAATAAAGAAACAGGCTCTGAAATCTGGCTCCTCCGCCAGCCTCGAAGTGGGTTATTCCGGCTTCCCTAGCGGCCTCGACCGCCGGGATAAAGTCTTCTGTGAGCACCCTCGCGCCGAAAACGGACTGAAACCCGTCGCGAAAGGATGTATCCTGAAATAAGATTTTCTTCATGACAAGACCTTGGGGTTTTCAAGATCAGCCATCGCCGGCATGCTTCGCCCTGTAGGCAGCAACTGCCGCGGCTATGACCGGAATGACGTCCTTTCTGGATTTCCTGGACGCCCCGGTATCCGAAGGCGCAGACGCGTCGCTGTCTTTAAAAAGCTTCGCAGACAGCATCACGCTCAGCATCAAGACAAGTAGAAAAGCATATACTATGGCCATACCGATGACCATGAGTTTTACACCTTCAAGGATCATAGTGGACGAAGAATCTCAAAAACCATTTGAATTTGATGGGTATCAATTATTTACAACAACTTGTTTGTTGTCAATTTGCGGTGAAACCCCGAGTGTCGTGCTCGCACCGCAGATTTCTGAGTTCCCTGTTTCTTCTTGACCTTCAAATCCTTACGTGTTATTCTGACCCCCCACTATGAAAAGGACTTATCAACCGCACGTAAAAAAGAGGCTCAGAACGCACGGTTTCCGCGCCAGGCTGAGCACAAGGGGAGGCAGGAGCGTACTTAGGAGAAGGACTGCCAAGGGAAGATACGTTCTCACGGTTGGGAGATGGAAAAAGTAGCGTTTGAGTCCGACAGCTCGTTTCCAGCAAAATTCAAGATAAAGACATCCCGCGACTTTCGCAACATACTCTCAGAAGGCACTAAAACCCACTCGCAAAACTTCATACTCTACGCAAAGCCCAACTCTCTTGGGTTTCCCCGCCTAGGAGTGTCCGTGGGCAAAAAAGCGTCGGCAAGCTCTGTCAAGAGAAACAGGATGAAAAGGGTGCTGAGGGAGGTTTTCAGGAGGAATAAGCCCGCGTTCTCCTCAAACGACGTGGTATTCTTAATAAAGAACGACGTATCGGGCAAGAAGTTTTCGGAACTTTATCTGGAGATAAAAAAGCTCGCAGGCCACATCAAATGAGAGAAAACCCCGCAGTCAGATTCCTTGTTTTTCTGGTAAGGGCCTACCAAAGAACCATTTCCCCTCTGCTTCCCCAAACCTGCAGGTTCTACCCCAGTTGCTCTGCGTATTCAATTGAAGCCCTCAGGGAACACGGAGCTTTCAGAGGAATGTGGATGACTCTCAGAAGAATACTGCGATGTCATCCGCTAAGCGCAGGGGGACATGACCCCGTAAGGAAAAAAAGCGATAAGCGGGCTGAGGGATGAATAAAAACTCTCTATTCGTATTAAAACTTATCGTGTATCATTGCTCCCATGAATTTTTACTCTTTAGTTTCCTGCTACATGCTAGAGCTACGCACAGAAAACGGGAGCAGCCTCACAGGTGTCTCGCAGAAATCACGATAGCACCCCACATCCTCGGTAAAGCCCTAAGAAACAACACATGAACAGCGACCTCAAGAAAAACTACATTTTGTTTCTGGTATTGTCGGTACTGGTAATCGTCGCTTACTCGGCGTTCTTTACAGAAGCCCCTAAGGAAAAGCAGCCCGTAAAAACAGATCGGCCCGCATCGGCACCCGCCGCCGCAGGGGATCTTTCCGAACAACCAGGTTCCCCGCAGGAACTTCCCGGGGAATTTGAACCGATAAAATCTTCCTACGCTTCCAAGATCATAAAAGTCAGATCCGACCTTTATGTTGCCGAGATAGACACTCTAGGAGGAAAGATTGTCGGCTGGGAGCTTCTGGGGTACAACAAGACGATCGATACGGACTCGGTGCCCGTGGCGGTGATAGATGAAGAGAAAAAATCGTTTGACACCATACTGAGAGTCAAAAACAAAAAAATGCCGGAACTCATTCCGTTTTCCTACAAGGGAAGCACGAACCTGGTCGTAGGTTCCGAAGGACTTGACGTGAATCTGGCCTGGAAAAAGCCCGGCGGACTTACGGTGCGCAAAACCATCTCCTTTTACCCGGGGAAATATTTCATCAAGGAGAATCTGGAGATTCTAAACGGAACGGGGGGTCAGATAAACCAGAAAGTTTACGTCGGCTGGGAGAATGCAGTATACGAGAGCGGTTCAAACAGCCTCTACGAGTTTATCTCCATGGTCGGCGGCGAGGTCAAGCGAACCAAGAAACCCCTTAAGGAGACCAAGACGTACAATGGAGAAACGAACTGGTTCGGTTTCGGCAACAAGTACTTTTTCGGCGCGTTTCTGCCGGAGATAGGAGGGGACCGGGGACTCTACCTGCAGCCCCTTGATGAAAAAGGTCTTGCCGGAGCAGGTTTTTCCTATCCGGAGCAGAGAACAGCCGCAGGGAAAAGCTACAAGGTCGGGTGGAAATCGTATTTCGGACCGAAAAACGAATCGGACCTTATGGAAGCCGGATACAAGCTTGAGAAATCGATTGACTACGGCTATGCGGGAGTGCTTACCAAAATCGCCGTCGCAGCTCTTAAGTTCGTCAACGACTTTTTTAGCAACTATGGAATCTCCATAATAGTGCTCACCATCCTTCTCAGAGTGCTATTCTTCCCCCTTACCGTGAAAAGCATGAAATCGATGAAAGCCGTGCAGAACAAGATGAAGAAGCTTAAACCCGAAATCGATGCTCTGAAAGAAAAATACAAGGACGACAAATCGACTCAGCAAGCAGAGATGATGAAGCTTTACACAAGCAACAACATAAACCCCCTCAGCAGTCTTGGGGGATGTCTTCCCATGCTCATACAGCTTCCCGTTTTTATAGCTCTTTATTTCGCGCTTCTGTATTCGATAGATCTAAGACACAGCTCGTTTCTCTGGGTAAACGACCTCTCCCAGCCCGAACACCTGTTTGACGTGCTGGGAATACCGTTTCGGGTGCTGCCCCTTTTGATGGGTGTCTCGTGGTTTCTCTCGCAGAGACTTACCCCCATGACTACTCCGGGAAGCGAAACGATGGAAATGCAGATGAAACTCATGCAGTTTATGCCTATAATTTTTACCGTAATGTTCTGGGGACTGCCTTCCGGTCTTATACTTTACTGGACCGTAAGCAACATTCTCTCTGTCGGTCAGCAACTATACATCAATCGGCAGGTCCCGGAAGAAGGAGGATAACAATGCCCACCATAATAGAAAAGGAAGGGAAAACCATTTCCGAAGCCGTAGTGAACGCCTGTGAGGAACTCGGAGTCTCAAAAGACGAAGTAGAAATCGAAGTTATAAGGGAAGACTCCAAGGGGATTCTGGGCATAGGAAGCAAAAACGCCATAGTGAGGGTGGAGATAAAAACTGGCGGGTTGAGCGAGAAGGCGTTTCAGGCGAAAAAAACTCTTCAAACCCTTCTGGGTTTTCTGTTCTCAGCCCCGCAGAGCGTAAAGGCCGAAGAAACCGAAACCAGGATAATACTTGAAGTTTGGCCCGTTAAAGACAAAAAGTTCCTCATAGGGAGAAACGGGGAAGTGATAAAATCCCTTGAGTACATAGTAGGGAAAATAGCTTCGAAAAACAGCAACGAGGGAAAAAGCAAGCGGGTCGCAATAAACATCGGCGGGCACGATGGAAAGAAAAAGGACACCGACGTGCCGAGAAAAGTCGCGGAGACCGTACAGAAAGTAAAAGAGAGCGGAAATTCTCACTCAATCGAGCAGCTTTCGTCCTACGAAAGGAAAATGGCCTACATAGAACTCAAGAAGCAAGAGGACATAAAATACGAGACGGTTCCAAGCAAGGGCAACTCGAAAAAAATCGTCGTCAGTCCTCAGGCCTGAACTCAGGAGCCTCGAAGCACCCTGAAAAAACCCTCAAGAATGCGTGCGCACTGCTCGCCGCAGATTCCCCCCGAGAATTCCACCTGATGATTAAGCTCCCCTCCTGCGCCGATTCCGAAGTGGCTTACTAACGCGCCGCCCTTGGGATCGGGAGCGCCGAACACCACCCTGTCTATTCTCGCGTTAACTATGGCCCCCATGCACATGGCGCAGGGCTCGAGAGTGACGTAGATAGAAGTGCCGGAAAGTCTCCAGCTTCCAATAACTTCGCACGCGCTGCGTATAGCCAGAATCTCGGCGTGGGCGGTAGCGTCCGAAGCTGATTCCCTCAGGTTATGGGCGGCTGAAATTACGGCGCCGCCCCCATCGACTATGACTGCCCCGACCGGAACCTCGCCTACCGAAGCGGCCCGCTCGGCCTCCCTGATAGCCAAGGCCATAATGCTTTCATCGGACTGCCCTGCCACGGATAAAAGGAAAATCTACTTTCTGGCGCTGAACTTGAGGCCCGTCTCGTTTCTGTCCCAGGTATTGTCGGTGATTTCCTTTATTTCGGCGACCTTGACCTTCTGGGTCGCGGTTACCGGGAATCCATCCTCGTAAACCTCTATGAACCTGGGCACCATGGCCACTATAACCCTTTCGGCCATCCATTTGGAGAACTCAATCGGATCGAACTCCTCGCCCGCCTTGAGCGTAACGCAGAGCTTGATCTCGTCATCCGAAACGTTCGGGAGTCTTATACCGACCGCAATGGCTTCCTGAATCGCGGGATATTGCATCGCCTCGTCCCCGACTGCTACCGGATCTACGTTTTCGCCTGAAACCCTGATACGGCTGAACCTTCCGACAAAATAGTATCTCCCATCGATACCTCTGGCGAAGAGATCGTCCGAATTGAAGAAGCCTTCATCGTCAAAGGCCTCCCTGGTTCTTCTCTCATCCTTGAAATATTCATTCAGGGTCGTATGCGGAACAAGAGGCTTTACAAAAAGAAGTCCCTTGGCGTCGTCGGGAGGAGTAATGTCGTCGGTTGAGTCCCAAAACGGTCTTACCACCGCATCGATGTCTTCGGGATTTCTCAGCTCGACGTAATATCCCTCCATGGGGAAACCGGACGAACCCGGACGGTGATCCTCGGGGTCTTTCCAGAGAACCATGCCCATCTCGGTCGAACCGTATCCGTCTATTACCCTGACTCCGAACCTCTCCTGAAATTCCTTCAGGTTCCTCGGAGCCGGGGAGCCCAGCAGTATCCTTATGTTGTGCTTCTGATCCCACTCGCTCTCAGGCGCGGCCCAGAGGTACTCGGCTACCGCTCCCAGCATGTTAACGCATGTCGCGTCGCATCCGGCCGCCCATTTCCAGAAATTGGAGGCTGAGAACCTCGGGAAAAATACGGCAGTCCCACCGGCCGCCATGGCGCTGAAAAGGCACATTACCTGAGCATTCGCGTGACCAAGGGAAAGTATGCTCATGAGCACGTCATCGCTCCTTATTCCCTGCTGCTGCAGGTAAGAACGGACTGTCATGATTACTCCTCCGTGATCCCTGGCGACTCCTTTCGGCATCCCCGTGGTACCGGACGTGAACATGCACCTCTCCATGTCGGAAGTGGTAACGTCTACCCCGGGATTGGTATCGTCATAACTATTAAATTCTGAAAAAGGAAGCGCCTTTATACCTCCGATTGTTTCGGGAGGGCTGTCAACCGTTACGAAAATCACTTCAAGATGTTCAAGGCTGTCGCCTATTTCTTCTATAAAAGGAATGCTCCCCTCGTCAATGATAAGGGCTCTCATGTCCGAGTAGTTGATTACGTAAGCGAGTCTTTCCCCCTTCTCGTCCTTGTTTACCGGAACCTGAACCCCGCCGCACTTGTGTATGGCGATAATAGATATCACGTGCTCAGAACAGTTGAGCATGTACATGCCGACCTTGTCCCCTTTATTTATTCCGAACCCTTGGGCAAGACCGTTTGCCACCCTGTTGGCCCACGCGTTGGTTTCCGCGTAAGTGTAGCTCTCGACGACGTTTCCGTCCCTGTCTCCGACCTTGAACATTGCCTTGTCGGGAAACATCTCGGCACCTTTCTCAAGATTTGTGGTTATCGGCTCCCAAAGTGAAGTGTCTTCAAATTTACCGAAGGGAAGATCTCCGCTTCCCAGGTAAGCGGCATCGCGCGGTTTGAATAATAATTGCATTTATTGTAACCTCCTGAACTGTCTTATAGCGCTTGGAAATGAAAAAGCGCTGTAAAAAATCCACACTATTATAGGTTAATCGGTGCTTCATTGCAAACCCTAGTATTTTCCCGGTTCCTGAAAAAATCTCTGGCCTGCCGTATGCGGCCTGAATCCCGCTTCTGATCTTATGGAAATTTTGAATCTGCTGATTTTTGCCGCGAGTTTTGTGGGTCTCTGGAAGGGGGGGGATTTCCTCGTTAAAGGCGCATCGGGAATCGCAAGGTTAACCGGCATGGGTACTTTTTTCGCAGGTTTCACCGTGGTTGCCCTTGGAACTTCCATGCCCGAATTCATGGTCTGCCTCGTGGCGGCCTTAGAGGGCTCAAGCGACATAGCGATTGGAAACATGATCGGGAGCAATATAGCCAACATCGGGCTCATTTTCGGCCTTACAGTCCTTATAAGCCCCATAGTGATAAGCAGGGAAGCATGGAAAGAACAGAGGCTTCCACTTGTTTTTTTAGTGCTTATAACTTTTGCCGCTTACGGCCTTAGTCGCACCGGGTTCTCCATCGGAATAGGCGAAGGAGTGGTGCTGTTTGTTCTGCTCGCCCTCTTTTTGTTTATTCCATACAGAGGGTCGAGGGAGGAAAAAAACGAGGCTTTGTCCACAGCGCAGGGAGACGGGGGATGGAAATTTCTTTTCTACGCGATTTTGGGCTCAGCGCTTCTGGCGGTCAGTGCACATTTTCTGGTTAATAGCGCAATAGAGATCGCCGTACAGATTGGAATAAGTGAGCTATTCATAGGCGTAACGGTGGTTGCTCTTGGAACTTCACTTCCGGAACTCAGCGCCTCTCTTGTAGCCGCTTTGAGAAAAGAACAGAACATAGTCGTGGGCAATATAATAGGAAGCAACTTCTTTAATCTCGGGTATCTGGGTCTCGTGGCCTCCATACGACCTATACAAGTAAAAGAGCAGATGCTGTCCGGAATTACTTCAGAATTCGGGTTTTTCATTCTGCTTACAGTTCTTTTCGTGTTGCTAATCGGAAAAACCCAGATTAGTAAAAACAGGGTCGGAAAAAAGAAAGGAGCGCTTCTGCTTATCGTTTACGCAGCATTTCTCTATTTTATCTCAGGCTCACTTTCTTGACCTGAGCTTGAGCCCGCTTTTGTGCCTGTCCCAAGTGGAATCGGATATGTTCTTTAGTTCTGAAACCGCGATTTTCTGCGTTGCAGTAAGCGGGAACTCCTCATAGACTTCAATGAACCTGGGAACCATGGCCACCATCACTTTCTCGGCCATCCACTCGCAGAATTCGATGGGATCAAAATCCTCTCCTTCCTTAAGTATCAGGTTAAGCTTGATCTCGTCATCCGATATGTCGGGCAGTCTCAGGCCTACGACCACAGCATCCCGAACGCAAGGGTATTCCTCCGAGACATCGGCCACGGCTACCGGATCCACATTCTCCCCAGACACCCGTATCCTGCTGTAGCGACCCATGAAGTAGTACCTGCCGTCGGTTCCCACGGCGAACAGGTCATCTGAATTGAAAAAACCTTGGTCGTCAAAGGCGTTTTTTGTTCTTTTTTCATCCTTGAAATATTCATCGAGGGTCGTGTGCGGAACCAGAGGCTTTATGAAAAGAAGCCCCTTTTCCTCTTCGGCGGGAGCAGGGTTTTTATCCACGTTCCAGCGTTTTTCTATGATTTCGTCTGTGTTCAGGGGATCTCTTATCTCGAGGTGGTACCCCTCGACGGGAAATCCGCATGAACCCGGCTTTTCATCCTCGGGATCTTTCCAGAGTGGCATTCCCATCTCAGTGGATCCGTAGCCCTCAACTATTTTCGTATTGAACCTTTCTTCGAACTCGCGAAGCTTTTTAGGCGCAGGGCCAGAAAGCATCATCTTTATCCCGTGCTTTGAATCCCACTCTGACGGCGGAGAAGCCCATATGTACTCGGGCACCGCTCCCAGCATGTTGGCCCCGGTCGCGCCGCAGCCGGCTGCCCACTTCCAGAAATTGGAAGCAGAGAACCTCGGGAAGAAAACGGCGGACCCGCCGACGGCTACTGAGACGAAAAGGCACATCACCTGGGCGTTTGCGTGTCCCAGCGAGAGAACCGTCATCAAGACGTCCTCGCTTCTGAGCCCCTGCTGCTGTATAAAGGAACGGACCGTCATTATCACTCCCCCGTGATCGCGGATAACTCCCTTGGGCATCCCCGTGGTGCCGGAGGTGAACATGCATCTCTCCTTGTCGGCAATCGTCACGTTAACCCCGGGGTTTTCGGATGAATACTGGTCAAAAGTGGAAAAAGGAAGCGCTTTTATATCCCCTATATCCGCTGGAACCTCTTCCGAGACAAGAAAGATTACCTCGAGGTTCTCAAGCTTGTCCGCTACTTCAGTTATGTAGGGAAGGCTCTGGGTATCGACCACGAGCACCCGCATCTCCGAGTAGTTTATTACGTAAGCCAGCCTATCACCTTTTTCATCCTTGTTTATCGGGACCTGGACGGCGCCCGATTTGTGCGCGGCAAGAATCGATATGACGTATTCTGAACAGTTGAGCATGTACATGCCGACCTTGTCCCCTTTCTTTATTCCGAACTCCCCGACAAGACCATTTGCCACTCTGTTCGCCCAAGCGTTGGTTTCCCCATAGCTGTAGCTTTCAGCTACGTTGCCGTCTGAATCCCCGAGGCTGAACATCGTTTTTTCAGGGTATGACTCCACCCCCGCCTCAAGGTATCTGGTTATTGGAAGCCACTTGTCGGTGTCGTCTAAGGGGCCATTGGGAAGAGCCCCTTCCCCTATGTATTTTTCGTCTCTCGGACGTAAAGGCAGTTTCATTTTTCCCTCTTGCGTATTTGAGTTTCAGAATATAAATTGGCTTTTTAACAGTCTCTAGCCGTTTTCTATTCTGAGAATTCTAGTTTACCTGAAAAAACCCGGTTGACGGGGCCGATGCTTCCACGCCTGAACACCTAGAAAGGAAAGGAATTGAAGGGAAACATTGCTCAAGAAACTTAACCAAATAGGAAGAAATCTCTTGCCTCGATTTTGCACAATTTGAATACTTTCAAATTGTGCAAAAGATCCTATTCATTACGAATATGTTGAACTAACGAGGACTCAAGTTAAGGGAAATAAACCCTCAAGTTCAATAGAGCTCAACACTGTACACGAACCGATTAATCAAAATGCCCTGAATCGACTATTTTAAATTGTAGTTTTTTGTGAATACCATCAACGTGACAGGTTTGGAATATCCCTGAAATACCTTTTGTGAATTTCAAAAATTATCTTCTCTAGTGCTTTATTGATGCAGGTAATCGCAAAGTTTTCAGCATATGATTCTTTTCAACGGCTGATGAAGATATGGTTTTTGGTGAAAATTCTTGACATTTTCACCAAAACAGGTATTATCACCATACGATGAAATTACACCAATCAGGAAAAGAACTGGAAATGCGCGCTGGAGAAGCCCTGCGGAGACTGTTTGACAGCAAGCTTCAAATCGAAGTCGAAAAGATTGAGTTTGAACCACATGTAGCAGATGGCCGCAGGGCTGACATACTTGTATCAATCAACGCATTCGGCCACCGTCACACGCTGGTTTGTGAAGTTAAGCACAATGGACAACCTCGTCACGTTCGCAATGCAGTACTGCAACTTCGCGATTCTGTAGGGCGCATGAACTTCAGTGCGGTGCCGGTACTCATTGCTCCTTTTCTGTCGGAAAAATCTCGAGCAATCTGCGTCGACTATAATGTTAACTATCTTGATCTATATGGTAATGCTCTTTTTCAAGCACCCGGCATTTTGATCGATGTGAGCGTGGCAGACAGACCTGTCGCGGAAAAAAGAAATTTGAAATCGCTGTTTCGCCCGAAAGCAGCACATATCCTGCGTATCATGCTACGCAATCCGAAGCGAGCCTGGCGCGTCACGGAACTAGCCAATGCGGCCAATGCAAGCTTTGGCCATGTCAGCAATGTCCGCAAAGCCTTACTGAATCGGGAATGGGCAAAGGATATAAGTGACGGTGTCACTCTCACCGATCCAGATGGGTTGCTTGATGCCTGGCGCAGCGCATACCGCCGCCCAGACGGTAATTTGATCAGAATTTACACCAGCCTTTATGGACAGGCTCTTGAAGAAGCCGTTAAAGATATTTTGTCTTCACACTCTTTCCAGAATCTGGCAACCTTCGCATCATTTTCAGCTGCACGCTGGATCGCGCCTTATGGTAGAACAGGTATCGACTATTTCTACGCCAACAAAGAGGGTGCGGAGAAAATCGCCAACGCATTGAAAGCATCAAACGTCAACAGGGGCAACAATGTCGAAATCCTTATTCTTAAGGACCAAAACATACTTGAGGACACCGTTGAACCGGTACCCGGCGTGATCTGCACGAGTCCGGTCCAGACTTATCTCGACCTTTCGATCGCAGGGGAACGAGGAGCGGAATCAGCTGACTATTTAAGGAGAAAAATGTTGGTATGGCACTAATGGACAATAGAAACAACAGGAGTGAACCGCAATCGGCAGCGGATTATGATAATCGTTCAACGGAAGCGGTAAAGTCTGTTCTCATTGAAATTGGTCAAATTCTCGGCAGCTTCAGAGGCAAGTTCGCCGTCGTAGGCGGTGCCGTTCCTTGGCTGCTACTCGATAATGACGACATGCAACATGTGGGGACAATTGATATTGACCTCGATCTCGATCCTGAAGCACTCGGCGATGGCGAATACGCAAATCTCGTCATCACGTTAATGGAGCATGGCTACTACCAAGCAAGAAACCGGGAAAACTTTCAGCTTGTGCGCTCAGTACCAGCAACGGACGGCGGTCCACCAATTGATGTAGTGGTTGATTTCCTTATGCCACGGCGAGCCAAAATCGCAAAAAACCGTCCGCCGATTATTGATAAATTTGCCGTCATTCGCGCCGATGGAGCCGAACTCGCCCTGCAATCCTACGAAATAATCCAGATTGATGGTCCGATGCCCGAAGGCGGGATCAATAGAGTCAGGATTGCCGTTGCGTCAATTCCCGCATTGCTTGCAATGAAGGGCTTCGCTATTGATAGACGGCTCAAGCAAAAAGATGCCTACGACATTTATTACTGTGTCCGCAATTTTCCGGGTGGCCCTGAAGCACTAGCTAAAGCCTGTCGCCCGATGCTTGAGCATGAAGACAGCATCATCGGTTACAAGTATATCAATGAGAAATTCGAGACTGTAGACAGTCTTGGTCCAACCTCAGTGCGCAATTTTGTCAAAGATAGCCCAATTTTGGAAGATCGAACTCCAGACCAATGGCAGCAGGACGCTTTCGGACAGGTAGATGCCTGGCTACGTGTCCTAGGTTTAAGAAAATAAAGAACTTAAAGAGTTATTGCTGCCATTGTTTAAAAAGGGAGGCTGTTTCCTGTGAACAGGTTTGGGAAAAGACTTATCAAGTTTCCTTTTCGGTGCGGAGACTGGTTTTTTTGTCTTCCTTGAACAATTCCTTTAGCTCCTGCGTCGTATCAAATACATCTTCAGGAAAACCGGTTTTATCGTGGTAAACCGCCACCTGGTTATCCAGAGTTTGGGCATCATGTTCCCGAAACGCCTGAATTATCCCCGTCGCGTCGGCCCGTGGTAACCCCAGATGTTCTAGCAGTTGGGTTGAAAGAGCAAGGCTTGAAAGCAGAGTCTCGCGAATCACGGAGGTCACTCCCAGCTCCCGGAGCTTTATTTCGTGAAAACGGTCCCTCGCGCGGGCCATGATTTTAAGGTTCGGAAAGGTGCTAGATACCTGGCTGACTATTTTCAGAGACGCTTCGACATCGTCAATTGCCACGACGATCGCAGGAGCCCGGTCAATATGAGCGGACAGCAAAACCCGCAGGTTCGATGCGTTGCCATAGTACGTTTCACTTGCAAACTGACGAACAAACTCAACTCTCTTGGCATCAAGTTCAATCACCGTAAATGGAATTTCAAGTATGGTCAGTATTCGGGCTATGGTCTGGCCGAACGGACCAAAACCTACGATGATAACGGAGTTTTGCGATCCATGGGTTTCCTCTACCGGCGCAGGTGCGCTGTCCTTGTCAGCACCTAGCCGGGCAACGAACGCAACGAGAAAAGGCGTTGCCGCCATTGACAACGTTATCACCAAAACGGCAATATCGACAACGAATTGATCTACAAGCTGCGCTGAAACGCCGACGGTAAACAGAATAAAGGCAAACTCCCCGCCTTGGGAAAGCACAAGCCCTGTCCGCACCGCTTCATCATGCTCAAGACCCTGCAATCTGGCAAGCGGGTATATAATGAGCGATTTTACGACCATGAGAACCACGGTCAGTCCGACTATCAAAAGCGGCTTGCTGATCAGTAAACCCAGGTTGGCCGACATGCCGACCGCAATGAAGAAAAGACCCACGAGCAGCCCCTTAAAGGGCATCACGTCCGCTTCAAGCTGGTGGCGATACTCAGAATCGGCAACCATCACACCCGCTACGAAAGCCCCAAGCCCCATTGAAAAGCCAATGCTGTGCATCGCCAAAGCGGCACCTGTCACGAGAGTAAGCGCAGCGACCGTGAAAAGTTCATGAATTCCCGTGGAGGCAACAAAACGCAGGGCGGAGCGAAGCGTAAACCGAGCAACCACGAATCCAGCCACAACAGCGACAAAAAGCAGCAAATTCAACGACACCGAATCCCCGGGCTTAGAAGACAAGATGCCTACTAAGACTATTGCCGGAATAACGGCGACATCCTGCATGAGCAACGTGCCGAAAGCCGCACGTCCATGGGGTCTGTTTAATGCCCTGTGCTCCCCGAGCCACTGCACGACAAATGCCGTGCTTGAAAGAGCAAGCGAAAATCCGATCAGCATTGACGCGGGCGAGCCCATCCCCAGTAACATGAAGCAGAACACCGCAATGACGACTGAAGTTATGAGTATCTGGGTTATGCCAAGCCCGAAGAGAAATCTCCGCATGGTCCACAGACGATGCGGACGAAGCTCAAGCCCTATGAGAAACAGCAGCAAAACAATTCCGAACTCAGCAAAGTGCAGGACTTCCGTTGCATTGCCTACAAGCCCGAACACGCTCGGACCGATCAGCAATCCAACCAGCAGGTAACCAAGCACGCTGCTCAATCCGAACTTACGGCATACAGGAACAACGACAATCGTCGCCAGCAGAAAAATGAAAGCTTCAACCAGAAGGCCCATCTGACCTCCTTCGAAACAGATTCGAATCCTGCTCCCTTAAAACCTCTCTTTGTTTAACTAACTCAGACATTGCTTAACAGACGCAACTCCTTCGGAACCTTGGGCCCACACTAAAATGTGGGCAAGTAAAAACAGACCGTAAACCGCTTTTCGGGTTCAGGACGGCATTTGCGGGAAAAACTGGTTAAAACGCAGTCCTATGCTCTAAATATGTTAATAAGCTCGGAAGGGTTTCTCAAACAGGAAAAAAGAAACGGTTCCTCTGTGCTTTGCAAAATGGGATGAAAGATTCAGAATTTGGTGATTTTCGGGGATACGGAGTTATGAGGAAAAAACGGGAAAGCCGTATCGGTTTTACCCGTAGTAGTCGATAAAGTTTCTGAGAAGATCCTTCCCGCACTCTGTAAGGATGGACTCGGGATGGAACTGAACGCCCTCAACGGGAAGTTCTTTGTGCCTTATCCCCATGATTTCACCCTCCTCGGTCCAGGCGGAAATCTCGAAGTCGGACGGAAGGGACGCTTCTTCCACCAAAAGCGAATGGTATCTCGTAGCCTCGAAGGGATTTGGAAGATCTTTATAAATGGTTTTTCCGTCGTGGATAATCGGGGAGGTTTTTCCGTGCAGAAGCCTCTCAGCCCGGACTATGTTCGCCCCGTACGCATAGCCCACAGCCTGGTGACCCAGGCAAACTCCTAGAATAGGCTTTTTCCCGATGTACCTTTTTATTATGTCGACCGAAAGCCCCGCCTCCTTGGGCGTGCAGGGCCCGGGAGAGATTACGATTATGTCGGGGTCAAGATCATCCACGAAATCGAAATCAAGGCAGTCGTTTCTCCTCACCTCGATCTGCTGGCCAATCTCCCCCAGGTAGTGAACCAGGTTATAGGTAAAGGAATCGTAATTATCAATCATCAGAATCATTTTCCTTTTGCTCCCGGTCATCAGAGTCCTTCCTCCGCAAGCTCAACCGATTTCACCAAGGCTTTTACCTTGTTAACCGTTTCCTGATACTCAGTTTCCGGGTTGGAATCTGCCACTATGCCAGCTCCCGCCTGTATATAGATTTTACCGTCTTTTATCACGAACGTTCTTATGGTTATGCAACTGTCCATGTTCCCCGAAAAGCTGAAGTAGCAGACGCAGCCTCCATATGCCCCTCTTGTTGCTGGCTCTGTCTCCTCGATTATCTCCATCGCCCTTACCTTCGGCGCTCCGGAAAGGGTGCCCGCTGGGAAAGTCGCCTTTATAACGTCAAAAGCGTCCGACCCTTCGGCAAGCAGGGCGGTAACGTTTGAAACTATGTGCATCACGTGGGAATACCTCTCCACTATCATGAACTCGTCGACCCTGACCGAACCCATGTCGGAAACCCTTCCCAGATCGTTTCTCGCGAGATCAACCAGCATTATGTGCTCGGCCCTCTCCTTGGGATCAGCTATGAGTTCGGCCGCAAGTCCCTCGTCCTCGGAAACGGTTTTCCCTCTGGGCCTCGTTCCGGCTATCGGGCGGCTCGCGATTCTTTTCCCCTCGACCCTCACCATTACCTCGGGGGAAGATCCGGTGAGTATCTCATCACCCATCCTCAGGAAAAACATGTACGGGGAAGGGTTTAGTATCCTGAGCGCCCTGTAGAGATCGAAAGGATCGACCCTGAGGTCCGTTTTCCATCTCTGGGATATAACCGCCTGTATTATGTCTCCCGATTTTATGTATTCCTTGGTCCTGAGAACAGCGTCCTTGAAGTGTGCGGGTTCGAAATTGGACTCTAGCGAGAATTCTTCTTCACCGACATCCTGGGAAATACCGTTGGCAAACCTTTCGTCGAGCGAACTTTTGAGCCTGTTTTTAAGTTCGGCTATTTTCGCAAGGGACTTTTCGTACTCCTCCCTCGCATTTTTAACATCGGGAACATAGGCGTTTGAAATAATTTTTATCTTGCTCGTAACGTTATCGAAAGCCAAAACTGTATCCATTACCATGTAAATGGAGTCCCAGAGCTTAAGCTCATCAGGAGAGGTGTCGGGAATATCCTCTATAAACCTGACCATGTCGTAACCGAAATAACCGACCGCTCCGCCGTGAAATCTCGGAAGCTCCTCCGAAGAAACCGGCCTGTAGCGTGAAAGCAGGTCCCTTAGTGCCAGAATCGGGTCGCCTGTTAGTGTTTCGGTTTCCCCGCCCGAGTGCATTATCTCGATATTTCTGCCTTTCGAGCGGAACACCACCGAGGGCTCCGTGCCCAGAAAGCTGTACCGCGCCCACTTGTCTCCACCCTCCACGCTTTCGAACAGAAAGGAGTAATCAGGCGAGTCTATTTTCCTGAAAACCGAAACAGGGGTGTCATAATCGGCCAGAATCTCCTCCCAAACGGGCACGAGATTCCCGTGTTTGAGGTTCTCGAGAAACTGTTCGTAGGAGGGAGAAACCATGGGAGGAAATGATAAGACTCGAAAAACTAAAGTCAAGAAGAACGCCTTTTATAAATCCCCGGGGATATTATAATTAAGGGCTTAAAACTATAAGGAGCAAGTTAACTTTGATTCCCGATAAAGCGATATTCAGAGAGTACGACATAAGGGGCATAGCGGGGGAGAGCATCACGGAAGAAGTCGTCGAGAGAATCGGAAAAGCCTACGGAACCATGATAGCCGAGGGAGGTGGAGCAGAGGTCTCCGTTGGATACGACTGCAGGAAATCCTCACCGGCTTTTCGAGACGCGCTTTGCGAGGGAATAACCTCAACCGGCGTTAACGTGGTCGACATAGGGATGGCAACGACTCCCATGGTTTATTTCTCCACCTTCACCGCGGGCGTTGACGGAGGGGTAATGGTGACCGCCAGCCACAATCCCTCGGAGTACAACGGGCTTAAAATGTGCGTCGGCCAGAACTCGCTTTTCGGCGAAGGCATCCAGAAAATAAGAAAATCGGTCGAAGAGGGCAAGTTTAAAACGGGAAGAGGGAGAAAGAGACAGTTGGACATAATTGAGAGCTACCTTGAGTTTTTCGAGCGAAATCTTCATATAGAACCGGGGATAAAAGTCGCAACTGACGGCGGCAACGGAACCGCTGGAATAGCCTGTCCGGAAATACTCAGAAGGTTCGGTTGTGAAGTTCATGAGCTTTACATGGACCCTGACGGGGATTTTCCCAACCACCACCCGGATCCCACGGTCGAGGAGAATCTCTCTGACATAAAGAAAAAGATCGTGGAAGCCGGCCTCGACGTGGGCTTGGCGTTTGACGGGGACGCGGACAGGATAGGAATTGTCGATGAGCAGGGAAACTCAATGAGCGGAGATATGCTGCTCCTCATTTATTCGCTCGATCTTCTCGAAACGAATCCGGGAGCGACCATAATAGGGGACGTTAAGTGTTCGGGGAATCTTTTCTCCAAGATACGGGAAGCCGGCGGGAATCCCATCATGTGGAAAACCGGCCACTCGGTAATCAAGGACAAGATGAAAAAGGAGGGCGCCGAGCTCGGTGGAGAGATGAGCGGCCACATCTTCTTTAAAAACAGGTTTTTCGGATATGACGACGCTCTTTACGCGGGGCTTCGGTTTCTTGAAATCCTCTCGAAAACGGGGAAAAAGGCCTCGGAACTGCTTACAGGGTTACCTAAGACCTTCGCAACCCCGGAGATAAGAATAGATTGTCCCGATGAAATCAAGTTTCAGGTAACAGAAGCGGTAAAGAAAAAGCTCGGGGAGCAGAACGAAGTGATTGACATAGACGGAGTCAGGGTCGAATACCCGGACGGATGGGGCCTTCTCCGGGCGTCCAACACCCAGCCGGCCCTAGTGCTTCGTTTTGAAGCTCAGACGGAATCAAGGCTCGCGGAAATACGGGAAACCGTGGAGAAAACACTTAAAGAAACGATCAGTGAGATCGGCTGATCAGGAACATTCCCTTGCCGGGATAAACTTGTAGGACTTTACATCCGTCCCGTCAGGCGCCATCTTTATCACCCCGATCGTAACAGCCATCTCCTCACCAAACTCAAGAGAATCGGGATCCTCAGTTTCAACCTGCGCCATGACCCTTACGCCTTCTGGGAAATCGACAAGAGCGAGAACATAGGGCACCTTGAATTCCGGCATGCTTCTTCTCACAACCGTAAAGGAATGCAGAATTCCGGTGGGGCTGAGAAACCTCTCTTCCACATCGTCTGTAAAACTCACAGGGTCCGCAAGGTACCTCGGGAAAGTCCAGTTGTCGGATTCCTTGCAGTAACCCGCAATCAGCCTCACTCTGCCCTCATCGTCGGTTGAAAACAAATCCTGTCTGAAAATATCTTCGCTCATGACACTCTCTCCTTAAAACGATCGTTTAGCGTGAAGGGAAATTATATACAACTGAAAACAGTTTTCAATTCTCCCAAAACCCCGCGGAGGAGAAGCCCTTATCCCGGTTTGTAAAAAAACAGGCAAATTTGTAGAATCCTTACGTGGCGGAAAAAATCCCAAGAGCGCTTACCGTTGCCGGGTCCGATTCAGGAGGAGGGGCAGGAATCCAGGCTGACCTTAAGACTTTTACCGCCTTGGGAGTGTACGGGCTTTCCGTGCTCACCTCCGTTACCGCCCAGAACACCTTGGAGGTAAGCGCGATTCATGACCTTCCCGAGCAATTCGTGGGGTTGCAGTTTGACGCCGTGATGAGCGACATAGGCTGCGACGCGGCGAAACTGGGAATGCTTTCCAACGAAAAAATCATTGAGACCGTAGCGGAAAAAATAGACCGGTATGGAATTGAAAAACTCGTTGTCGACCCCGTGATGCGTTCAAAAGGCGGAACCACTCTTTTAAGGAACTCAACGGAACTTCTAAAAAAAGAGATTCTCCCCAGGGCGCTCATAGTGACTCCGAACATACCCGAGGCAGAAATACTGAGCTCTGTTAGCATAAGCGACATAAGCGACATGAAGACCGCAGCCGAAAAGATTCACTCGTTTGGAGCGAAGACGGTTCTTGTAAAAGGCGGCCATCTAGCAAAAGATCACCCGGCGGTCGATCTTTTTTTCGACGGAGAGACATTTGAAGAACTGGTTAGCGAGAGAATCGAAACGAAGAATACCCACGGGACCGGCTGCACTTTTTCGGCAGCCGTGTGCGCTTTTCTGGCGAAGGGGATGTCTCTCCCGGTTTCCCTTGAGAATTCGAAAGCCTTTGTCACGGAGGCGATAAGAAACTCTCTGGAGATAGGAAAGGGTCACGGGCCTCTTAATCACCTCGGAAAAACCTGAACCACAAGGTTGACGATTTTACCTGTTGCGTGTCGTTACAGCTTTCGCGCCTCTTGCCACAGATTTTTTTTGCCCACTGATCGATACCATTTCTCAAATTCCAGACGGTACTCCTTGAAAACCTCAGAAAGATCTGACCGGGGATCCTGGCTAAACGAGTAAGCCATTCCCTCCTTGAACCAAGGGGGGCTGCCCCGCTGCTTTAAAACACCCAGCCGCTCGGCCTGTAAATGATGGATCATCTCATGACGAATGTAGTAGTTTTTCCACCCGCGCGGACCTACAACAATGCCGGACGTGCCTACGGTGCTTGCAGCCGCTTTGCTAAATCCAAAAGATTGAAAACAAGCCTGCGAAGCAAAGAAAATGACGCGGGGTTTCTTTTCGATGATTCCAACCGACGAATTTACAAATTCATAAGCTTCCTCATATAATGCAATTGCTTCCTCGTAGCGCAACATATTGTCAGTGCAAATATCCTCACCGGTACATGAAACTCCATTTAATTCAGGGACAATAACCCGCACTGGTTTGTAGAGCATCCATACAGCCGCAGGAATGCAAAACAGGCAAATTAGCAGAAAATATTTCAGCATATGAACCTCACTGGATGAACAATTTCAGCGGGGAAGTCTGGTTTCTTTTGACTATTGTATATAATTTCCCTATCGAAAGTATCCGTCCGGAGCGCGGCATGTTTGTCCGGGACGTGGGACGCTCCGAAGGGTACAATGCAGCAAGCCGTAACACCGGACTTTTTACGAGGATCAGAACACATGCCCGAAAACCGAACCGAGCGAGCAAATTCCGAACCCGAGGCACACCAGATCCGGCTGGTAATTCCGGTGGCGCTGTTCACAGTGCTGGTTATCGCGATTCTGGCATTGGCGGGCATTGGCACGCGCTACTGGACCCGCGGGGATTTCAATATTATTCATGCCCTGTTGACTCTGTTCCTTTCGATTAATCTGGTGATCTGCTATTGGGAGGTATGCCTGTTCCTCAAACGCGACTATATCGAGCGACGCACCGAATATTGGCGCAAGCGCTGGCGGGAAACGGGCCGAAAACCGTCCACCGAATTCCTTACTACAAAGATTCCGTTGACGAGGGTGTTGTCGCCGACTGTATGGGCGGATGTCTGGGCGACGTATTCCCAATTCGACGGTTCCTACGCAGACCGGCGCACATACGGTTACAATGTGGATATTGCCAACGGCTTCGTGACCCCGGCCCCGACGTTAATTCTCTACGCCGCCTTCACCTTCGATATTTTGTCCGCCCCCGTTGCGGGCATCGTCGGAGTGATACTGTTCTGGCAGCTTGCGTACATAACCTCAGTTTATTGGGTCAGTTTCTTCTCGGCCAATCGGCAAACCCGGATCAGCCGAGGGGATATGCACATCTACATCTGGGGGATGAATTCTCCATGGGTGCTTTTCGCGCTACTGGGACTCTACGTCTCCATTCGCCTGATCGTGAACGGCGATTACAGCGTTCTGGGTTATTGATAACGGTTCCCGGGATCCGGCGCTGATAACCGCCAGCTCTAAAAAACGACAGATTATGTTTAATCAGACCCGGCAACTGATTTTAAGTATTCCTTAATCCTGTTCCGGTTTTCGTTTTCTTTATTTCCCTTGTAATAAATCTCAATGGATCCAACTTTCTCTTCTCATTATGGATTAACCCGCCGGAGTCGATTATACTAACAATTTTCCAACCAGCCATCTTTCTAAAAAAGGGAACTGAACATGTCTAAAATCATGGATGGCAAAAAAGTCTCTCAAGACATTAAAAAATGGATCATCCAAAGGACCAAGGAACTTAAAGACCGCACGGGAGTGGTGCCCGGTCTTGCTTCCATTCTGGTCGGCAACGATCCCGCGTCTGAAATATACGTGAGGAACAAGAGAAGGGCGTGCGGAAGATGTGGAATGCTTTCAGAAGAATACAATCTTCCAGAGGAAACCTCAGAAGAGGAGCTTCTTTCGCTGATCGAGCGCCTCAACCTAGATGAAAAGATTCACGGCATACTGGTACAGCTCCCCCTTCCGTTCCACATGAACCCGGTAAAAGTGATACGAAAAGTGTCCCCTGACAAAGATGTCGACGGATTTCATCCCGAGAACACCGGAAACCTGTTCCAGGAAAACCCTAGCGCCATCTCCTGCACCCCGTACGGAATAGAAAAACTTCTCGATTACTACGACATAGAGATATTTGGCAAGCACGTAGTGGTCGTGGGAAAAAGCAACATAGTTGGAAAACCCACGGCGGCCTTGATGCTCAACAGGGACGCCACCGTCACCATAGCCCATATCGAAACTCAAAACCTGCCGGACATAACCACCATGGCGGACATACTGATAATCGCAATAGGGGACCCGAAGTTCATAAAAAAGGAGATGATAAAGGACGGAGCTGTTGTAGTCGACGTTGGAATCAACAGGAACGAAAACGGAAAGATCGTCGGCGACGTTGACTTTGAGGACGTAAAGGAAAAGGCCTCTTACATAACCCCCGTTCCCGGCGGGGTGGGACCGATGACCATAACCATGCTTCTTTGGAACACGCTTGAGGCAGCAGAGACATTCGCGCTGGGCAAGTAGCTTCAAACCGGGGTCAGAGAAGCACCTCGGGGCCGTCGGTTTTCGAAATCGCCTGCGAATTCCCAAGCCCGGAACATATATCCCTCACCGCCATGTTCTTAACGGGATGCCAAGCGGCCGGTTCTATCTCGAGCAGGGGCTCTAGGACAAATCTTCTTTCGTGCGCCCTCGGGTGAGGAATCACCAAGGAATCCGTGCTTATTACGAGGTCCCCGTAGAAGATTATGTCAAGATCTATCACTCTGGGTCCCCACCTCTTCGTTTTTTTCCTCCCGATCTCCTTTTCGATCGTCTTGAGGTGATCAAGAAGCTCAAAAGGGGAAAGTTCCGTTTCTACCTTAATAACGGCGTTTGTGAATTTCGGCTGGTCCTGCGGTCCCACGGGATCCGATTCGTAAAGGGAGGACACTGCCAACACGCGCGCGCACTTTTCCATGCTCCTTAGCGCGCGAGTGAAATTCTCGTGCACGGGGCCGAGGTTGGCTCCGACACCTATGAAAACGATATTCAGCGAAACTTCGGGCTCGCTCAATGGAATACTCACCCCGATTAATATATAATGAGAAAATATATGGCACTTTTAACCGAAAAAGAAATTTCTTCCGCGCTCGAGGGCCTCGACGGTTGGCAGAGGGAGGGAGAAGAGATAGAAAAGACGTTTGTTCTTAGAAATTTCGTCGATTCCATGGGTTTTGTGAACAAGGTCGCGCTTCTTTCCGAAAGGGCAGACCACCACCCCGACATTCTCATAAGGTGGAACAAGGTTTCCATCACCCTTTCAACCCACAGCGAGGGCGGAATCACGGAAAAGGACCTGAGTCTGGCAGGGGAAATAGAAAATGCGCTCTGAAGCAGGTTCCGCGCACTGTCCGGGGAAAACTAGTCTACATCCCTTATTTCGTACTCATCCTCTCCAAGGGTGATAGTATCCCCTCCGGGTCCACCTACGCGGGGACCGGGTTTTCTATCCTTGTGCGGAAACAATTTCCTCAAAACCGAGGCTCCTGCTCCGAGCACGCCTAGCGCAACCAGAGCCAGAACGCCGAAAAACGCGAAAAGACAGACGGCCACAACTACGAAAAGCGCAATGAAGGGAAGAGAGAAAAAAGGAACCCTCCCCCTGCGAATGTAGATTTTTCCAGCCATTAAGACACCTTATCCAATATTATCACCGACCGCAGCACTTTTTGTATTTCTTGCCGCTACCACAGGGGCACGGGCTGTTTCGACCGACTTTCTTCTGCGTTCTCCTGACCGGGGTCTTGGCTTTCTCTTCCGACCCTTCTCCCCGCCCGAGCACCATTTTCTTTTCCTCAAGCTCCCTTTTTCTCTCAAGTTCCTCGATCTGCTCTTCGCTCGCGGGCTGTATTCTGAAAAGATTCGAGCAGACGTCCATTCTGAACTTGTCCATCATGAGAGCGAACATGTCGAAGCCCTCTTTGGTGTATTCCCGAAGGGGGTCTTTCTGCGCATACCCTCTGAGTCCCACCCCTTCCCTCAGGTGATCCATGTTAAGAAGATGATCCTTCCAGAGGTAGTCGATGTGCTGAAGCATGACGTAACGCTCAACCTGCGAGAGGTTCTCAGAGCCTATCCTCTCCTCTTTTTCCCGGTATGCGGCGATTAGCTTTCCTGTGACCTCTTCCGTTATGACTTCGCCGTCCGCCTTGGCGGGGGCCTCTATGTCGATCTCCGTTCCGAAAATCCTCCCAACAACTTCGCGGAGCTCGGAAAAATCAGATTCCGAACGGTCTTCCCGTCCCGCCAGATAACTGCCCACGACTTCCTGAACGATGTCTTCTGAAAACGAAAGGAGCATTTCTCTCAGGCTCTCGCCGCCCTCGAGGATTTCGCGACGCTGTCTGTAGACGACGTCCCTTTGCGTGTTGAGAACATCATCGTATCTTAGGAGATGCTTGCGTATGTCGAAATTCCTTCCCTCGACCTTTTTCTGGGCATTCTCAATCGACTTGCTTATCATCGAGTGCTCAATCGGCTCTCCTTCCTGCCACCCGAGCTTATCCATAACGCCCGTTATCCTCTCCGAGGCGAAAATACGCATCAGGTCGTCTTCAAGGGAGACATAGAACCTTGAAGACCCGTCATCTCCCTGTCTTCCCGCTCTTCCCCTAAACTGGTTGTCTATCCTTCTCGCCTCGTGTCTTTCCACAGAGAGAATATGAAGGCCTCCGAGTTCCTTAACTTTCTCCTTTTCCAAATCGCAGATCGATTTCGCCTCAAAAAGCGCTTCCTCATACTGCTTGGGTTCCGCTTCCTCGGGCTGGATCCTGAATTCCTTCCTCAGAATATCCCTCGCAAGGAACTCAGGGTTTCCGCCGAGCAGTATGTCTGTCCCCCTCCCCGCCATGTTGGTCGCTATGGTTATGGCCCCCGTCCTGCCCGCCTGGGCTACGATCTCGGCTTCCTTTCCGTGCTGTTTGGCGTTAAGTATGTTGTGGTGAAGACCCATCTTCTCAAGGTAGTCGCTCAGTTTTTCCGACTGCTCGATTGAGGAGGTGCCGACAAGCACCGGCCGGCCGGCAGAATTCATTTCCTTTATCTCCGCGCACGCGGCGTTGAATTTCTCGGGTTCGGTCCTGTAGACAGCATCATCGTAATCCTTCCTTATAAGCGGCTTGTGGGTCGGTATCACGGTGACATCGAGATCGTATATGTGCTTGAACTCGAACGCTTCCGTGTCGGCGGTACCTGTCATCCCGGCAAGCTTTCTGTACATCCTGAAGTAGTTCTGGATGGTTATGGTGGCCATCGTCTGGTTCTCGCTTTCGATTTCCACCCCTTCCTTGGCCTCGACTGCCTGGTGAAGCCCGTCGCCCCATCTGCGCCCCGGCATGAGCCTTCCCGTGAACTCGTCGACTATCACCACCTTCCCGTCCTGCATCATGTAGTCGACATCGCGGCTGAAAAGAGCGTTGGCGTGAAGCGACTGATTAACGTGGTGGAGAGTCTTTAAGTTGGCGGGGTCGTAGAGGTTCGGAACATCGAGGGCTCTCTCCACCTTGGAAACCCCGTCTTCGGTAAGATCCACCTTCCTTGTTTTCTCGTCCACCGTGAAATCGGTCTCCCCGGAGAGCGTCTTCACCACCCTGTCCACCTCGTAGTAAAGATCGGTCGAGTCCTCAGAAGGCCCCGAGATTATAAGCGGGGTTCTCGCCTCGTCTATGAGAATGCTGTCGACCTCGTCCACTATGGCAAAATTGTGGCCGTGCTGAACGTAGCTCTCAAGAGAGAACTTCATGTTGTCGCGCAGGTAGTCGAAACCGAACTCGTTGTTGGTGCCGTAGGTAATATCCGCCTGGTAGGATTCCTGCCTGGACGAAGGCTCAAGGCATGTCCTGAAGGAATTTATGATATCTAGGTTTTTCTCGGGAAGAATGTCGCTTGCCAGGTACTCGTTCGGCCACGCGGTCAGGTTTTTCTCTACGGATTCTTCGGCCCGCTTTGGGTCCTCCCAGGCAAGCACGTAGGAGGCGTCGTGATTTATAACCCCCACTTTCATGTCTAGGACCATAAAAATCGGCGACATCCAGGTGGCATCCCTGGCAGCTAGGTAATCGTTTACGGTGATAAGGTGGGAACCGAGCCCCGTGAGGGCGTTTAGGTAAAGAGGCAGAACAGCGACCAGCGTCTTTCCTTCCCCGGTTCTCATCTCGGCTATTCTGCCCTTGTGAAGAACTATCCCACCTATCATCTGGACGTCGAAATGCCTCATGGCTATCGTTCTTCTCGACGCTTCCCTTACGGCGGCGAACGCCTCGGGCAGTATCTCCTCAATAACCCGCTCCATCTCAGCGAAATACTTCTCGTCGGACGGGTTTCCGTTTGTGCCGAGGCGGGAGTGTATCAGTTCCCGGAATTGCGCGGTCTTTGCGCGAAGCTCCGTGGTAGGAACCTTAACCAGTGTTTCTTCAAGGGCGTTTACCTGCTCTGCCAGAACGCCGAGCTTTTTTACCTCCCTTTCGTTCTGCGAGCCGACTATTTTTTTCAGGACGTAAGAAATCATGCGCCGAAGCGGTCTCCTTTGCTAGCGGTTCCCGAAACGCCCGGGAACAACTCTCCTAAAACAGTCTAATAATCCGTGGGAAATAGACAAGGAAATTTCTGGCTTCAGGCGTCAAGCTTCACGCTTACAACCCTCGAAGCGGCGGTGCCGTCTGTGGTTATTCCTATAAGCGCATTGGCCTCATGCATGGTTTTTCTGTTATGCGTAATGACGGCCACCTGGGAGTGGACCGCTATCTCGCTCAGGATCTTGTTGAACCTCACCGTGTTCACCTCGTCAAGCGCGGCGTCTATTTCATCCAGAAATACAAAGGGAACGGGCTTTACCAGGCATGCGGAGATTATGACCGCTATGGCCGAAAGCGCCTTTTCCCCTCCCGAGAGCAGGTTTATCGGCTGGAACCTCTTTCCTCCGGGCCTGATCATGACCTCCACTCCGGTTTCAAGCAGATTTCTGGGGTCTGTAAGCTCAAGGCGGGCCTCCCCGTTTTCAAAAAGCTTGCAGAAGGTTTCGCTGAATTTCCCGTTTACGGTCTCAAACGCCTCCCGGAACCTTGAGATCGACTCCCTGTCGAGTTTCCGTATAGCGCCCTCAAGGTAATCAAGCGCCCGGGCGAGGTCATCGGTCTGGCGCTTGAGAAACCCGTTTCTTTCCTCAAGCTGCTCGTATTCCTCGGGCGCAAGCAGGTTAACGGGACCGAAATTCTCTATGCGCCGCCGAAGCGTCTTAAGCTCCTTCTCCCCATCGGGTATCGAAACATGGGAGAGATTCGGGCTTTGCGAGGTATCGGGGGTAGCATCGCCGAATGTCTCTGCGTACCGCTCGCTCAGATACTCAAACTCGTCCCCCGCACGCTCAAGCTGCGCCTGGGCCGAGGCAAGCTGCTCTCTTCGCGAGGAAAGTTCTCGTGACGCGGCCTCGAATTCCTCTTCGCTTCTGCGGAGTTCCTCAGCGTAGCGCGACACCTTTTCCCTGAGTTCCCCGAAGGACTCCTCTCTTAAGCCAAGATCACGGCAGATCTTCTCAAACTCCTCTTCCGCCTGGCGCCTCGACAGGGCAAGCGCTTCGCCCTCCTGTTTTTTAAGCTCCCCATCCTTTGTTCTAAGCGAAAGCTTCTCGTTTATAATCGCCTTTATTCTCTCGGCTTCCGATATCTCGTGCTCAAGGGCCCTCTCCCTTTCAAGAACCCCGGCATTCTCTATCCTGAGTTTCGTTATTTTCTCCTGAAGCGCTTTTTCCTCCTCCGCAAACCCAAGGGCCCGCTTTTCGATTTCCCCGTATTTTGACTCAAGCGCGCTTCTCTGGCCGTCAAGCTGCTCTATAAGCGACTCCATCTCCTCGACAGTGCGGTTTTTGCTTCCGAACTTTCGCTCAAGCTCGTCGCGCTGCGCATCGAGGTTCCCGATTCTCGTCCCCAGCTCTTCTATCCTGGTCTCCGCGTTCGAGCGGTCCTTTGCGGTTTCAACCGAGCTTATCTCGCAGCGCCGAAGAAGTTCCTCGACCTGCACCCGGCGGCCCTCAAGCGCATCCACTTCCTCTCTGAGCGTCCTGCAGGCGACCTCCAGTTTCTCTATGTTGGCCAAAAGGGTCTTTGTCTGTTCCTCAAGCTCCTCGATTTCCCTTTTTCTCTCAAACACCCCTGCCAAGGATTTTCCGCCCGTCACGGCTCCTTGGGAATCGACGTAGTCTCCCTCTAGGGTGGCGAAGCACGCGCCGTTTCCCGTCCGGTTCTTAAGCCTGATGGCTTCCCTCAGATCGGAAGTGACGTAAACTTCCTGCAGCATCGACTCAACAAGGCTCTTCTCTATCACTTTCACATCAAGGAGGCTGTTAAGGGAAGTGGCATCCGGCTTGCCGTGTCCGTTGGCCCCGCCGTTTCCATTGCCCGAACCGTTTGCCGCGAACCGGTCGGTTGCCGGTATGAAAGTTCCCCTTCCCGCGTCAAACTCCCTTAGAAGCTCAACCGCGGCGACCGCCTCCGTGCTCCCTTCGACCACTATCCAGTTGAGTTTTTCTCCGAAGGCCGCCTCGACCGCTCTTTCGTAGTTTCTCGGGACGGAAACGAAATCGGAAACTACCCCCAGCACGCCCCTTTGCTTGCGCTCAAGCACGAACTTGCGCGTGGCGTCAGGAAGCCATTCGTAGTTGCTCTGTATTCTGTTAAGGGCCTCCACCCTGGAGACGCAGTCCTTCTTCTTGCCTTCAAGACCCCTCAGTTCGCCGAGTTTCTTTTCGTGCTCGACCCTAAGGTCGTAAAGACGCGAATCGATCTCTTCTTTTTCTTTGGCGGCCGAAGTGAATTCGTCTTTTATCTCCCCTTCCCGGCGGCGAAGCGAAGCAAGCTTCCTCTCGCACTCGAGTTTCTCAAGGCTCAAGACGGAGATCTCCCCGTCAAGCGCCTCTTTTTTCTCCTCAAGCTCCTCAAGCTCCTTTGAGAAAGCACCTATCGTGCTTCCAAGCGAGCTTCTTCTGGTCATCACGTCAGAGACTAGGTCCGCCGTTTCCTCAAGTTCTTTTCTGCTCTGCTCCCATTCGCTTTTCAGTGTCACGAGGTTCTGTTCCTCGCGCGAAATCTCCTCGGAAGCCGAAAGGCGGGTGTTTTTAAGCTCCTCTGACTGGCGCCCGGCGCGGCTGCTTTTCTCATCCATCTCCAGAACTTCGCGCCCGAGGCTCTCTATCTCGGCTTCAATGTCCCTTACGTAGCTTGAAATCCCGGCAGTCTCCCGTTCGATCGAGGTCCTGCGGTACTCGTTTTCCCTTTTCTGCGCCCGAAGCTCGTAGATCTCCTTCTCAAGGGACCCCAGATCCTGGCCTGAAACGGAGTTTTTCTCTCTCGCCTCTTGAAGCAACCCGCGCTTTTGCTCCGCCTCGGCGTCGGCTGAGCGAACGAACTGCTCGGCCCCGAGCTTTTTTTCAAGAAGTGCTTCTTTGCGCTGCTGTGAACTTGCGAGCTTGGCAGTGAGAATATCAAATTCAAGCGAGCGGGCCCGCCCGGTAAGCTCCTCGTACTGCCTGGCGCGCTTTGCCTGAAGCGCCACGGCCTCAATGCGGTCCGAAACCTCGCGTTTCATGTCAAGAACGCGGGAGAGGTTCTCCCTGGTCGACTCTATTCTGCTTCGTGTTTCCTTTCTTCTGAGCTTGTATTTCTCGATCCCCGCGACTTCCTCTATGAACTTTCTTTTCTCTTCGGGTTTCGACATTATGAAGGACTCGACCTGGCCCTGCTCGACGATTGAATAGGCCCTCGCGCCCACTCCGGTGTCAAGAAGCATCTCGGTTATGTCCTTGAGGCGGCACTTGACCCCGTTTATGCTGTATTCGCTCTCCCCCGAGCGGTAAAGTTTTCTCCGGATTCTGACTTCCTCGAAACCGAAACCCTCGACCTCCTCGAGAACCAGGGACACGTCGGCCATGCCCAGGGGCTTGAGTTCGGCGCTTCCGTTGGAGATAACGTCTTCCATGCCCCCCGCGCGCAGGTGTCTCGGATTACGTTCGCCGATTACCCACCTGATGGCGTCGAGAATATTGGATTTTCCGCAGCCGTTGGGACCGACTATGGCGGTTATACCCTCGGACAAGTCTATCCTCGTCTTCAGGTAAAAAGATTTAAAACCTGCTATTTCAAGTGCTTTAATTCTCATGGGAGAACCACGGCCCGGCACCGTCGCGTTCACGTGCGCCGCCGCCCGTTTTACGCAAAACCCCTCGCCGTAACCGGGAAAGTTAAAGCTCCCGTATGCATATATAGAAGCCCTGAAGGGGCCAGAATCCTGAAGAAAGTTGCCAGAATGATACTTCCGGCAGTAGGTGAAAAAGATTCCTTATCACTCAAGGTCTTCCGGTCAATGTGAATTATACCACAATATCTGGAGGATTTCCAACTTCCCGGTCGGGAATCATCCTCCTTGGGAAAGAAGGTTCTTGTTGGGCGAGATCTTGGAGCTTTCTCTAAGGTTCTCAAGCAGGCGTTCGATCACAAGCACCTTTCGCAACGAAATCTCTTGCCGCTTAAGAGAATCCTTCTCGACTCCGAAGTACCCGCTGTCGGCGGGCTTTGTCTTCGCAAGCGACACTATGTAGAAAGTCTCCCCGGACTTGTAAACACGATTGGGGGTAGGACGGTTGCTTCTCAGCCCAAAGACATCTGAAATGAAATCCCCTGATTCGACGTCCAGGGGATCCTCGGACCTTGAGAAAAAACCGGTGCGCTGCGCCGAAAGACCCATGGACTTGGCTATCGCCGCGAAACCTTTGCCCGAGGCAGTTATTTTTGCGAGATTTTCCCCGGCGGATTCCCTGGCCCGCTCGACGGCTTTTTCCCTTTTTAAAGCCTCTATAATTTCCCCGCGCACGGATTCAATTCCCGACCGTTTTGAGGATTGAACCCCGGTTACCTCGAAAAACCAGGTGAAATCCTGAAGCACCACGCTTGCGAGCCTGTTTTTCTTTACCGAAAAGGCCTCTCTCCTTATGGCGCCGGGAACGTCTCCGCTCACGCCTCCGAGGGTAAACTCTGCGGTTTCCCGCACCTCAAGCGAGCTTTTTTCGGAAAGAAGGTCTGATAAAGAGCGTTTCCGGAGGAACTCTTCAAGGAACCGGTCGTAGAGAAGCTTGGATTTGCCCTCTACAAGCTGCTTTTTTATCTCTTCCTCTACATCGTCAAATGGTTTCGGGGTCCCTTCGGAAGCAAATTCCTCCGGGTAAGTCGTGTAGTAGGCCTCGATTTCCTCGTCGGAAACCGCGGCATCCTCGGTGAAATCCCCGGGAGCGAGTTTTACGTAGCGCACCGCGCGTTTCTCAGGTTCCCAGAAAAGGTCGGTGTTTCCCCTGTAATACCGGGCGATTTCCTCTTCGCTCGGTTTTTGGCCTTCAAGGTAATCCCGGGTCGCAAACGAGACGTAGTGAAGATCGATTTTCTCCTCGCGCGTCCTGTAGATGCTTAAAAGTTCCTCGTCGCTTGCCGTTACGGAACTGTCAAGAACCGAAACGAGCTTTGCCACGAGGAGATCCTCCCTGTAGGAATCCTCGAAATCCTTCACGGTGCGGTTAAGTCCCCTTGAGATAAAGTCCTGGTAGCGCTCAAATCCCACGAAAGCGCCGTCCACCTGGAAGCCCGGATCGTTTCTTATTGCGTCTGAAAGCTCTTCCTGGCTTACCCTGATCCCCAGTTCTTCGGCCTTCTGGGCGAGCAGCTTCTTGTTAACCAGCGAGTCGATCACGGAAAAATTCACGTATTCGAAAAGCTCGTCCGAGATCTGCTGGTCGCTGCGGCGCAAGCGGTCAAGCATCGAGTCCCTAAGGTTATAGAACTCCGCGAGGGAAACCTTGTCCCCGTTTACCTCAACCGCAGCTCCGCCGCTGGGGCCTCTACCTCCTATGCTTATTCCCCCCACGTATCCGAAGCCGATAACGAAGGTGAGGGCGAGCAGCAGAAGTAGAGCTTTCGTGAGAAGGCCCTGCCTGTTTTTTATGATATCAAGCGCCAACGGGGTTTTCCTTGAAAAGACGAATTAAACTCTATATGAGCTGGTATCAACTTTCAAGCAGCCGGAGGAGGCGGGCGGTTCCCGGCTTGACACGGATAAGGGGCTCAAATAGCTTACAGGTGAAATATCCGGAGGCACAGAGAAATTCAGATGATAACGGCGCTTGGCGGCGGAAGCGGAGCCGCAAAATTCCTTAAGGGACTCACGGGGATAATTCCCCCGTCGGAACTCACCGTAATAGTGAACACTGCGGATGACATGGATCTTTACGGAATGAGGGTCTCTCCGGACATAGACACCATAATCTACAGACTCTCGGGAAGCATAGACGAAAAAAAAGGGTGGGGGCTTCGCGGCGATACGTTCGAATTTCTGGGCGCCGCCGCCAGATTCGGTTTTCCGACGTGGTTCGGGCTCGGGGACAGGGATCTCGCCACTCACTTGTTCAGAAAAGCCGTCACCGACGCGGGCGGGACTCTCAGCGAATCCACTTCGAAGATAGCGCAGCGCTTCGGCCTCGGGGAAATGCGCATACTGCCAATGAGCGACGACAGGGTCGAGACATGGATAGAGACGGACGCGGGCGAGATACATTTCCAGGAATACTACATAAAGCACGCGATGCGCCCCGAGGTGCGAGGAGTCAAGATAAAGGGCGCGCGCGAGGCTTCTCCGGCCCCGATGGTTCTTGACTCGATAGACGGCGCCGATCTGGTGATCATATGCCCTAGCAACCCCATAATCAGCATAGGGCCCATACTCGAGATAAAGGAAATAAGGGAGAGACTCGTCGGCGCGCCGGGAGTAAAGGTCGCCGTGAGCCCCCTTATGCGCGGAAAACCCCTTAAGGGTCCGGCGGACAAGCTCATGAGGGGACTTGGGATGGAGGCCTCTTCGACTCAGGTGGCCAGGCTTTACGCCGATTTTCTGGACGTGCTTGTAATCGACCGCTCGGATGCGGGAGAGGCTGCCGCCATAGAGGCTCTGGAGATAGGTGTTTTAGTCACAGACACCGTAATCCCCGATGAGCAAAGCTCAATGCGTCTTTCGCGGGACATCCTCGATTTTGTGGAATCTCTGGAACGGAGGCGCGCTTCGCCCTAGCCAGGGTGATCAGGAATCCTCTTTTTCTTTTCTCTGCGGCTCATAGGGAATTATGCTGTAGAAGAAAAACTGGGGGATCCCCTTTACCTCCGGTGAATCACAGCTAGTCTGGAGCTTTACGCCACTGTTCATGACCACTGTGTTTATGCTGTAAACCGTGGTTCCCCCCTCCACTCCGAACTCAACCGCGGTATAGTCCTCCCGGTCTTTTTCGAATTCCCACCTTATATCGTAAATGCCAAGTTTTTCTATCTCTTTTCTCAAGAAATAGTCAGAGACCTGTGAAGTCTGGGAATAACACGACCTCCCCCTGTAGCAGTCAAGAAATATCTCGCCGCGAAGGTGAGAGGAAACGACATCATTGAGATTTTCTCCGTTTACCCTTCCGTAATATATTCCCTCTGGAAGCATGACGATGTTGGCGGCGAAGCGGTGGGCCCCCACATGGGTGGTTCTCCACGCGGAAATCCCCTCTTTTTTTAAAAGCTCCTTGTAAACCCCCGATCCCGCGGCCGCACAGCATCCGTCGCGGGCCCCGTGGGTACAGACCAGAGCGAGCTTTTCTTCGCAGGAGAATTTCTCTATCTCCTCGGTGCGGACAAGTTCCGCAAGATCTATCGAGAGAAGATCCTCGTAGCGTTCTATTTCGAATCTGTAGAGTTTCGGGGAAAACTCAGAAGAATGCGCGTAGTAAAAAGCGAGGTTTCCCTTGCTTGGGCCCGGCCCTCCTATCAGCTGAATCCTGGATTCTTCAAAAGACGAAAGAAAGCCTCCAAGATGCTCTTTTACCTCTGCCGGCAGCGCACTTTCCGGAAAAGCATCCCTTTTCCATGCTCTGGAGTACTCGAGCAGAAACCAGTTCTTCACCTCAAGAGCGGTTCCGTAGAGATGTTCTCCGCCTTGGGAAGACATCTGGGAACAGGTAAGCGTTTTTTCGTCGGTCATCTCATCCTCCAGTGTCCCGCTTGCTGTTTTTTTTCCCTAAGCACCGTGAGGAATTCCCCCTTCGGCACCAGGTAGAAGAATTTCCCCCAGTTTTTCATTACACCCGCGTGCTGGGAGGCTTCCTTTCCCTCCCCCCAGAAAAGGTCGACGCGCCGGGCCCCTTTTATAGCTCCCCCGCTGTCGTGGTTAACGACAAAGCGGGAAACCGGCTTCCATTGCGACGGCTCGACCGAAGAGGGAGTTTCGAAAACCGGTCTCTCAAATTCCATGAACGCCAAGGCCCCCCTGGGGAAAAAAGCCTTGTCGGTCGCTATGGTCCTGCCATCAACTACTTCCGTTCCGAAAGAGGTCTGTGGTTTGCCCGGAAGTCCGCGGAAGAAAATATAACTCGGGTTTTTGTAAAGGATATTCATCCTCTCCGCGTAGGAGAGGGATCTTAAGTGGCTTTCTATGGCCCAAAGGCTCATTTTTTCCTTCGGAATCCACTCGAAGAGAAATTTCCCTATTGCCACATAATCGTGTCCGTTCTGGGCGGCGTAGCCCACAACCCGCTCCTCTCCGTCCGCGAACCTTATTTTACCCGAGCCCTGGATCTGAAGAAAAAACCCGTCGATAGGGTCTACCCACGCGATCTCGAGCCTTTTCCCCCGGAGCCTTCCCCCGGAGTCTATCTCGCTTCGTGAGTAATAGGGAACCAGTTCGGATGTTCTGCCAAGGCCTCCGGGGGCGACCCTGCCGTGAAGGGACTGGAACTTTCCCCGGGCGATCTTGTCGTCCTCAAGAAACGAAAATCTCTCGAACCGCTCGACGAACCTGTCTATCCCCAGGCGCACCAGATCGCCGGGAACCCCGTAGAGCGGCTGGGTGTGCCGCGGCGTCCTGGCCCGGGAGGCGGAAAGCACTGGGGAAAAGTAAGAGGTTATAAAAACCTTGCCCCAGGGTTTTCCCGGAAAGCCGTAGAAATCGAAATTCTCCCTTACGTCCTTTATGAAATCATCCTTGGTAACGCCCGCTTCAAGCTTGGCGAGAAGATAGCCTAGCGCCAGGGCGTAGTCCCCCGCGGAGACGGTTTTCTGTCCGAAAACGAGCTGGGAATCTTTTTTCTGTGAAAGTTTCTCGACGCTTGCGCCGATAGATTCCTTTAGCCCCTCGGGGAAAAGGTCATCATCCATCTCGGGGAATGCGGGAACCGCCCGCATGGACTCGGGGCCCGGAACCTCCGGGGGTCTCTCGCAGGAAAGGTAGAGAAAGAGCAGGAAAACGGCTGACAGGACAGCTGCGGTTCTTTGGTTCATATAAACCTGATTGGTTCTCAAAAGGAAAAATATACGACGCGAAACGCCCGCTAATTAGGATAATTTATACCCTGTAACACGCGGCTTGCACAAAAAACCCGAAGCGGCGGGCAAAAATCCTGTGTCCCCGGTCTCCGCCGGGACGGATATTTTTCCGAAAAGACAGGGTAAAATAGAAATTCCGGGGCGGCTCGGCCGTAGCGACCCGCGGTTTTTTGCAGTCAAGAGACGGAAAAATGAAGCGGAAATTCCTTGGCATAGACATAGGGGGAACCAACATCAGGGGAAAAATCCTCTCCGAGGAGGGAGAAATGCTCGGGGAGAGAAAAACGCGCTCGGACGCCCGCATGGGCATCTCCCGGCTCATGGAGAACCTCGTCGGCTTCATAAAAGGATTCGCCGGGGAGGGGGTATCTGCAATCGGCATAGGAATACCGGGAACCGTTGACCGCGCAAGCGGCATTCTCGTCCAGGCCCCCAACATAGCCAACACCAGAGATTTCCCGTTTGCAGAAGTCATTTCGGAGAAAATTGAAGCTGCAACGCCTGTTTTTATAGAAAACGACGCTTCCTGCGCGGCCCTCGGAGAATACCGTGCGGGGGCGGGCAGAGGCTCGGACTCGATGGTAATGATAACCCTGGGGACCGGATTCGGGGGCGGAATAATCCTCAACGGCGAGCTCTGGACGGGGGAAGACGGCTTCGCCGGAGAAGTGGGGCACATGACGATTAACCCGTCGGGACCTCCTTGTGCCTGCGGTGGGAGAGGCTGCATTGAAACCTACGTTTCGCAGGTAGCGATAAAGAGAATCGTCCGCGAGCACCCGCAGCTCCGTGAAAAGCTCGCCGGTACCGAAGAATCGGCCCTCCCTGAGCGCCTGGCAGAGCTTGCGCGGGAAAAAGACCGGGCAGCCATCTCGGTATGGAACGACTTCGGGGCAAGCCTGGGGGTGGGAATATCCATTCTTGTAAACGTTCTCGACGTAAAGACGGTGGTGGTAGGCGGGGGACTTTCGGGGGCCTGGGAACTTTTTATCGGAAAAGCCCTTGAGGAAGCCGAAAGAAGGTGCCTTGGGGGAGCGCAAAGGGGGCTTCAGATAAAAAGAGCCGACCTGGGAGACGATGCGGGGGTGCTGGGAGCGTGTTATGTGGCCGAAAGCGGACTCGGGGAAAGATCCTAGGAAGCCTGGGGGCTTTTTGCAAGGTCAAGCAGCTTCTGCGAAGAACCGCAAATCTTTATCCTGAGCCACGGACCCTTCTTTTCATCCGCTTTGAACCTGTTATCCATTCTTAAACCGCCCACCCAGATTATTTCATCGCGGGTTTCGAAAACCGGCACTTTTTTTCTAAGAAATCTCGGTATTTTCTCGTCAATGAAAAAATCCTTAAGCTTCTTGGCCCCCCTCATTCCGAGCGGAACGAACCTGTCTCCCTCGGAAAAACTCCTGAGCGTTAAGGGAAAACCGACTTTCTCGGGCGCGAAGTACCCGACGTCGGCCTCGCCCCAGAGGGAGGCATCGCCCGTAAGCTCGACCGTGACCTCAAGATCCCGAGAAATCCTGTGGGTCCCGTGGGTGTTTATCTCTGTTGGCGGGAACTCGCGGAACTTCTCCTCGCGCGTGAAAAAGAAGACCCCGTGGCCCGCGTGAAAAACGACTCCGCCGGGAAGGTTTACCTCCGCAGAGGGCTCCCCGGAGCGCAGCACCTCGTCAATCGAGAAAAGATGCTTGGCGGAAACCGAGTTCAGGTCTCCTTTTACGGTCAGAATCGATTTTCTCATTACGGAGAACCTGATTGCCGGGGGCTCACGAAGAAGTTTTTCTGTGTCTCCGAGTACGCCTTCTGCCACAACGCGGGCGATTTTCCGAAATCTTTTCTCGGCTTCGGCCGAAATGAAATCTGCCTCCGCGGCGCAGACCGCCGCCACTCGGGAGAGAACCTGCTCGACGGACGGGTTATAGCTCTCAAGCAGGGGGATAAGTTCGTTTCTTACCCTGTTTCTTAGAAATTCGTCTGAACTGTTGGTCGAATCTTCCCTCCAGGACACTCCTTTTGACCGAAGGTACTCGACGGCTTCATGCTTTGTGACGTTTATGAGCGGACGTATTATGTTGCCGGTCGAGGGTCTTATCCCGGCAAGTCCTTGGGAACCGCTTCCTCTTATGAGCCTCATTATGACCGTCTCCGCCTGATCGTTAAGCGTGTGCGCCGTGGCGATCCTCCGGGCAGAATGTTTCGTCAGAATATCGTTGAAAAAGCCGTAGCGAAGCTCCCTTGCGGCGTCCTCGAGTGAAAGTCCGTGTTTTTTTCTGAATCCCTCTGTGTCTACCCGCACACACTCAAACGGAAAGCCGAGCCGCTGGGCCGCTTCCCCGACGAACTCGGCGTCTTCATCCGACTCGGTGCCCCTTAACCCGTGATTGACGTGGGAAACGATCACATCTGTGTCTGGATAGAACTCCCGCAGGTCCCAAAGAGCAAAGAGAAGCGCCATGGAGTCTGATCCCCCGGATACTCCCGCGACGATCACGTCCCCGGGAGCGATCATCCCGAAGGAATCAACCGTTTTTCTTATCTTGCCCAGAAACATCGGAGTCGCTTTGAGAAATCCCGGCGGAAACTATAAGCCGAAACGCATCTTCTACGGAAATATCCAGTTCCTGCAGATCTTCTTCCGGAACCATAATGTAAATGCCGCTTGTCGGATTCGGCGTCGTGGGGACAAACAAGTTGACAAGCTTATGGCTCATCGCGTTATGGCCCCTCCCGGCCTCCGTAACTCCCGTTACGAAAGCTATGGCATGAATCCCTTTTCTCGGGTATTCAAGCAGCACGACCCTACTCATGCTCTGCATCTGGGAAGTGAAAAAAAGCGTCTGGACTACCTGCTTCACGCTCACGTAGAAAGTCCTCGCAAGCGGAATCTTCGAGATAAGAGACTCGCCGAACAGAAGCATCCTTCTGCCAACAAAGTTCCTGGTAACTGCCCCTAGGAAAATGATCAGCAGCAGTGTGGCTACGATCCCTATGACGAAAGAGAGCCCCTGAAACACGTAAGGCGGAACATCTATGAAGTGGCGGAGTATCCCGGCGGGACCGGTGCTGAAAAAGAAAAGCATCCACTTTATCAGCTTGTAGAGGACGAAAATGGTCACCCCGAAAGGGACGATAATCAGGATGCCGGCAATGAAGCTCTGCTTGAAAAAGGAAGATTGGGGAGGTTTTGAGTCTGGTATTTTAATCCCCCCGTTTCTGGTCAATCTTTTTCCTGAGGAACCTGCTCGGCTTGAAAACGACTGTGAGGCGGGAAGGTATGTCTACTTCCTCTCCGGTGGAAGGGTTTCTTCCTATCCGGGACTTCCTTCTCGTGACCCTGAAGGTTCCGAACCCCGGGAGTTTCACCTCTTCACCGGCTATAAGATTCTCTCTCATCAAGTCGAAAAAAAAGTTTACTATCTCGGCGGATTCCCTTCTCGAAAACCCTATTTCCTCGTATAAAACGCCTGCCAGATCCTTCTTTGTCATGAAAAGCCCCCCTTTTTAAATCGAACGCAATTCGGCCCCTATTGTTTTTTCCAAATTCTTAAGAACATCCTGCTGAACCCTGTTCGCATCCTCGTCGGTAAGGGTTTTTTCCCTGTTTCGAAGAATAAGGGAAAGCGCAACGCTCTTTTTTCCTTCCTCGAGGGAATCTCCCTTATAAACGTCAAACACCCAAGCGTTTTCTATTATACCGGAATCCGCCTTTTTTATAACCGAAAGAATTTCCCGTACCGGAACCGCATCATCGACCACAAGCGCTATGTCGCGACGCAGAGAAGGGAATTTGGGAAGGGGGGAGAACTTCCTCTCGAAACTCGTGTAGACGACCGAGAGAAGTGATAGGTCAAGTTCAAGTACGTACACGCTTTCGCTTATCTCGAGTTTTTCCAGAAGATGGGGATGAAGCTCCCCTACCATCCCCAGAACGTTTCCGTCAACCAGGACAGCGGAAGATTTTCCGGGCCAAAGGAATCCATGATCGGGGGAAACGGACTCAAAATCTATCCTTGAATCCACCGAAAGAACCTCCAGGCTTCTTTCAAGCACGCTTTTTATGTCGAAGAAGTCGAATTTCTCCCCGTCCCATATCTCAGGCGCCCTTTTTCCGGTCGCAATCGCGGCGAACTTCTTCACTTCGTTTGGCAACTGGTCCATGTCCTTGGGGTAAAAAACCTTTGCGGACTCGAAAAGTCTTACGTCCTGGTTCTGCCTTGAGAGGTTGAATCTCACGTTTTTCACCAAGGAGGGAAGAATGCTCATCCTCATTTCCGAAAGCTCCCTCGATATCGGGTTCATAATGCGGATCGACTCCTCAAAACCGAACGTCCTGAGAAGTTCGGGAGACTCAAAACTGTAGTTTATAGCCTCAAGAAAACCGTAGGAGACGAAAATGTCCCTGAGCCTTTTCTCCATGACGGTTATCACGTTGGTTTTTCTGGCCACCATGGGAACCTCCGGCAGGACTGAGGGAATGTTGTCGTAACCCAGAAGACGGGCGACTTCTTCGACTATATCCACCTCGCGCTCTATGTCCACCCTGAAAGTCGGAGCCCGAAGCAAAAGCTCCCCGGCCGAGATGCTTAGAACCTCAAACCCAAGACTCTCGAGAAGTTCCGCTATCTCCTGGGAATCGGTGGATATGCCGACCAGGTTGCAGACCTTGTCGACTGAAAGGGATATTTCCTTTGGGATCACCGGGTCGGGATACACGTCGATAAGACCCTTGGCGACTGTTCCTCCGGATAAGCGGCTTATAAGCTCGGTGGCACGGTCAAGCGCGAACGAAACGTTGTTTATGTCGATGCCTTTTTCAAACCTGCTTGAAGATTCGCTCTTGAGGCCGGTTCGCTTGGACGTTTTCCTTATTCCAATTGGAGAAAAGTAAGCGGCCTCAAGCAGAACATTGCTCGTTGCGTCCTCTATTTCGGTGCCGGATCCGCCCATGACTCCGGCAAGTGCGACGGGTCGATCCCCGCTGCAGATAACCAGATCCTCGGCAAGTAGTTTTCTTTCGACCTCGTCAAGGGTTTCTATCATCTCTCCGTCCCTGGCTTTTCTGACGGAAATCCGGCCCTGATCAAGCTTGTCGTAATCAAAAGCGTGAAGCGGCTGTCCCTGCTCAAGCAAAACGAAGTTCGTAACGTCAACGACATTGTTAACTGAGCGGATTCCGCAGTACTCGAGCCTCTCCTGAAGCCATGCGGGAGAAGGGCCGATTCTGACTCCTTCGATGAGCCGGCAGCAGTATCTGGGGCATGACTCTGTGTCCTCGACATCTACAGCAGCCTTTTCCGAAATGGTTTCCCCCTGCTCTTTTAAGGAAAAAACCGGTTTCTGAAGGTTCTCGCCCAGTATTGCCGAGACTTCTCTCGCGATCCCGAAAATACTCATGCAGTCAGGACGGTTAGGGGTAATTCCTACCTCGAAGATAACACCATCGTAGCCGATCTGCTCGTTCATGCTGGTTCCAAGCTCGGCCTTGGGGGAAAGAATCATTATCCCGTCTTCGTCGCCCGAGAGGCCCATTTCATCCGCAGAACACAGCATTCCCTCGGAATTCTCTCCACGGATCTTGGAGCGTTTTATCCTGAGGCCTTCCGGAAACTTCAATGTAGCGGGAAGAACGGTTCCAGCCTTGGCGAAAGCGACCTTGTCCCCCTTTTTCATGTTGTCCGCACCGCAGACAACCATGTAGGGGGTTTCTCCGTCCGTAATCTCGCAGATGCTCAGCCTGTCGGCGTTCGGATGCTTTTCGATGCTGCTTATCTGGGCAACACAGACATCAGCAAGAGCCTTGCCCTTGTCTTCAAGGGCTTCAAGCTCCAGGCCCGCCATGGTGAGCATTTCCCCCAGTTCTTCTGGAGAAACGTCGATTTTGAGGTAGTCGGTAAGCCATCCAAGAGGAAAAATCATAAGTTCACCCGGCGAGTTAGGTTACACGGTATAAAAAACTGGTCAACAGTTAACCCGCTGAAAACAAAAGATTATTTAAGAAATTAAAAATAATCCCCAAACAACCATGACCAAATCCGGGCCGCCACGGAACCGGCCCCGCGAACGGGCGGGCATTTTAACCGGCCGAAGAGAGAAAACACGAGTTCCGAGGCAGGTAAAGAAGCACGTCCGCACGTAAAATTCCCAGGAGAGCTTTCTAACTGTTAACAAATCATTAAGAATTCGTTTGAAATTCCTTAATTCACTGATATGAAACACTTTTTTCTTGTCGATAGATTGTGAATGGAATTTTCCGAACTCCGCAGACTGTATTCTAATCACCTTAAATCACTGAATAATTTTAAAAACGATCCGTTTTCTTCTTCTTGCTCCTCCAAGCCCTCTGTGAAATGTTTCACGTGAAACATTCCGTCCCGCTTTTACTTTCCAATGCAGAATCTGGAGAAAATTCTGCCCAGAAGATCTTCCGTGGTCACTTCTCCCGTAATCTCCCCGAGGGAATTCATTGAGTTTCGCAATTCTATCGAGAGGATCTCCGGATACTCGTTCCGCTCAAGAAGCTCGAGGAACATGCGCAACTGGTCGCGGGCCTTCTCCATGGATTTTTTGTGGCGAAGGTTTGTAAGCACTAGCTCCGAGGCATCTGAGGCATGAGGCGAGCCCGCAAGGGTCTCGAACATGGCCTGCCTGAGCCGCCCTATCCCCTCTTTTGCAAGCGCCGAGGTTTCAACCGGCTTTTTTTGCCCGAGAATCCGTTGAAGCTTTGATCTTTCTAGCTTTTCCTCAAGATCCATCTTGTTGATTACGACAAGATGCTTCTTTTTGGCGGCGGTCTTGAGGATTTTTCTGTCCAGGGCATCAAATTCCGTGCTCTGGTCCAAAATGACGAGCACGAACTCGGATTCCTCGGCTTTTTTCAGGGAAAGATCCACCCCGAGCCTTTCTATGCGGTCCTCCGTGTCCCTTATGCCGGCCGTATCCGTTATAACGAGGGGAATTCCCCCGACATTTATTTTCTCTTCGATAAAATCCCTCGTGGTTCCGGCTATCGGGCTCACTATAGCCCTCTGAGTCTCAAGCAGGCAGTTAAGTATGCTCGATTTCCCGACGTTAGGCTTGCCTAGTATTACCATCGTCACCCCGTCTCTGAACATTCTGCCCGTGTCGTAGCTATCGATGAGCGCCGAAAGTTCTTTTTCCACGGATCCAGACGTTTCCTTGAGGCGGTTTTTCGCAATGGGGTCTATATCTTCCTCGGGAAAATCGAGATTCGCCTCTATTTCCGCCAGAACGTCAAGAATTTGATCCTTAAGTTCGTTAACCTTGCCCGAAAGGGTCCCTTCAAGCTGGGCCTCGGCGTAACGGAGGCTCTGTTCGGTCTGGGCGCTTATAATGTCGGAAACCGCCTCGGCCTGCGCCAAGTCCATTTTCCCGTTAAGAAACGCCCTCTGGGTAAACTCGCCTGGAGCAGCGAGGGTCGCCCCGAAACCGATCAGAATCTCAAGGATCTTCCGGGGAACCATATGTCCCCCGTGAGAGTGTATCTCGGCTATGTCCTCCCCCGTATAAGTATCGGGGGAACTCATAACAACGCACAGGACTTCATCCACCGTTCCGCCTGTTTCGGGGTCGATTATCTTCCCGAAACAGAGTTTTCTTTCGGAAAAACCCGATTTTCCCGCGGGAACGAAAATTTTCCTCGCAATCGAGTGAGATTCACCGCCACTTATGCGGATTACGGCCACTCCTCCCTCTCCAGTCGGGGTGGAAATGGCGGCTATGGTGCTTTCGCGCTCGGGCACAAGTGACGACATGAAAGAGAATCTACCATATAAAGCTGTATTCGGTCAGAGAAAAAGAGCTAAAAAAAAGCCCTGAATGTTTCACGTGAAACATTCAGGGCAAATTGAGGAGGATTTCCAAAAAAACCGTTAAAACTACTTCTCGAGACTCTTGAGCGTGTCCATGGCAATGCTGGTGTGAGCGTAACAGGAACCGGCAGTCATGACCATGGCAACGTTTATGGCCTCAGCCATCTGCTCCGCAGTTACGCCGTCGGTATGCGCGTCCTTCACGGTTCCCCTTATGCAATAAGGACATTTAGTCGCATGAGCGCAGGCAAAACCTATTATGCCTCTTTTCATTTTTTTGCTGAGAGCTCCGTCGGCAAAGATTTTCTTGTGAAGCTCCATGAAGTGGGGAGAAATATCGCCGCTGCATTCCCTGAAACTGGCAATTTCCTTCGCTATGTCCTTTTTGAAGAAATGCCCCTCGGTAAGCGGGATGCCGCTTTCGAGGGTGTCCCAAGCTTCAAAAGCCAAGCTTGAAAACGCGAAAGGGGCCCCCATGTTGAGCCTAAGTCCCACGTATATCGACTCGACTATTTCCTGGTCGCTAGCTCCTTCTTTTTTGCTGGCGCGTACCCTCGACCTTATGCAGTAGGGACAAGCCGTAATATGCGCTACTGCTACCGCGATGAGCTGTTTTTCCTTTGCGCTAAGGGCTCCGTCGGTAAACACCGAATCATGATAAGCCATCCAAGAGTCGTAAAGATCCGGGTTCAGTTTTCTGAGATGAGCTATATCCCCTCCGATCTGGGCCTTCATTATAGTATCAGACATACCGGTTATACCTCTCGTTGATTATTAGTTTCCCCGTCTTTTAAAGAACTGCGCTTGACCAAAGCACAGAAACTCCAAATCCTCGGGCGTAGGGTAACTGCTTCAGACCGGAAAATCAACAGGCCGAGCACCCATGGAGACAGGTTTTGCGCAGACGGCGGGGATGCGGGTTATATTTCCTCGAGTAAGTCCATCCACTCGTCTTTAAGAAGAAGCTTTTTCCCCTGTATGATTACATCTTTTATAGGAGAAAAGGATTTCTTGGCTTTAGTCAGAAGTATAGCCCCTTCGAACTGAGAAACCAGATATCTGGCCAATTGCTTCGGATCAAGATTTTCGTAAAAATACCCCTGTTCTATTCCTTCGAGCCTCTTGCAAAATTATCAAGTCAAAAAGGCTGTCTGAAGAATCTTACCACTGTCCCGGCAAACAGAACAGACAAAGTGCGATAAAAAACCGGTTTACGTCTGTTTTTGGGACAGTAACGAATA
>MKWU01001265.1_pt1 | contig 45001 bp, 52 predicted proteins | sample 809101 | NCBI WGS metagenome assembly MKWU01 (sample SAMN05860141, study PRJNA318959) | sponge metagenome | host: Aplysina aerophoba | place: Slovenia: Piran, Adriatic Sea, Gulf of Piran | collected 2013-05-07 | reverse complement strand
CCCATAACACCCGGGCGACCCGACCCGGACCAGTGGCCAAACCGCTCGCGTGACGCAACAACCACGAGCCGAAATCCACCGCCTCCCCACCGGTCCGACGCCGCCGCCGCGGCCCCCGGCCCGTACCAGCACGGCGACCACCGCCGCCGCCGCCGCCGCCCCGGACCGGCACCACCGCAAACACCGCTCGGCTCCCCGGATCCCAACCAACCCCCGAACGCCCCCCAGCACGGGCAGAACGACCCGACCACCAACCCCACACCATCCAAGCCACAACCCCCACCACCCAACACAACGCCAACCACCACACCACCACCCGGGCAGTCTCCAAAAACCCGCCCACAGCAACACGATTAGCCGCCCACCACGGCGACAACCAACCAACCCACAACACCCCCACCACCACCAAAACACCCAACAAACCATCCCGCTTCTTCTTCATGTTCCCACGTTCCTTTCAACCACCGTCGGCTCTGAACAGGTCACCGACCCGGACAGTTCAACCAAACCCAACAACAGTTCCAATGCCCCGGCATCACCCCGAAAACAAAGCAAATGCTCGGACCTCGGGGACCCTAACGTCCCGCCGAAACGGCCAACACCCATTAGTGACACCCCCGCCGGGTAGGCACCCAAGAGGCCCGGCGAGATTCTTCTCTAAGGCAGGACACCGGCCGAATGTACGGTGGACCCCCTCGACGGGAAACCAGATGATGCAATCATTCCTGCCCAAATCAATACACAGCGAGTGGGGCTCCAACCGGGACAGGCTTCGGGGATTCTCGGTACCGCCAACCCCCACGCCCCCGACACGAACCACCTCAACACAACACCTCATCCCACAGATTATCAACAGACACCGCCCCAAAGCGACATCTCACACAAGCCGCGCACCTGCCCCCGGCAAGCCGCCAACAATGCACATTTACCCGCAAAAAGCCACAAAACAGCCCCCGCGCAAGGCTCTGAAAAAAATCTGAAAATATTTTCGCAAAACCCTACGTAGTAACCGCGCCTAATGCGCGAAACCGTCAAAACAGCCCGAGTACGTTACATCAACGTCCAGTCACCTAACGAGAGGAGCCCGACGATGCCAATCCCCTGGGAAAGGTGCAAAACCGACCCCACCGAAGCAACCCCAACCCTCATTGATGGCAAGGAAGTTAGGCGTCTAACTGGTTACTCCCGGTCAACAATGGACAGGCGCCGTAGAGAGGGAGTTTTTCCAATCCCCGTTCGTGATGGCACCGGCCCCACAGCGAAGCATTGGTACTACCAGCATGAAGTCAACGATTACATCTTGTCCAAGGAACGATATGACATCTCGGAAAACAAAAGGCAGAGGAAAGGAAAATGAAGTGGGCTATTTGACTGCTAGTGCCATACACAGTATCACAGAACCTGGTAAGTACTACGACCAGAATGGATTATTCCTCCGTGTTGAGCGATCAGGTTCGAAGCGATGGGTCTGGCGGGGGACGGTGAACGGCAGACGTCGCGAACTTGGGCTCGGGGGGTATCACCTTGTCAGTCTTGCGGAAGCCAGAGCGAAGGCGCTCCAATACAAGAAACTCGCAAGGGAGGGGATAGACCCTTCTTTGATCGTCTCTGAAGTCCCAACCTTCATCGAAGTAACAGAGAAGGAAATCAAGGAACGCATCCCAGGATGGAAGCCCGGTGGTAAATCAGAGTACCAATGGCGGTCGACAATGGCCAAATACGCGAATCCCTTTATGGGCCATCTCCCGGTGGACCAGATATCTAGCAGGCTGATCAGGGACTGTATAAATGCGATCCTGCCCGATATACCCGACACTGCCATGCGGGTGTTACAAAGGATTAGCGCAGTCTTGGATTCGGCTGTCACTGACGGTTACATGGCTCAGAACCCTGCCTTACCCGTAGTTAGGAGCTTTGCGAGGAAGCCGAAACGGTCCCGCCAGCCTAGGAAGTTCATGCACCACCGTCAAGTCGGCGATGCTCTCTTGAGGGTCCGAGAGTGCGATGCTTACCCGACATTGCGTTTGGCTTATGAGTTTGCGTATCTGACGCTGGTGCGGTCAGGTACGGTTTGCGGCGCCTTATGGTCCGAGATCGACCTCGACGCGCGATGGTGGCATGTCCCAGCAGAGCGGATGAAGATGAGCAACCGCTCTCATAGCGTTTGGCTTTCGGATTTGGTGATTCTTGTGCTCAAGGAAGCCGAAAGGTTCAAGGATGATTCCGGGCTGGTGTTCCCCTATAAGAACGGAAAGCAGTTGGATTCGTGGCAACTCTCGAAGCTTACCCGCCGATTGGAACTGCCCGCTGTCCTTAACTCGATACGCAAGACGTTTCGCCTGTATCTGAAGGAAATCGGCATCTCGTGGGAAGTGGGGGAGGACTGTCTTGCTCACCAGATAAAGAATGCCGCTGCTCGGGCCTATGCCGAATCAGACACAAGTGTAGCCCTTCCGGGTCCTATGCGGCGATGGAGCAGCTGCATCGAAGCACAGCTTGGTATGACCAGGAGCAGTTCTCAGCTTTGAAGGGCTTCCTTAACCCTGTTCGGCGAATTCGCCCATCAACAAAGGTGGACCTTCGCGTTTTTGTGGGATGTGGTCGTTGGAGCGGGTGGTGGGGGTCATGTTAGGAGGAGTCCCCTGGCGGCGTAGTTGTCGTAGTTGGTGAACCCGTGGGCGGTTCTTCTGAGGGTTTGGATCAGGTTGTTGATCCCTTCAAGTGGCCCGTTGGAATGTCGGTTGTGATGCCAGGCGAGGATCTCTTCTGACCAGTTCAAGATGGTGTCCACGATCGTGTGGTACTCGGGAATCTGACCGGTCTCATACAGATCGGCGAACCGTTCCAACGCTCGGAGGGCGCCTTGGAGGTCATCGGCCTCATATAGGCCGTAGAGCTGTTGGAGAGCGTCCCATGCCACCTGTAAACGCGGGTGGGTGTCAAATAACCGGTCCAGGCGTTTCTGTTCTGCCCCGCTGAGATGATCGTGTCTTTTCAGGAGAGCGAACCGTGCGCGGAACAGGTCCGGCTCGAAAGCGGGTTTCACACCGGGCGGTTGGCGGCGTTGCAGTTCCCTTCGTACCAGGGTCAGTCCTTGGGTGAACCATCGGACGGCGTGGAACCGGTCCAGAACATGACGGGTGTGGGGAAGATACCGTCCGATGGCTGCCCGGTAAGAACGAGAACCGTCGGTAACCACGGTCTGCACACCATGGCACCATCGGGGTCCCTGCTCAACAAAGAACCTGCTCAGGGCCTGTTTGGAACGCCCCTGGACCATGGCCAGGACTTCGCCGGTGTCGCCGTTTACGACCACGGTCACATACCGGTGACGTTTGCGGATCGAGGTTTCGTCGATCAGCAACACCCGACATCTCTGACGCCGTCGCCTGGTTTGAACCAGACCAGACTAATCGGTGACCAGGCCCATGATCAGATGCCGGCGGGACACCGCCTGGATGGACATCACCTGGGCGTCTTGGACCAACCGCCGCGCCAGGCGACGAGTGATACTCCCCACAAACTGGGGATGGGTTTCCATGTGCCGCTTCCCACACCAATCGCATACGAACCGCCGCAGGATCCACAACAGCACCGTCCGACGGCCGCTGATCTCCAGATCCCGAACCTGTCTCCGCCTCCGGTCGTGCACCCGCCAGCAGGAACGCCCACAACCCGGACACCCCGACAGCTTCTTGATGGAAACCACCCCCACCACCAACTCGGTAGGGGTGTCAACCACCACCTCGGTCACACGAACCCCCCGCAGGTGCAACCGCACCCGCATAACATCAGCACTCATTGAGGCCTCCTGGATAGGTGAATAACTAACACCACCAATTCCACTCAATAATGAAGGGGGTCCCCTGGGCCGGTGCGGGTCTGACCCGACCTATTCCTGGCTCAGTGCCTTTTCGTTGATCTGTCGGCCTGCTTCCGGCCTGGGGGCGGGAAACCCCCCTGACCCGGGGGTGGAGGTGACCTAATAGGAGCTTTGCTTCTCCGCCTTGAGTGGCCTGTCCATCCGCCCTTCGGGATCCGGGAAGTCAACGAGGCCTCAACCCCTAAACAAGGACCTCAACCTCCCCACTCCCCACAAATTCGCGAAGCCTCACAAAGGTGGATGTCAGTGACGCGGAACTTGACGATTGCAGGGAAGAGGTATCAGCCGTGTTGCGGTCGCTTTGGCTGATGTGCGATCTCCCTGTCCTAGGTTCGTTTTGACAAAGTCACCAGGGGCTCGAGGCTCAGGATGTTGCAGCTTTGCCCTTCGATACCCATTACTTGACCTTGATCTCTCATGAGATCAGCAAGATGAGTATCAGGAAGGCCCCAGTGTTGGGCAGCGGAATCCATCCGGATGAGATTCAGCGGTGTAGTGGTGATTCGCACTTGGACGTCGGCACAAACCAGGTTTTCAGACACAGCTTGATGGACCGCAAGGAGAGACACTCCAAACAATGCACTGGCCGCTTGTGGTGTCAGTAACTCGCGGTTGTTGGTGCGAGCATCAAGTTTTGCTTTCTGTTCCCATCCCATCGCTGGCCGAGTTGCGGTGTTGCTCTCGATCGGGCGGGTGTCCAGGTAGAGGCTCCACTCTTCCATGAGGAAGCGTCTTCGTTCTAGAAGATCGGTTCTTCTGTAGGCTTGCTCGGTAGAGCTTCCCATCCGGTGGGCGAGGCACGTTTCGGCCACCTCGCGGCTTGTCCCGTTTTCGGCACACCAATTGCGAAAGGCCGTTCTCATTCCATGGAGGGTGCCTCCCACGTTCAGGCTCCGGAACAGCTTGGGGATTACCCAACTCGGTATCTCCCGTCCGTTCCTGTCAGGAAACACCAGCCCCGTATCGCTTTTGAACCTGACAGCTTCCGTGAGGAGATCTGCAGCTCTGTTTGAGAGCGGCACTCGATGCGACCGGTTCCCTTTCATTCTCTCTGCTGGCATCTTCCACAGCCTCTCGTCGAGGTTGATCTCGGACCACATCGCGCCTCTAGTCTCCCCCGATCTGGTTGCTGTCAGGATTGCGAATTCCGCAGCCAAACGGACGGTTGGGAAGACACTTGCTGCTCGGATCTTGTCCAGTGTGGCGGCTAACTCGGTGTGGGGTACGGCTGCTAGGTGCTTAGATGATCGTGCGTTGGTTCCCAGCGCTGCTGTGATCCGTCCGTCCGCCGGGTTGTCCACTCTGAATCCCTGAGCGATACTCCACCTCATGATGGCCGAGATCCGCTGCAGGACCCGTTTTGCGGTGGTAGAGCGAGAGTGCCATATCGGCGTCAAGCATGCCATCACATCGGCGCTAGTGACCTGCTCGATTGACGTGGAGCCGATGTTGGGAAACACATATGTTTCCAGGGACGATCTCCACTGGTTCTCCGATTTGCCTCCGGGCTTCCACTTGGCCGCGTGTAACGCGATCACCCGCTCGGCGGCCTGGCGGAACGTCGGCACCTCGGTTCGTTTCACAGAAGGGTCACCGCCCCGCCTTGCTATGGCGCGGTATTCAAGGGCGGTTGACCGAGCCTCTCTAAGGGTGACATATGGATAGCCTCCGAGGCCGAGATCGCGGGTCCTGGCGCCTATTCTCCCCCGCCATATCCATTGCTTAGCTCCCGAGGCCGAGACTCGAAGTTTCAGCCCGTGCTGGTCACTGTATTTGCCGGGTTTCTTGACGGAGCGGACGAAGGCGTCTGTCAGTTTCGGCATGCTGCCTCCTTTCATGTCCCCTATTACGTCCCCCCATTTTCTGGGTCAATCTGACCACACTTGAACCAAGTTGACCAAAGCCTGTGGCCAGCTACCCGTTAGGATAGACTACCTGATATAGCTCTTGACCTGGTCTTTTAAGGAAGTTCATACGTATGAACAGTGGATTCTGCAGTGTGGGCCCGGCAGGACTCGAACCTGCAACCAACGGATTATGAGTCCGCTGCTCTGACCTCTTGAGCTACGGGCCCTAGGCTTTTCATCTTACCCGTGGGATAAGGGGTCTCACCTGCTGTTAGGATCTAGCGGGTCCGGGCTGTGGCGCAGTATGGCAGCGCGCTTGACTGGGGGTCAAGAGGTCGCCGGTTCAAATCCGGCCAGCCCGACCACTTTGCCTCCCGTCAGGGTCCCACGTCAATGGCTGTTGCCGGAAGATGGCCGGCCACAATGGGCTGCAGATGCTCGGCCAGATCTCGGGGCGCGAATTCCACATCCCGGGCAGCCTCTATTTCTTGCAGGCTCCACCATTTGTAATCCAATTGGGGCTCTCCGTGTATCGTGTCGGGATTCAACGGAACGACCTTGAAACGCGGCGTCCGCAGGAAGAAGAACTTCTCCTGATTGTCGTACCAGACGTTCCCCCACTGCCAGACATGCCGCCTCGTCCAAACGCACGGACCCGGTTTCGCCGATTCCAACCCTGTTTCCTCCCGCAGTTCCCTCAGGGCAGCCTCTTCATAGGTCTCTGCGGGTTTCAATCCTCCACCGGGGGTGATCCACAAAGAGTGGTCTCTGCGGTGCGGAAGGCAGGTGCGGAACAACAGCACCCGGTTGCTGTGGTCGAGCAGGAGAATACGAGCAGCGGGCCGGGGAATCGGGCTTTCGGCAGATGACGTGGAATCGCTACACATGCGAGTCTTGGGTTCCTCCGCAGAAACCGGCAGGCGGCTTGGCAACGCAGGGTGGCTGGGCAAGACTCATCCGAACACCTCCGAGAGCAGCCACAGGACACCCTGCACCAGCCGCCATAGAAGGTAGATGGCGGTCAATCCCACTGCTATCTTGAATCCGATCGGATAGGACAACTTGTCCTCGATCGGCCCGTCGGCTTCCGGCAGGCAGGGATCATCCCGGTTCATCTGGATTCCCTGGTTCGGCGGCGGGTTACGAATCGAACGGGGGTGCCGACCAGGTCGAATTGCTCTCGAAGTTTCCTTTCCAGGTATCGGATGTACTCGGGCGCCAGCTTGGCTCCGACGGTAAACAGCACGATGGTGGGAGGTTGAATACCGACCTGCACGGCATACATGATCCGGCACCGGCGGCCCTTGTGCGGTGGCGGTGGCTGGGCGGCCACCCATGCGGCCACCAACCGGTTGAGTTCGCCGGTGGAAACCCGTTGGTTGGCGTTTTCCAGAACCATCTCCACCGCGGCGCCCAGACGTCCCACCCGGGCGCCGGTTAGAGCGGACATGCGCAACACCGGCGCCCAGGACACGAAATTCAAACGGGCCGGCACGGATCTCTCGGTGATCTCCCTCTGTTCGGGGTCGATAGCGTCCCATTTGTTGAGGAGCACCACCAAAGCGGTGCCGGCTTCTACCGCCGCGTTTGCGATCTTCTGATCCTGATAGGTTGCTCCTTCCAGGGAGTCCACCACCAACAACGCCGCGTCGGAACGAGACAGGGCATCCCGCGCCCTGAGCACCGAGTAGTAGTCGGCATCCTCGTTGATCTTGGGGCGACGGCGGATCCCGGCGGTGTCGACTAGGCGGTAGGTGACGCCTTCCAACTCGACATCCACATCCACCGGATCGCGGGTGGTACCGGGAACATCGGAGACGATCACCCGCTGCGAGCCGCAGAGTCGGTTGAGGAGAGTGGACTTGCCAGTGTTCGGACGTCCTACTATGGCGATCCGGGGAGGCTCGTCTTGAGTCGGAGCTTCATGCCGGGGCAGCACCGACACCACCTGATCGAGCAGGTCGCCCACTCCCCTGCCGTGTATGGCGCTCACCGGATGCGGTTCTCCCAGGCCCAGCGTCCAGTAGTCGGAGACGGTCATCTCGCGGTGGGGGTTGTCTATCTTGTTGGCGGCCACCACCACCGGAATGCCACTCTTCTTAACTACCGCCGCCATACCCTCGTCGTCGTCTCCCAAGGCTGCCGTCCCATCCACTACGAACAGCACCGCATCGGCGCCGTTGACCGCGGCTTCAGCCTGGAGGCGGATCTCATTGGAAAAGGGCGAGGAGGGATCCACTTCCCAGCCGCCGGTATCCACGAGGAGAAACGGGCGATCTCCCCAATTGGCAGGGAAAATTCGCCGGTCACGGGTCACACCCGGTTGAGATTGCACCACCGCTTCCCGACGGCCGATGACGCGGTTGATTAGGGTGGACTTGCCCACGTTGGGCCTGCCCACTACCGCCACCACCGCCGATCTTCCCGAACTCATGACCGCAAGGTTACGGGTACGAAGGTCTCTTCCGATCCCCATTGGGACTGTCTGGAACCCGGCGGCGCGGGGCTGACGGCAGTTCCACCGCTGGTGCGTAGTGGGGGGAGTACCAACATGTTACGGGTCCCGGACCGAGAGGTGAGGCCATACTCCCTTCGCCATTCGTTCTCCTGCAGACTCTGCCAGAGGTAACCAACGACTTGTGATCTTGGTGGCGGATGGCGCTGCCTCCTCTGCCGCGGTGTGAAAAGGCTGTGCCGGTCGGTAGGGATACATCAATTAATAGAGGTGTATGGCTGGCGGAAGATTCGCATCTGGGGTAGCTGGAACATCTGTCAGTGACCCAAAGAGAGCCCACCTGGGCGAAAGTGGGATCTGTGGCGGCCAGGGTGGGTTGGCAGAACAGCATTGCTTGGTCAGGCGGCGTCTAATATCAACCGGTATGGTTCAACGTGTGGTGTTGGCCGAACCCCGCGGTTTCTGCGCGGGAGTTGAGATGGCCATCAAAGCGCTCATCTGGATGGTGCGCATCTTCGAACCCCCCGTCTACTGCTATCACGAGATCGTCCACAACGAGTGGGTCGTGAGGGTGTTCGAGAAAGCGGGGGTGGTTTTCGTGAATGAAATCGAGGAGGTCCCTCCAGGTTTGCCGGTGATGCTGTCCGCCCACGGGTCGGCGCCTCAGGTGGCGCTGGACGCCACAGAACGCGCCGCCATAGTTATCGATTCGGTTTGCCCGCTGGTCACTAAGGTGCATCACGAGGTGAGGAGGATGTCGAAGGAGGGGTACGACATCCTCTACATCGGACACCGGGAACACGATGAGGCCGTGGGTACCATGGCGGTCTCTCCGGACACCATTACGCTGGTAACTCCCGAGGAAGGATTGGCGGACTTCCGGCCCGATAACCCGCGTCGGGTGGCACTGCTGGCCCAGACGACCTTGGGAATGCACGAATGGGGCGCCGTCCACGATCAGGCGTCCGAACAGTTTCCCCATTTGTGGACTGCCCGACGCTCGGACCTGTGCTACGCGACTACCAATCGCCAGTCGGTCGTCCAGAAGATGGCCGAGTACTGCGATCTGATTCTGGTGGTGGGATCGGAGAATTCCTCCAACACGCAGGCGCTGGTGCGAGTGGCGAACGAGATGGGAGCCGAGGCCCACCGGATAAACCGTGCCGACGACATCTCTGAGGACTGGTTGGAAGGCGTTGCAACGGTGGGTGTGACCGCAGGCGCCTCGGCGCCCGAGCACTTGGTGCAACAGGTGGTGGATGAGCTATCGCCCCGTCAGGGTGTGGACCTGGCCCATGTGACCGACGAGGATGAGTACTTTCCTCTCCCCAGGCAGCTTCGGGTGTTCATCTCGGTGCTCGGGCAGACAGTGGAGGCGGGACTCACCGTTCCCTCTTCTGACTGGAGACACTGGAGAATGAACGATCGCGCTTGGACGGCGACCGAAGCCCTGAGCCGGGTCACCGTCTAGCGCTTCGGATCCCCTCTCTTGGTGCCACAAGGCTCCGTCTAGCTCTAACCAACCGGCTGGAACTGGGTTTGGTAGAGGGTGGCATACAGGCCGTCGATTTCCAGTAGTTCGTCGTGGGTGCCCTGTTCTACCAGGCGACCCTTGTCGATCACCAGGATCACATCGGCCGCTTGGACCGTGGATAGGCGGTGGGCTATCACCAGCGACGTCCTCTTCCTCATCAGGCGCTCCAGGGCTTCTTGGATGAGGGCTTCCGAGCGAGTGTCAAGGTGGGAGGTGGCCTCGTCGAGCACCAGGATCGCCGGATTCTTGAGAATCACCCGGGCAATGGCGACTCTCTGCTTTTCGCCTCCCGACAGCCGGTAGCCGCGTTCGCCCACCACAGTGCCCAAACCGTTGGGCAGTGCCGTGATCAACTCGGTGAGATTGGCCGTCTCGCAAGCCTCCCACAGTTGCTGTTCGGTGGCGTCGGGAGCCGCATAGCGGAGGTTGGCGGCAATGGTGTCATGGAGAAGGTAGGTCTCCTGGGTCACCTCACCCACCGCCCGAGCCAGAGAGGCAAAGGTCAGTCCCCGGACGTCGTGACCGTCGATCCGCACGCTTCCCCGGTTGACTTCGTAGAGCCTGGGAACCAGGTAGGAGAGGGTGGTCTTGCCAGCGCCCGACGGCCCCACCACCGCCACCAGCGCTCCCGACGGAACCCGGAACGAGATGTCCTCCAAAGCCCAGTCCCTGGTGGAGACCAAGGGTTGGTCGTCGGTGTCCTCCTCAAGCGAAAGGGCATCCCAGGGGGTGAAACGCTGCGACGCGCCGATCCCCTGCAGCCGTTCGGAGGGATATCGGAACCAGACGCGGTCGAACTCGACCTCCCCTTCCACCTCGATCAACTCCTGGGCATCCGGCGCCTCCGGGAGATCCACCGCAATGTCGAGCACCTGGAATACCCGCTCGAAGGAGACCAGGGAAGTGGCGAACTCCACCCGAGTGTTGGAGAGAGCGGTCAGAGGGGCGTAAAGCTGGACCAGCAGGGTGGAGAACATCACCACTGTGCCCAACGAGATGTGCCCTTCGATCACCATCCAGCCACCCACCCAGAACACCGACGCGGTCCCCAAAGCGCTGATCACCCCCATGGCGGCGCGGAAACCGGTTCCTATCAGGGCGCTTCGCACCCCCAGTTCCCTCACCCCGGCGGCCTCTTCGGAGAACCGGCCCAACTCGCGACTGCCCCTGTCGAACAGCTTCACCAGCAACGCCCCCGAGACGTTGAAGGTCTCCTGGAGGATGGAGGACATGTTGGCGTTGTGCTTCATCTGCCGTTCGGTTACCGCCCGAAGGGCCCGTGCCGCCCGGCGGGCGGGGGTGATGAATAACGGCAGGGCGGCCACCGCCAGCAAAGTCAACCTCCAATCTGCGCCGATCAGCACCGTGAGGATTGCGGCCACCGACACCAGGTTGGACAGGATGGTGACGAACGTGCCGGTAATGGCCTGCTGGGCGCCTACCACATCGCTTTGGATACGGGAAATGAGCTCTCCGGTGCGGGTGTTGGTGAAGAACCCCAGCGACATACGCTGCAGGTGAGCGTACAACTGTCCGCGTAAGTCAAAGATTATGCCTTCTCCGGCTTGTGCTGACCACCAGCGTTGGATAATCCCCACCCCGGCATTCACCACCGGAACGGCAACCATTCCGATCCCGAGCCACGTTAGAGCGGTCAGATCGCCCGTGGGTATCGCCTCATCGATGAGCAGGCGGATAAGGATGGGAGGGACGACTGATAGTCCGGAGATCAGGATCACCGTGATCAGCACTCCCAACAGCTTTCCCAGGTACGGCCGCCCATAGCCCATCACTCTCCGCAACAGTTGGCGATCAATCGCCGGAGGAGCCTCTCCTAGGCTTCGCATATAGCTATACCAGCCATGCCACATGTGAGCCAGAGTAACTGTGCCCGGCGTTTATCGGAACCCGCCATGGCCTAGCGGCCGGTTCCTTGGCGGCATCCACAACCGCAATCGGATGCTTCGTAGGCTGTTGCGGATGGTTGCTTGCGGGTCAAGCGGGTGCGTCGCCTGGGTGACGGGACCGAGAACGCCATCATCAGCACGCCACGATGCTGAGGGGCCGGTGGGATATCGTCGAGGACGGCCATGACACCATCAACTGCTGGGGACCGGCCTGCAGATGCTCCGCCCCTGGCGCTGGGAGGGCGGGCCATCCTGCCCGGGCTGGCGGTGGGACACGCGGTTTTCCACTGGATCGTTCAGAGTTTCGTAGTGGTCCTGCCCGAGATCCAGCAGGCCTTTGTGCTAAGCGGAGTCGGGGTTGGCGGCGTGCTGGCGGCGCGGGAAGTGGCCACCGGACTGATGAAACTCCCCGGAGGGATCGTGGCAGACCAACTGCGCAAGTACTGGGGGACGCAGTTGGTGGCGTGTCTGGCCGCGGCAGCCATAGGTGCTGTGCTGATCGGCATTTCCCCGGCACACCAGGTGGTCCTGGCCGGAGTGGTGTTGGTAGCGGCTTCCCACTCCCTGTGGCATCTCCCCGCGTCGGCCGCCCTCTCCCACCATCATCGGCGCCGCGGCACGGCGCTGGCCTTTCACGGCGTGGGAGGGGGCGTCGGCGACTTGATCGGGCCGATGGTCACCGGAGTGCTGGTGGCGGCCGTGGCGTGGAGGCAGATGCTTCTCGCCTATGCACTGATCCCGGCACTGGCAGCCGCGCTGGGAATCTGGGCCTTCAGAAACATCGGATGGACCCCCAAGACCCACCGGGAGGCTTCCTCCCGGCGCTGGCAACTCACCGGGCGACTGCTTCGCAACCGGCTGCTATGGGGCATGGCGACGGTGTACGGGTTGCGAGCCATGGCCCTGGTGGCCCTGTTGACCACCCTTCCCCTGTATCTTCACAGCGAACTGGGCCTGACCCCGGCCTGGCGAGGTCTGCACATCGGGTTGCTGATCGCCATCGGGTTGGTAACCAAGCCGGCAGTGGGCCACCTGTCCGACCGGTTGGGCCGCAAGGCCGTGCTGGCACCGGCTCTGGGATGGTCATGCCTGATGGCGCTCCTGCTAGTCGTCTTCGAGCATGGCGCGCCTTTCACGGTGGTGGTGGCGCTGCTGGGGGTATTCCTCTATCCGGACCAACCGGTCCTGACAGCAGCGGTCTTCGACCTCTTCGATGGAACGGTGGCGGCCACGGCCCTGGGAGTAGTCTCCTTCGCGGCGGTGGTCATGTCCACCGTCTCTCCGCTAGTGGCAGGTGCCATGTACCAAGCGGTGGGGTTTCACGCGGTGGCCTATTACACCGCCGGTTTGCTCGGCGCCGCCGGCCTCATCTTCGTATTGCTGCCACTGGCCCGGTTTCAAGGGGGCGGGTCCCCGTGATCATTTTTCGGAACCTGACACCACCTCTTTTGTCCTGCGGCGCACCGACTGGTCCCGTTACCACACGACCTCTTGACTCGGTCTGACCCTAGTTTTAGCCCGATGAATTCTGATCACCTCCATCAGCGTTCAATCACCGTGATCCGGCAATCCCATCCGGGGAATCCCGCACTGGACACGGCGGTCTCCCGCGCCATTCTGGAAGAGGTCGCCGCAGCAAGGCTCGGGGAGACGTTCCGCCTCTATGTTCCAGGGCGGGTGGTGGCCTTCGGGCGGCAGGACATGGTGGCAGAGGGTTACCAGCGTGCCGTTCAAGCGTGTCGGGAGGAGGGGTTCGAGGCGGTGGAGCGACTGGCCGGTGGACGGGCTGCGGTGTTCCACGAAGGGACTTTGGCCTTCTCTTGGGCGATACCCACCCACGATCCCCTCCGCGATATCACCGGTCGGTTCACCGAGGTCGACAGCATCGTGATGGGGGCCCTGCGGTGTCTGGGATTCGACGCCCGGGTGGGCGAAATACCCGGGGAGTACTGTCCGGGGCGGTACAGCGTCAACCTGGAGGGGCGGATCAAGGTGATGGGAGTCGGCCAGCGTCTGCGGCGCGGGGTGGCACATGTGGGAGGAGTGGTGGTGGTTTACGGAAGAGAACCGATCAATCGGGTCCTGACTCCTGTCTACCGGGAGCTTTCCTTCCCCTGGGACCCGGCCGCTACCGGATCGTTGCGCTCGGTTCGCAAAGACATATCCACCACCGAGGTAGCAGAGTCGCTGCTGGGGGAACTTGCGTCCCGGGCCACGGTGTCGGACGGGAAGCTTGGAGCGGAGACTCTCCGGTTGGCTCAGCGCTTGCTGCCCGAGCATTTGCCGTTGCTGCGGTCGTCCAGGGTTGAGTAGCCTCCGGCCTATGGGCATGCACATCTCGGTGATAAACGGACCCAACCTCAACCTGTTGGGCCAACGGCAACCGGAGGTGTACGGTCACACGACCTTGGAACGGCTGCAACGGTTGCTGACTGCCTGGGGACGGTCGGTCGGTGCTCAGATCTCCCACTTCCAATCCAATCACGAGGGTGCCATCATCGACCACCTCCACAGCCTGCGGGGAGAGACCGACGGATTGCTGATCAACCCGGGAGCCTTCACTCATTATTCACGGGCGCTGGCTGATGCTCTGGCTTCGGTGGAGATCCCAACCGTTGAGGTTCACATCTCCAACATCATGGAAAGAGAGCCGTGGAGAAGGCGCTCGGTGGTGTCGGAGGCGTGTGTGCGCACCATTTACGGACGGGGCGTGGAGGGATACTTGTGGGGCGTCCGCCACCTCCACTACCGGAGGCTGGGAAATCCTCAGGAAGTCATGGGCGAGGACGGGGCGGTCGGCGACCTGCGGTTGCCCGAGGGCCGGGGACCCCACCCGGTGTTGGTTCTCCTACATGGCGGAGGATGGATGGGGCAATGGCGCAGAGACCAGTTGGACGGGATGGCGGTGGATCTTGCCGCCCAGGGTTACGCCACCTACAACTTCGAGTATCTGCCGCCCCACCGTGGGGGTAGGTTCCCTGTCACCCTCGAAACCACCAGGCAGGCTCATCGCCTGATCGCCTCCCGAGAGGACCTGGACACCGAACGGTTGGCGCTGGTCGGCCATTCGGCGGGCGGCAATCTGGCGCTGATGGCGTCTTTGTGGTGGAGAAGGTGGGGTCACAGTCCGCGGTTGGCGGTTTCAATGGCCGGAGTCACCACCTTGCGCTCTGACAGTGACCTGGACCGCGCCTACCTGCGGGGCCAGGATCCCGCCGCCTCCTGCTGCCCCTGGGCGTCGACACCCTGATGATCCACGCTACGGACGATGACATCGTCCCGGCGGCACACTCCACCGGATACGCCGAGGAGGCCTCAGCTGCGGGCGACCCGGTTCAGACATTAATTCTCCCCCGCGGAGGACACCTGGGTTTTCTGGATATGAACAACCAGGCCTGGAGGCATGCTCGGGAAGGGATCATCTCCGCCTTTCCGCCATGACCTCCTCCTCAGGCCGTGTCTTCGACCAGCCCGAGAGGGACTGGCTGCAACAACAGCGCCGCCGGCGAGTGATCTGGTTAAGCCTCTCCTTCTTCGTGCTGGTGGTCACCGTTCTGGGGCTGATCAGCCTGTTCTCCCGACGCCAGCCCGCAACCGCCCCGCCCATCGAACGTCTGACTCTGGTACTCCATGGTCGCAGCGCCGGAGGAGCGGCCGCCCAGTTGCTGGTCTCGGATCTGAGTCCCGCCAGCGACAGCCTCTTGATCGACAATGTTGGAGCCATTGCCGACCTATTCCCCGAGAATCTCGAGGTTGACGAACTGCTGTCCCCCCCCGAGGAGACCGGCCCGCAGGATGCCCCCTTTCTGCGGCGCAAGACACTCACCTCTGCCGATGTAATGGAGATAACCTCCCGGTACTTCCTCGAGGACGACGCGGTGCGGGCGCTGCGCCTGGCTTGGTGCCTGTCCAGGTTCGATCCGCAGGCTATCGATCCGCTGACCGGGCGGGTGGGCCTATTCCAGCACGATCCTGATTTCTGGCCCGACCATGCCCAACTGGCCGGGTTCCGCGGCTACGATCCCTTCGATCCGGTTGCGAACGCGGCGGTGGCCGCCTACCTGGTGTACGAGGGAGAGGGCTGGCAGACCTGGAACTGCCCCACCTAGAGGTGCTGGAGGATGAGCCGCTCCAGACGTAGGTCCTCTGGTAGGCGCACCAACCTGGCGCTGGCGGTTTTGCTGCCTTTGGCGGCTCTGACGGGTGGGCTGTCCTTCGCGATTGGGGTCGACTGGCTGGTGGACCCCACCACCATGCATGCGGTGATGGCCTTGGGGGTGGCGCTTCTGACCCCGTGGAAATCAGCAATAGTCAGACGGGGGATGGCCCGCCGGCGACCCACTCGCTGGATCTCGGTGGCGTTGGGCAGTGTGGTGATCATCACTCTGATGTCCGGCCTCCTCCACGCCACTGGTTTGACCTACCGCATCGGTCCGCTGACCGTCATGCAGGTGCATGTGGGCGGGGGGTTCACAGCACTGGTGTTGGCGTGGCTGCACTACCGTTCCCATCCGGTACGCCTGCGGCGGGTCGATCTGGACCGCCGGGCCTTGCTCCGCAGTGCTGGTTTGGCCGGTTTGGCGGCGGTGGTTTGGGCGGGTTGGGAATCGACAGTCCGAGCAGCAGGCCTCCCCGGTGCCGGGCGCCGCTTCACCGGGTCTCACGAACGGAGTTCCGGCGACCCGGCGGGGATGCCGGTCACCTCCTGGCTGGATGATCGCACGCCCCGCGTCGACGCCGCCTCTTGGACACTGACGGTGAATCAGGCGAAGCTCACGCTGGAGGGATTGAAGGGCTTGCCAAGCGACAGGTTCAGCGCCATCTTGGATTGCACCGGCGGCTGGTACTCCGAACAGGAATGGGAGGGAGTCCGCCTTGATCGGCTGGTCGATCCTCAACAAGCCAGAAGCTTGGTTGTCAGATCGGCCACCGGATATCAGCGGCGCCTTCCGACCAGCGACCTGTCCCGGGTGTGGCTGGCCCACCGGTTGGGGGGACATTCACTCAGTCCGGGGCACGGGTTTCCCGTCCGCCTGGTGGCTCCCGGACGCCGGGGATTCTGGTGGGTCAAGTGGGTGGTGGAGATTGAGACCTCCTCCCGGCCTTCTTGGCTGCAGCTTCCCTTTCCTCCTACTTGAAAGGCCCTGGCCCGGCACAAGGTGTGGAAACTTCTCTCCAACCCCGACTACCTGCCTTGAATCCACATTCCGACCTGTGCCTGCGGACCGTCATCCACTTCCGTAGAATCGTGGCCATGTGTCGGAATATCACCATCCTGCGGGGACTCGAACCGCCGGCCACTCAGGAGGAGATCGAGGCGGCCGCCCTTCAATTCGTGCGGAAGGTAAGCGGGGTTCAGAAGCCCTCTTCCATCACCAAGGAAGCCATTGAAGAAGCCGTTTCGCAGATAGCGATCTCCACCGGTCTGTTGTTGGCTTCCTTGCCGCCCCGCAAGGTCCCTCCTCGGTATGACCCGCCTCTTCGGCGTAGGACACAGAGCGCTCCTTAGCTGACAGCCGGCAACTTCCTGCTGTCCGGCAACCTGGCTGCGCCTTCAGTGAAGTGTTTTGACGAAGGCCATTACACAGTTAGTATGATAATGATTATCACTATTACGCAGGAGAGTAGACAAATGCATCAGGCTGGAATAGTCAGAATCTGGGCAGCTATTGTGGCAACGCTACTGGTGTTGACCGCATGCGGTGACGGCGACGGAGCACCCGCCGAAACTGCTGTGGTTGAGGGATCGGAGCCTTCTTCGGAGGCTCAACAAGAGGACCCTTTGGATGTAGAGGACCCTTTGTATGTAGTGGTCACTACCACCATCTTGGGTGACATTGTTAAGTCGTTGGTCGGCGATGACGGCCAGGTGGAGGTTCTGCTTCCGATCGGCGCCGATCCCCATGATTTTCAACTGTCATCCCAAGACGGGGTAAAGATCCGAGAGGCGGACCTGGTGGTGGCAAACGGCCTGGGCCTGGAGGAGAGCTTCATGGCAGTGTTCGAGTCCGCTCGGGAGGACGGAGCTCGCATTCTGGAGGTTGGTGACCTTTCTGATCCCATGGAATGGGGCGAAGGAAGAGGGGGACACGACGAAGAAGAGGGCGACCACGACGAAGAAGAGGGCGACCACGACGAAGAAGAGGGCGACCACGACGAAGAAGAGGGCGACCACGACGAAGAAGAGGGCGACCACGACGAAGAAGAGGGCGACCACGACGAAGAGGAAGGCGACCACGACGAAGAAGAGGGCGACCACGACGAAGAGGAAGGCGACCACGACGAAGAAGAGGGCGACCACGACGAAGAGGAAGGCGACCACGACGAAGAAGAGGGCGACCACGACGAAGAAGAGGGCGACCACGACGAAGAAGAGGGCGACCACGACGAAGAGGAAGGCGACCACGACGAAGAAGAGGGCGACCACGGACACGAAGGGGCATTCGATCCCCACTTCTGGTTCGATCCCTCCCGCATGGAAAAAGCAGTGCGCCTCATCGCCGCGGAATTGATCGAGATAGGAAAGGGTCTGTCGGCCACCGAGTGGAACGAAAGGGCCACCAACTACATAGCCCAGATCCAAGATGCGGCTGCCGAGGCCGAGGAGTTGCTGTCAGCGGTTCCCGAGGACCACCGGAAACTGGTGACTAATCATGACGCCTTCTCCTACTTCGGAGCGTTCTTCGACTTCGAGATCCTCGACACCATCCTTTCGGGGGGAAGCACCCTTGCGCAGCCAGGCACCGCTCATCTCGCCGAACTGGTGGATAAGATCAGAGCCGAGGGTGTGACGGCGATCTTCACAGAGACCACGGCGGACGACGGACTTCCCAATACGGTGGCCGCCGAATTTGATCCTCCCCTGCAGGTGGTGGAACTGTACACCGGGTCGCTGGGACCACCGGGATCGGACGCCGACACCTATCCGAAGTGGCTGGTGACTAACGCTCGGCTCATTGCCGAGGCGATCACTCCCTGACTTTCAGGAGGAAAGGGCCTGTGCGGAGGCCCTTTCCAACTCGGGTCCGGCCAGGCGGCGGAAACAACGTCTGGCCGGACCCCGCTCCAGAACTGCTGCTTCCCACCCGTCCAACGGTCGGCGTTCGGTTTCGGCGAACACCTTCATTCCCAGGCGGAGAGCAGCATCCAGTTCCAACCCGTCCCTGAAGCGTTCCCGGAGACCTTCTCCCAGGATGTCGGCCTTTCCTCCGATAGCCACCACTCCCCGGCCCTCCAGCAAGGTCCCGTCGTAGCTGATCTGCAACATCTGGTTGGGCTGTCCGTTCTCCCCCAACTCACAGATGAGAAGCTCCACTTCGAATGGCTTTGTCTCGTGAGAGAAGATCACTCCCAGGGTCTGTGAAAAGGCGGTCGCCAACCCCAAAGCGGTGACATCGTCACGGCTGTACAAATACCCCATCACGTCGGCCTGGCGGATGCCGGCCTTGCGAAGCGTCTCGAATTCGTTATAGCGCCCCACCCCTGCAAAGGCGATCCGATCATAGACCTCACTGATCTTATGGAGGGAACCCCCCGGATTCTCCGCCAGCATCAAGACGCCCTTTTCGTATTCCATGGCCAGGATCGACCGCCCCCGGGCAATCCCCTTGCGGGCGAACTCGGCGCGATCTCGCACCAACTGCTCGGGCGTCACATAGAAGCCGGGGTTCATCGGCCTTCCCTCATCGAAGTAGTGGCCACCTCAGTCAGGCGGTCATCAGAAATCTCGCGGACCCCACCCCGGTCGATCACAACCAGGTTGGGAAGGATGCCTCTTCGCAGATCCGGGCCACCGGTGGCAACGTCCACGTCGGCAGCGGCCACCAGGGCCCCCATGACTCTCTCGATGATCTGATCCTCGCTCATTTGCGGCCGCCAAGCCGTGCGAAGATAGGCGCGGGCCTGCACCGCCCCCGAGCCCGCCGCTCCGTAATCGTGCTCCTCGTACCGTCCTCCCACCACATCGAAGGTGTAAACCCTGCCCAAGTCGGCCCTCCGATCGTACCCGGCAAAGAGCGGCACCACCGCCAGTCCCTGGAATGCCAGCGGCAATTGTGCTCTGACCAGGCGGGCCAGGAAATTGGCTTTCCCCTCCAAACTCAGCATCGATCCCTCGATCTTCTCGTAGTGCTCCAACTCCACGCTGAACAGGCGCACCATCTCCAGCGCCAGACCGGCGGTTCCTGCCACGGCGACCGCCGACATTCGATCAGAGGGGTACACCTTACGGATCCGGCGATGGGCGATCAGATGACCCTCGGTGGCTTGTCGATCACCGCCGATTATCACCCCGTCCCGGTAGCGGGAGGCCAAGACAGTGGTGCCCTCCGGTGCATGCAGTTCTCGAGTCGGCGAGGCGGGCACCTTCCATTCCGGCGCCAAACCCAAGGACTCCAGAAGGTCGGAGAAACTGGCGCCGGGCGTTGGCGCCCCCAGCGACAGACCCCATTGGGGCAGTTCGGTCACTCCCCTCCTTTCTGTACGTAATTCTTCACGAACTCCTCGGCGTTCTCCTCCAAGACGCTGTCGATCTCATCCAGCAGTTCGTCTATCTTCTCCGAGTCGACCTGAGCCATCCCCAACCCGGCCAAGTCCCCGTCACCAGACGGTGGACCGCCCTTGGATCTGCGGCGGCGCCTTCCCTGTTCTTGATCAGCCATTCTTCCTGCTCAATTCGCGTATCAGTCCTGCCGGATCGCAGACCCGGTCCAGCAACGGACCAGCACCGATTCGGCTGCCCTTCAAAGGCTCCATCATAGACACTTTGACGAGGTCGCCGGGTTTCCTTTCAAACAGCAGTGAGTCCCAGTTGGCTGCCACCAGTGAGTCGCCGAACCGTGATACGCACAATCCTCTGAACCATGCCCGGGTGTCCTCTGGTGGGATCCGTTCCGCTCTTTCGATCTGGGCGTCGGTGAACAGGCGTCGCATTGCGCCGCTGCGCACCAGTCGGTGATAGATGCTCCGGCTGGGCTCCACGTCGTGATACTGCAACGCCAGGGCCGCCAGCCTGGGGTGGGACCAACTCAGGTCCTGCCGGGTCCGGTAGGCATTCAACAATCCCAGCTTGGCCGTCCAGTCCAACCGATCGGCAGTGAGTCCGGGATCGCGTTCCAGGTCCACGAGTATTCCCTCCCACTCGTCCAGCACCTGCGGCCAGACCTCACCCTCCAGGTGCTCACCGACATAGTCCGACAGCCATTCCAAGTAGCGGAACTGAAGCTCCAGGGCGGTGGCGGTGCTGCCGTTGTCCATTTTCAACGGTTCGGTGAGGCTGAGATCGTGGCTGACCCGCCAGCAGGCCTTCACCGGGTCCTCCAGTTGCAGTGGTGACGGCAGGAAGTCGTCTTCGAAGGCGTGAAGGAACAAGGCGGTGACCCCCAGCTTCAAGAAGATCTGGACTTCGGAGAGGTTGGCATCGCCGATGATGATGTGCAGGCGGCGGTAGCGGGTGGGGTCGCCGTGCGGTTCGTCCCTGGTATTGACGATCGGCCGTCGCAGGGTGGTCTCCAATCCCACCACCTCTTCGAAGAAGTCGGCGCGCTGGGTTATCTGATACGGGCATGCCGGTCGGTGATTCTCGGCGCCAACCTTCCCTGAGCCGGTGAAGATTTGCCGGGTGACCAAAAAGGTGGGAAGGTATCTGACCACCTTGCCGAAGGGCGTCTGCCGAGATAGGAGATAGTTCTCGTGGGCGCCGTAGCTGCTGCTCTTGCCGTCGCTGTTGTTCTTGTAGAGCCGCATGTGCTGGTTGGGCGGTAGCGTCTCCTGGACCGCCCGGCCCGCTCGGGCCATGACCAACTCACCCACCTTGTCATACAGGGCCGCTTCCCGGGGATCCAGGCATTCGGGACCCGAGTACTCGGGATGGGAATGGTCCACGTACAAGCGAGCACCGTTGGTGAGCACCGAGTTGATCAGAGCCGACTCGGGCTCGGGAATCCCGAAGTTCTCGTGTCCGAATCCCCGGGAATCGCTGCCCGGAGACTCGTGTTCATAGGACCACTGGACTCTGACCGGACCGCCTGGGTAATTGTCGATCACTGCCGCAGCGGCCAGTGCCTGGTGCTGGTGGCTCCGATTCCGGATGATCACGCCGTACTCCGTCTCGGTGCCCAGCACCTTGGGAATGGCCATCAGGAGGTAGGACTCCCGGTGATCAGAGGTATTGCCCGGTTGTCACCGTCTCAACCATCCGCCCCTCGCCATCCTCCAGCAGCGTGCGGACGTAAACGATCCTCTCGCCCTTCTTGCCGGAGATCTTCGCCCAGTCGTCGGGATTGGTGGTGTTGGGGAGGTCTTCGTGCTCGCGGAATTCCCGGCGCACTGCCGCCAACAGGTCCTTTCGCCCAATACCGGGTTCGCCTCCATTGAGGTAGCGTTTGATAGCGCTCTTCTTGGATCGGCGGACGATGTTCTCGATCATGGCTCCGCTGGAGAAGTCCTTGAAGAACAGCACTTCGCGGTCACCATTGGCGTAGGTCACCTCCAGGAAGCGGTTCTCCTTCTTCTCCGAGTACATGTCCTCTACCACCGCTGAGATCAGATCGCCCAGCATCTTGGGGGTGTCACCCTCAGACTCCGCCAAATCCGCGGCGTTGTAGGGAAGATCGGAGGTCAGGTAAATCCCGAAGATCTCACGGGCTGCTACTTCATCGGGACGGGAGATCTTGATCTTCACGTCCAACCGGCCCGGCCGCAGAATGGCGGGATCGATCAGGTCCTCGCGATTGGAGGCCCCGATGACGATCACATTGCGCAGCGATTCCACCCCGTCCAACTCCGACAGCAACTGCGGCACTATGGTGGACTCGACATCCGAGGAGATGCCGGTGCCCCGGGTGCGGAACAGCGAGTCCATTTCGTCGAAGAACACGATCACCGGGACTCCCTCCGACGCCTTCTCCTTGGCCCGCTGGAAGATGAGCCGGATCTGACGCTCGGTCTCCCCCACCCATTTGCTCAGCAGTTCCGGACCCTTGATGTTGAGAAAGTAGGAGTGGGCGTCGGGATGTCCGGTTCGCTCGGCCACGGCAGTGGCAAGACTGTTCGCCACCGCCTTGGCGATCAGAGTCTTCCCGCAGCCGGGCGGTCCATACAGCAGGATGCCCTGGGGAGGCTTCAACTCGTAGCAGGAAAACAACTCGCGGTGCACGTACGGGAGTTCCACGGCGTCCCGGATCATCTCGATCTGGGCCTTGAGGCCCCCCACCTGCAGGTAGGTGATGTCGGGCACCTCTTCCAGGATCAACTCCTCCACCTCCGGACGGGCCAGTCTCTCAAGCGCCATACTGCCCTGCACATCCACCCGCACGTTGTCACCCATCCGGAGGGGGACGTCTTGCAACGGTCCGGCCACCCACACCACGCGGTTCTCGTCTCCGTGCGCCTGCACCAGCAAACGGTCCTGTCCCAGGCGATCCTTCACCACCATCACCTCTCCGGCGCCGTCGAAGTCGCGAACATCAATGATGGAGTATGCCTCATTCAACAGGACCTGCTGCCCCGGTTGCAGCAACTTCACCTCGATGGAGGGCTGAGCGTCCACCCGCAGCTTGCGAGTGCCGGTCACCAGGTCCACCTTGCCGTCGGTGTGCACCTGCAGGACCGTTCCGAACGGGTTGGGAGGGCTGGTGAGTCGCTCGATCTCGGTGCGCAGCATGGCCAGTTGTTCCCTGGCTTCGGTAAGGAGTCCCCCCAGCTTCTCGTTCTGCGCCCGCACCCGGTCAAGCTGCCGACGGGTCTGGTCCAGTTGGTGCTGCAAGGCATCCATCCGACGGGGCGTTTCCGATCGCAACCGGGCCAATTCGCCCTCCAACTGGGCGATAACAGCAGAGGGATCAGAGTAGTCGGGTCGGCGTTTTTCGAACATGTCTCCTGCTCTGGGAATTTGAAGCTGTGCGGGACAGTATACGAAATTGGATTGCACTTTGAGACCTCAGGTTTGCTATGATTGAAGTGACACACCCCGACGGAGTGAGACAAAAGCAGTTATGAAGGTTTGGATCGACCAAGATCTCTGCACGGGTGACGGTCTGTGTGAGGAGATCGCCCCGGATGTATTCGTTCTCTTGGACGACGGCTTGGCCTACGTTCGGGAAGGCGAAACCATCTACGCCGAAGAAGAGGGCCACGATCAAGGCGCCGGAGGGCTCGCCGTGGTGCCCGCCGGGCAAGAGGACATCACCATTGAGTCCGCCGAAGAATGCCCTGGCGAGTGCATTTTCATCGAACCCTAGCCTGACGAGGCGCTGAAGCGCCTGTCAACACCCACCGCTACCGTTCGATTTCGCCTGCCTTCCCGGCCATCCTGACGCTCCCAGCCAACGAGACCCTTGACCACGCGGTTCGCGAGTCACCGGTACGAAGGATGACGACCCGTAGGTCGATTCCCCTCATATGAGTTATGGGCGGTCGGCCGACCGGTTGGGAGGGCGGGAGATGTTTGACTATTCAGACGGCGTCTGCGGCGGCGCTACCCGCCGGTCCGGGCGCTTGACCCGGGAGACCACCACGAATCCGGTGTGCCCCACCATCTGGTGGCGGGGGCGAACCGAGAGACCGTACACATTCCATTCCCTGTGAAGAGTCTCGAAGATCTCCGTTTCACAGAAGCCCCCGCTGGACTTCATCACTTCCACCAACTTCTGCACCTGCGGCACGGTGGGCAGATATGAGCAGAACACTGCTCCGGGCGGTTGTGAGGTCGCTGCCACTTTCGCCGCATGCCATGGTTCGGGAATGTCCAGAACCACCCGGTCGGGGGCCACCTCGGAGATAGCGTCCTCGATCGGTCCCCGGTACAACTCCAGTTGAGCGGGAATCTCACCGAACCAGCGTTTGATCATCTTGCGGGCGTGGGAGGCGTGATCGTCCCGAATCTCGGCGGTTACCACCCGACCTCCACGGCCGACGGCCCGGGCCAGGGCCATTGCCAAGGCTCCCGAACCAGTCCCACCTTCCACCACGGTCATACCGGGAGCGATGTCGGCCCACATCAATATCGGACCGATGTCCTTGGGGTAAACCACCTGGGCGCCTCTCTTCATCTTGAGAATGAAGTCGGCCAACCGGGGACGAAGCAGGCGCAGCCGCGAGCCCGACGATGAGCGCAGCAGCGTCCCCTCGGGTTGCCCGATGATGTCAGTATGAGGCACCACTCCCATGTGATACTCGAAGCGCCGGGTCGGATGCAGCAGGACCAGAAAGCGCCGTCCCTTTCCATCGATCAAAAGGGCCATCTCTTCCGCTCCGAAGGGACGGTGGGTCGGCGTGTCTTCAGTCATAGCGACCGCCGGTCTGCGATGCGCACCACGGTGGCCTTCTTCAAGCGGCAGAAGGCGCAGAGTTCACCCGGGGTTGGCTGCCCGCACTCCCCACACATCGCCAGATCAGGTGGATTGGGGGGAAAGTATGCCGCTCCCCTATCCAGGAAGCCGAACAGGAACTGGGCCTTGAGACCCGGGGACCGTTCTTCCATGAGGTTGAGCCACTCCTTGTTGCGGTTGATGGTGTTGCCGGAAGCCATGGGACACTCCTCTATCTCGTAATCGATCCCCCGAAGCACCGCGTAGGCGGCAGTCTCCCGCTCCGCCACTCTCACCAGTGGTTTCACCTTGCGCAGCAATCCCTCCTCTGAGGCGGGAAGCACCGGTCGCTGCCGGGACAGGTAGTCCACCTGCCAGCGCAGCACGTTTCCCCACAGAACAGCGGCCTCGTCGTCCAGGTTGTGGCCGACCACCAGCACGTCGTATCCTCGCCGGAAAGCCACCTCGTTGAGCAGATAACGCTTGGAGAGGCCACAGGCGGAGCAAGCCACGCGGGCAGTCACCTCGCTGGCCTGAGGCACCGAGAACCCGTGTTCTCCCTCCAGATCCACTACCTCCAGCGAGAGTTCCCGCCGCGCTGCGAACTCCTGGCTGAATCGAAGCCCGTCGGAACTGTAATCACCTATGCCCAGGTGCAGGTAGACCCCGTCCACCTCGTGTCCCAAGACGGTGAGGATCTCCCAAAGAGCCAAGCTGTCCTTTCCTCCCGACACGCCCAGCAAAAGGCGCTCGCCGTGCCCGAACATGCCATAGTCGGAAATGGTCCGTTCCACTTGACGGTGAATATGCGCTATGAAGTGGTCCTTGCAGAACCCGGCGTTGTGACGCCGCACGGCGATCACAGCCCGTCCCCGGCAAACCCGGCACTTCACCGCGTCGTCAACCCCCCGAGATGACCGGGCGTATTTCGATGAAGTCGTCGGGCCGGAGCCGTTCCTCATCGGGGAGGAGTTGGTCCCCCCTGATCACCAACACCGATTCTGACACCAGGTCCAGTCGGTTCAGCAAGGCCTTGACCGTCCTCGGTCCTCTGACCTCGACCTCCCGGCGGGTTTGGTGAAGCAGAACTTTCATTGAAAGACGGAGAACACCGAGGTCAACAAGGTGAGCACCAAGGCCACCACCAGAATCCAGACCAAAGCTCTTCTCATCCGGTTGCCGATCAATGCCGCTCCTTTCGCCAAGTGGTTAGCCTTAGGTTCATACCTTATACCAATGTCGTCATACCCCTGTCGTGATAACCAACCACCTCAAACGCCTAGCACGAGATTACGCCTTCGGTGGAGCGCGCACCGGAGACTTCTGGCTGATGGTGGCAGGCCTTCTAGTGTGGCGCTGGACATCAAAACGGCTGCGATTGCGCCGTTGATCCGTACTCCTCCCCTTTCGGCCTCCTTCAGGTTTTCGCAGTAGGGGCCCCTTGCCCTCCGGCGGGTCGGCCTTTCATACCATTCGGGCCAGTTCTGATATCGCCTTTCTGATCCGTTTCCGTCCCCGGCGCCGTCCCACCCAGTAAACCAATCCCAAGGCAGCCACCACTCCCAGTCCTTTCAGAAAGACCGGGCTCTTCATTGAGTCGCCGGTCTCGGTCAGGGTGTCAACGATCTCCTGGGCGCCCAACTCAAGGTCCTGACGGGTAACCACACCGGGTTGATCACTCACTGTCGGTCCTCACCCTCCTAGCCACGATCGTGGCAGCCAGCAAGAACACCACCACCACGATGGCTGAAGCGGCAACCTCCCACCATTGGCCCTTGGGCAAGGCTTCGGCCAGGAACCGGTGCAAGCCCATGCCCACCATCACCACTCCCAATCCCACCAGCAGCGCGGCCATCACCGCTCTCCCCACCGATTGTCCGATCCTGCGCAAAGGATCCACCGTCTCCTGGCGCAGATACCGCTTCGCCAATTCGATCAGATCAGCAACCTGCTGGGGCAATTCTCTGGGGTCAGCCATCAGTCAAAGGCTACACCGGCAGATGCCAGTCATTCCTCAGAGTTTGGAAGAGGCCTTCGCAGAGCGACCCAGAGGCATTCAAGGAGGCGCCTCGGGTGTCGGCAGGAGGACACGCAATTGGAGGCTTCATTAGGTTCCCGCCGGGCGCTCGAACGGGAGCAGGACGGCGCGCTGGTGGGAGCGGCCCGCCAGACGGAGGTATGGGGGCATCGCCGGTTGCGGCGGTGTTCCCTCTTCGCCCGTGTGTGGGCGCTTTCGTTGTGCCCGGACCACAGTTGCCAGGAGATCCGATTCCCACGGAGGGTGCGTTCCCCGGCGCTGACAGGGACACACTACGGCTAGGGCGGCGTGGCTTGACCCTCGCTGTCATCACCCCCGCAAACCACCGATCCGTCCTTCATCAGCCCGCAGACGTGAAAACGCCCGGCACTAAGCCTCAATCCACCGATTTGACCGTCCGGGGGTGGGGTTACGCGGGCTTTTCGGTTGTTCGGGAGCGTGAGGGATGGTTTTGTGCCGGGTGCGTGAGGTTTGATGGGTGTCTGCTTGGTTTGGGGGAGTGTCAGACCGTGCAAGGGGTGTGTGGGGACGCGCTGAATTCTGGGGGAGGGGCGTCTTTGTGTTGGTCTTGGCGGAAATCTGGTGGGGGGTCAGCAGAGTTGTGGCAGGGCGCGGATGTTTTGGAGGGTGGTCCGGTAGGCGGGTGCCCATGGCCAGTTTGTGGGTAGCCGCACTATCAGTTGTCCTGCGTGGTTGACGATTCTTCCGGGCAGTTTGAACAGTCGGTTGCGGACGGTGTTTTTCGTTGGTGAGCTGTTGGGGGGAACCTTGGCCGGTGTGGTGGTTGATCCACCGGCAATAGGTTGTGGGCGATCACCGCGGCGGCCATCCAGGCGGCGTTGGCGAAGAACCGCCCTGATGGGCAGTGAACCCGGTCCGGTGTGATGTTTCAAATCGCGGATGCCCCGGTTCCACGCGGGCGTGGTTGCGGTACGTCCGGTCGGCCTCTGTCGCAGGCAGGTGGTTGTTGGTGGCGAATGTGTGATGTCGCCAATCTTTTTCACAGCGGCTGCTGTTCGGGGTCGGTGAGGCGGGTGCGTCTGATATTTCAGACGCACCGTGTGTTCTGTTTTGTCGATCTTGGTGACGATGGTGGTTTCGGCCACTTGCGCCACCCCGTCGGGGGTGTAGCCGATCTCAACCCATTCCGAGTCGTTTATGTCCTCTATCGCCTGTTTGACGTTGGGATACCGTGGAATAGCGATGAACCACTCCACTCCCATCCCTTCCAGCTTCTTCACCGTCTTTCGGGGACCAAAAGCCTTTGTCGGCCCGTATGGTGATCGGACCGGTAGCCCCGGCCCGTCTCACCCGGTTGACCGTCTCAACCATAAAACGGGTGTTTCCCTTCTGCGAGGAGCCCTTGCGCAGACGATGATGAACGAACGTCTCCGGTGTCCGCCCGCCCGGCCACCAGCGGATGGTATCCCAACACTTGGGTATGACCATAGCAAGCGCCTTCCTTGCTCCTGCCCGACACCTCACAAATGGCGGGGGTCAACATCGATGACCAGCGGCCGGTCGCCGGGACCGGCGCCCGATAGGGACCACACCCATTTCAACAGCACTCCCAAGGCCTTGTGCAACTGGCAGACATGACCCCACATGAACGAACGCACAAAACGTTCCCAACGTGGAAGGGGCCATCACCCAAAAACGGCAACACCCTTGCGGGTTGCCCCCGACCGCAGCCGATCAGCATGATCAATATGAGTGCCGCCGCACAGCATCGACGCCACCAAAGACAACACCTTTGCGACCCGGACGGGCACCGCCCTCGCGTTTGCCCAGTCGCACGGTCTTGTCCAAAAGCTGTTCCATACCCAGCCGCTTCATCAACGAACCCGCCACCAACAACCCCGCATCCGCCACCAACGACCCCTCATCGAACCTCACGTCCAACCGGTCAATATCGCTTGGTATCCTTTTCACAACAAGTGCCTCCTCTGCCTGGGTGACAGCCGTTCTTACATAACAGCTATTCTCCCAGGTCAGAGAGGCACTTCACCGCATTTCACCCCCACCCACCCCACAACCCACCGGTGGATCTAGGCTAAGAGGGCGCGCGGATTGCTAGTTGGTGGGGTTCCAGCGGTTTCGCCAGTTGATGAGCTTGATCGTGACAATGAATACGATGGCGAGAGCGAGTTGCGCTAGCCGGTGGTGGATACGCCGGTCGGTGTTGCGGCGTAGTTGCCCATAGTTCGACAGCCACGAATTGGTCCGTTCGACGGTCCATCGCATGCCGAGGGGTGTGGGTAGTTTGGTGTGGTTGGCTTGGCCTCGTGGCCGTTTTTTGGCGCAGATGACGTCGGTGATCCCGACAGCTTCGCAGAAAGCTCGCACTCCTTTGCTGTCATAGCCCCGGTCTAGGTGCAGGGTCTCGACATCGAACAGGAGACCTCGGTCGCTGACAGCTTCGAGGGTGGGTTCGAACAGGATGCTGTCGTGACGGTTGGCGCCGTCGGTGGCCCAACCAACCCGAATACCGTTGGCATCCGTCGCGACAGACCATTTCCAGCCGGATTTGGCCCGGTCGCAGGGGTTCTTCCCGGTTCCTTCCCCACCGGAGGGCGCCTTATGCCGGCTGCCGTCAACCGAAACATCGGAAAGGTCGAAGCCCACGATGCGGTCATAGGCCGCCAACGCTTCGGTTACCACAGCGTCGAACACGCCCGCGTCTGTCCACTCGTCGCGTCGGGACCGCAGTATGGTATCCGACACTGCTCCGCCCAACAAGTGTTCGGCCGTCACCCATGAGCAGCCGGTCACCAACCGGATCAAGATTCCCTGGAAACAGAGACGGTCCGGGATGCGGCGACGGTAACCACCCATGGGATGGTTGACCTCCCGCACCGGCAACAGGGCCTTCACAGCTTCCCAGACCGCGTTTGTGACTTCGGGTTCAAGCGCGCGCATAATCATTCCTCCACCGGTAGGGGATGTGTAATTACTGCTCGGTATCAAACCCCAGATAACACCCCAACCGGTGGATTTACGAAGCCGGCGACATAAACCGGGTCATCGGATTTTACGGGGTCATCGGAAATTAGCGGGGAGTGATGGTGGTGAGGAGCTTCCAGTTGGGTTTCCCGGCGTATAGGAGTGCTCGGATTCGGTAGTTGGCGAAGTTCCGGAACCCGAACGCTGTTCGTTTGATCCGCTTGATCAGATTGTTCAAGCCTTCGGTTGGTCCGTTGGTCACCGCCGAATGGTGCCAGTTGAGGATCTGGGTGGCCCAACGAGCGATTGTACGCCCGAGCCTTTGTGTCTCTGGTGGGAGGGATCGGTCCTGGAGATCCCCGGAGAGTTGATGGGTGAACTCGGCAGCGAGTTTCGGGTCCCCTATTTGGTAGATGTCCCGGACGCTTTCCTTGGCGTACCAGGCATCCCGTACTTCTCCGTAGGGGTCACCAGCCCGAAGCAGCCCTTGGATACGGTTCTTACCGCGGTCGTCGAGACGTTCATGGGCCATGTTCAACAGTTTCCGTATTCGGTAGAGGGGATCTCTTTTGCGTCCGCGGTGTCCCAGTGTTTCGTTCTGTACCCTCCGGCGCACCAAATCTACGCAGTGGTTGGCCAACCGGACTACATGAAACGGATCTGCTACCTGGTGGGCATGGGGCAGCACACGGTCATAGGCAACCTGGTAGGGGCCTGACATGTCCAGCACCGCCCAGCGAATCGCCGCACACCACCCATCGGGTTGGTTCTTGAACCAACCATCGGCGCTTTCGGCGGTTCTACCAGGGACTATGTCCAAGAGCTGGCGGCCGCCAACGTCCACCACCGATGTGCACCACCGCTTGGTCTTCCACCGACCCTCCCTCCAGAACAGGGTCTCGTCCACCCCCACTGCTTCCACCTGACTGAAGCGGTCGATGTCGGCTTCCAACAGCGCTTCTCCCCACCGGCCGGCTCGAGAGGTCAACAAGCCCCGCTCCGGACCAATCCCAGCATCCTGCTCAACAAACGACCCAGCTCCACACCCTCGATCTGGGCACATCCAACGGCGTTTCAGCCACAACAGCCGCACCGGACGACCGAACGCCGGCAAATCAACCAAACCCACCGACTGGTCACCCTTGGACCACACCCTCCCCCCACATCCCCCGCACAACGGCCGGGGTCTACGAGACCGGATCGTCACTCTCAGCCGACCACCTACCAGCTCTTCTACTCCTACCAGGTCCACCTCACCGAGACCAACCAACACCTCACACATACGCCTACCATCAGTCTCCACAGGGGTCCTCCAACACTCGGATTCACTTACAAACCCGATTATGGAGGACCCCCCATCACAACCGACGGATTCCCAACTCCCCACTCATTTCCGAAGAACCCGTTTGGTTTCTGATCGCAGAGGTAGAACAAGATCCGACCCGCAATTTCTGGGGTTGACCGCTCAAAGGGACCATCGGAGTCACAGCCGACCATATCAGGATGGTCTTCAGTTGCACCATCACGCGGCTGCTTGAACACCCCAGAAAGAAAACCGCGTCCTGCCAACCAACAACCGGAACCGGTCACCCGCATAGCGACCCTCGCCGATGGTCAGCCCACCAATGTACTCAGAAACGGCCCGGCTGGTACTCATGAAACGAGCAGGAATCGGTCATTCTTGTGATCGGTTCTACGCCTGACAAGCTCAGAACCTTCGAGAAATACGGTGGGAGCTTGCCATCCACTACAGCACTACAAAGGCCCTCCCTTTCCTCACTTGCTATCGGCGGGGAGCGATCCCCATCCCAAAACCGGCATGATCTGCACTCCCGATAGTTGGTGTCAGGTCTACCACTGGGAGGGGTATCAAAAGCGGTCATACTCGGCCTCCTTCCTGTTGTGTGTTGGTTGGAGACTCCCCTGACTGGTACAATCGCCCTGAGGCGGGGGCTGTGCCATCAGCGGGATCCAGGGTCTTGTGTGGAGAAGGCGATTACTAGTTCGCCGCCAATGATCCCGACTAGATCCTTAGTCATCTTTACAACGGCTTCGTGCAAGTATTCGGCAAAAGCCTCGTCTAGCTCTTCCCCCTTGTGGAGGCTGGGCAGTATCTTCCCGCCCTCTTCCACTTCCCCCATCATGGCCACCGTGCGGCCTCTTATCAAGACATCGTATTTGGCCATAGCGCCATCCATTGTGGCGATCCAGTCGATCCACAAGCCGCATCCCTCACATAGAAGATGAGAAGTAGCTCCTGTGCCGGTTTGCCACACACCCTCGCGGGAGCGGCGTTCTGTCAATCCCGGCGGAAGGGCTAACTTCCACTGGTGTGGGCGGCAAGTTAGATCTTCACTTGGTGTCATGTTTGTTTCTCCAGTGGCAACAGCCCTTCGTACCGAGTACGGGGGATACGGTACCGGGTACGACGGTTATTCGCATGGTGATTAGACCTTCTCTCCGCCCTACTCGTCAGGGTCAGGAGGTCATGCTGGGTGAGGAGAGCAAGGCGGATGCTTAGCCGTCGGGGGGCCTACGGAGGGCTGTTCGGAGGCCGCCTGTGCTGATGCCTTCGGGGTGGTCATCCCAAAACACGGTAAACACAGATAGCGTCCATCCCCACCAGCGGGGTAGCCTGAACCAAGGTCATCCCCCCGTTTGGATGGCACCAATTACTCTTCGAATTCGTGGGAAGTGAAACCGAGTTGGGTGGCGTTTTCGCTGACCACCCGCCTGGTGTGAGCATCGAATCCCTCTGCTTCAGCGTTCACGTCAACCGAGATGCTCACCTCCTTGCCAACTCTACGGAGGTGCGATACAACCTCTTTGAGAATGCTCTCCAGATCGCGGATAGCCCTGACCGAATCCAGTTCAACCTGGCCGTACAAGCGAGTGAGAGGTTTCTCAACAGGGTCCCCGTTATCGGTTCCGTTCTCCTCCTCCCCGCTTTCACCACCGTCCCTCGGGATTGACAGGCGGCAGGCCGGCAAATCGCGGAGGAATCTCCACCAATCCCTTCGAAATCATCACTGCAACCGGATTGAGATCACCCCCAATGGCGGTAGCCCCAGCCGCCGCCAACGGCTTCCGCGACCACAACAAGTGCAATGTCGAAAGATGCCCATGCCGAATCGATTTCTCCGCGCCGAAGCCTTACTGATCGCATCCAACGGTAATGCCACCTCAATCAGCTTCCGCTTATAGCCCACCTGCTCACCAGTTCTGTCCATTCCGCCCAAAGCCTACCTACCCCCTCGTGACACCGACTCTCGTCATTGTCACCGATCCTCAGACCCGCGTATGACCCGAGCAACCGTAGCCATGCATCGGCCCCTCCTTCCTACATCGGCCCCTCCTTCCTATACCGATTCCCCCAAACTCTGCCTCAAGGGAACTGATCCACCCGCACTTCCACGATGGCTGACCCCCGACCGTAGCATTAGCGCTGGCACTCATACACGGAGACTGCTAGGGTCGGGGGTTACATGAACGTAGTTCCTTGACCGACCAGAAAGGAAAGTAGACCGTGGCTACTCAGAAACCAGGCGAGAAGCCGCACCGTCCCGGTGAATACCTAGAAGTTGGCCCAAGAGGTGGGAAGGTGCCAGATCCACGCCAAGTGACGATAGAACCAGGAGACTCCCCCCTGCCTCCGACGCAAAGACCCGGCAGGACATGGAAACGCACAGGTCCACCCAAACCATAGATTTTCCTAGGTCAACAGGGGCAGCGGCTGGTGACAGCATGACAGAGCCCGGCTGGCACAGCGCGGAACCAAGAGTGATCTCCGCCAGTGGGGCCCGTGGCCATCAGTTAAGGGATTCCGCGAATATCTTCTGGGAATGTCGAGAATACCGAATGTGTTTATCTGGAGCGATACTTCCGTTTCATAACGCACTCCAGGGGGTCGGGCGAGTCCCCACCGAAGTCCAATGAAAGAATTGACACCATGATTGCTTCGCATGAGAGCCAGTGAGCAGGAGCAAACTGCTGGCGTCGGCATAAACGAGGTTGCGGCCAATTTCCAGAGGATCGGCTGGGGGCCGGTAGTAAATGAACAACATGATTTAGGTATCGATCTCTTCGTACAGGCGCGTGATGCTCAAGGAATCGATCGCGGTTTAATCGTTGGAGTGCAGGTTAAGGCAGGTAAGAGTTACTTTCGACGTCCATCATCCGAAAACGAAGAGGCAGGATGGTGGTATGACGAACGGGACACACGCCACTTTGATTACTGGGTGAACCATGGCCTGCCAAATCTGCTAGTACTTCACAACGTAAACACACGTATTTCTTATTGGGTTCACGTAACAGTCAACTCGGTCAAGTCAACAGGTAAAGGCTGTAAGATTCTCGTTCCGGAGAATCAGACAATAGATGCCGAGCACGCCGACGACTTGTACTCCATTGCGTGTCAGCAAAAGGCAGCTCCATCAATTGAAGGAACTGCCCTTTCGGGACCAAGAGGGGGCGTACCCCAAGGCCGGAGGTTGCGATATGCCCTCATCGTGCCCAGGTTACTAGCGCCGCATCCGAACGCAGGATATCGGAACCCGGTGGATGCCGTGCAATCTGTAGCTCTGTTGGCACAAGGACGCTTCCGTGCTCTTGAAATCCTCGTTGGTGAGCGGTTAAATGTCCCGGATCCGGGGGACTCTGTTGAACTGAGCTGGACCTGGCGATTCGCTGTAGCGCTGTGGAAGTGGGCGAGAACAGGCCACCTTGATCCATTGAAGAAGGTTTTTGAGGAAGCTAATACATCAGAAGAGAAAGCAGCAAGCGGAGTTATGTTGGCCTGTGCCTTACGGCGTCACGAGCGCTACATGGACTCTGTTAAAGTACTAAGCAGATTGCTGGACGGAAACGACCTGGCACCCGTAGACCATGGCTGGGTGCTTGTTCAGCGGGCAAGAACGCTGGCGGATCTTGGCGATATTCCTCAGGCCCGCAGGGATGCAGTCGAAGCGCAACAAGCCTTCAAAGGTGACCATGATGACATCACTGTATCTGCCCTTGCAGCTGCGGCGACTTGGCTTCTATTCACAACAGCGAGCCAGGCGTCTCGCGAGCCTAGTGATCTCCAGAGAGACTTTGAGGAGTTGATAACTGCATCTGACACCGCCGTCTCATGGTGGCGAATTGCGGCAGTTGCCTGGGGACTCAGCAACGCCGCCAGCAGACAATTCAGGGCTTGGGCAGAACACCTCTCTCAGCCGCCAGAGAGCGGAATCCAGTACCTTTTCTCAGCTGAGTTTATCGCTGACATCACAGGTGAACATAACCGTTGGCGTGCATTGTCTGCGCTCGCGGCTCGACAGCGTCTGATGAACGCGGAAACTTCAAACGATCGAACCCAAGAATTGGACGAGGGACTTCAGGCTCTACGCCGAAGCGGTGATCATCAGTCGTTCAAGAGAGCATTCACACGTATCAAACAGGATGGACCCCTTGAAGCCATCGCCTCTATTGTGCGGCAAATCCCTCCCTTGGCCGAGTGGACGCACACTACGGCCGACAGCCATTTTGAGGCTTTGGCAGTAGGTGGTGAGTTTCTAGAAGAGAATACGGCTACGGAGCTGGTTATGCATCTAGCTGATCTCATAGAAGATCCATTAGACTTCGCTGAGCGTCTACGACCCTCAGGCGTTGTCCCGTTCTTCGCCCTCAATGCAGTCCAGGGCCTGCTATCCGCCGCCAACGACTGCGCCCACAACCGGATCGCGCTTCTCATGTCTGAACTGCTAGACCGAGGCCATATCCCGAACCTATATCTTGCTCAGACCCTCAACCACATTGATTTCCGTTGCATAACGCCTGTCGCCAAACAAGCACTGCGGGTACGTGCCCAGCAAGATATGGGAGAGAAGGGGGCTTCTGTCCTTGGGTGGCTATCCACCCATGACTATCCGACTGCCAAGACAGAGTTGACTGGCCGGGCCGTTAATGGTGATCCTGACGCCCTGAAGAACCTAAGCGGCCTTGCCGAACTGAACAGCGGTGATGCAGAGCTGCTGATTCCATGGTTAGAGGAGTTAGCCCAAGAAACGGTATCGGATGCACATCGCGGTAATAGCACCCTTGGGGGGACCGATGTAGCTTCCTGCCTGACATGGTTAAATTTTCAGTTTCCGAGCGAAGCACGCTGGGAAGAGGTCACAGAACTGCTGTGCGACCCTCTTGTGGCATGGCACGACAAGCGCGCAGCATGCTGGCTAATCGCGCAGATGCCGACCCAACTCCCCGTGAACGTCCGAGACACCCTCACCTCAAACATCGATTCTGTAGCACAAGCCTCAACCGGAGTGTTCTTCGCGAACAGAATTGGCGGCATCGGCACAGTGTTGGCTATCGCTATCGGAGCCCTCAGTGACGCTGAAGCGGAAAGACAGGCAATCAGGCTCACATACGGCTCTCTGCAGGAGCGCCGAGATGTCGCCCTGCTGCTGGGCTTGAACCTGTGTCCAAACCTGCAACCCATCCTCGCCTCTCAAATAAGTGACACACATCCCGACATTCGATCCGCAGCCGCCCGTGCAGTGGGAAGACTGAGTGCCGCCAACCCCAATAGGGCACTCACCACTCTGACTCGAGAACTGACCGCAAGGGACGGGACATTGCTGCCGACGGAGCTACTCATAGGCCTCTCCGAAGGAGACGCTCCCCTATCCACCATCGGGATAGAAGTCGCACAAGCCCTCCAAGAACATCCGTCAGCGAGAATACGAGGATTTGCCCGCAGCCAACTCCAGTGAGCTACTTGATCTCACCTGAGTGCACGACCGTAGTCCCCGGCGGAAGCAAAGACCCCGAACTGACGGCAACCCATATCTCCAAGGTTGGGGCAACCGAGGCTTGGGTGGCGGCGTGGTGGGCGATGTCGTGCTAGGCTTGGATCAGGGAGTTGTAGGCTACCGCGTCCAAGTGCCGGCCTTTGCGGTTGGCGTTTCGAACGGCAGATAGGCCAGTTGCCGAGGGCGATCACCGAAGCCGGATCCCACTTTTCGGAGAAGATCACTCGGGTTCTGCTTCCGATCGGTCGAGCCGATGAGTTGGTGAGTGAGTTTCCACACCGTCCGGCGAGAGTCATGTCCGGATCCGATTGAGATAGTTCACTGTGGTCCAACAGTCGCACCTTGCCGGCTTTCAAATCGGCGATGCCCGCTTCCACCATGGTTGTGGTCGCTTCAGGCGGATACCCTAACCAGCGGCTCGATAGCGCTGATGTCAGTTTTGGCGCGTGCCACGTCCAAGTCGTACATTCGCTGGAGATTCAGCCAAAAGTCGGGGGTCATACCAAGCGCCTGCCCAATTCTCAACGCCGTGTCCGCCGTGATAGACCTACGACAGTGAACGATATCATGAATGCGTATCTGGGGCACTCCTATTGTCTTTGCCAGGCGGTACTGCGTGATGCCCAGTTCTTTCATCATCTCAGCCAGGTGCTCCCCTGGGTGGATGGGTTCGGTGGTGGTCATAGGTTTCCTCCTCAGTGGTAGTCGGTGACTTCGATCTCCATTGCTCCCCGGTCTGTCCATATAAAGCACACGCGCCACTGGTGGTTGATGCGGATGCTGTACTGGCCTTCTCGGTCTCCTCGCAGTGCTTTTAGCCGGTGGGAGGGCGGCACCTGAAGGTCAGTAAGCGCCACGGCCGCCACGACTCGTTGTAGTCTCACCCGCGCCCGCCGCTGGATGTCGGCTGGCAACCTACGGACCGTTTGCCCGGCAAAGATGCGCTGTGCGTCGTCATGTCTAAACCTGAATCCACCGGTTTTGGCTAGTGGGGGTGGGGTTGTGGGTGTTTGGGCGGGGTTCTGTCCGGGGTTTGCGGGGTTCTGTCTGGGTTTGTTCCGGTTTTGCGGGGCGGGTCGGGCCGGTCAGAGGTTTTTGGGGTTCGCTGGGACATGCGGAACCGGTACGGACGAGTATTTTCAGTTGATCGGGGTGTGTGACGTGGAGTGTCAGCAGAGTTGGGGCAGAGCGCGGATGTTTTGGAGAGCGGTCCGGTAAGCGGAAGCCCACGGCCAGTTGGTGGGTAGCCGCACTATCAGTTGTCCTGCGTGATTGACGATTCTTCCGGGCAGTTTGAACAGTCGGGTGCGGACGGTGTTGCCATTGGTGAGCCGTTCGCTGGGTGCGCCGGTGTGGTGGTTGATCCACCGGTACAGGTTGTGAGCGATCACCGCGGCGGCCATCCAGGCGGCGTTGGCGAAGAACCTGCCCGAGGGACAGTGGGCCAGTCCGGTGTGATGTTTCAAATCGCGGATGCCCAGTTCCACGCGGGCGTGGTTGCGGTACATCTGGTCGGCTTCTGTCGCAGACAGGTGGCGGTTGTTGGTGGCGAAGGTGTGATGTCGCCAATCTTTCCACAGCGGCTGCTGTTCGGGATCGGCCAGGCGGGTGCGTCTGATTATCAGACGCACCGTGTGTTCTGTTTTGTCGATCTTGGTGACGATGGTGGTCTCGGCCACCTGCGCCACCCCGTCGGGGGTGTAGCCGATATCAACCCAATCGGTGTCGTCCAGGTGTCCTATCGCCTGTTTGACGTTGGAATACATGGGAATGGCGATGAACCACTCCACTCCCATATCTTCCAGCTTCCGTACTGTTTTATGGGACCAAAAGCCTTTGTCGGCCCGTATGGTGATTGGACCGGTAGCCCCGGCCCGTCTCACCCGGTTGACCGTCTCGACCATAAAACGGGTGTTTCCCTTCTGCGAGGAGCCCTTTGCGCAGACGATGATGAACGAACGTCTCCGGTGTCCGCCCGCGAGGCTATCAGCGGATGGTATCCCAACACTTGGGTGTGACCATAGGCGGCGCCTTCCTTGCTCTTGCCCGACACCTCACAGATGGTGGAGTCCACATCGATGACCAGCGGCCGGTCGCCGGGACCAGCGGACGGTAGGGACCACACCCGTTTCAACAAGACTCCCAGGGCCTTGCTCCTACTGGCAGACATGACCCCACGTGAACGAACGCACAAAACGTTCCCAACGTGGAAGGGGCCATCACCCGAAACGGCAACACCCTGCGGGTGGAACCGGACCGCAGCCGATCAGCATGGTCAATATGAGTGCCGCCGGTCAGCATCGACGCCACCAAAGACAACACCTTTGCGACCCGGACGGGCACCGCCCGGTCTGCCGTCCATGCGTACCGTGTCGTCCACCAACCGTTCCAAACCCAAACGGGACACCAAACTTGCCGCTACCAACAGACCGGCGTCGGCCACTAACGACCCCTCATCGAACACCACCCTCAACCGGTCAATATCACTTGGTATCCTTTTCACAACAAGTGCCTCCTCTGTCTGGGTGATAGTCGTCTTTCGATAACAGCTATTCTCCCAGGTCAGAGAGGCACTTCATAACATTTCACCCCCACCCACCCCACAAACCACCGGTGGATCCAGGCTAAATCGGTTCACCAATGATAATAGTAACGAATACGGTTACTAACGCCACGCATACGTACTCCCTGGCCACCCGTCCCGTCTCACAAGAGCTTGCCGGGGCGGTCTCCGCGGTACTCGAGAATGGCGTACTTAACCTCTTATATCCCCAAGGTGTTGGGGAAACCGGGGTTTGGTAGGGGGTAGGTGACCAAGGTCTCGTCGTGGCCCGTGGCCAGTTGGTCCAGAAGAATCTGTGGGACTATCACGGTTCCTCCGACCACATCCGGTAGTCGATTGGTCAGTTGCAACTCAAGGTCCAGTTCGCCACGACGGCGATCCAGCCTGGCCTGCAGTGTGTCGGCCAGGTTCCGGGCGTGGCCGGCCGTGAAGCCGCCCCTGGGGCGGCGGCCTTGTAGTTGCAGTGAGTGTGCTCTGTTGGCATAGCTGTCCCAGTGCTGGATCAGAGCCCAGAGACGTTCCTCTACGGCGGCCTGAACCCGGGTGGACTCGCGATTCCACCACACGACGGACCTGCTCTAGGTGTGAGCGGCACAGGCTGGTTATGGCGAAGGTCCGTGCGGTGTCGGAGAGAAGACTGTCTATCTGGCTCTCCTCCAATACTTCTCGCTCTTCTTCGGTGATGGGTCGCAGGTCATGGTGTCGGGCGGCGCCGGTCTCCTCCGGCTCCCCACCCACAGGGATCTCGACAGTCCAATGCTGGCGAGAGCCGGCCCGGCCTGATCAATCACCTGGTTCTGCCGCTCTCGAACTTCGGGAAGGTCACCGTGCCCGGATCGCCTCTATGAGCAAATCTCTAAGGGAGCGGTCGATGAAAGAGTCTCCCAGCACGTCGTAGACCTGCTGGCCGAGGGCTTTCCGCTGCTCTTCGACCTTCACCAACAGTCGGGCGAACACCGCTCCCTCCCGAGTCTTGTGTGCCACGAGATTCCAAAGATGACACACCTCGTTGACCGCAGATGCAAAAGACCGATGGCCACCGCTATCGGGTCAACTTCTTGACTGTGAGAATATGGGGGGTGCCCTTTGAGGCATAGGTGTAAGATCGTCCCCCGATAGAACCACAACTGTGGTGGGATCGGCGGCAGTTCATGGCGCCCGAAATGACCGTAAACTGATCGAGTCTTCGGCCTGTGCCTTTATCGGCGAAACGAACCTCCCTCTGCCAAGCGGCCGCGCCTGCCAGAAGCTGCACGGGCCATATCAACGCAGTACGCCGTGCAACCGGTGGGGGAGTCTGGTCGCTGGGTGTTCGGCTTTGGGTAAGGAAGGTGACAGCGCTCATAAGGACTGGAGCGAGATCCCACCGGCAGGTACCTCGCATCCTGGAGATAAGCATTGTGAAGGGCAGAATGGCTCCGCGACGCGGTTGCCTCGGGGTGTTTCGCTTGTGGGGTATCTCGACCACACGCTTGCACTAATGCAGTGCCCACAGCAGAATTCGGTGGGCAGCCACTAGATACCGGAGCGGCGCCAGCTGGTTTGGGGGTGGGGTTCGGGCGTTTTCTACCAAGCGTTCGTGTGTCTGGTTATCCGACATCGCACGGGGGAGGCTCCCGGCGAATGGCTGCGAACGGTTGCCATTTTAGTGTGGGTGTTTCCCCAGGTCAGACCCCAAACGACCGCTTTGCGAACGCTTTAACCGACCGGTTTACGAACGGTTTGCGAACGCTTAGGAGGGGACATCCTAAGGATGGGGGCTACCCAGTGTGTCTGGTGGCCCCTTCGCCCATTCGGGTTGGAGGCTTCTCGCCCCCCCCCTTTTAGCCGGTGTTCAGAGTCTGCCCTTTTAGATGTTGCAGGAAGCGTCGACGGGCCGCCATCGACGTGAGAAGCGCAGCCCCAGCGTCGGTTTCGGAACAATTGAGCAGTCTCGCCACCCTTGTTATGTGAGCGTCGTGGCAGGGGGCGATGCGCACCGACCAGCGCACCGTTCTCTTCTCTGCCGGTGCTCGGCGGAGGTGATCATAGGTGATGGGCTGGCGGGTGGCATAGGTCAGAACCCCTCGTATGACTTCGGAGCGGCTCAACCGATACCGATAGGCCGCGGACTCCACAAAGGAAGCTTGCATAGCAGTGACCCGAAAGGTTCGGTGAACCATCCCCGGTTCACTGTCTTGGTTTTGGGAAGACCGCGGGGGACGGTCGAGAACACCGTTCTCTCGGAGGGCCTCACGGACGATCCGCCGAGCAACCGCCAACGGAGAGATCCCCCACTTCTCGGATAGTGCCATCAGACCAGCCGCCAAGGACGGGTTGAAAACCACCCGCATTTCCTGTTGTTGCTGCTGCTCCTGCTGTTGTTCTGACACTTCGGCTCCTTTGTGGGTCAAAACAGATGCCGGGTGGGAGGTTCCATTCCAAGTCCCTAGAGGGGGTGCTGGTGTCAGTTTCTGTTCTGGGCTGCTGGTCTGCTGTGGATCCATGCTTCGATGTCTCCTCGGAGCCATCCAACAGCCCGAGAGGCATCACCGCCCAAGCGGACAGGAGCAGGGAACTCGCCGGCCTGGCGGAGACGCCACAAAGTCGTACGAGACAGACCAGTAACAGCCACCACCGCGGGCATGCGAAACACCTGAACCACCCCACCCGCAGACGGGACCGATTTACCGTGAACAGGGACAGGCCACCCCCGAGGAGAGCGGTCAGAACAAGGTCTACTGTGTTTCATGCCCTCCACCATGCAACAACACCCGACAAAACCGTACGTAAACCGTTCGTTTAAAGCGTACGCAAACCGTTCGTTTGGGGTCTGACCTGGGGAAACACCAACTCGAAAATGGTAACCGTTTCGCAGCCGTTCGCCGGGAGCCTCCCCTGTGAAGAGTCCTAGGAGTATGGGAACGAACGCTTTGGTAGAAAACACCCGCATCCACCCCAAACCATCCAGCGCAAGCCCGAGTCGTTGATCGCTGCCCACCCGAATTCGGGTGTGGGCACTGCTTTAGTGCAAGCGTGTGGTCGAGACATCCCACAACCAAAACCCCCCGAGGCAACCACTTCTCGGAGCCAGCCCGTCCTTGTGTTGGCGATCACTGAAATTCCCCAGTCTCGATCACTGAAATTCCCCACCTCCTGGGGGTAAATACCTGTTGTCGGGTAGGGCCCTCTCCAAGCTGCTGATTGGAAACGTTGGCAGCTGTGGAGAGGAGCCCTGCCTCTTATGTTGGTAAAGGAGGAGTACGTGGAAGTACATGCTTTGAGGAGGCGGGGGTGGTCGATCTCGGCTATCGCCCGTCATTTGGGAAGAGACCGTAAGACTGTCCGGGCGTATCTGTCGGGCGAGCGGATGCCGGGAGAACGAGCCCTTGACGAGTCGGATCCGTTCGAGCCGTTTGAGGCGTATGTGCGTCAGCGGCTGTCCGACGATCCGCATGTTTGGGCTTCGGCGCTGTTCGAAGAAGTAGTGGCTTTGGGCTATGCGCAGAGCTATCCCACGTTGGTGCGAAAAGATCCGCCATCGGGATCTTCGACCGTCGTGTGGCGCCTGTGCGGGCACCAAGGGCAGACCGTCGGCGATTATCGATCATCCACCGGGTGAGGAGTGCCAGACGCTCCTATTTATTCCAAATCGGGAGGGGCTTGGAGCCAGTGTTGATATGTGGTGGCGAGCTGTTGGTTGTGGTGTTGGCCTCTTTCGAGTTTGGAGAGGAGGGTGGGATGGACTTGCAGGGCCGCGGCCGCCTGGGTGAGGGTGATGTGGGCGTTTTGTCGTAGACAGCGGAGATCGGCGCCTGAGGGGGTTGGTGGTGGGTTGGTGAGGAGGTGATAGATTTCTCTGGCTATGTGGCGTTTCAGACACCGAATGATCTCTCGGCGGGTTTTGCCGTCGGATTGACGTTTCCGGACGTACTCCTGGGTGGGTTGGTCGGTGCGCATCCGGGTGATAGCGATCCGCCATAGGGCATTGTTGGCTTGACGGTCGCCGCCCCTGTTGAGGCGGTGTCTTATGATCTGTCCCGAGGACGCCTGGACGGGACTGGCGCCGCACAGAGCAGCAAAAGACCCTTCCGAGGTTAGGCGGTGAGGGTTGTCACCGGCGGTGACCAACAACGCGGCTGCTGCCTCCGGACCGACGCCGGCGGCGGCGAGGAGCGCAGGGTTGACCCTGGCACAGAGACCGATTATCTGGTTGTCGAGTTCTCCGATCTCGGCGGTGAGGGTCTGGTATCTGCGGGCCAGGTGACGAAGAGCCACTTTGGCGTAGGTGACTGTGGTGTGGTCTGCGCCGGGACGGAACGCAGCACAGATCCTTACCTTGGCGGAAAGAGGTTTGTCTCGGAGTTGCTGTTTGACCTGTTCGGAAGCGTTTACCACCACGGCGTGCAGTTGGTTGGCGGCCTGGGTGCGAGCTTTGACCGCTGAGCGGCGGGTGACCCGTAGCATCCGTATGGCTTCGACCGGTCCGTCTGCGCTCTTGGGAACGGCAGTGGCTGTCCCATTGGCGGCAGCCCGTGCCGCGGCTTCGGCGTCCACGGAGTCGGTCTTTCCTTTCTGTCGGCGGAGCTGGCGGTTGGGACGGTTCACCTCGACTACCCTGACATCTGCCCGGGTCAGGTATCGGGTCAGACCAACTCCGTAACTGCCGGTACCTTCCACGCCTACACCGAGGACCCTTCCAGAGGACCTGAACCAGGCGTGCATCTGCTGGTAGCCGGTCATATCGGCAGGGAACGGCGCTGTTTTCAGGACTCGACCGGCGGTGTCCACCACCGCCGCGACATGCACATCGCGGTGGGTGTCAACCCCACCACAAACATCAACCCGGTCTGTCATGACCCTTCTTCCTTCCGTCTTGGGGTAGGCTCTCGACCTGTCTGAAAAGAGAAAGGGCGGCGGACAGCACACTCGCGGTGATGGAGAACTCAAAGCTCCTATCAAGTCACCCCGCACCCCTCTTTTCAGAAGGGCTGTGTCCGGACCGGGAACAAGCCGACAGATCTGACACAAGACAAAAAGTCGGTGGGACTGGTGAGTCAGACTCGTTCCGGCCCGGGCACCCCTATAAGTATGAGTATGGGACTGGACAGAACTTGGGGACACCCCGTGGGGGTCCCGAGCGTTTGTGCTGGTCGGTGTGCTGTCGCATTCGGGCCGGTTCCGAGCTTGGGTCACCTCCAGCCAGGACCAACCGCACCTGGTGGAGGGCATCGACGAGGTGCTGCGACGCCTGGGAGGCACTGCCCGCCGGTGGCGGATGTGTTCAGATGGCCACCGTGATAGTCCCGGGCACCGACCGGTTGCAGTCGTCGTTTGTTCCGGTGGCCAAGCATTACGGGGTGGGAGTGGATCCGTGCCCACCGCGGCGTCCTCAACGTAAAGGAGTGGTTGAGAAAGCCATCCACTACATCTCTCAGCGGTGGTGGCGCACCGCGTTGGTGAACAGTCTTGCTGAGGCGCAGGACAGTCTGGACGAGTTCTGTGTATCGGTGGGTGACTCTCGTCGGCGGGGTGAGGTCACCGTCGGCGAGTTAGCCGATTCGGAGCCATTGTTGGAGCTTCCCCCGCTTGCCTATCCGGCGGAAGGCACTTTGGAACGCAAGGTGGCGGCGAATGGGCTGGTGTCGGTGTGGGGCAACCGCTACTCGGTGCCACCAGGGGTGATAGACACCCAGGTGACGGTGCGTTGGCGACTGGGAGACCCCACCATCGATATGGTGTCTGAGTCGGGGA
>MKWU01001264.1_pt1 | contig 45017 bp, 40 predicted proteins | sample 809101 | NCBI WGS metagenome assembly MKWU01 (sample SAMN05860141, study PRJNA318959) | sponge metagenome | host: Aplysina aerophoba | place: Slovenia: Piran, Adriatic Sea, Gulf of Piran | collected 2013-05-07 | reverse complement strand
CGGGAGTGCGTGGCGCCCGGAAGCGATCGAGGGCAACCACCCTGTGGATAACCTTGTGGAAAAACTGTGGATAAGTCGCAAACCCGCCAACCACGCCCCCTTGACGCGAAACATGGATGCTCGCACCAGAAGCTGCCAGTTCGCCACCTTAAGTAGCACGCTGACCGCACGGCGTGGCGACAAGCGCGCCATCGTGGCCACTGCCCACAAGATCGCGCTCCATGTCATGGTCCGTGACCGGGTTCCCTACCGTAATCCCGGCACTGACTCCGAGGCTCTGCCCGCCTGGCGCAATGCACACTGCTGGCTGCGACAGCTCGCACAGTTCGGCCTGCTCGAAGAACAGGGAAACGGCACCTTCCGCGTCCACTGGCAAGCCCGGTTCACCGCAACCAACCCAGCCCGACCCCTTCACTGCCATCGATCCGGACAAACCAGGCCAACCGTCGCCAGTGCAGGGGAAGACATCAGGCACCCGTCCTTACTCGCTCGCAGCACAGAGACTCACCAGGCTGCGCTCAAAGCAGCCTCAGGCAAGGTGTGACCGCTCCGCGCCAATGGTTCATGGCACATTGACCGTGCCACTCGCCACAGCGTCACCGCTACCAGTTCGACCTCACGAGTTTCAGCGTACTCGGTGTCCGCGACGCTCAGATCGACGGTCGCACCAGTAACAGCACCGCCCGCTGGCGGATCCAAGCTTTGAAGGCAGCATCTCGTCACAGGGCTAGTGCCCGCTTCAGGTCGTCGTGCTCGAAGGCACTGGCCATGCGGTCGATCTCGGCAGCGCGCGCGCCGACCGCTTTCGCGGTGTCGCGCCAGGTCACGGTCACGGTCGCGACTTCCTTGATGATCGGGCGGGCCTGCGCCAGCGTCAGCGTGAAATACTCTGAGACGGCCTCCAGCAGATCGAGCGAACAGGTGCCCTCGTCGAGATCGATGTTGGTCGTCAGGACCCGCGCCTTGAGGTCCGCGGGTACAGGATTGAGGTCGTAGGCGGGAGAGAGTGACCATCCCGTCCTGCCGAGCCACAGGAAGCCGTGGTTGCGCAGGTGATCGTCGACATTGGAGATCAACACGCTGAAGACGACGCGCCGATAAAGAGCATGGGCGTCCGTCTTTCCCTGGGCACCATGTTCCGCGAGAGCATCGACGATCTCTGGGTAGCTGCCGCGCTCGGCGTCTCTCGCGCCCATCATCGCCATGGCCGACAGGAACGGAATGCGGATTGCGCCCTGGCGATCGAAGCGCCGTGACAGCATGACCTTCTTGCCGGCGACGTCGATCAGATCATGCGTGGGCGTGGCGATCCCGGCCTGGCCGGCCAGACGCAGCGCAATCTCCTCCCAGGTTTCCATGCAGTAATCGTCGGTCTCCTTCGGAAACTTGGCGATCGAGAGACGGCCGTGCTGGTCGACTACCGACGCCTTCGGCCGCGCGCCGCCCAGGTAGGAGCCGGGAGCGAAGATGAGCCGGAGATCTTCGTCGGTTTCCTCGTTGCGGAAAATCCGCTCGGTGATCTGAAGCAGACGGCCAAGCGCAGTCAGAGCCGGCACCCCTGCGCGCATCGGAGCCTGGAACGTCTGGTCGCCAGCCCAACGAAAGCGCAATGCGCCCAGCCGGGTCTCGTCGGCCACGCCAAGGAGATAGTCGCTCTCCAGGAGCGTGCGGACTGCGCGACCTTCGCGTTTGGCGAGTCGCCGCTCGGCGCGCTGCATCAGCCGGCGGCCCCAGCTGTCGGGCGCTGAATCACCAATGGATCCGAAGGCCGCGAAGCCGGCGGGTGGCGCAAAGGCGCCCCGTCCCAGCGCAAGGGCAGGCTCGAGCGAGAACCTGTCAGGGTCTTCGAGCCAGGCGTCGTCATAGCCGAAGACGACGATCTCCGTGCCGCGAGCGCGATTGCTCCGCGCCAGCCCGATCTGCCGGGTGCGGCCATCAAGATCGATATGGATCTCAAAGTCAGTCACTGCGGGACGATCCGGCCGGCCGCTTGAGATGAACATGCCTGGGCAGCGCGGCGCTGGCGAGGGCCTGTCCGACGCTGTCATTGCTGATGTCGGCAATCAGGCTCAAGCCTTCGAGCAAGCCGAGCGCCTGCAGGACACCGGCGTAGATGCCGATGCCGACAGTGGTGTCGCCGGCTTCGACCTTTTGAAGGGTGGAGCGGGACGTGAAGGCGCGTTCCGCCACGACGGCCATGGGCAGCCGACGACGACGACGGGCATCATGAATGTCCGCTCCCAGTTTACGCAGCGCCCGCCGGACCGCGGCGGGAGGATTGTGAGGAGTCGGCATTGGAGATCTTCGCACTGCAGTTCTGCTAGATATGTAGTGCGAAGCTTACAATTTATCCACTCTGATCTTGGGGCATCCGTCACACCCCTTACCGGTCCAGCCCTTCCCCAAGAACGTTTCCGCCGACCTCACGCTACGCCCAAGCGAGGTCACCGAGGTTCTGGCCTCGCTGATCATCACCCACTACCCGAAACGCACGGAATTGCGCCATTGATGCCCGGAGAACATCGAGCCTGCGCCACGCATCCTCGCCCGGCCGGCAGCAGCAGATCGAGCGCCGGATGCACCGCGCCCTTCCCCGGAGCAGGCGAGCCGCCTTCCTGATCGGTCAGCTACGCGGGAGCGGCATTCTCGACTGCGAGCAGCGCCGGCAGCAGGGTATCAAGGGTCGACCTGGTATCATCCCGCGGTCCGTGGATCGGCGGCCGGCACGGTCCTGCCGGCCGGCCCGCACGGTCGAGCGCGTACTTGAGCGGCCCCGGGTTGGGTTCGCAGTAGATCACCCGGCACAGTTCGAGCAGGTCGAACTGGATCTGCCTGGCCCCCTGCAGGTCACCCGCTGTGGCCCGATCGTAAAGGCGGCGCAGGCTTCGGGGCAGCAGTTCGCCGAGCGAAACGATGCCGCCGGCAGCTCCGAGTGCCAGCGAGGCGAGCAGCAGTTCGTCGAGTCCCTGCATGAAGCAGAACCCGTCGGGGGCATCGCGCATCACCTCTGCGGCCAGGACCATGTCTCCCGAGGCGTCCTTGATGCCGCGGATCGCCGGGTTGGCATGGATCATGGAGAGCAACTCGTCAGGCGCGAGCCGCACGCCGCTGCGCCCTGGCGTGTGGAACAGGATGACAGGCAGGCTGCAGGTCTCGGCGACCGCCTGGAAGTGGCGTTCGATATCGAGCGGTCGGGCCGAGTAGAAATACGGCGGCACCAGCATGACGGCATCGGCCCCGGCGGTCTGCGCATGTCGCGCCGCCGCGGTCACGTCGGCGGCGCCACCGAGCAGGCAGCCGACCGTCACGGGAACCCGGCCCGCGGTTTCCTCCACCACGGTGTCGATGACGCGCCGGTGTTCCTCGAGGCTGAGCGAAAGCGGCTCGCCGGTGCCGCCCAGCGCACAGAGCCCGGCGGTACCGCAGGCGATCTGGTGCCTGACACTCCGGCGCATCGCATCGGGGTCGAACTCGAGATCGGTGTCGAACGGCGTGACCAGAGCGGTGTTGATCCCTGCGAGCACGGGCCGCCTCCATGCAAACGGGTGCCTGACCGGCGCACACTGCTCCAGGTGCGGGCGGATCGCAACGGTCGGCATCCTCGCGGTTTCACGAAGCCTGACCTGCGAAGACGGAAGATCAGGGGACCCGCTCGTTCGGTGTGGCGTTGCACACGAAACAGGAGTTCACGGTATCGATCCGGTGCGCTGGATGTACTGGCCTGCGAGCCCTGCACAACGCCGGCGGAGTTGGGTCAGCAGATGTGCAGCCGACTTCCCGGAGCGTCAGTTTCCGTCTTTCGCTCTCAGCAGGATGTCGCCGTACCAGGCCCGGGCTTGCTGGCCGCTGTTGTCGGTATCGGTCATCACGGCAACTCCCTCCAGCTCGTCCACCTCTAGGCCGAACAGGCGGCGGAAGTCCTCACGGACGTCGCGGCGGTAGCTGCGCCATTCGCCGGCACCGGCCGGGCCGGACTCGACAGTTACCATCCGCACCTTGGACGTGAACGGATTGGGCCAGTCCGCGCCAACGGGCGCACTGCCCGACCAGACATAGGAAATCGCGGTCGGTAACCCGAACAGTCCCTCGCCCGGCGCCACGACGTAGACCCGTGCGGCGAAATCGTCGCCTTCCTTGACGCGCTCGTCCGCCACCGCGAGAGGCGCATCGATCTTCCAGCGCCACTCCAGCACCGGGCGCCCGGCAAGGTCGATCTCCCTTTCGAGATAGAAGCTGGACGCCGCGGCTTCGCTCTCGGCTTCCAGCACCTTCGTTCCCCCGTCCTCAACGATCCGGTAGCGCGTCTCGCCCTCGAAATGACGCAGCTCCCAGCCCTTCGCGTCGCCAGACGAGAAGTGGCCCAGCACGAGCGGCTCCGCCCGCAACGGCACAGTGATGAAGAGGACGACGGCGGCGAGGGCAAGGCGGAGCACCATCCCGCCTCCATAACCCAGCCTGGACCCGCTGTCACGAGGCGGCGCCAGGGCGGTCCGCGGAACATCGGAGTTCCTCCCCGTGGTGATCTGGGCTCGGAAGACGACAGGCCGCGAGGAGGCAACACCCGATTCAGGCATCGCGTAACGGAATTCGGGAACGGACCGGTTCATGGACCCTCGGAGCTTCGGCGTGGATGGAATTCAAGCAGCACCGAACGATACCCTGACTGCGCTTACTCAGGCCTGACCGCAGTGCTATCGCCAGTCGGATCATCATAATACCCCACGTAGTCACCCAAATTATCTTGTTTTCATAAATTCCCCACGTTATACGTATCCATACGGTAAAGTCTAGGAGATAAATCGATGCCAATAAACTTCAGCGTCAACAATGTCAAGAAAGCGGCGATCGACGCTATGGTGCAGGCTGGCCGTGAATACAATACTGAATGGACAGAGGGCCGTGTCGGCACTGTTCGCGCATTCGCGCCCGAGCTTTTCTATCAGGTCAAGGTTGCGGAAGGGATAAGAGGGTTGCCGTTTAGACCCGCGGTATTTTTGGAATACAACGCCAGACACGCGTTGGAATACAATGCTAAACACGCCGACCCACCAAATCCCGAACCACTGCCCGGTATTTTTGCTGGTGAAGGAAGCATAAACATAGATATCCTCGTCGCCCGCAAGAAGCGCAAGGCGAACTTTCAACCGTTCCAAATCGCACTTGAAATCAAACGCTCCGCGTCAAATTGGCGTAGGATCGAGGCTGATGTATTGCGGTTGTCGGAATTGGTACGTTCGACGGGATTCCGAATGGGGCTCTCCCTCTTTATAACGCGGTCGTTTGTAGGAGAAGAAGGGCCAGATTTGGAAAACCTAAAAGCTGCAATGGAGAAATATAGTGAAGCTAACCCTGACCTCCGACTTTCTCTGATTGACCCCAAAGAAGGGGGAGAACGGCGGAGTGTAAGGAGGGATAACGGCAACATCCAATGTCACGCTTGGTACGTATCAGGAGTTGACATCCGGTTGACCCCAAAGAAGGGAGAGAACGGCGGAGTGTCAGGAGGGATAACGGCAACATCCAATGTTACGCTTGGTACGTATCAAAAGTTGACACCCGGAGTCGACGTCGTTTCACTAGCCGCAGCACACTGTAATCAACCAGCGGATTGCAACATGGCCGTCTGAGTCCCGTTTTCGCGTCTAGTTTTCCCGCGTGACTTCGAAGACCGCGCCCGGCGTCAGAGCTACGATCAATCCGATCGGCGCACCCGTCATATCGAGATAGGCCCTGACTTGGGCACGGTAGTGCTCGACGGTCTCGGGCGCGGGGTCGACGTCGCTCTTCCAGTCGATCACCACCTCCGGGGTGCCGTCCGCGTCGAAGGCGATGGCATCGACAATGCCGGAGGCCGCCTCCTCGTAATCCTCGGTCATGGCGGATTGGTAGACCGGGAACTCGGGCACGAGCCTCTGCCTCAGATGGGCGATTTCAGGCAGTGAGAGCGCACGAACGACACAGCCGGCGAGTTCGGCCGGCGACAGCCCCTCTGCGGGATCCTCCATCACGGGCCGGCCCAGGGCGCGAATCAGCACCTCGGCACGGGCGACAAGATCGGGCATCGTCTCTTCCGTCTCGCCCGTGAGAACCTCCTCGATCAGCTTGTGCAGGATGAGGCCGCGCTCGCGCCCGCCCTGGACCGGGGCCACGGAGGGCCCTTTGGCGGGCGCGCCGTCGCCGTCTGTCGCGAGGATCTCGGACACTTCCTCCCGCATTACCGGCTGGGCCGCGCCCTCGCCGCGGCTCGGCGTTCGCCAGACGATGCTGCGCGTGTGCTCCGCGATCGCGGCCGCCTCGGCGGCGAATACCTCGCGCGTCTGCTCGTTTGCCGGCCCGGGCTCGCCCGCGCCAACCTCCGGCGGCAGATGGCCGAGATCCAGAGCCGGCAGCCCGCGCAAGTCCAGATCGACGACGGAGAGCCAGGCCGTACGGGCGGCGTCGACATCGAGTCGGGGCAGGACCAGGAGTTCGCGCGCCCGGGTGGCGGCGACGTACCAGAGGCGCACGCGCTCGCGGTCGAGCTCGGCCTTTTCGTCATTTCGGGCCACCTTGTATCCCGTGGGCTCGACGCCGAAGACGCGGCAATAGAACCGCCCGGTCGTGCGGTCGGTCACGGCGCTCTCCGCCGCCATCACCTGCGTCATGGTGTTGATCGGCACCACGATGGGCCATTCCAGCCCCTTGGCCGCGTGCATGGTGTAGAGCGCCACCGCCTCCTCCTGAGCGTCCGGCCGGCCCTCCACGGCGCGGGCCTCGTCGCTCCATGCGGCCGTCATTGCCTCGGCGAAGGCGCGCAGTCCCCGCACGGCATGGGCCCGGCTGAAGCCGAGATACAGATCGACATTGGCCAGTGCACGCTCCGCCTGGCCACGATGGCGCCGCATCAGGACAGGGCGGACCCGGAGCACGTCGATTGCCTGGGAGAGAAGCGCGTGCGGCGTTGTCGCATTCGCGCGGAGTTGCAGCGCCTGGAGCTTCTCGACGATATCCCGCGCGAGAGGGTTCGCGATCTCCTTCGGCGCGACACCCAGATCGAGCCGCGGCAGATCGTCTGGTGCGTCGTCCGCACGCGGCAGCGCCCAGACGATATCGAGCAGCTCCTCCTCGGTCAGCCCCACCAGCGGCCCGCGCAGCAGTGCGCCCAGCGCGAGTGTGTCGCGCCGGTCGGCGAGGACGCGGGTGACCGCGATAAGGTCCTGGATCTCCTGGCGCCTGTAGAAGCCCTTGCCCGCCTGGGTGGCGACGGGGATGCCGCGCTCTTCCAGCGCTTCCTCGTAGCGCCAGAGGTCGGTCCCGGTCGGCGCCACCAGGGCAATGTCGCCGGCGCGGCACGGACGCGGTCCGTCGTTCTCGGGATCGGGGACCGGCTCACTGCCGATCAGGCGCGCGCACAGGTCGGCGACGGCCTCGGCCTCCCCGTCGCGCTGTTGCTGGGCATTGGCCTTGCCGTCCTCGTCGGCCACTTCGACATCCAGGGCGGCAACCGAGGGTCCCTCGTCCCGCGGTGGCCGGAAGGCGTCGAGGGCGTGGAAACCGGGCTGACCAATCTCCTCGGAAAGTGCGGCCTCGAAGCGCGCGTTTACGTATTCCATGATCGGCGCGCGGGAGCGGAAGTTGGTGGCGATCGAGAGCACGGCGTCCGCGGCCCCGGCGCGGAACGCCTCGCGCGCCCGGACATAGGCCGCGATATCGGCACCGCGGAAGCGGTAGATCGCCTGCTTGGGATCGCCGACCAGGAACAGTGCGCCCGGCCGAAGCACGAATGCCGTCCAGTCGGCGCCATCACCGTCTCCCGGCGGCTCGCCGCAGAGGCGCCAGAAAATCTCGGTCTGCAGCGGGTCAGTGTCCTGGAATTCGTCGACGAGGACGTGGCGGAACCGCGCGGAGAGCGCGCGACGCACGTCGTCATGGTCGCGCAGGAGATCGCGCGCCGAGAATATCAGGTCATCGAAGTCCAGCAGCGCGGCGGCGCGCTTGTACTCGCGGAACAGGCCCGTGACCGGCTCGACCAGCGGCACGAGGCCAGCGAGCACATGGGTGGCGACGGCCTGCCGGAAAGCCGTCCAGGTCCCGCAACAGCGAGTGTATTGAACACTGGCCGTGTGGTTCAGCCGTTCCCCATCGACCTTGGCCAGGCCAGCGCGCCTTGCGGCCGCTGCCCACTTCCCCTTCCTGCGATACGTCCGAAAACCGCCCGACCTGGTGAATAGATCGGGATGGGGCGCCTTCACCAACAGCGCGACGAGCGCGGCGGGGGTGTCGACCGGAAGCGTGGCGGCGACCTCCCCGGCCAGTTCCCGGAACCGGCCGGCGATGACAACGGTTTCAGGTTCCCTGACCTCGGCCTGGTCCAGGAACGTGGTGAAGCCATCCACCGCTTCCCGGAACCCGGCGGCGAGCCGATCGAGGTCCTCCAGTTCGTAGGGAGCGAACCCCCGATGCCGGCGGGAATGCTCGAGGATCGTGCGAATGAGCGCGATGGTCGCGTCGGGGTCGTGCAGAACCAGCTCGGCAAGCAGGCCGCCTTCCTCGCCGGCGAGTTCATCCCGCAGCCAGTTGTCGACGATCTCGGCGAAGATGAACTCCGCCTGGTCGCGGTCCATCACGGAGGCTCCAGGGTCGATGTCTGCCTCGACCGGATAGGGCGTAATCAGCCGCTGGCAGAAGCCGTGGATGGTCGAGCAGGTCATCTCGTCGAGCGTCGCGTCGGCCCGGTCGAGGTCCCCACGCTGCTCTTCCGACAAGCCATTCGGCAGGGCGGAGCGAAGCTCGACCGGAATGTCGCCGGCAGCAAGCGCGCTCACGAAGGCCCGTACCCGAATGAGCAGCTCGCTTGCGGCGAACTCCGTGAATGTCACGGCGGCAATGGATCCGGGGGCCGCGCCAGCTGCCAGCAGCATCGCGATCCGCCCCGCCAGAACCGCGGTCTTTCCCGATCCCGCGCCGGCCTCCACCAGGAAAGAGCGGTCGCGGACCGCGACGGCCTCGCGCCGCGCGGCATCGTCGAAGAGTGCAAGTCGCCCGTTCGCCATCACGGCGCGTCCCACACACGGGTCGCATCGCCGAGGAGTGCGTTCGCGGCCGCCTCCTTCCGGACCCGGTACACGGCACCGGCGTTGGCCGGAAGTGCGAAGGCGAGGTCGTCATGGTTGCTGCCGGTGTCCGCGCCCATCACCGCACCGCCGGAGGCAAGACCGGCGCGCGCCGCCCGCAGGTGGCCGGCGAGCGTGCCGAGCACGACGTCCGGGTCGTCGAGCCGCAAGTCCCGATCCTCGTGCGGATAGTGGAGCGATGCCGCGATGGACACTTCCTCGCCCAGCAACGCCCTCACCGCGAAGGCATAGAGGCAGCGCTGCAGTTCCTTGCCGCCGTCGAGGACGATATCGTTCCTGGGAACGCGCCCGGTCTTGTAGTCGCGCACCAGCGCGCGCCCACCGTCAGCGGAGATGTCCAGGCGGTCGATATACCCCGCAATGCCGAACCCGGTACCGGCAATCTCGACGACGGCCCCGGCATCCCACGGGACCACCCCGTCGGACCTGGGTTCCAACCCGCCGAACGGGACCTCGCCATAGGCGCGCGCGTCTGCGAGATCGACGTCGCGGAAGCCAAGTGCCCGGCCACCCAGCTCGCGCACTGCATGGAGTGTCCGGCGCCAGATGACGGGCGGGGGCACGGCCTGCGCGGCTTCCCAGGATGCCGCAACCTCGGTAACAGCGGCATCCATGGCCGTGCCGATCCGCTTCTCCGAGGCGACGACGAGACCGCCGCCCTCCTCCAGCGTGTGAAGCGCCCGCTCAAGGGTCTGGTGAACGAGATCGCCCATGGCGAGAGCATCAAGGACCAGCGGATCCTCTCCACTCTCTGACGCGCGCCAGCGAAGTCCGTAGCGCCAGACGAACCCGAGCGGGTTGCGCAGGAGCATGCGCAGCGAACTCGCCGACTGGGTGCGCTGCAGGATGGCCCGGATCACCGGGTGGTCGGGGCGGACGACGCCATCGTGCGGCGTGATCTCCGCACGCAGCCAGTCGAACCAGCACTCCGACGCGGCCACCGCCTGGGGCAGGCGCCGGAACTCGTCGGGCCGCGCCGTCAGTCGGTCGGTCTCGCTGAAGGCGTGCCCGGGCACGCGATTGCGCGGCACATAGATCTCGGGGGCCTCGACCTGGAGAAGAAGGGTGCTGCGGCCGAGCAGCCGGCCGTCCTCGCCACGCCGGGCGCGGGACAGCACGACCTCGCTCTGCGTCGTCGCCAATATGGTTGCGAAATCCCGGCGGTCGGCGGCGGCAACGGGCAGCGGATCGAGCTCGGCTGCAGGCACGATGTGATCGGAAAGGAGCCGGTCCTCCACCATGGCGCGCGGCCAGTGCGCGGAGTTGAGGCCGAGCAGCCGGACGAAGGGGCGGGGCGATGCCGCAAGCGCGTTGGCCGGCATCCAGCAGACCGAAACACACGGATCGATGCCGTCGTCCTGCCTGAGCGTCTCCAGGGTGAGGTCGAGCGAAGCGGCGGGACCATCCGCGAGCGCCCTGCACCAGATATCGCGCGCATGCCCGCGCAGCAGCGTCTCGCCCGCGTCATCCGCGGTCTCGATACCCCGGGACAGCAGGTCGACGATGGCGGCGAGCGCCGGGCGGCCGTCATTTCCGTCCGGCCAGTGGGTGGCGTCCAGACCGTCGATCAGGCGCGTCCAGGCCTCGGGAGACGAGAGCGGCGCACCGGCCGGCAGGATGCGTGTCCAGCCCTCCGGCAGATCCGCGAACGGGCCGGCATGCGCCCTCAGCAGCGTGTTCAGCCGCCGCATCCGCGTCTGGGAGAAGCCGCGCAGCAGGATGTCCGCGAGCGCCGCCGCCGCCTGCCCCTCCCGGCTGGCCGTGACCGTGACGCCGTGCACAAAATGCAGGTCGAGATGGGCGTCGGCGCGGAGGGCGAGCAGGTGGTCGTCATACACGGCGGGCGTGGCCGAGGCGATGGCGATGTCGGCGGGCTCCGCCCTGCCGGACGCGAGCAGCTCGCGCACCCAGCGCATGGCCTCGACCGCCTCATGGTAGGCCGTGGCCGCACTCACGGCGGAGATGTCTGGTGATTTCGCATCGTCGCGGACGATCCCGACTGCCTTGCCATCGAGCCAGTCGGGCACCGGCCGTGGGCCCGCGTTCCAGCGCACCGGCACGCGGCGGGCGATGGCGTGGAGAAGGGGTCGCCAGACCGGCGAGAGTTCGGTGATGCCGACGATCTCGATAGACCCGAACAGCGCCGCCACGTGATCCAGCCGCGCAAGTCCCGCGGCGACAAGGTCGGCCGGTCGCATCATCGACGGCGGCAGCGCCGCCACGACCGCACTCTCGAGGCTGGCAATGGAGCGGATGCGCGGATGCTCACCGGCCCGGGCCTGGAGGTCGAGTCCTGCCCGCCACGTCTTGCGCAGCGTGTCGGCGGCGGCGCCCGTCATGCCCGGCAGAGACTTGATCCCGTCCAGCTCGCCGAGATCCGTCTCCGGCAGGACGGCTGCAACGGCTTGCCTGAGGACATCGTCGTCGACGGGCCGTGTCAGTCCGCCCGCGAGCCGCGCCGCGAGTTGCTCGAAGGTCATGACCTGGAGCCCGTGCCGCCTGTTCCGGGCCGCCTCCAGCCGCAGCTCCCGCATCCCGAGCCGGCTGTGGGCAACGACCGTCCGGCGCGGCGATTCCCCGATACTCACGTCACACGTTCCGGTCGCGGCAGGTTGACGGCGATGGCGCCTCCGGCAGCCGGACGATCGATCGGTGCACAGGCCTGCGCCGGCATGATCATTTCTCCCGGAATACGATCAGCTCGCCGGGGATGAGCACCAGTTCCTTCTTCCCGCCTTCCCGGACATGGAGATCGTGCAACTCGATGCGGCGCATCCTGCCGGGGGGAGCCGAGTCGAAGACGACCAGCGCCTCCCTGTGCTTGACGAAGGAGAACCAGTGGGCGGCGGGCTCCACCATCCTGATGATTCCGCAGATCACGTCGTCGCGGGCGAATACCTCGTGAAGCCGCTTGCGGAATTTCTTGCCGGTGCTCGGCGGGTTCCCGTGGAAGGTATACTCGATTTCGATCGGATACTCCTGGCCCGCTTTCCTGTACGACTTTCCGAGCGCCTTCTGGGAGGCCTTGAGCATTGTTCTCATCTGCTTGAAGGTGGTTCCGTTCCACAGTGGCTGCGGCCAGTCCTTGATCGCCAGACACGCGATATTGAAGATGTCCTGGCCCAGCCAGTCCTCCTCGATACCGCACAGATGATAGGCGTTGACGATCGCGTAGGGGCCGCACAGGCCGTCCAGGGATCCTTGCCAGGCCATGGTGAGTCCTCCTGCTATCGGGGTCCATGATGTGCGGCCAGCGCGGTGCACATGTCGGCGAGGCGTTGGCGCAGCCGTTCGGGTTCCACGACCGCGACGCTCTCGCCCCAGGTGACCAGGTGCCAGCACATCTCGTCGATGCCGCCGGCGGTGAAGCGGACGGTGAGCGTTCCGTCCATGTTCTCCTCGATGATTTGACCGGGATGGAAGAGGAACCCGGATGCGTCCCGTTTCGCCCCGGCGGCGAAGCGCAGCACCACGTCCACCGGCTCCTCCTGGAAAGTACCGAAGGAACGCCGCGCATAGGCCTCCAGATCGAATTCCGGGTCGCGCGTGAAGACCTCGCCGGTCACGTGTGGCTCGCTCATGTTCGCAAGACGCCACAGCCGCATGTCGCCGGCCCAGTCCGTCCGGCCGATCAGGAAGGCGCGGTTGCCGTAGAGCAGGCCGTAGGGCTCGATCCGCTGGCGGCTGCACCGACCCGTGGACTGGGACAGATAGCGGAGCTCGACGATGCGGCAGGTCGTGATGGCCGCGCGGAGATTGTCGAGCAGATCCCTGTCGAGTTGTTGCCTGGGACCGGGCCGCATGGCGAGTCCCTCGGCCTGGGCCAGCATCTCGATGTCGGCCTCGATGCACGCCAGCGAGTCGGTGCGCAGCGTGGCCCGCAGCCTGGTGTCCAGCTCCCGCAGTGCCGAAGCGCGCCCTGCGAACCCGGTGGCGTCCAGGGTGTCTGCCGCCGCCGCGAGGTCCGCCAGCTCGGCGGCTGAAATGCTGACAAGGCGGCGAAGTGCGCCGGAGTCGAGCCGCCAGTGGCGCCTGTTGTCGCCACTCTCCACGACCTCCAGCGAACCGAAGGCCCACTCGACCGCCTCGCGCATGCGCTCGGCGGTGCTTCGGCTGACACCGAACTTCTCCCGGATGTCGTCGAGGGTCACGCCGGCGCGCAGGCCCTGCATGCGGATCGCCAGCATGATGATGTCCTTCACACGTTCGTAGCGCACAAGACTTCTCCTTCGAGCCCCCCGCCGGTTCCGCGCTCCAACCTAGCCGGCGGCAGGAAGACGCGGTAGACGGGGCGGGTTGCGCCGCTATTTCGAGGGCCTGAAGCCGACGGGCCGGGGCCGGGCCGGCTTGACGGCGCACTCCGCGCTCAGCATGGCCGCCAGCGCGTCCGGCTCCTCCAGCCTGCCGAGAAGTTCGGCCTGCCTGCGCACCACCGCGAAATCCCCCGGCGTCAGGGCGGTGAGCGCCGCGGCCTGCTCCGGCGGCGGCGCCCCGAAAAACAACCGGAACGCCGTTTCCACCTGCTCCGGCGAGAGGTAGTCGAGCGCCACCTTGAAGACGAAGCGCCTCAGGGTCGCCGAGTCCAGATGCTCGGCGAAGTTGGTGGTGCAGGCGAAGGGAAGCGGGTGGCTCTCCATCCAGGTCAGCATCTCGTTCACCTGGCTGACCTCCCAGCTCTGGCGGGCGGATCGACGGTCTGCGAGCAGCGAATCCGCCTCGTCGAAGACCAGGAAGGCGCCGGTGTCGCGGGCCTCGGCGAAGGCGCCGGCGATCTCCTTTTCGGTCTCGCCCACCCACATCGACATCAGGTCGGAGGCACGCTTCTGCATGATTTCAAGCCCCATTCGCTCGGCGAGGTAGCGGACGAAGGCGCTCTTGCCTGTGCCGGGCGGACCCTGGAGGCAGAGGGAAAAACGCGGGTTCCCGCCGGCAACGAGGCGATCGGCGAGCGCGACAGGGTTGATATCGGCGTGGATCAGCGCGGGGTCGAAGCGCGGCGGCGTTCCCTGCGGCGGGGCTTCGCAGCCAAGCAACCGGGAGAGGCCGCGCACCCCGCGCCGCACCGTGTCGATCCCTCCGCCGCTGATCCGGGCCGCTGCGGTGGCGCCCGCAGCAACGCCAGGGGTCGCGGCGAACTCCCGCGCGAGGGCGACGGCCTCATCCGGTCCGGCCTCGATCCCGTGGTGCTCGAGCTGCCGGGCCCAGATGCGTGCCCTGACCGCTGCCGTCGGCGGGCGCAGTTCAAGCGAGAACATCATGCGCCGCAGCAGGGCGGGGCTGACCGGACCCGCGTCGTTCATCGTCCAGAGCGTCGGCGCCGGCGCACGTTCCAGCAGCCGGTGCATGTACACTTTGGAGCTCCCGCCGCGGGCGCCTGCGAAGAGCGGCTGCCCGAACAGGAACATCCCGCCACCAGCGGAATCCCACAGCAGGTCCTCCATCTCGTCGAACAGGAGCAACGAGCCACCGTTCCGCCTGAGAAGCCGCTGGGCGAGGCGGAGGTCTTGCAGGCGCTCGCGGCGGCTGGGCTCGTCGCCGTCGTCGTCGGCTTCCCCGACGCCGTAGAGGGTCGCGCCGAGCCGCGCCGCCAGCACCTTGCAGAACTCCGTCTTGCCGGTCCCGGGCGGGCCGTAGAGGAGCACGTTCACCCCTGCCGCTCCGCGTTGCAGCGCTCCACGGATCAGGCGTTCGATATGGTCGCGTCCCTCGGCGATGTGATCGAAGTCTGCCCACTCGAGCTCGCTTCCGGGCGCGGCGTCCAGCAACAGGCTATTCACGTCGAGCCCCGCCCTGCCGGAAACCGTGGTCAGCCGCCGCAAGCGGTCGACGGGCGTCGTGTCGCCATCGCTGTCAATGACGACAAGTCCCGAACTCACCAGCGGCGCTCCGGTCGCGAAACGCCGGTGAACGGCGCCCGGCGATACTCCCAGAAGAGAGGAAATTGCCACGCCCCTCACATTGAGGGGCGCCGAGCGCCTGCCGGCGTGGCGGAAGATGTCGTCGACCATGGACTCGATCGCCGGCTGGGTCTGGTATCGCAGCAGGAGTTCCAGGATGTCGACGTCGATCGGTTCGAGGCCCGTCGCCTTGCCAAGCTGCCTGAGGCGTTGCGCCGTCCGGTCAGGCCTCGCAGACCTCGTCGCCGCGCACTCCTCGCGCAGGGCGCGGCCGAGGTAGTGCAGTTGGCGCGCGGACATGGATTCTCCGATCTCGTCGAGGGCGCGGGTCAGGCATGAGACTGGGGGCCGCCTGCGGTCGAATGCATGACGACGGCCGCTTCCGGCAATCCACTCGGCGAGGTCGGTCGCTTCCCGATCCCGGTGGTGAAACCGTTCGGCGGCGTTGGCGAGGTAGAAGGCGATGAGATGGCGTTCGAAGGCGGTCAGCATGACTCTCTCCATCCGATTGTCGAAAGAGCCTAATGCAGGGGCACGTCAGATACGGACGTATAAGCAGGAAAAACTCAATCACCACCCGCCCGGACCGGTCAGCCATTCGAACCACGCGTCGAAGGCATCGCCCAGCACGTTCCGGCGCTCCTCCAACCGCTGTAGCCCCATGTCGGCCATGCGCTGTTCCTCAGGCTTGGCGGGCAGCCGAAGCGTGCGCGGCGCAGAACCGGATCCGGCATGGTCGCGCGGTGCGCGATACAGCGCGAGACATCCACGCCGGCGTCGTGCTTCGCGGTTTCGGTTCCGGACAGGGAAGAGCGCCGACATTCCGCGGACGAAACCGCTCGGCGCTGCGCCATCGCGCCGGGGCTCGCCGTTCATTGCGTAAACCCGTGGGTTCCGACATGGCCGCCGGTTCCATGTCCTCCGGCACCGGAGCATGCCCGGGAACATGCGCTGTCGGACAGCGCGGTGTCCCGGACATGCGCATTTGCATTTGTCCCGGTGGTCTGGAACAGTCCACCGGATGAGGTGCCGGTACGGAGGAATGGGCAATGAAAGCCGCGGTCCTGTATGAACCCAATACCCCCCTGGTGATCGAGGATGTCAGCCTGCGCAAGCCGCAGTCGCGCGAAGTGCTGCTGCGCACGGCGATTGCCGGGCTGTGTCATTCCGATCTGCATTTCATCGAGGGGCTGTACCCGCACCCGCTGCCGGTGGTGCTGGGGCATGAATCGGCGGGGATCGTGGAGCAGGTCGGCGACGGCGTCACCTATGTCAAGCCGGGTGATCACGTGATCACCTGCCTGTCGGTGTTCTGCGGCACCTGCGAGAACTGCACCACCGGCCGGCCGATGATCTGCAGCAATACCGACGTCAAGATGCCGCCGGGCGAGGCACGCAGGCTCGAGTGGGACAAGCCGCAGCGCCTGCACACCGGGTTCAACCTGTCTTCCTTTGCCGAACAGATGCTGGTGCACGAGAACGCGCTGGTAAAGATCCGCAAGGACATGCCGCTCGACAGGGCGGCCCTGATCGGCTGCGGCGTGATCACCGGGTTCGGTGCCGCGGTCAACACCGCAGGCGTGCGCATGGGCGAATCCGTTGCCGTGGTCGGCTGCGGCGGGGTCGGCATGGCGGCGATCGAGGGAGCCTACGTGGCCGGGGCCGGGCGGATCATCGCCGTCGACACCAACCCGTCGAAGCTGCAACTCGCCGCCAAGCTCGGCGCCACCGACCTCGTCAACCCGAATGACGGGGACCCGGTCGAGCGCATCATGGAGATGACCAGCGGCGGGGTTCACCACGCGATCGAGTGCCTCGGGCTCAAGATCACCGCCGAGCAGTGTTTCCGGATGCTGGCGATGGGAGGCACCGCAACCATTGTCGGCATGGTGCCGTTCGGCGAGAAGATCGAGCTTCACGGCTGGGACTTCCTGCGCGAGCGCAAGATCCAAGGATCGAGCATGGGCTCGAACCGGTTCCGGGTCGACATGCCGCGGCTCATCGAATTGTACATGCTGGGCCGCCTGCATCTCGACGAGTGGGTCTCCGACCGGATCAGCCTCGGGGAGATCAACGATGGCTTCAGGGCAATGAAGGAAGGCCGGGTGGTGCGCACGGTGATCGACTTCGGCGTGGCCGCCTGAGGAGACCCCATGACCGACATGCAGATCACGCCGATCCGACCGCAGGTCGGTGCCGAGGTTCGAGGGGTCGACCTCTCCCGCCCGGTCAGTCCCGAAACCCGCGAGCGGCTGAACGAGGCGCTCGTGGACCACGTTGCACTGGTGATCCGCGACCAGCGCTTCGGACCTGCCGAGTTCCTTGCGGCCGTGTCGCTGTTCGGGGAACCGATGGAAGACCAGAACCGCCGCTACGTCGTCGAGGACGTCCCGCTGGTCAGCGTGCTGTCGAACCGGCACACCGACAGCCGGGGAAAGCCGGCAAAGATTGCGGCGAACGCAACCTGGCACACCGACCATACCAACCAGGCCTGTCCGCCGAAGGTGACCTGCCTCTACCCGGTGGCGCTGCCCGACAGTGGTGGCGGCACCTCGATCTGCAACATGCGCGCGGCCTGGAACGCGCTTTCGCCGGACTGGCAGGCGCGCATCGCCGACTTGCAGACCGAGAACACGCTGATCAGCAGCGCGCGGGCCGCAACCGGCAATCCGGACGTGGTGGCAGACCAGTCCGCCGCAGACGGCAAGCCGATGGTCCATCCCCTGGTCCGTACCCACCCGGAACGCGGCACGCGCGCCATCTGGTTCCACCAGAACAAGACCGAGCGCGTGACCGGCATGAACCCGGCGGAGACCCAGCGGTTCCTTGGTGAACTGCTCGAGGTCGCGATCAGGCCCGAATTAACCTACACCCATACCTACCGACTCGGAGACATGCTGCTGGTGGACAACCGTTCCGCGATGCACCGGGCGGGCTTCGACTACGACCACTCGCAACACAGAATGCTCTACCGGGCGCTCGTTCGCGGTGACCGTCCGTTCTGAACAGTACGGAAGGCCCGGTCCTGTTGGCGACGGCCACGGCATTGCGTAGGCTCCCGGCACGGAGCAAGGGGGGAGAGAAGAAATGGGCAGGCTCGACGGAAAGGTCGCGTTGATCAGTGGTGGAGCCAGGGGCCAGGGGGCCGCGGAAGCGCAGACCTTCGCCGCCCACGGTGCGCGGGTGGTGTTCGGTGACGTGCGAGACGACGCCGGCCGGGAGGTGGAAGCCTCGGTCAGGGCGAAGGGTGCCGAGGCGGACTACGTCCATCTCGATGTCACCCGCGAAGACGACTGGAAACGGGCCGTCGACCATGCCACCGGCCGGTTCGGCCGTCTCGACATCCTGGTCAACAATGCCGGTATCGTGATCAACCGGGTTCCGATCGAGGAGCGCACGGTCGAGGAGTGGGACCGGGTCCAGGCGGTCAATGCCAGGGGCGTGTTTCTCGGGATCAAGCACGCGATTCCGGCGATGCGCGCAAGCGGCGGCGGGTCGATCATCAACATCGTCTCGGTGGCAGGCATCGGTCAGTCCACGCACCAGGAGCCGGCCTATGCCGCCAGCAAGGGTGCGGTCAGGATTCTGAGCAAGGTGACCGCGGCCCAGCACGCCCGTGAGGGCATCAGGTGCAACGCGGTGTTCCCCGGCCCTATCGATACCGACATGGTGCGGGCCGCGATGGCCGATCCCGCGGTGCTGGAGGAACGGCTCACGCGGGTGGCGATGGGCCGGCTCGGGACCATCGACGAGGTGGTGGCCGCGGTCCTGTTCCTGGCGTCCGACGAGTCGTCATACATGACCGGCAGCGAGGTGGTCGTCGACGGGGGCGCGACCAGCATCTAACCGATCAGCGCCCGCCACGGGCGATCCGGCGTTCGACAACGAAGTTCCACCAGGTCCCGCCAATGATCATGGCGGCGCCGGCGAGCACCATGACCTCCGGTACTTCCTGGAACAGGATGAATCCCGCCAATCCGATCAGCGGCAGCTGCAGGTAGGTGACCGGGACCACGATCGAGATGTCACCGAGCCGGATCGACTGGTTCATGGTGAGATGGGCGAGTACGCCCGTCGCCCCCACGACCAGAATCCAGCCCGCGTCCTCCCAGGCGACCGGCGACCAGGCGCCCCAGTTTACCAGCGTCGCGATCGGCAGCTGGATCAACAGCATCCAGAAGACGATCTGCAGCGGCGTGTCGGTGCGCATGAGCTCCTTTGACAACACGTTGGCTCCGGCATAGCCGGCAGCTCCGAAGATGCAGACCAGTGCCGCCCACGACACCGGCAGGGTGTGCGGGCGCAGGATAACGAGGACGCCGGCGAAACCGAGTGCGATGATGAGCCAGCGCCGCAGTCCGGCCCGTTCGCGCAGGAACGCGACCGCGAACAGCGTCGACCAGATCGGGGTGGTTGCCATCAGCGCGCTCATGTCGACGAGGCTGAGGACCGCGATACCGTAGAACCACGCGTACTGGCCGACGAAATGAACGCCGTTGCGCGCCACATGCAGCAACGGCCGGCGGGTGGCGATCCGCCCGGCAGACAGTGCCAGCGGCAGGACAATCACCAGGCCGACCAGGCTGCGCAGCACCATGATCTGCGCTGTCGACATGGTATCGGAGAGTTCGCGACCGGCCACCGCCATCGCCGTGAAGCAACAGACGGTGGCGCACATCCACAGCGCGCCGGCCATGTTGTTGCGCGCGGCACGGTGCTCGGCCGTTGTCATCGGGCAGCCCCCGGCGGCCCTACCGGTCCGGTGCCGGTGTGTGTGCGGGGCCTGCTGATGGCATGTCTCCGGACAGCGGGGCGCGGGCGGCCACGGAGGAGGGAGGAGGCTGGGCCAGGGAGGGGCCGGCACTGTATTTGTCCGGCGCCGGAGAATGCAACCCGCGATACTGCATCGGCACGCGGACTTGAACCCGGGTTCAAACTGCTTTCACATGGCGCGGATCACAACGGAGGCAACCGACATGGGTGCTGACGCATCGCCCTTCGATTACCGGGCACTGCGCGAGAACTTCCGGCTGACCATTCCGGAAGACTTCAACTTTGCCTTTGACGTCGTCTCCGAACGGGCCCGGAACGCCGATCGCACCGCGCTGCTCGCGGTGGCATCGGACGGGTCGGTCTCGCGGCACAGCTACTCGGATATCGACCGGGCATCCGACCGGCTCGCCAACGTGCTGCTCGACCTCGGGGTGGCGCGGGGCGAGAAGGTGTTCGTCATGATCCCGCGCATTCCCGCCTGGCACCAGGTGCTGCTTGCCTGCATGAAGACGGGAGCGGTGGCCATGCCGGGTACCAACCTGCTGACGGCGCGCGACATCGAATACAGGATCAACCGCTCGGGCGCGTCGATCGTCATCGTGACCGCGGCCCATGTCGGGAAGGTCGAGGCGGTCCGGGACGCCTGTCCGGGGGTGCGCCACCTGATCGTGGTCGATGCCGAACGCGACGGCTGGATATCGATGGACCAGGCCTGCGCCGCGGCGCCGCCGGCGCTCGATCGCTCACGGCTGGCCCCGGGCCGGGCAACCGATCCGATTCTCATCTATTTCACGTCCGGCACCACGTCGCAGCCGAAGATGGTCGAGCGCGACCACGCCTACGGTCTCGCGCACACCATCACCATGAGATACTGGATGACGCTCACCGAGGACGACGTTCACTGGACGCTCACCGACACCGGCTGGGCCAAGGCGGCTTGGGGCCTGGTGTTTCCGCCGCTGCTTGCCGGTGCCGCCGTCCTGCTGTTCGACGGAGACGGGTTCGATCCCGACGAGCACCTCCGCATCATCCAGGCACACAGGGTCACCACGTTCTGCGCACCGCCCACCATCTACCGGGTGTTCGCGCAGATGGACATCTCCGGCTACGACCTGTCGTCGCTGCGACACTGCATGGGTGCCGGCGAACCGCTCAACCCGCAGGCAATGCAGGCCTGGAAGGCGGCGACAGGCTGTGATGTCCATGACGGCTACGGCCAGACCGAGACCGTGAACCTGGTCGCGAACTTCCCCGGCATGGACATCCGCCCGGGCTCGATGGGCCGCCCGGTTCCCGGAATCGACGTCGACATCATCGATGACGACGGGACCGTGGTGGCGGACGGTACCGTCGGACACATCGGGGTGCGGCTTGCCGACCCGTGGCCGCCCGGGCTGTTTCACGGTTACTTCGGCGACCCGGCGGAAACCGCAACCGCGTTCCGCAATGGCTGGTACTACACCGGAGATACCGCGACCCGCGACGCAGACGGCTACATCTGGTTCGTCGGGCGCTCCGACGACATCATTACCTCTGCCGGCTACAGGATCAGCCCGTTCGAGGTCGAGAGCGCACTCATCGAACACCCGGCGGTTCTGGAGTCAGCCGTGGTCGCCAAGCCCGACGAGCTGCGCGGCGAGATCGTGAAGGCCTACGTGGTCCTGGCGGGCGAACACGCGGCGTCCGACGACCTCGTCGGCGAGATCCAGGACTTCGTCAAGTCGGTGACCGCACCCTACAAGTATCCGCGCGAGATCGAATTCCGCGAAACCCTGCCGAAGACGATCTCCGGCAAGATCCGGCGGGTCGAACTGCGCGCCGAGGCCGCCGGCGCGGAACCCTCCCGATCCCCGTGATATGGCCGGCAGGCCGCAGCAAGGAACAGCCCGATGTTCGAACCGCTGACCGGTGTGCGCGTTGTCGATCTTTCCCGCGTGCTTGCCGGCCCCTACGCGACCTATCAGCTGGCCCTTCTCGGCGCCGAAGTGATCAAGATCGAGCACCCCGATGCCGGCGACTGGACCCGCTCGGGCCCCGCTCCCGCCGGCCTGGAAGACCAGGGCATGGCGACGGCGTTCCTGACACAGAACGCCGGCAAGCAGTCGGTGACGCTCGACCTGAAGAGCGCCGGCGACCTTGCGATTGCCCACGACCTCATCCGCACGGCGGATATCATGGTGGAGAACTTTTCGCCCGGGGTCGCATCACGGCTCGGCCTTGACTTCGGGAAGGTGGCGAGGCTGAAGCCCGACATCGTCTACTGCTCGATCTCTGCGTTCGGCCAGGACGGACCGATCGGACACCGCAGGGCGTACGATCACATCGTCCAGGCCATGTGCGGCATCATGCGGACAACCGGCACGCCACAGACCGAGCCGAACAAGGTGGGTGCTCCCTATGTCGACTACGCGACCGGCCTGAACGGAGCGTTCGCCATGGTCTCGGCGCTGCACGAGGTGCGCCGCACCGGCAATGCCGTTCATGTCGACGTCGCGATGCTCGATACCGCCCTGATGCTCATGAACTCGCTGGTGGTCAATCATCTCAATACCGGCTGGCAGCCGGCCGCATCCGGAAACGAGGCGTGGAGCGGGTCTCCGTCGTCGGGGGCTTTCGAGACCCGCGACGGTCTGCTGCTGATCGCGGCCAACACCGAGGCACAGTTCCGCAACCTGTGCGCGGCGCTCGGGCTGGTCGGTATCCTCGTCGACCCGCGCCTGGCCGACCCGGCCCGTCGCCGGGAGAACGCCGACGTGCTGCGCCGCCAGTTCTCCGACCGGTTCGCAACCGGGACCGCGGAACACTGGGAACAGGTGCTCGACGGCGCCGGCGTTCCTGCCGCGCGGGTTCGCGGCCTCGACGAGGTTCTCGCCGGGGCACAGGTGGCGGCGCGCGAAATCACCCGGCCGGTGGAAATCCCGGGCGCGGCCGCTCCGGTGCATCTGCCGACGCTCGGCTTCAAGGCCGACGGCGAGGCAATCGGGCCGTCGGTTCCGCCGCCGCGCCTCGGCGCCGATACCGACCGCCTGATCAACAGGACCCGGAGCGTGAAATGAGCGGCGAAGACCGGCAGATCTACACCCAGGCGATCTTCGACGTTCACCGTGAGCCGCGGCGCCGGCGCGATGGCGGCGGCGTGGTCACGGAACCGGCGCGCGAGATCCCCGTGCTCGACCGGGTCGACGTGCTGGTGGTCGGTGGCGGACCGGCCGGCACCGCGGCGGCGACCGCGGCCGCCCGGATCGGAGCGCGAACCATGCTGGTGGAGCGCTACAACCACCTGGGCGGACTCGCCACCGGCGGTCTGGTGATCTGGATTGACCGGATGACCGACTGGGACGGGAACCTGGTGCTTCGCGGCTACTGCGAGGAAGTGCTCGACCGGCTGCCACCCGACGCCATACTCGGTCCCGACCGCGATCTCTGGGGCTCACGGGACGAACGTCACGTCGAGTACTGGGCCAACCGGTTCTCGGCCCATCACCGCATCGTCACCTGGGCGCCGATGATCGACCCGGAGCGGCTGAAGATCGCCGCCGACGACCTGGCGCGCGAGGCCGGCGTCGACATCGTGCTGCATGCCTGGGCAACGGGTCCGATCGTCGAGGACGGACGTGTCCGGGGCGTGATCATGCAGTCGAAACAGGGCCGGCACGCGGTGCTGGGCACGATGGTCGTGGACACCACCGGCGACGGTGACATCTTCGTCGGATCGGGAGAGCGGGCGGACGGCGACATCCAGGACGGCAGCATTCACCACACCATGAACACGGCATGGCTGTTCGGCGGGCTCGACGTGCCGCGGTGGCTCGAGTTCAAGATGACGCGCAAGGAGGCGTTTTCCGAATTCACCGGTCGCGCCCGCGAGAGGTTCAACCAGTTCTCGTTGCCGATGCCGGCGTGGCGGGACGATGTCGTGGTGTTCATGGGCCCGAGGATGAGCGGCTTCAGTGCGCTCGACCTCGAGGACCTCAACCAGGTCGAGCACCTGTCGCGACAGCGGATGCAGGACCTGCTGGCCTTCTACCGCGAATACGCACCGGGGTTCGAGGAAGCGTGGATCATGCTCACCGGGCCGCAGATCGGGGTGCGGCACAGTCGGCGCATGCGCGGCCTCGCCACCATGACCGGCCCCGACTGGAAGGCCGGGCGGCGCCATGCCGACGAGATCGGCGTCAGCCCCAGCCTGGCGCCGAAGTACGACCCGGTCTCGATCCCCTACCGTGCCCTGGTCGCGCGCGGCGCGGCGAACCTGCTCGCAGCCGGGCGGCACCTTTCGACCGATGCCCAGACCCACACCTTCATGCGCGAGATTCCCCAGTGCTGGGTGACCGGTCAGGCCGCCGGTGCGGCGGCGGCGCTGGCGGCGGACGCCGGGACCACCGCCGCGGAGGTCGACGTCCGGGCATTGCAGACCGCGCTTCTGCGACAGGGTGCCTACCTGCGACCGTCAGAGTCGTCGTAGGTCTCAGCGGTCAAGCACGCCCGGCCAGTTGGCATCACCTTGCTTGATGTTGCCGGGGATGTCCCGGGACCAGGTCTCGCGGACCGACAGGCTGTAGTTCAGATACAGCCGTCCTTCGTGAATGCTCCAGGCCTCCGGAACGGTCGAGGCGGTGTAGCCGTTGGATACCGCCCAGGCACAATAGCCTCCGTACTGCGGCGCGTAGCGTTCCGGCTCCGCGATGAAGGCGTCCCGGTTGGCCGCACTCGAGAAGTGCCAGGTCGCACCGTCGTAGCTGTGGCTGAACTCCGCACTGCCCTTCACCGGCTTCCCCTCGCGGAAATACGCCACCGGGTCGGTTCCCCTGATTGCAACATCGGAGAGGGTCGAGGTGAACACCGGGTCCTTGCCGGCAAGTGCCGGGCTCGGTCCGGACACGAGCATGAGGGTCGCGAAGGTCACGGCGGCAAACAGCATCACCGGAATGTTGCGCATCACTCCTGTCTCCGTCACGCGTCATCCTTGGCCTACAGGTAGGATACCCGCCGGTTCGGTTCAAGGCGTGACGCGGTGGATCGCGCCGCCGCGACCCGTTACGGTGTTGCACGGGAACGCAACAGCACCACATCAGGAAGGCCGGGCCATGCGTCTGAAGGACAGGGTTGCGCTCATCGTCGGCGCCGGTCAGATGGCCGGCGATACCATCGGCAACGGACGGGCGACCGCACTCCTGTTTGCGCGCGAGGGTGCGCGCGTGGTCGCGGTCGACCGTGACCTTGCCTCGGCCGAGGAGACGGCGGCGATGATCCGGGCCGAGGGTGGCAGCTGCCTGCCGGTCTCCGGAGATGTCACCAGCAACGAGGACTGCGCGGGGTTTGTCGAGGCCTGCGTGGAGGAGCACGGGCGCATCGACATCCTCCACTACAACGTCGGCATTACCGGCGACGGTCTGGATACCGACCCGATGACCCTGCCCGAGGAGGTGTGGGACCGGGTGATGGATGTCAACCTGAAGGGACTGTACCGGACCTCGCGCCTGGTGGTGCCGATCATGCGCCGCCAGGAGGCGGGCGTGATCACGGCGATCTCGTCGATCATCGCCGTCTGCGCGGCCAACCGGGTCATATACAAGGCGTCGAAAGCCGGCATGAACGCCTTCTGCCACATGCTTGCGACCGGCAACTGGGACTACGGTATCCGGGTCAACGTCATCATGCCGGGCCTGATGGACACCCCGATCGCAATCGGCTACCGCGCGAGAAGCGGAAATGTCTCGCCCGACGAGGTGCGTGCGGCGCGCGATGCCACGGTGCCGCTTCGCAGGAAGATGGGAACCGGGTGGGATACCGCCTTCGCATCGCTGTTCCTGGCATCGGACGAGGCCCGGTTCATCACCGGAGTGACGTTGCCCGTGGACGGCGGCATGACGGCGCGGATCGGATGAGGCGGACATGCGAGACAGCGACGTCCTGGTAATCGGCGCCGGCATCGTCGGCACCTGCACGGCACTGATGCTGTGCGAACGCGGCCGCACGGTGACACTGATCGATCGCGACGAACCGTCGGCCGCCACCAGCTTCGGCAATGCCGGCGTGATCTCGCCCTGGGCCTGCGTGCCCCAGAGCATGCCGGGCATGCTGGCACGGGTACCGCGCTGGCTGCTCGACCCGAACGGCCCGCTGCATATCCGGGCCGGTTACCTGCCGACGCTTCTGCCCTGGCTGGTCCGGTTTCTCAGGGCCGGTCGGCCGCAACGGGTGGCGTCGATCGCTGATGCGATGCTCGCCGTCAACAGGCCCGGTCTCGAACTGTACCGGCAACTGCTGGACGGCACCGGCGAGCACGGACTCGTGCGCGACAGCAAGTACCTGCACGTCTCGCGACTGCCGCCGGCAGCGGGCGGCCTGGCGTGGCGCCTGCGCGAGGAACGCGGCGTACCGTTTCGCGAACTCACCGGGGACGAGGCACGCGACATCGAGCCCGAACTCTCGCCCGAGATCCGGTCCGCCAGGCTGATCAGCGACCAGGGCCGGACCGTGAATCCGGGCCGTCTGGGCGAGGTACTGGCGCGCAAGGCGGCAGCAGCCGGAGTGCGGATCGAACGGACCGCCGTCCATGCCATCAGGCCGCAGCCCGGCGGCGGCTACCTGCTCGAGACCGGGGACGGGGAACGTCGGGCGCCGGTCGCGGTGGTGACCGCCGGGGTGTGGTCGAAACGGCTGCTCGCGCCCCTCGGCATCCGGGTGCCGCTCGAGGCCGAACGCGGCTATCACCTGGTGTTCACCGACCCGGGGATCACGCTCGAGAACTCGGTGATGGATGCGGACAACATGTTTGTCGCGAGTTCGATGGAGGCGGGCGTCCGGGCGGCCGGAACCGCCGAGTTCGCCGGGATCGACGCGGCGCCGGACTACCGCCGGGCCCGCATCTTCGCGCGCCACTCCCGCTCGTTGTTTCCACGGCTGCGGACCGGGGAGACCACCGAGTGGATGGGGCGCCGGCCGGCAACCCCCGATTCGCTTCCCTGCATCGGCGAGGTGCCGGGCTATCCTGGCCTGTTCTGCGGCTTCGGCCACGGTCATCTCGGCCTGACCGGAGCACCGATGACCGGACGCATGATCGCGGCACTGGCGGTCGGCGAGCACATGAACATCGACATGGCGCCCTACAGGCTCGACCGGTTCGCCTGACCACTCCGGAGGAGACCCACCATGACAGAAACCGGGATCACCACCCGTCCGGTCAGTCCGGCCCTCGGTGCGGAGGTCGAGGGGATCGACCTTTCCGAACCACTGACGGCGGAGCGGCATGCCGAGATCCGCGCGCTGCTCAACAGTCACCTCGTGCTGTTCTTCCGTGACCAGGACCTCACGCTGGAGCAGCACAAGGAGCTGGGCCGCGGTTTCGGGGACCTGCACATCCACCCCGCGGCACCGAATGTGGAGGACCACCCGGAGGTGATTCGCATCCGCGCCGACCGCAACTCGCGTGTCGTCGCCGGAATGAAGTGGCATGCCGACGTGACCTGCGACGCCCGCCCGCCGATGGGCAGCATCCTGCACCTGCACCAGGTGCCCCCGGTCGGCGGGGACACCATGTTCGCGAACATGTACGCGGCGTTCGAGGCGCTCTCGCTTCCGATGCAGCGCTTCCTCGAGGGTCTGACCGCCGTGCACGAGTCGGCCCAGGTGCACCGCGACCGGTTCGGCTTTGGCGGCGAGCTGCGCGACGGCGCCAATGCCTTCCCCGAGGCCCGGCACCCGGTGGTGCGCACCCATCCGGAAACCGGACGGAAGTGCCTGTTCGTCAACGAGAACTTCACGACCCGGATCGAGGGTCTCGCGAAACACGAAAGCAAGGCCCTGCTCGCCATGCTGTTCGAGCACATCACCACGCCGGAGTTTCACTGCCGGTTCACCTGGACATGCAAGGCCGTCGCCTTCTGGGACAACCGATGCACCCAGCACCGCACGGTCTGGGACTACTGGCCGGCGACCCGCCACGGCTACCGGGTGACCATCGCCGGCGACAACCCGGTCTGAGAGCCGATCCGGAACCGCCCGCGAGCGGAAATGACCGAATTGCCCTGCCGTACCGGCCCGGGACCCGGTCCCGCATGGCGGCGCCGCGGCGCGACGGGTCCGCAAGGGTGCACAAGCGCGCCGGTCGCGCGACCCCGGCGCCCTGCCGCCGCCGGATGCGGCGGGGGCGGGGTTTCCCCCCCGTCCCCCGCCCGCGCGCCCCGGGCCCCCGGCGGCCGCCGGATGGGGCGGGGCCGGTTTTCCGGCCATGTCCGGCGACGTCGGAACACCGTGCACCGCATTCCGCCCGACCCGATTCGCCCGACTGCAAGGACGCCAGCCATGAGCATCGATTTTACGACCGAGCAGCTGCAGATACGCGACAGCGTGGCCCGGTTGTGCGCCGGGTTCGGGGACGACTACTGGCTTGAACGCGATCGGGACGGCCGGTTCCCGGAAGATTTCTGCCAGGCCGTTGCCGGAGCCGGCTACATGGGCATCGCCATGCCGGCGGAGTATGGCGGAGCGGGGCTCGGGATTACCGAGGCAGCGATCCTGATGCAGGAGATCTCGCGCTCGGGCGCGGGAAACGGCGGTGTCTCCTCGGTCAGCATCGGCATCTTCGGGCTGAACCCGGTGGTCCGCCACGGCAGCGCGGAGCAGAAGGCTCGGGCGTTGCCGCCCATCATCAGGCGGACCGACATCGCCTGTTTCGCCGTCACGGAGGCGGAAACCGGGCTCGACACCACCCGGCTCAGGACCCGGGCCGAGCGCACCGCGAACGGGTACGTGGTGCACGGCAGCAAGGCCTGGACCACCACGGCGCAGGTCGCCAACAAGATCCTGCTGATCGCCCGCACCGATCCCGACACCGCCAGGCCGATCGATGGTCTCAGCCTGTTCTACACCGACCTTGACCGGTCCAGGATCGAGATCCGCGAGATCCCCAAGATGGGCCGGGCATGCGTCGATTCGAACATGCTGTTCATCGACGGGCTCAAGATCCCGTTCGAGGACCGGATCGGCGAGGAGGGTTCCGGGTTCCGCTACCTGCTGCACGGCATCAACCCGGAACGCATCCTGATTGCCGCGGGCCTGATCGGTCTCGGGCGTGCCGCCCTCGCCCGGGCAAGCGACTACGCGCGCGAGCGCAGGGTGTTCGGACGTCCGATCGGCATGAACCAGTCGATCCAGCACCCGCTCGCGGAATGCTGGGCCGAACTGGAGGCCGCAAACCTCATGGCGTTTCGGGCAGCCCAGCTCTACGACCGTGGCGAGCCGTGCGGGGTGATGGCGAACGCGGCGAAGTACCTCGCCGGCGAAGCGGCGTTCAAGGCCTGCAACACCGCGGTGATGACCCATGGCGGCATGGGGTATGCGCGCGAGTTCCACGTCGAGCGGTACCTGCGCGAGTCACTGATCCACCGGCTCGCCCCGATCACGCCCCACCTTGCCCTGTGCTACATCGCCGAACGCGAACTCGGGCTGCCGCGATCGTACTGAAATCGCAATCCTGCCTGCCTGACCGATTGACAGCGCACGCAGCCGGGAGCAGCGTTGTCCGGCACCGTGTCGGAGAGCCGGACCCATGGTCGAGGACAATGCGGAATTCGACTTCATCGTGTCCGGAGCGGGTTCGGCAGGATGCGCTGTCGCGGCACGCCTGAGCGAGAGCGGCCGCTACTCGGTGCTGCTGCTCGAGGCGGGACCCCGTGACACCAATCCCTGGATCCACATCCCGCTCGGCTACGCCAAGATCTATACCGATGCACGGGTGAACTGGAAGTTCCAGTCCGAGCCGGTCGAGGCCCTCGACGGGCGCCGCCTCTACCTGCCTCGCGGCAGGGTTCTGGGCGGTACCAGTTCGATCAACGGGACGATCTACATGCGCGGCCAGCCCCGCGACTACGATGGCTGGCGACAGCGCGGGCTCGAGGGGTGGGACTGGGCGTCGGTGCTGCCGTACTTCCTCAAGGCGGAGGACAACGAGCGCGGCGCCGACGAGCTGCACGGTACCGGCGGCCCGCTCCGGGTCTCCGACGTGCCCGAACGCTGGCCGCTGCCGAGCGCCATAATCAAGGCGGCAATACAGGCCGGCATTCCCTATAACCCGGATTTCAACGGACCGGTCCAGGAAGGCGTCGGGTTCTACCAGTTCACGGCGTCCCGGAACCGGCGCTGGAGTGCCGCCCGGGCCTATCTCAAGCCCGCGGCCCGGCGTACCGGCCTGACGGTCGTCACCGGCGCGCAGGCGCGCAGGCTGATCCTGTCCGGGGGCCGCGCGACCGGGATCGAATACCAGTCGCCCGCCGGGATCCGCCACGCCCGGGCGCGACGGGAGATCGTGGTCAGCGGTGGCGCCTTCGGCTCTCCGCACCTGCTCCAGCTGTCCGGCATCGGGCCGGGTGACCTGCTCCGGCGCATGGGTGTCGAGGTCGAGGTCGACCTGCCGGGTGTCGGTTCGCATCTGCGCGATCACTTCAACACCTACCTTGTCTACCGGTGCTCGCGGCACGTGACCATGAACGACCTGGCGAACAGCCTGCCGCGCCGCCTCCTCGCCGGGGCCCGGTACCTGTTCGGCAAGGGCCCTCTCACCAACACCGGGATCAGCGCCGGTCTGTTCACGCGCTCCGACCCGAGGCTCGAGGGCCCGGACATCCAGATCAACATGTTCCTGTGGAGTGCCAAGGAGCGGAGCCCGGACCGCGTGGTTGCGCACCCGTATTCGTGCTTTTCCTTCAGCCCGGTCCACCTGGCGCCTGACTGTACCGGAACAGTGCGCATGGCGAGCCCGGACCCGCTGGCCCCGCCCGCGATCAGCTACGAGTTCCTGCGCTCGGAATACGACCGGCGCGCCATCCTGTTCGGCATGCGCCTGTGCCGGCGGATTGCCGGCCAGCCGGCGCTCGCGGACTGGAACCTTGGCGAGATCGAACCCGGCATCGTGTGCGACAGCGACGAGGAGCTGCTCGCCGACGTGCGCCAGCGCGGGATCGGAAACCACCACCCGGCCGGAACCTGCCGGATGGGGAACGCGTCGGATTCGGTAACCGACGCCCGGCTGCGGGTGCACGGTATCGACGGCCTTCGGGTTGCGGATGCCTCGATCATGCCGTCGATCGTGGCCGGAAACACCAACGCGCCGTCGATCATGATCGGCGAGAAGGCGGCGGCGATGATCCTCGAGGATGCGCAACAGTCCGCGGGCCACGTCCGCACGGAAGAAGGGGGAGACGCGTGATGTCGACAATCCTGGGAAGCGGCGAGTGGCGCTACCGCGTGGTCGACGGCTGGGGCCGGTTGCCCGACGGCTGGACGCTGATGGACGTCGCGGCGGTCGCGGTCGACAGCAAGGACCAGGTCTATGTGTTCAACCGCGGCGAGCACCCGATGATCGTGTTCGACCGCGACGGCAACTTCCTGCGCTCCTGGGGCGAGGACCTGTTCCACCGGGCCCACGGGCTGCACATCGGACCGGACGGGATGCTCTACTGCACCGACGATGGCGATCACACGGTGCGCAAGATGACGCCGGACGGTACAATGCTGCTGGAAATCGGCGTTCCGGGCGAAGCGGCTCCGTTCATGAGCGGCACCCCGTTTCATCGCTGCACCCACACCGCGCTCTGTCCCGACAGCAACATCTTCGTCTCGGACGGCTACGGCAATGCCCGCGTGCACAAGTACGATCCTGCCGGACGGCTGCTGCACAGCTGGGGCGAGTCGGGCAGCGGTCCGGGGCAGTTCAACCTCGTCCACAACATCGTGGCCGACGACGATGGCTGGATCTACGTCGCCGACCGCGAGAACCACCGGGTGCAGGTCTTCGACACCGCGGGCCGCTACGAGACCCAGTGGAACAACCTGCACCGGCCGTGCGGCCTGTACATGCCACGCGGCGAGTGTCCGCACTGTGTCGTCGGTGAACTCGGCCCCGGCATGCCGGTCAACCAGGAATACCCGAACCTCGGACCGCGGCTCAGCATCGTGACCAGTTCGGGCGAACTGCTCGCGCGGCTCGGCGGAGAGGACGGGGCCGGGCCGGAGCCCGGGCGGTTCTGGGCGCCGCACGGATTGGCCGAGGACTCCCGTGGCGACATCTACGTCGGCGAGGTTTCCTACACCAACTGGGGCAACATGCGCCCCGGCGAAACGCGCCCGCAGTGGCTCAGGACCCTGCAGAAGCTCGAGAAACTGGACTGACCGGCTACGCGGTCGGGACAGCGGCCACAAGTTCGTCGAGGGTCGCGGCAAGCAGGTCCAGGTCTTCCGGTGTCGAGAGACGGTGATCCCCGTCCTTGACCAGGGTGATGCGCACGTCCGTCGACTCGAGCCGGTCGGCCAGCCTGACCGAGTGCTGCCACGGCACGTCGGGATCGCGCATGCCGTGCAGCAGCCTGACCGGGACCGCGATCGGCACCGTGGCGTTCAGCAGCAGGTGATCGCGACCCTCCTCGATCAGCGCCATGGTGATGATGGTCGGCTCGTCGCTGTACTCCGACGGCACGCGGAGGATGCGCTCGCGTTCCAGCACGCGCTGCTGTTCGGGCCCGAGATCGGGCCACATCAGTTCCTCGGTGAAGTCGGGCGCCGGCGCGATACCGACAAGCCCGGCCACCCGGTCGGGGCGCTGCAGTGCCGCAAGCAGCATGATCCACCCGCCCATGGAGGATCCGACCAGGATCTGGGCCCCCGCGGTTTCGGCATCGATGACCGCCAGCGCATCCGACAGCCACAGCCCGATGGTGCCGTCGGCAAAGTCGCCCGACGACTGTCCGTGGCCCTGGTAGTCCAGCCTGAGACAGGCGAGCCCCCGCGTCCGGGCGTAGGCCTCGAGCGCCAGCGCCTTGGACCCGGTCATGTCGGACGCGTAGCCGCCGAGAAACACCAGCCCGGGCGAGCGACCCGGTGTCCGCGCGAAGGCAATTCGCGCGCCCTCCGGCCCGATGTGGTAGGAAGGCGCGTCCGGGCAGGACGTTTCCGAAAGATCTGTCATCGCGTATCCGTGTTCACAGATGCAAGCCGCACCAGACCTTAGCATCCCGTCCCGGGAACGCACGATGCCGCCCACCGTCCTCCAGGTTCTCCCGGCACTCGAGAGCGGGGGCGTCGAACGCGGGACCGTCGACATTGCCCGTGCGCTGGCCGGGGCGGGCTGGAACCCGGTGGTGGTCTCGGCTGGCGGGCGCATGGTGCCCGAGCTCGAGGCAGCCGGCGCCCGACACGTCGCCTTTCCCGTCGGAAGCAAGAACCCGCTTGCGTGGCGGCGCAATGTCTCGCGGCTCCTCGACACGGTCCGCCGGCACCGGGTCGACATCATCCACGCCCGCTCGCGCATGCCGGCCTGGATTGCCCTGAGGGCGGCGCGCCTGACCGGCTGCCTGTTCGTCACCACCTTCCACGGGCGCTATGGCGACGCCAATTTGTTGAAAAAGCGATATAATTCCATCATGAGCAGGGGTGATCGCGTCATCGCGATCTCCGATCATGTCGCAGCCGAGATTCAGCGGCGCTACGGGATCGTGCCCCCTCGCCTGTGCACGATCCACCGTGGCATCGACCTCGGGGCGCACGGTGCCGACCGGGTCGCGCAGGACCGCGTCGCCGCGCTTGCCGGGGAGTGGGCGGTGCCACGGGACACACCGGTGATCATGCTGCCGGCCCGGGTCACGCGCTGGAAGGGACACGAACTGCTGGTCAACGCCCTCGCCCGGATCAGGACGCTGGCGTGGCACTGCCTCATGGTCGGCCCTTGGGACGAAAGACGCGGGTTTTCCGCCCGCCTGCAGTCACGGATCTCCGAGCTCGGACTCGCCCCGCGCATCACCATGACCGGCCAGTGCGACGACATGCCGGCCGCCTGCCTGCTCGCCGACGCGGTGGTCTCGGCGTCGCTTGATCCCGAGCCGTTCGGCCGCGTGATCGTCGAGGCCCGGGTGGCCGGGCGCCGCGTGATCGCCGGCAATCACGGCGGAGCCCGCGAAATCCTCGCCGGCGACGCCGGCGGCGTGCTGGTCGAACCGGGGAACGCGGCAGCCCTCGCCGATGGCATTGCCGCCGCCCTGGCGGCGGTCGAGACAGCGGGAACAGTGGTTCCCGCGCCCGGGCGCATGCTCGAGACCTATTCCATGACGACCATGTGCTCCAGGACCCTCGAACTCTACGACGACCTGCTGGCGGCGCGGAGCGGGCGATGACGCCGGACCGGGTGCTGGTGATCAAGCTCGGGGCACTCGGCGACTTCTGCTATGCGCTCGGCGCGATGCAGGCGATCCGCCGCCATCACCCGGACGCATCGCTGGTGCTGCTGACCCGTGCGTCCTGTGCCGAACTCGGGCGCGGTTCGGGGCTGTTCGAGGAGGTCTGGATCGACAACGAGCCGAAGGCGTGGGACCTGCCGGGACTGCTCGCCCTGCGCCGACGGTTGCTCGACGGCCGGTTCGGGCGGATCTACGATCTGCAGACGTCGGACCGTTCCGGTCTCTACTTCCGGCTGATAGGGCCCGCACGGCGCCCGGAATGGTCGGGAATCGTGCGCGGATGCAGCCACCGGCACCTGTATGCGCGTCCCCACCGGATGCACCAGGTCACCCGGCTTTCGGCACAGCTTGCCATCGCCGGCATTGAACAGGTCGAGCTGCCGGACCTGTCCTTCATGCGGGCCGACACCGACCGTTTCGCCCTGCCGCCCGACCACGTGCTGCTGATGCCGGGAAGTTCCCCGCGCGGGTCACACAAGCGCTGGCCGCACTACGGCGCGCTGGCCGGCCTGCTGGCGGCGAAAGGCCTGGTCCCGGCCCTCGTCGGCACCCGGGAAGATCGCGACGCACTCGACCGGATCCTCGACGCCTGTCCGCAGGCGGTCGACCTTGCCGGACGGACCGGAATCCTCGACATCGCGCCGCTCGCGCGGGGCGCTCGCGCCTGTGTCGGCAACGATACCGGCCCGCTTCACTTCGCGGCCCTCGCCGGGTGCCCGACCATCGCGCTGTTTCGCGCCGACGGATCGGCCGACAAGGCGGCCCCACCCACACCGCTGACCACGGTGCTGAGCGCCGAGCCGCTCGCGGACCTCGCCGTCGAAACCGTTGCCGCCGCGCTGTTCGACGCCCTGGATCGGCCGCGCGCGCCGGCCTGACAAGCAACAGGCCTGATATGTAGCTGAATTCCGATTTTAGGTCGATTGCAACGTAATCCTGTCGATATATCCGTCTAGTTCTGATCCAGAAACAGATTTGAAGTCATCTCTGTTTCTGTTCACAGTCACGGGCCCGTCGCCGTTGTCCCGGGATACAGATCACACAAAACCGGTGATACAAGCGGTACTGTGCTCAGTTATGGTTCCGAATTCATCAAGATTTCGTCAAATCAGGGCACAAAATGATACCCTGCACTCATTGGGGCTTGTCCGGGACGACGTTCGGGGTAATGATCCGGACGGTTCCGTTTCGGGTGCGGTCCCTCCTCGCCCGGACCACGGAAGGGACGGGCGCCGCCTGGCAGGAGCCTCGCTCCGTGGCGCCGGGGAAGAGTGTCCGGCGGACGTTACCGGGATCCGGTGGCTGCCGTTACCGGGTAACCGCATTCCAATAGGCCGGAGGGATGGCCCGGGATGTTCTACAGGGTCGAAATCGAGAATTTCTTCTCCATCCGCCACCGGCAGGTGCTTGACCTGAGGGTTCCTGCGAGCGTGCCGCAGGGGACAAACCGGCTGGTTCCCTGTGGCCTGGGATCAGACGAACGTGCGCCGAAGGTCGTTGTCGTTTTCGGGTCCAATGGCTCCGGCAAATCCACGCTGCTGCGGGCACTTTCCTTCGTCTGCTGGTTCATTCACGGCAGCTTTGCCCTGCCACAGGGGGTTCGGCTGCCGCATCAGCCGTTCAACTCCCGCGTCTCGGCCGCGGCCCCGACCCGGATCGCGATCCAGTTCTCCGGTCCGGACCTTTCCGATGCGGGCGGACAGCAGACCCAGGGCGAGTGCCCGTACCGCTACGAGGTGGTGCTCGGCAACTGGGAGGATGCCCAGGTCCTGAGAGAAACGATCGTCTACTGGCCCAGGGCCACCGGCAGGAAGACACGGCTTGTTGAGCGTCACGGCAACGGGAAGACCAAGGCCGGCCGGGCCTTCGGGATTGCCGGGTACATGAGCCCGCTCGAGAAGATCCTGCGCAGCAACGCGAGCATCATTTCCACCCTTGCCGAACTCAGGCATCCCCTTGCCCTGATGATTCGTGACGCCGCCCGAGCGGTCAACACCACCGTCTCGCTGGACGGAGCCGAAATCGGCCCTTCCGACGTCACCCGGGCCTATGTCGAGCATCCGGAACTGATCGGAGCACTGAACCGGGTCATCGCCGCTGTCGGTGTCGGCGTGAGGTCCGTCGAGTTGCAGGATACCGGCGCGGGACCGCAACTGGCGTTCCGCCACGAGGGACTGCGCCAACCCGTCTCGTGTGCGTTCGAGGGCCGCGGTGCACTCCGGCTGGCGCGGCTGTTTCCGCTGATCCACGATACCCTGCGCAACGGCAATGTCGCGTTCATCGACGGTCTCGATTTCAGCATGCATCCGAAGATGCTGGCCTACATCGTGGACTGGTTCCGCGATCCGCGGCGCAATCCCCGCCTGGTACAGCTGTGGATGACATGTCACAACGCGACCCTTCTCGAAGCCCTGTCCAAGGACGAGATCGTGTTGTGCGACCGGAATCTTTTCGGCGAATCAAGTATCTTCGGCCTCAACGACATGAAGTCGGTACGGCGCGACGACAACTACTACAAGAAGTACCTGGCAGGCGTGTACGGAGGCATACCCCGGGTCGGGTGACTACCGGTCCCGCTCGTTGCCGGCAGGGAACGCGCGGGCCGGGATGCCAGTTGCGCCAGGGGCCGGTCCCCATGCCGGCAGTTCCGCGCGACGGTGTGTCGGCAGTCCCGTGTCGGAGAAGCCGGCTCGCGCACCTGGTCCCGGGCCGGTCGGTGCTTCCCCGCACCACTGTTCTTCCGACCGCCGCTGTCGCGGCTTGTCCATCGTGATGCGGGCAGTGCCGCGGGTCTGGAGGGAGCGACTGCCGCGAGCCGCCGGATTCAGCGCCGACGGGTCCCGCGCGGGACGAAACCGGTTCCTTCCTCGTCGCGGACCAGTTCGATGGTCTCGGCATCGTCCGGGTCCGGTGCGCGGCGGGCCGACCTGACCTTTTCCCTGCGAGCCCGGTCCAGCCGGCCGACAAGCTTGAAGCCGTACCAGACCACCAGCAGGATGGCGATCAGCACCAGTATCTTGTTGACGCTCAGCAGCATGGTCACCTTGATATGACATTTCGAACCGGTTGGGAATGCCGTTGGCCGTGAGTGCGCCAACGAGGCTGCCGCCGGCGCAAGCCACGCCGCCGCTCGGCCAGCCGGAACGTGCGCGCAGCATCGCGGATACGCTGGCGCACCGCCCCGCGGGCCGGGCCGACGGGGCGGATGCCATCAGGGTGTTCGCCTACGGCTCGCTGATCTGGAATCCCGGTTTCGCGTGGACCGGGCGAATGCATGGCCGGCTTTCCGGCTACATGCGCCGTGCATGCATCTGGACACTGGAATCACGGGGCACTCCGGAAAACCCCGGCCTGGCGCTGGGACTGGACACGGATCCATCGGGTTCCTGCGCCGGGATTGTTTTCACCCTTCCGCTCGACGGCGAGGACGAGGTGCTGGATCGGCTGTGGCAGCGCGAGATGCATACCGCGCTCTACCGGCCACGCTGGCTGACAGCCTCGACCGAAGCCGGACCGGCAGACGTGCTTGCCTTCGTGAGCAACCGCGAGCACCCCCAGTATGCCGGTGTCATGGCGCATGATGTCGCGGCCGGATGGATCCGCGGCGCCGAGGGAGCGTTCGGCAGGTGTGCGGACTACTTCCGCCAGACGCTGCGCTCACTCGAGGCCGAGGGGCTCGACGACCCCGGCCTCGCCGACCTGGTCCTTCGCATCGACGGCTCCCGGGGCGACAGGTAGCAGTCACGCAAAAAGCGTCTTAAGCTCCAAGCCCGTATCGCGGACCCGTGATGGCGGCGGGCTCTGGCCCGCGGCGAGCAGCTTTCGGGCGATGGTGTGGGAAGCGGCATCGGTCAGCGAGTCGACCGCGATCAGCCGGCCCTGCCTGTAGTACCAGACCGACAGCGAACCCGTCGCGCGTCCGGGCCGGGTGACGACCTCGTCATATCCGGCGCTGAAACCGGCGATCTTCAGCCTGACGTCGAACTGGTCGGACCAGAACCACGGCACCGGACGATAGGCGACCTCGCGACCACACAGGGCTCGCGCCGCCGCCCGCGCCTGGTCGTTCGCGTTCTGGACCGATTCGAGCCGGATGCGGCGGCCGTCCAACCAGAACCTCGCACAGTCACCGGCCGCCAGGATCGCCGGGTCGGAAGACCGGCAGCGTTCATCGACCAGGATTCCGTCGTCGGTGTCGAGACCGGCGTTGCGCGCGAGGTCGTCGTTGGGACGAACGCCGATCCCCACCACCACAACGTCGGCATCACACACCGTGCCGTCGTCAAGTTCCGCGCCGTGCACCCGGCCATCCTCGCCGAGAAGCCGTACCAGGCCGGTCGATTCGCGAATGTCGACACCGTGCGCGCGATGAACATCCCGGAAGAAATCGGAGGTTTCCGGCGCGGCCACCCGCTGCAGGATGCGGTCGGCCATCTCGACCACCATCACGTGGCACCCGCGCCCCGCCACCGAAGCGGCAACCTCGAGCCCGATGTACCCTCCACCGATCACCAGCAGGCTGCGCGCCTGCTCGAGCCGCCGGCGGATCGCGTCGGAGTCCGCGCGCGAGCGCAGCACGTACACGCCGTCGAGCTCCCCGCCGATGGCGGCGGGCAGCCGGCGCGGCGTCGCGCCGGTCGCAAGCACCAGGGCGCCGTAGTCCAGCTGTTCCCCGTCGTCCAGCGTGACCCGCGCCTGGTCGCGATCGATGTCGATCACCCGCCCCTCGAGGCGAAGGACAACATCGTGCTCGCGGTACCAGGCCGCCGGGCGCAGCAGCAGACGATCCCTCGGGACCTTGCCCTGCAGGTAACCCTTCGACAGCGGGGGCCGCTGGTAGGGCGGGTCGGTCTCCTCGCTGATCACGGTTATCGGTCGTTCGTCACCGAAACCGCGCATCGAGGCCACCACGGTCGATGCCGCCTGACCGCCACCGATCACGATCAGCCTTTCTGACATCTGACCCCTCCCGACGGCACCGGACCACGACTAAAGCCCGAAGCGTCCCCACATGGTTCGCGTCTCGACCGCGGCGAGCAGTTCATCGGCCCAGGTCCGGTCCGCGGCACCGTCCGGATCCGACCAGCCTGTCGCACGCTGCAACCGCCCCAGGACACCTCTGCGCATCCCGAACTGCCTGAAACGGACACTGGTGCCGAACCGCTCCCGCATCACCGACCGGAGTGAACCGAAACCGTCGATCAATCCGTATTCGAGTGCCTGGCTGCCGCTCCAGAAGGCACCACTGTACAGTTCGTCTTCCGGAGCGGCGAGACGATGCCCGCGCCGTTCGGCGACGAAGTCGCGAAATCGTTCGAACAGCACGGCATGGACGCCGCGCAGGTGCTCGACGTGGTCCGGGTCGGCCGGTCGGAACGGATCGAGCATCCCCTTCTTCGGCCCGGTCGTATACACGCGGCGCTCGATTCCGAACCGCTCGATCAACCGGTCCAGGCCGAAACCCGCGGTCACCACGCCGATCGAGCCGACGATGGTGCTCTGGTTGGCGTAGATCTCCCCGGCAGACAGCGCCAGCCAGTAGCCGCCCGAGGCGGCAACATCCTCGCAGAAGGCGAAGACCGGAATATCGCGTTCCCGGCTCAGAGTGATGATGTGGGCGGCGATCAGGTCCGACTGCACCGGTGACCCGCCCGGCGAGTTGATGGCCAGCGCGACAGCCACCGTGCGGCGCCCGGAAAACGCCTTCTCCAGGACCGGCGCCAGCGACTGGTGAACCAGACCACGCCGCACCATCGCCGCGCCGCCGATGATGCCGGACAGCCGCACCACGGAAACCGTCGGTGGCCGCCGGCGAAACCCTGGAATCCGTGAGATGATCCTCATTTGCGGAAAATAGAGTCGGTGCGGCCTGCCCGCAAGGCGGCCCGGCGTCCCCGAGCGCTACGGGCGGCTGAACAGCTGGCCGCTGCGTGTCCGCCTGCGACCGACGATCATCAGCAGGACGCCGACGACGCCAACGACCGCAAATGCCGGCAGCAGAAGGAAGGTGACCATGACCGGATGCCAGAGGAACGGCCACAGGTACCGGGAAATCCCGGCTTCGAGTTCCTGCAGGCTTGTCGAATGCACGGCAACCCACAGGGAGCCGACATCGATGATCTGGAGTTCGCCCGAAAGGACGGTGCGCACGATGTCGTAGCACAGCATCCCGGCACAGAGCACCAGCAGCAACAGTCCGGTATTCCTCACGACCAGCCGCATGGCTACGGCGTCCCCGCGGCCCGTCGCCCGGCCGTCCATTCCCGGTTTGCCCGGTCTTTCCGGATCCTGTCGTCTTCCGCCATTGCACCCGACCCTGCTAGCTGCAGAACGGCCAGAACTGATACCACGAGTCGCAGCGGAAACGCGACTCGCAACGCTTCAGCTGGGCCGCATACCGCTCGGCCGTGGCTGCAACCCGGTCAGCCGCCGAACGAACCGCAGGCTTTTTCTTCCACGACCCGCGGGCATACCCACGCCGGCCCTCGTGATAGGCCAGGTACAGGCGGCGTGCGTCGGTTCGAGGAATACCAAGTCCCTTCCAGCTCTTGTAGTTGTACCATCCGACGAAATCGAGAGCGTCCTCCATGTCGGTGCGGCTGCGGAACGTCCCGCCGCGTTCGGAGGTGTAGTCCTTCCACGCCGGGCTGATTGCCTGTGCATAGCCCTTCGCCGTTGACGGTCGGCCCAGCGGGATGATCCCCAGAAACCACCTCCTCGGCGGACGCACGTGGCTGCGATATCCCGATTCATGGTGGATGATCGACATCTGGATCGGGATCGGGGTCCCCCAGCGTTTCCGGGAAGCCAGGGCATGGTCGTACCACTCGGGGAACTGGTCGAACACGGCGCAGAGGTTCTTCTGGCGGTCCGGGACCGGAGTGCTGCAGGCGCCAAGCAGCGCGACGACAAGCAGTGCCGCCGCCGCACGGACCAGCCCGCCGCGCATCGGATGCGTCATGTTCACCATCCTCTTTCGCACACCACCCCGTCACCGTCGCCGTCGCGCATGAACCTGTACGCCGCATGATCGCTGCGCACCGGCGCAATGCCATGGCGGCGCGCCTCGCGACAGGTGATCCGGCCGTTCTCGTTGTCATCCCACAGGTCCAACGGCGTGCCGGATCGGGGTGATGTGCGGGGAGCCGCCGCGGCCGCCCGCTCGGCCATCACCGGCTCGTCGGGGATCCGGTCACATCCCGCCAGCACCGCATCGATCGCCTCTGCCTCGCGCCGGTCGATCGTGAGGTTCCAGGTCCGCCTGACCTCGATGATGCGGCCCACGAACCAGCACCTGTTGCGATCCGGCAGCCATTCCGCCGCGTCCTTGCCCTGCTTCTGGTGCCGGTTGACCCGGACCGAAGCCAGGGTGAGGTTGCGCGGGTCACTGGCGAATCGCGCCCTCGCCGCAGCGTTGCGCGCGCACAGTCCGCTGTCGTGCGCCTCGCTGGTCGCAACGATGTGTTCGATGTCGGTCTCCCGGGTCGAGGCAAAGTAGCGACCGGTATAAGGGCCGTACACCGCTCCCATGCGGGCGACGATCGTCTGTTCGACGGACTGGCTGTAGCGGTAGTCGCGCTCGCGGTCATACGGCGAGCAGCGGGTTTCCGGGGCCACGACCAGACCTCGCCAGGTCCCGGTTTCAGCCTGACCGCCGCCTGCCGCAAGCAGGATGAAGCCCGGCACCAGGGCCCGCAGCACCACGCACACGCAGGCAAGCCGGATCGCCTTTCGATATTGCCCCATGTTCCTCCGGACCCCGACCGGCACCGGTCCCTCGTCAGCATACCATGAGGGCACGCAACGGGTGTGGGCACGGGCGGCGCGTTGCACCGTCCCGTCACCTTGGATAGTGTCGCCGCGCACGGAGGGATGGCCGAGCGGCTTAAGGCGCACGCCTGGAAAGCGTGTTCACCGAAAGGTGTCGCGGGTTCGAATCCCGCTCCCTCCGCCAGGCACCGGGAGAATCGTGATGGCCGCCCCCGCCGACATCTCCGACTATCACGCCCACGTCTATTACGACGCCGGCTCGAAGCCCGAGGCCGAACTCCTGCGCGCGGCTTTCGAGGAGCGTTTTCCGCAGGCGACCTTCGGCCGCTGGCACGACCGGCCGGTGGGACCGCACCCGGACTGGAGCTACCAGATCGCGTTCGAGCCGGCGCTGTTCGCCGAGATCGTTCCGGCACTCGCCCTTGCCCGCGGTTCGCTGGTCATCTTCGTCCATCCGAACACGGGGGACGACCTCGCCGATCACCGCGATTACGCGATCTGGATGGGCGCGGTCCGGCCGCTCAACCTCGCCATGTTCGAGAAGTAGGCGAAGAACCGGGACCCCCAGAACTTTTTCGCGGATGCGGGGCGCGTGCTCCCCGCCTGCGGCCGGCCGGGGCATGGCCAGGTCGCCGCAAAATCCACGCCGGGCGGACACGGTAAGCGCCGGGAGCCGGACCGGAACCCGTGCGTGCCGGCGTCTCGCGGAACCCGTGCCCGGTCCCGGGGACGTGTATCCAGGGGTCCATCCGGGCGTTCCGGTCGATCTTGGGACTTTCGGGCTCCGGGAGCAGCGGCGCTTCCGACGCCGGGGCCGACCGACCCGCGCATGATCCTGGTTTCCCGGGCCGGTATCGACCCCCGGGTCTGTCGGAACCTGTGCGTCCCCGGCAGGGCCGTCACGCCGCCTGTAGCGCACCCGCCGGGCGTGCTACCCTTGGCCGGATGTGCGTGGGGCCGCGGAGGAAGGCATGCGGAGAGTACGGGTCGGGTCCGTCAGCGACTTCGAGGATCCGGGCAAGCAGGTCATCGTGATCGGTGACGACGAGATCGGCGTCTTCCGGCTGGGTGACAGCTTCCACGCCTGGCACAACGTCTGCCCGCACCAGGGCGGTCCGGTCTGCCAGGGCCGGATCTACCCGCGGGTGCGCGAGGACCTTGACGACGCCATGCGCAGCCGCGGCCGCACCTACGACGAGAATGTGAAGAACATCGTCTGTCCATGGCACGGGCTCGAATTCGACATCCGCACCGGGCAGCACCCCGGAACACCCGAACTCGCGCTCCGGGCGGCCGAAGTCACCGTGGAGGCGGGAGTGGTCTATGTCAGTCTCGCCTGACGACCGCGAGAACGACCCCTACGCGGCGCTCGAGCGCGCGGCCGAGCTGGTGTGGGAGCGCGCCCGGCAGGCGATCGAACACGACGAGGCCGCCCGGGTATCGGACGAGGCGGTGGCCCGGCTGATGACGGCCGCAATCAGGCTCTACGCCGCCAAGGCCGACGGGGAGGAGCGCACATTCCGTCCCCTGCTCGGCGAGGACGACGAGATCGTCACACCGACCGAGGCCCTGACCGCGGTGACCGAGGTGCTGCGCGCGCTCAGACTCGGGCCGATGGAGTTCGGCCTGTGGTCCCGCCGCCGCCCGGAGGACTATCACGAGACCCCGTGGCCAGACGAGCGCTGAGCCAGTTTACGGAGATCCCGGCTATGGATGCCTTCAACCAGAGTATTGCCCGCCACCCGGTCCAGGACATCGATACCCGGACCGACACCAGGGCCTATCTCGCGCACGCGCGGCGCGATGCCGAACGCAAGGGCTACGCCGACTGGACCATCGTCGATATCGATGCCCACCACGTCGAGAGCGTGAGCTGGGCCGAAGTCACCGAGTTCATCGAGGACCCGGTGCTGCGTCATCAGGCCACCATGTACCAGAAGGAACGGGTCGGCGCGCCTCCCTACGGGCTGAACGGCGACCTGGGACTGCGCTACCAGGACGTCGGCGGCCGCATCCCGCACCAGTCGAGCCAGCGCGAGGAAATCGGCGAGACCGACCTGCACCGTGACGTCGTGCTCACCCAGCGCGCCATGCATGCGCTGGCCGTCGACTACATGGTGCTGTTCCCGACCCCGATGCTGTTCCTCGGCATGCATCCGCAGACGGAGATGGAAATACAGCTCAGCCAGGCCTACAACCGCTGGCTGACGCAGCGCGTTGTCCCCGGTGATCCTGGGATCGTGGCGCTCGCGGTGCTGCCGTTCAACACGCCCGACGCGGCGCTGCGCACGGTCGAGGAATTCGCCGACGTGCCCGGCGTGATCGGTTTCTGCGTCACCTCGACCCGCCACAAGCCGGTCCATGCCAACGAATACATGAAGCTGTACCGGGCGATCGAACTGACCGGCAAGCCGATCGCCTTCCACGCCGGTTACCACTGGCAGGACCCGTCGCTTGCCACCTGCAATACCTTCCTCGGCATGCACGCTCTGGGCTTCGTGTGGTGCAACATGGTGCACATGACCAACTGGATCCTGAACGGCATCCCGGAGCGGTTTCCCGAGCTGAAGTCACTGTGGGTCGAGAGCGGCCTGGCCTGGGTTCCGTTCCTGATGCAGCGGCTCGACGACCAGTACCTGATGCGCCAGTCAGAGGCGCCGCTGCTCACGCGGCTGCCGAGTTCCTACATGTCGACCCACTGCTGGTACACCTCGCAGCCGCTGGAGAAGAGCAATCTCGAGGCGCTGGAGTGCACGTTCAGGATGACCAACGCGCGTGAGCAGCTGCTGTTCGCGTCCGACTGGCCGCACTTCGATTTCGACACGCCCGCCGTCATCCACGACCTGGTCGGGTAGGCCACTGGCGCGCGCATCCTTAGGTGGAGGCTTATCCGGTCCCGCTCTTTCGATTGCGGGTGGGAGCGCAGTTCCACCATAGATCACGTTTCCAGCGACCCCCCTGAAATTCCGTACGTCCGGTTTTCCCGGGTACGGCTTCAAGCATCAGGCACCTCACAGTTCGGTACGGGGCCTTCCGCAGCGTCGTCGAGGTCAAGGCTGACCCAGCCATACCCCCGATCGGGCGCCGCGTTTGCTCCGCCCTTCGACGATGCCGCCCACCGACTGATCGTCCGTCACTGCGTACGGACGCATCGGCTGCACACATCGCCACCTGTGCCCTGAGGTCCTCGCTCAGGGCGGGTTATGTTGTCCCGCCCCTCGTCGCTTACTCGACCT